>JGI26470J50227_1000412_pt1 | contig 17981 bp, 17 predicted proteins | sample FreactTroBogLake_FD_50227 | JGI IMG/M metagenome (IMG submission 50227) | reverse complement strand
AGCACTTGAAACATTCGCATAGGCTTGCTTGCAACCAAGCCTCTTGCAAGCTCTTGCCAAATACGTTCTGGTGATAAAGCATTTAACTCGCCAGACTCCACAATCACCTTTAATGCTGTCATGGTTTCATCGGCGACAATAAATTCAGGGAATCGAGCAGCAAAGCGAGCGATCCGTAGTAAACGTAATGGGTCTTCAGCAAAAGCATCTGACACATGACGAAATACTTTTTCAGCAAGATCTCGTTGGCCGTTATAAGGATCAATAACAGAACCAATAAGCTTGCCGTCAAGATTCATTTCTTGCGCCATAGCATTGATTGTTAAATCGCGACGCTCTAAATCCTGATCGAGGGTAACAGCAGGATCCGCATGAAACAAAAAACCCTTGTAGCCCTTACCAGTTTTTCGCTCTGTCCGAGCTAAGGCATATTCAGCATGAGTTTCAGGGTGAAGGAATACTGGAAAATCTTTTCCCACTGGACTAAATCCCTTGGCAAGCATTTCATCTACGCTAGAGCCNACGACCACATAGTCGATATCGTGCATGGGTAAACCCATGAGCGTATCGCGAATGGCGCCGCCAACAGCGTAAATCTTCATTTGCTTACTTCATGCCCTCTAATGTATGTCTATTAATACTAAATACTTCGACTAATGCGTCCTGTCTATTGACTGGCAGAATATTGGGTAACTGCATAGAGGCAATATTGTCACGTGACATCAATGTCGGTATGGGTAAAAATTCAAATGCTAAAGCCTGCAAACGACCTACAAATGCAGGCACTGGAAGGATGACACAAGCAGTTTGAGCTTTTCGGGCTGCAAAAGTAACAATCTCTTTCATCGTATACACGGTAGATCCGACTAAATCATATGACTGATGAATGGTCTGCAGTATCTTGAGAGATTTTACAAATGCATCAGCCACATCCTCTACGCTAACTGGTTGGAACCGAGCCTCACAATTGGCTAGGGGTAACACTGGTAGCCATTTTGTTAAGGTTGAAAACAGATTAATGAATTGATCTTGCGCACCAAAGATGACTGAAGGCCTAAAGATTGTCCACTGAAGACCGCTTTGTTTAACTTCATCCTCCCCATCACCCTTGCTGCGTTGGTACATGGAGGGGCCACTGGAATCTGCGCCCAATGCGCTCATATGTAAATAGCGTTTTAGACCATGCATTTGCATGGCAGTAATGATATTTTTAGGCAGGTCCACGTGGGCAGCCTTAAATATCTTGCCATAAGGCTGAGCAGGCTTATCGTGCAATACGCCAACCAAATTAATAACGACTCCATTGAGCTTGATACGTGCGCATAAATTTTGCAACTCATCAAACTCATGCACATCTGCATCTTCCAGGTGTACTTTAGGCAGAATGCGTAAGTCACGGGCAGCAGGTAAATGGCTCGTTGGCAGTAGCACAGAATACCCGGCTGCCTGCAGCTTCGCCGCAAGCACTCGCCCTACAAATCCATTGCCACCGATAAGAAGAATGTCATATTTCATAGTGTCCGATTTTTGTGATTAAGGCAATTCTGATTGAGTGGCGGCTTTGGGTGATATCACCCCTAAGCGCTGTTTTAGAGATTGTGCCTGGCCCTGCATAATTGATGAATAGTAATTAGCATTCGATAAAACGTTCTTCACATAAGTACGGGTTTCATTAAATGGAATCGTCTCAGCAAAAATCGCCCCTTCAGTGGGACTGTTTAATTTTTCACGCCAAGCCTTTGAGCGAGATGGTCCTGCGTTATATGCTGCAGAAGCCAACACCCAAGAACCATCTAAGTCTATCAAGACCATATTGAGATAGTTGCTTCCCAAAGTGAGGTTGGTATTGGCATCACTCAACTTGTCATTAGTGTAGTTAACCATACCAATTTTCTTGGCAACATACTTGGCTGTATTGGGCATCACCTGCATCAGGCCTGATGCGCCAACTGATGAAGAGGCACTCATAATGAAGCGGGACTCTTGACGAATAAGACCATACGCCCAAGCTAAGTTCAAATCAATCTGGCGTGCAATCGGCGATAACTCATCACGGTAAGGTGTTGGGTAACGCAAACTAAAATCATGCTCTTGCTTTGTTCGATCGGCAGTATTGACTACGCGATCATATAAACCAATTCGTTTGGCATACTCAGCTGCGGCGAGTAATTGCTTGTCAGTCATATTGCGCAATTCCCAGTTCCACTCGCGATTACCTTCAAAGCGCAGATTCATGGCATAAAAACGATCACCCCTAATGAAGCCTTTGCGACTTTCCATCGCGTCAATATCCTGCTCGGATACCTTGGTGCGTGTTGGGGCGTGATTGGATTTGCCAAGTTCTTCACGGGCTAGCTGCCCATAGAAGTTGTACTGATCAGCAATAAGCTCATAACTCTCACGAGCTTTAGCATCCTGACCATCCGCCTTTAAGGCGCGGCCATACCAATAGGTCCAAGCGGGATCGCGACTACGGACTGCAGGGTTCATGCCCTCAATGGCGTTCTTCACTAGCGTCCAATCCTTAGCCCGCAAGCCAGCGCGCACCTTCCACTCCTGACTTTCAGGAGAAAGTAATTCGTTGTAGCCCAAGTCTTGTTGTAAGCGATAAGCATCGTCCGCTTTTGAGTCTAATTTCTTGGCCAAGAACTGCCCAATGACACCCCAAGCAACAGCTTGATTCTCTTTGCTGTAGCGCGAAGCATTCTGAGAGAAATCCTTAAATGTCCTCACAGGGTCTGCTTTAGCGCCCCTGACAATATCTGCGATGGGATCTTCCCCACCAAGTCGGCGCGACATCGTATCAAAACCCATTTCGCTGGCAGCACGCCCCACAGCCTTGGCCTCGCTGAGTGTCATGCCACCTGCAGCAACCAATGCAGGAACTAATTCTTGGCAAGCAGAACCAAAATAGGATGGATTAATAAGTACTGCGCGTGCGTCAATTGCTAATTTTGTAGGATTGTCACCCTGCGCTAACTTGGACTGTAAGGCGTAACATTTCACTTGAGTATCGTCATCTAATACGAACTTAGCGTATTCAGAATCAAAACTTGCCCAGTCCTTNCGCTTACCCAACACAAGCAACCAATCATTGCGCATACGATCTGCTAAAGCCGTCCCCTGGTATTGCCTTAAAAACCCATTGACCTGAGCATCGGCACTNGTATCAGCCCTAGCACCGCCAGCACTGTCAAAGAGCTCAGGCTTAATCCTAAAATAAGCTACATAGTCGTCATAAGGATAATTTGGCAAGCTAGAGGCTAATTGCTGTGCCCGAAATACATCATTCTTCTTAGCCGCTTCTCGCAACTCAATAAAAACTCTATCACTATCAGTGATTTCAGCAGGAGCTGCCTTACTTGCATAAGACTTCGGAAGATTAGGCTTTTTAACTTTTTCAGCAAAGGCACTGGGCGTAAGAAAAATCAAGCCGGAAAACAACACTCCAGCCAACTTNTGACGCCCAGTCATCCGAATATCAAACTTCTTTTTCACTGTCTAGCCTTATACATAATTACTTTTTACTATATCTATTAATTTTCGCCTGATAATGCCTGGTATGCACGGTAATTCGCTAAAAACTTTACGCCAAGAACTGCTATTGAAAAGAACGCATTTTGCTGCTGGCGCAAGCTATCCAGAAAGTCTGAANAAGCTGACTGCAGTCCTAAGTCAATTCCTGAGCCAACAAAACCCATCGTCTATTGCGCTATACGTTCCCATTCAAAATGAGCCGGATCTACGCCCTACACTCCTATCCTGGGCCTCTAGCAACAATGAGTGCCAATTGGCNCTTCCTTTTGCGCGCCCTGATAAACATCTTGAGTTTTATACCTGGGAAAATGGCGATCTACTCATACCAAGCAAGCATCATGTTCCTGAGCCAGATCCCAAGAACGCTCAACGCCGCCCAATCATTCCTGATTGCATTCTCATCCCCTGCGTAGGCTGGTCCCAATCTAAGGTGGGTGGCAAAAACCATTATTGGCGCCTTGGCTATGGGGGCGGCTACTTTGACCGCACGCTAGCCCATTTGCGCAAAGCTAAACCCGGCTTACTGTGTATCGGCATAGGGTTTGATTGGCAACAGTTAGATGATACTCAATGGCAGGCCCAAACACACGATGAGCCCTTAGATTTTATGCTGACTGAATCTGCCCTAAAAGGCTAAATTACTTCGCAAGATCTAAGTTATCTGNAATAGCTAAAACAGCGTCAGCCTGATTGAGTGAGTAGAAATGTAAACCTGGGGCGCCAGCAACTAACAACTGATCACACAGATCGGTCACCACATCTTCACCAAATGCACGGATTGAAGCAATGTCATCACCATAAGATTGCAAACGCAAACGAATCCAACGCGGAATCTCAGCGCCACATGCATCAGAGAATCGCAACAGTTGACTGCTATTGGTAATTGGCATGATGCCGGCAATGATCGGCTGAGTTACACCTAAATCATATGCCTCATCCGCAAAACGGAAATAGGCATCACTATTATAAAAATACTGAGTGACTGCAGAGTTGGCGCCAGCTTTCATCTTCTGCACAAAGAAATCAATATCGCTTGCAGGGGACTTGGCTTGTGGATGTGTTTCTGGATAAGCTGCTACATCAATATGAAACCAATCGCCCGTCTCCGCACGAATAAACTGCACCAACTCATTAGCATGATGAAACTCACCATACTGACCCATGCCAGATGGCAGGTCTCCACGCAATGCCACGATACGTTTAATGCCTATTGCTTGATATTGCTTGAGGATCTCCCGAACACTCTCGCGAGAACTGCCAACGCAAGATAAATGTGGGGCAACAGCTGCACCGGCAGCATGAATATCGCCCACTACTTTTAAAGTGCCAGACTGAGTAGAGCCCCCAGCACCAAAAGTCACGGAATAGAAAGCGGGCTTAAGTGATTCACTCAAGCGCTCGCGCACCAGCTGCAACTTATTCTCACCTTCAGGTGTTTTAGGAGGAAAGAATTCGACGCTTAATTCCATGATTTTGGGCCTATGGCTTGTATTGCTTTAATTAATAACGGTAGTGGTCAGCCTTGTAAGGACCTTCCTTGGTAACNCCGATATAGGATGCTTGCTGATCGGACAACACTGTCAACTGCGCATTAAGAGTCTTCAACTGCAAGCGCGCAACCTTCTCATCTAAATGCTTGGGCAATGTATAAACACCGACTGGGTATTTATTAGTGCCGACCGCATTCCATAATTCAATTTGCGCAATCACTTGGTTCGCAAATGATGAGCTCATCACATAAGATGGGTGGCCTGTACCGCAACCAAGATTTACCAAGCGACCTTTAGCCAAAATAATGATGCGCTTCTCAGGCAACCCATTGGCGGCCGGGAAAATCACATGGTCAACTTGAGGTTTGATTTCTTCCCACTGATATTTTTCAATACCAGCAATATCAATCTCATTGTCAAAGTGGCCAATGTTACAAACAATGGCTTGGTTCTTCATCTTAGCCATATGATCATGTGTAATCACGTGGTAGTTACCGGTTGCTGAAACGAAGATATCTGCTTTGTCAGCAGCGTAGTCCATTGTGACAACACGGTAGCCTTCCATCGCCGCTTGCAATGCGCAGATTGGATCCACTTCAGTCACCCAAACTTGAGCAGATAAAGCGCGCAATGCTTGTGCTGAACCTTTACCTACGTCGCCGTAACCACAAACNACTGCAACCTTACCAGCAACCATCACATCNGTTGCACGCTTAATTGCATCAACTAAAGACTCGCGGCAACCGTAGAGATTGTCGAACTTACTCTTAGTCACCGAGTCGTTAACGTTGATTGCCGGGAACTTTAAATCGCCCTTAGCAAACATTTGATACAGGCGATGCACGCCTGTCGTTGTTTCCTCCGTAACGCCTTTTACTTGCGCTAAACGGGTTGAATACCAAGTTGGGTCTTGCGTCAGTTTGTTTTTGATAGCCGCAAACAAAATGGTTTCTTCTTCGCTGGTTGGGTGATTTAAACAAGCTTGATCTTTTTCCGCGCGAGCGCCAAGGTGCAAGAGCAAAGTAGCATCGCCACCGTCATCCAAAATCATGTTCGTGAAGCCGCCATCAGCCCACTCAAAAATACGATGGGTGTAATCCCAATATTGCTCAAGAGTCTCGCCCTTAATCGCATACACAGGCGTGCCATTAGCTGCAATAGCAGCTGCAGCATGATCTTGCGTAGAGAAAATATTGCATGATGCCCATTGCACNTCTGCACCGAGTGCCTCGAGGGTCTCGATTAAGACGGCAGTTTGGATGGTCATGTGTAATGAACCAGTAATGCGTGCGCCACGTAATGGCTGACCTGCAGCAAACTCATCACGAATAGCGATCAGGCCTGGCATCTCGGTTTCAGCAATAGCGATTTCTTTACGGCCAAAATCAGCCAAAGAAATATCCGCAATTGCGCAACGAGTTGCTACAAAGTCTTGTAAGTTGAAATCAGAAACGGTACTCATGAATGCTCCAGCTAAATACGATCCAATGCTGGAGTAGAAACTCGCTAGCCATTGAATCATGGGTTAGCGAGCGCAGTTGCAATTAGCAAACTCCGTTTAGGAGCCCGCTCCCTTCAAGCCTGGGGAAACNCTGGTTCTCAGCATTCCTTGCAACGCTCCTTGAAGGTATGGCGAAATTGTAATCAATTTCGCCATATTTCGCTTCAATACAACTACATACTGCTAATTTACCGCTTATAGCCCTGCTGCTGCACGTAATGCAGGTGCTTTATCGCACTGTTCCCAGGTAAATTCTGGCTCTTCTCGACCAAAGTGGCCATAAGCAGCAGTTTTACGATAGATTGGACGCAAAAGGTTCAACATCTTCACAATGCCTTTTGGACGCAAGTCAAAGTGCTCCGACACCAATTGAGCAATCTTCTCATCTGAAATCTTGCCTGTACCAAAGGTACTCACCATAACAGAGGTTGGNTTAGCAACACCAATCGCGTATGAGATCTGAATTAAACACTTGCTTGCCAAACCAGCGGCAACTACGTTCTTGGCAACGTAACGTCCAGCGTATGCTGCAGAACGGTCAACCTTAGATGGATCCTTGCCTGAGAATGCGCCACCGCCATGAGGAGCTGCGCCACCGTAAGTATCCACAATGATCTTACGACCAGTTAAGCCGCAATCGCCTTGTGGGCCGCCAATAACGAAACGGCCTGTTGGGTTTACTAAGAATTTAATTGCGCCTTTGATCAAGTCTTTAGGTAATACTGGTTTGATAATTTCTTCGATCACTGCTTCACGCAATTTTTCGAGTGAAATTTCTTCATCGTGTTGAGTAGATAACACAACGGTATCGATAGAGTCAGGTTTGCCATCCACATAGCGCACGGTAACTTGAGACTTCGCGTCTGGACGCAACCAAGTTAAACGGCCATCGCGGCGCAGTTGAGACTGACGCTCGACCAAACGATGCGACAAGTGAATTGGCAAAGGCATGANCTCAGCAGTTTCATCGCAAGCGTAACCAAACATTAAGCCCTGGTCGCCAGCACCCTGATCTAGNCCGTCGTCATGTGCCTTATCAACGCCTTGAGCGATATCTGGGCTTTGCTTGTCATAAGCAACCAATACGGCACAACCTTTGTAGTCAATACCGTAGGCAGTATTGTCGTAGCCGATCTCACGCAAAGTATTGCGGGCCACTTGGATGTAGTCCACATTCGCGTTTGTAGTGATCTCACCAGCTAAAACGACCAAGCCGGTATTGCACAAAGTTTCCGCAGCAACACGTGCCGTTGGATCTTGGACCAGAATGGCATCCAAGATAGCGTCAGAAATTTGATCTGATACTTTATCAGGGTGACCTTCAGAAACGGATTCTGAGGTAAAGAAGTAATCNTTTGACATTGCGTATTCCTTTAAAAATTAACACGATCTATTGGACAACTCGACGTGCCAGGAACCACAACGGCGACGCTTTAGCAGAATTATTGAATCGCCCTGCAAGTTGTCTTAACTCAGCGATGGATCAATTCTATTCGAAAAGCATCAAATTGATCAAGCCAAATACTAAATTTGTCCTTATAGCCAGCATTGAATATCATTGAGACGTGCAAAAACGACTTCTTAAGCTGAGCCTCAAAATAATTGCCTCCCTNCCCCTTGCTGCAGTTCAGGTTCTTGGAGGCTTTTTGGGTATTTTGGCATTCATTGGATCCAAGCAATACCGCGCCCTATTTAACGCCCAATATGGTGCCGTTATTAAAAATAATCACCTGCAATCCAAGCTTTGGACTGCGGTAACACAGTCTGGAATGCTATTTGCAGATAGTCTTTGGATCTGGCGTAACTCTAAAAAGGCCTTGGCCAGTACAACAGTCCACAACTGGAATATCGTGCAGGATGCTATGTCTGAAGGCAAGGGGATGATCATCCTCTGTCCGCATTTAGGCGGCTTTGAAATCATCCCCCGCTTTCTTGCGGGTCATTTCCCCGCAACCATCATGTATCGCCCTTCCCGCCAAGAATGGCTGAATGAGGTTGTGGAAGAAGGTCGCGCCTATCCCAATATGCACTTTGTGCCGACCAACCTAAACGGCGTGCGCCAAATGACGAGAGCCCTTTCAAAAGGTGAGGCAATCGCCATTCTTCCTGATCAAGTCCCCAGCGGGGGCGATGGTATTTGGGTAGATTTTTTTGGGCGCCCTGCATACACCACCACTCTGCCCATTCGCCTTGCGAATCGCCACAACACACCAGCCGTCATGTTTACAGCAAAACGACGCTCGCTTGGCAAGGGGTGGATCATCAATGCCAAGCGATTGGATTCATTTTCAAGTAACGCCAATACTGCGGCCAAGGAATTAAATAACGCCATTGAAGATGCAATATTGATAGCCCCGGAACAATTTATTTGGTCATACAACCGCTATAAGCATCCCGCCGGTGCAGAATTGCCGCCGCAGGATTAAAGAGTCAATTAATCAATTCATTACCGACGATGACCTGGTTACAAAACCTTTTTAACTTTCTAGCGCTGAACTTACTGCGCCTTTTTGCTTTTCTTCCTTATTTACTGACAATCTACATTGGTTATGGCCTAGGATGGCTTGCCGCCCATATCCCGAATGAGCGCGCAAAAGTAGTCAAAACCAATCTGCGCTTGTGTTTTCCAAATCTTAGTGCGCATGAAATTGACGCCCTTGCAGTTGCACACTGGAAATTATTTGGACGCAGCGTCATTGAAAGAAGCCGGATTTGGCTTGGTAGTGGCAAGCAGATTACGGATATCGTGACCATNAAATCTAGGATTACATTAGGCGACCGAAAACCACGTCTATTAATCAATCCTCACTTTGTGGGACTTGAAGGCGGCTTCATGGCTCTCTCTGTTTTGGCGAGTCAACACGATTGGCCAANAGGTGCCGGACTCTACCAAAATATGAAGAATCCTTTTTTCAATCAAAAGATGATTGAGTGGAGAAACCGTTTTGGCGGAAAGTCGATCGAAAGGCAAAGTCGCTTACGCGATCTCATTCGGGAAATTCAAACAGGTAACTTTATTTTTATTGCNCCTGATATTGACCTTGGCCCAAGAGATTCTGTTTTTGTACCTTTTTTTGGCATTCAAACTAACACCATTACATCCGTATCGCGTTTAGCAAGACTGAGTGGTGCAGAAGTCTGCATCATGACTACCACCCTCAACGAAGATTGCAGAGGGTATACCTGCAATATTAGCGAGCCGCTCCCCAATTTTCCTAGCGATGATGTCNAAGCAGACACTGCGCGCCTTAATCAATACATCGAGGAGCTTGTTCGAGAAAGGCCGGCAGAGTACTATTGGGTACACAAACGCTTTAAACACAGGCCGCCTGGCGAACCCAGTCTCTATAACTAAACGATATNAACTGATTACACGGACATTCTTTTGACTACGAATTCAAGTAGGCTTGCACGCAAATTACGCTTCACCAAAATGCATGGAGCGGGTAATGATTTCATTGTGCTCAATGGCATTACCCAAGATCTGAGCAATATCACGCAAGAGCAATGGCAAAAACTCTCTCATCGTCAATTCGGTNTTGGTGCAGACCAAATATTATTAGTGGAAAAAGCCACTCGACCAGATGCAGATTTTCGCTACCGCATCTTTAATGCTGATGGCGGAGAAGTTGAACAGTGTGGCAATGGTTCACGCTGCTTNGTACGTTTTGTATTGGATCAAGGTCTTTCAAATAAAAATCCTCTGCGAGTTGAAGTTGCGCATACCGTACTCACCTTGAAATCTCATCCAGACGGGCAAGTAGAGGTAGATATGGGTGCGCCAATCTTTGAGCATAGTCAGATTCCTTTTAAGGCAGATGGTTTAGCTAGCATTCAAGAGTTTCATGAAATACTCTATGCGCTTCCGATTGGAAATAATCCTGGCGCTCATGACGACTGGATTGGTGTGCTGTCGATGGGCAACCCGCACGCAGTTCAAGTAGTGGGTGATGTTGACAGCGCCCCAGTAATTGAAGAGGGCCCCTACATTGAGAAGCATCCTGCATTCCCAAAACGCGTCAATGCTGGCTATATGCAAATCCTCAATCGCAAGGAAATCAAACTCCGTGTATTTGAGCGTGGCGCCGGNGAAACACTTGCCTGCGGAACGGGGGCTTGTGCTGCAGTGGTTTCTGGGATTCGTCGCGGTATGCTCGACTCTCCGATCNAAGTACATACTCGCGGCGGTGATTTACAAATCGCTTGGGGCGGAATGGTAAACGATGTGGCTCAGCCAGTCATCATGACAGGCCCTGCTGTTACTGTCTTTGAAGGCGAAACAGAAATTTAAGCGGTCTGCTTAAATNCCGTACTTCTCACGATAAGCCTTCACAGCAGGAAGATAGTTCGTTAGCTCCGTATCACTGGATGCAGTCAAGAAAGCCATCAAGTCTGCAAGATTAGCAATCGCAATGACCGGCAAGCCAAATTCTTTCTCAACTGCTTGCACTGCCGACTTATCGCCAATCTCAGAAGCAGTNCCTGACTTCTCCATACGGTCTAAGGCAATCAATACGGCAGCAGGCTGCGCACCAGCAGCACGAATCAACTTCACCGACTCTCGCACTGAGGTTCCAGCAGAAATGACATCATCGANGATGACCACCCTACCTTTGACAGGTGCGCCAACAAGGNTGCCGCCCTCGCCATGATCTTTAGCTTCTTTGCGGTTGTATGCATATGGCACATTACGCCCAGCATCAGCTAGAGCAATCGCAGTTGCTGCAGCCAGAGTAATGCCCTTATAAGCTGGGCCATACAACATATCAAACTCAATCTTGGACTCTAGTAGCGCTTTTGAGTAATATCGCCCCAAAGCACTCAGACGGGCTCCATCATTAAATCCGCCTGCGTTAAANAAATAAGGAGATAGCCGTCCCGCTTTGGTTTTAAACTCCCCAAACGACAATACCTTTGCCTCTAGGGCAAAACGAATAAAGTTAACTTGATTAGAATTTTCTGAGCTCATAGGACTACATGTTACGCATCATTTCCGCCAACCTCAACGGCATCCGTTCCGCAGTCAAAAAAGGCTTTCTGCCATGGGCTGTAAAGCAAAGGGCAGACTTCATCTGTATGCAGGAGCTCAAGGCCCAGCGAGATGATTTGGGGGGTGCCATTCTCAATCCTGACGGACTACAGGGCTACTTTCATCATGCNGAGAAAAAGGGCTACAGCGGTTGCGGCATCTATACGCCCCACAANCCCGATGACGTGCTCTATGGCTACGGTAATGAGGAGTTTGATGCTGAAGGTCGGTATGTGGAAGCACGCTTTAAACAGCTCTCGGTGATATCGGTTTATATGCCATCCGGCTCAAGCTCTCCAGAAAGACAAGAGGCTAAATATCGCTATCTCGACAGTTTCTTGCCTCACCTCATTCAACTCAAAAAGTCTGGTCGAGAAATCGTTCTCTGTGGAGATGTCAACATTGCACATCATGAGATCGATCTGAAGAACTGGAAGGGNAATGTTAAGAACTCAGGATTTTTACCGGAAGAGCGTGCATGGCTAACTAATCTGTTCGACAAAGTTGGCTACGTTGATGTCTATCGCAAGATTGAGCCTGAGGCCGGTGAGGCTTGCTATACGTGGTGGAGTAACCGTGGCCAAGCCTATGCCAAAAATGTGGGTTGGCGTATTGACTATCAGATTACTACGCCAGGAATTGCTAACAGCGCTCATAAAACTTTCATCTATAAGGATGAGCGTTTCTCAGATCACGCGCCCTTAGTTGTGGATTACGACTGGTCGATTTGAAAGGGGCTTAAGCTTACAGCTGATGGGAAACTTGGGCATCGTGCTTTGTAAATTCGACCATATGAAAGCGAATAGCCAACCAAATTAAGACTAGCACTGGTGCCCCAATAATGGCCGTGCAATAAAAGAAAACTTGGTAACCAAAGGTGTCAACAAAGGCTCCCGAGAATCCAGCCAACCATTTAGGCAAGAGCAGCATCATCGAGCTAAATAAAGCGTACTGCGTTGCTGAATAACGAATATTGGTTAAGGACGACAGGAAGGCAATGAACGCAGCGCTGGCAATTCCAGAGCTTAAATTATCTGCTGAGATCACCCAAATCAAGCCGTGCAAATCATGCCCCTGGGTTGCTAGCCAAGCAAACAACACGTTACTCAGTGCTGACAAAATGGCACCTAAGAACAAGATGCGCATCACACCAAAGCGCATCGTTAAAACACCGCCTACAAAAGCGCCAACCAAAGTCATGATGACACCAAATGCCTTACTCACGGCGGCGACCTCGTCTTTGGTGTAACCCATATCCACATAAAAAGGGTTGGCCATAATTCCCATCACAACATCGCTAATGCGATAGATCGCAATCAACGCCAAAATGATGACTGCGTGCCAACCATAACGGTAAATAAATTCAGCAAACGGCTCAATCAATGTTTGATGAAGCCATTCCTTAGCATTGCGCACTTTGGCAAGTTGGACTTTGATAGGCTCTTGACTCAATAAGGTGGTAATGACTCCAATGGCAATAGAGGCTGCCATACAAAGATAAGCAAAGTGCCAAGCATCTACATCATAAGAACCCGATCCAGTCTCAACGCGGGCTGCCAACCATAAAACACCTGCACCAGACCAAATTAAAGCAAGCCGGTAACCGGTTTGATAAGTGGCTGATAAGGCTGCTTGACGATCGCTATCTGCTGACTCAATCCGGAAAGCATCTAGGGCTATATCTTGAGTGGCGGAACCAAATGCAACTAGCAAGGCGAACCACACGATTTGATTAAGCGCCACCTTAGGATCAACACTTGCCATACCAAGGAGGCCAATAACAATTAAGGCTTGTGAAAAGAGTAGCCAACTACGCCTTCTACCAAGCACTCTCGTCAAAATGGGGATGGGCAATCTATCTACCAAAGGCGCCCAAACCCACTTAAAAGCGTAGATCAGACCAACCCAAGTTAAGTAACCAATAGTGCTGCGGTCAATGCCGGCCTCCCTCAACCAGAAGCTGAGTGTTCCAAGAATGAGCAAGAGAGGCAAGCCGGCAGAGAAGCCTAAGAAAAGCATTCTCAGGCAAGGCCATTCCAGGTAAACCCGAAAATCTTTTAGCCAGGACTGAATGCCACTAAGCACGTCGAACGCGGAACAAGGCAAGGCTACCAAACAAATTGGGCAGCAAGGTCACTTCTCTCCCTTCATGCAAGATGCAGCGATCCACTATTTTTAAGCCGAGAGTAGAGGCTAGTCTTTCAAAGTCAGCCACTGTCAGTACGCGAACATTCGGTGTGTTGTACCACTGGTATGGAAGACTCTTAGACACTGGCATATGGCCCATACCCACTGCCAAGCGATGGGACCAGTGGCCAAAGTTCGGGAAAGATACNACGGATTCTTTGCCAACACGAACTACTTCACGCAAGATTTTTTCGGTTTGATGAATCGTTTGCAGTGTCTGAGACAAGACAACCATATCAAAACTCTCGTTCTCAAAAAGCGCTAGGCCCCCTTCAAGATTTTGTTGGATCACATTTAAGCCTTTTTGCGCGCAAGATAGAACGCGTGCGTCGTCAATCTCTACGCCGTAAGAATGTACCGGCTTTTGCTTTTGCAAAAACTCTAAAAAACTACCGTCTCCACAACCTAAGTCCAAAACTTGACTATTGGGAGCGATCCATTTAGCAATCGCTACAAAATCTGCGCGCTTCATTTAAGAGCCTCACGCATTTTTCTAAAATAAGCCCGAATAAGATTGTGATAACGGGGATCATCTAGTAAGAACGCATCGTGCCCATGAGGGGCATCAATCTCTGCATAGCTCACTTCACTCTTATTGCTCAACAAAGACTCAACCATTTCGCGACTGCGGTTTGGAGGAAAACGCCAATCCGTTGAAAAGCTCACCACTAAAAACTTTGCTTGTACATCTGCAAGGGCGCGGTTCAGACTACCTTCGTAACGACGAGANGGATCAAAGTAATCAAGTGCACGAGTAATTAATAGGTAAGTATTGGCATCAAAGTAAGTGGAGAACTTATCCCCTTGATGGCGCAAATAACTTTCAACCTCAAACTCGACATCAAAGCTAAAACGATAGTCGTTGGATTCACCATTGGGACGTTGTAATTCACGGCCAAACTTTTCAGCCATGTCGTCATCAGATAAATAAGTGATATGGCCAACCATGCGCGCTAAGCGCAAGCCACGCTTGGGGACAACGCCGTGCTCGTAGTAGTTACCACCATGAAAATCAGGGTCAGACAAAATAGCGTTACGAGCTACTTCATTAAAAGCAATATTCTGCGCACTCAATTTTGGAGTCGAGGCTATTACAACGCAGTGATCTAAACGTTTTGGAAACTGAATCGACCAGGCCATGGCTTGCATGCCACCAAGACTTCCGCCCATGACTGCAGCAAATTTACGGATACCTAACTTGTCAGCCAGGCGCGCTTGGGTATTCACCCAATCCTCTACAGTCACAACGGGNAAATTTGCACCATAAGGCTTGCCAGTTTCCGCATGAATGCTCATTGGCCCCGTAGAGCCAAAGCATGAACCTAAATTATTGACGCCAATAACGAAGAAATGATCGGTATCAACAGGTTTACCTGGGCCAATCATGTTGTCCCACCAGCCAATGTCTTCAGGGTCTTCGGGAGCCGGGCCCGCTACATGATGAGAGGCATTGAGCGCATGNCAAATCAGTACAGCATTACTTTTATCGGCATTTAACTTCCCATAAGTTTCAATGACGAGGTCGTAGCCGGATAACATGGCGCCACTTTGCAAAGGCAAGGGCTCGGCAAAATGGATAGTATTTCTAGAGAGGTATAGCTCGCTCATTCGGAAAGAAGAATGCGAAGGCTAATATCAGATGCTTCGGTTGGTAGCTTCTTAAAGCCACTACGAGCAAAGCGATGCCAGCGACCCAAAACAAAACTCATTAACATAGCCGCACGAATGCTAATCTCATCTTGACCCGCCTGCCCCCACGCACTACCTTGGGATTGGGCAATTCGTAAGGCCTGCTTTAACGAGGCCTCAACGCGATCTAGCACTTGAGTAATACGCTCTTGTAAGCGATCATCTTCTTGCAACAAAGCATCGCCTAAAAGAACTCGGGTCATGCCAGGATTTTTTTCAGCAAAGAAAAGCAGCATCTGCAAAATACCACGCACCTGCGCAAGGCCTGACTCTTCTTTTTGATTAATTTGATTAATCAACCCAAAAACTGTTTGCTCAATAAAGGCAATCAAGCCCTCGAACATTTGGGCTTTACTAGCAAAGTGTCGATAAAGCGCTGCCTCAGAAACCTGAATCTTNGCTGCCAACGCTGCAGTGGTTACGCGCTCACCTTTAGGGTTTTGCAACATTTCNGCAAGCACTTGCAGAATTTGTAGGCGGCGCTCTCCTGGACGTGGACGCTTGCGTGTCTTGCCAGCCTCAGCGGCGCTACTTTCAATTTCTGATGGCTCTAAAGAATCACGCATAGTTATCACTTATCCATAGCTCATCTAGAACGAATCATCGTTCCAAAAGCCTGCTCAGTCAGAATTTCTAATAATAAAGAGTGCTCAATGCGGCCATCGATAATATGCACTGAATTCACACCACTCTTAGCAGCGTCTAAGGCCGAGGAAATCTTAGGCAACATACCGCCTGANATAGTTCCATCAGCAAATAAATCATCAATTTCTCGAGCAGTTAAATCTGTCAAGAGCGTGCCATTCTTATCCATGACGCCTGGAATATTGGTCATCATCACCAATTTCTCAGCATGCAGAATTTCAGCCATCTTGCCAGCAACCAAGTCAGCATTGATGTTGTATGCCTGACCTTCAGCACTAAAGCCAATTGGAGAAATCACCGGAATAAACGCATCATCTTGCAGAGCTTTTACAACCGCAGGATTGATGGCCTCAATCTCACCCACAAAACCGATATCGATTTTTTTTCCTGGATTTTTCTCATCGGGGATCATCATTTTTCTGGCATGAATCAAGCCACCATCCTTACCAGTCAAGCCAACTGCCTGTCCNCCAAAGTGATTAATCAGCATGACAATATCTTGTTGTACTTCGCCACCAAGAACCCACTCGACTACTTCCATAGTTTCATCATCGGTAACGCGCATACCCTGAATAAACGTGCCAGTCTTGCCGATCTTCTTCAGAGCCTCATCAATTTGTGGGCCACCGCCGTGCACTACGACGGGATTCATGCCGACAAGTTTGAGCAAAATTACATCGCGCGCAAANCTTTCTTTGAGGCGCTCTTCTACCATGGCATTTCCACCGTATTTAATCACGATGGTCTTACCGTGATACTGACGGATATAAGGCAAAGCCTCGGCCAAGATTTCCGCCTTCAATAAAGGTGGAATATCAGCAAGGGTTGGTAGGTGCTTAGTCATTGCAGCAGAAGTATTAAGAGGTTATTCGCCAAACAACTTTTGACGGAGTTCACGACGCTCTTGTGCCTCAAGGGAAAGATTAGCCGTCGGTCTTGCTATCAAACGGGATAAGCCAATTGGCTCGCCAGTCTCTTCACACCAACCGTAATCAGCAGTCTCAATGCGAGCTAAAGCCTGCTCTACTTTTTTCAGCAACTTGCGCTCACGATCGCGGGTGCGCAATTCAAGTGCATGCTCTTCTTCAATCGTTGCACGATCTGCCGGATCCGGAACCAAAATGTTTTCACGAAGATGCTCAGTAGTTTCTGATGCATTCTTCAAGATGTCCTCTTTGAGGGTCAATAATTTTTGACGGAAAAAATCTAACTGGGCTGCATTCATGTAGTCCTTGTCAGCCATTTTGAGCAGTTCAGCTTCAGTTAAAGGTGCACCCTTTGGAGCTTTGCTACTTGCAGCCTTNCTAACTTTTGGAGTCGCTGCAGTTTTTGTTGCTGTTTTTACCGTCATCTCATTCTTTCCATGGGTTTGAAGCATTATTGCCTCATTCTGCCAAAGTTTTACGACCTTTTATCAATATTGACCNTGGCGGCAGATTGTATCCGAACCCGCCTAAGCCAAACATCCCTCGAGCCCTGCCAATAGGGTGTCCTTAGGCAAGTCAATGCCAATAAACACCATACGGGTTNGCTTGGGTTCAGCCCCCCATGGACCAGCTAAATCGCTGCCCATCATCTGATGAACCCCCTGAAATACCACTTTTCGGTTACTTCCCTTCACATAAAGCACGCCTTTATAGCGCAACATCTTCTCGCCAAAGACCTCCAAAATGCCGCCCAAAAAGTCTTCAAGCTTTTTGTGATCAAAGGGTTTATCACTACGAAATACAAAGGATTGGATGCGGTCTGTATGCCCTTCATGACCATGATGATCATGGCTGTGGTCGTGGCCGCAGTTGCTGTGATCATGGTGATCTTGGCTGTGGTCGTGACCACAATCACTATGGTCATGGTCCTCTTGCCCCAAGAAATGCGGGTCAATGTCCAATTTGGCATTCAAATT
>JGI26470J50227_1000411_pt1 | contig 17986 bp, 8 predicted proteins | sample FreactTroBogLake_FD_50227 | JGI IMG/M metagenome (IMG submission 50227) | reverse complement strand
CCGACAGGGCGGCCGCCCGGTGTTTTACGCCGCGGTGGTCGCCCATTCCTACACCGACATCCGCCAATACACTTCGGTCCGCGTCGACGGCTGGACTTACAGCCCCGAGTACCTGCGAACCGGGGACAAGGTGCTTTTTGTGGACGACATTTTCGATACCGGCCGCACGATCAACCATTTGGTCAACGTGATCCTCGAAAGGGGGATCCCTCGGAACGACGTGAAGGTCGCGGTGCACGACTACAAGGTCTTCGGAGACTCGCCTGCGCTGCCCATCGCACCGGATTTCTACTGCTGTCGGCACGATGTTCCGACCCGCGCCCAGGATCCCTGGATCCACTACCTGAGCCACGAACTGATCGGTCTGACGCCCGCTGAACGGGAGAAGTGGTACATCAAGGGCGACGAAGCCATGGCACGGGCGCTTTCGGTCTTCGAACCATGAAACCCTTCCTGGCGGTGTTCGCCTTTCTGACCTGGGCCACCCTCGGCGCGCAGGAGCTTTCTCCGGTCCTCCAGGCCCAGGTGGATCCCCTTCCCGGGGCCTACACCTCGCCCCTGGTCGTCTCGGTCAGGGCACCGGCAGGGGCGTCCGTCCGCTACAGATTCCTCGAAACAACCTCTTTGCAGACCTTTCCCTGGGCCTCTTCCCTGTCCCTCGAAGCCATGGCTGGCGAGCACAGGAGCTATACCCTGCGTCTGACCACCAACCTGGCTACGGGGGAAGCCCTGACCAGGGATTACCGCTATCAGGTGAGCCGGCCGGTGGAGCCGCTTTCCACCATCCAACCCGTCCCGGGGGTGTATTCAACGGCGGTGACCGTCCAACCGACCCTGCCTCCGGGATGGACACTGACCGGGGAGGGCGGTGCGACCTCACCTTCCCTGAAACTGGACGCCGCGCCCGGCAGTCGCCAGGTGTTTCTTCTGACGGCCCAAGGCCCCCAAGATCGATCCGTGTCGTGGTCCTACACCATCGACCGCCGGGACCAAGACGTGGTGGGCCTGGATGTGATCAGCCCCCTCCCGGGAATTTGGGAGAATCCGCAGCCCTTGATCGCCTCGTTTCGGGGTTTCGACAGGGTCTTGTGGTCCTTTGGTCCCCATCTCGACCCGACGTCCGCCCGAGCCTACGAAGGCCCGGTGGCCCTCGAGTTCCCCGGTGTGCAAACGGTCACCTTGGCGGGCCACTCCCGGGCCGGCACCTGGGTGGAAAAAACTGTGACCTGGACCAACGGATCGGCCCCGCCCCCCACCGCGGATTGGCCGCTTTCGGGGGTGAGGTTGGCCGGGCTGAACCTTCCTGAGGCGGAAGGCTGGTCCCTGAGCTGGGACGAGGGGCGTTCCTGGCAACCCAGCCAAGCGTACCACCAGGAGGCGTCCTCGTCGGTCAGTCGAAAAGTCCTTGCGGTACAAGCGCGGAAAAATGGCCAAGTGTCCCGGTACGTTTGGTGGCTCGATGCCCGCCCCCCGGAAGTCCCGACCCTTCAGTTCGTCGGGGGATGGAACCCTCAACTCGTCTTTTCGGGTTCAACCGAGGCCCTCCACCGCGTTTCATGGACGCGATCCGACGGCAAAACTGTCGAGGAACCTGTGGGACTCTGGGGCCCCACAGGTTCGTGGAAGGTGCCCGACGGCATGATCGGGGCCCGGGTGGTCGTCCTGGGATTCAACGGCTTGCCCGGTGCTCCCGCTGTGGTGGGTTTCTCCGAAACGGGTTGGTCGACTCCGGGTTGGGAACCCTGGGACAGCCATGGAATCCAGAACGACTCGACTTTGTTACCCCTGGGTGGGAGGATTCCCCCCCGGCCCGGATTCAAGGCGGCCTATGAAATTTCAGACCGTCCCGATGTCCCCGAACCGGGACCGCTGTCGGCCTGGCTCGACGGGGCCTTCCTTCCGACGGTGCCGTGGGGCGCGGATCGGACTTTCTACGCGCGGTTCGCGTGGCGAGACGACGCCGGATTGACCGGGCCGGCGTCTCCCGTGGTGGCTGTCCGGGTCGACAGGGTCCCTCCCCAGGCCCCCGAGGTGCAGGAAGTGGGTGCCCAGGTGTTGGTCAAGCCTGCGGAAGGAGAAGAGGAGGGGACCAGTTTGTTCTGGGCTGTCACTCCCGAGCGCGTTGATTCTACCACGGCCTTGACGTTCCAACCCTACCAAGGTGCTCTGGCGGCCGAAGCGCTCCGGTCGGGCTCTTCAGGGAAATTGTGGTTCCACGCCCAAGCGCAGGACAGAGCGGGCAATGTGGGACCACCCCGCCTGAACATCGCTCTGGGGGTTCCTACGGCCGACCTGGTGCCGACCCTCGTCCAGGTCGATCCCGACCTCTCGGTGGGTGAGTCGGCCGTGGAGGAGGGAGGAGTCTACCCGTGGTCCCAGTTTCGCCTCAGGGCTCTGGACCGGAGCCGAGACCTTTGGGTCGGAGTCACCGACCTGGGAACAGGCCTGCCAGCCGATTGGAAAACCAGGGTCCAACCGTGGACCGGCGTGTTGTCTCGGGCCGTCGGCAAGGGGGAGCGGCGTCAATTCCTGGTGTTCTGGAACGCCAAGACTGCCGACGGATGGGCTTGGCCCCAACCGAAGACCCTTTCTCTGACCCTCGACCAAGGACCTCCGGCACCGCCGGTTGTGGAAGGGACTTGGCCCACCGCCCCCTTGGCCACCACCTGGACGGTCACCCTCAGGCCCGGACGGCCGGGAGACAGCCTTCGGTATTCCTTCACCACCGACGGCTCGCTCCCCGCGGACCCCTCCCTGGGGGAAGCTTGGCCGGGGACCCGGAGTTGGAATGCCCCGGTGGCGGGACGGATCGTCGTTCGGGTCAGGTTCGCCTCGGTCTCCGTTTCCGGTTTGACCGTGGAGACCCCCGTCTTGGATCCCGTGGTCATCGACCGAACGCTTCCTGCCGCTGTCAGCCCGGCACTGGAGCCGTTCACGTATCGGTCAGGTCCGTTGGTGGTGCCGTCGCCTGCCCTGGAGGGAAAGGTCCGCTACACGTTGACCTCCGACGGATCCTCCCCAGAAATCCCCTCCGTCTCGTCTCCTTCGCTTTCCTCGGGGATGACCCTGGACGGAATCGAGGGACAGAGCGTGTTGTACCGGTTCCGATGGCGGCCCTTCTCCGCGGCAGGGCTTCCTGGTCCTGTGAGCGATACCTTTGCCGTTCTCATCGACAAAACGGCGACGCCGGTTCTTGCCCAGGTTCCTTCCTCCGAGACAGGACGGGGAGCGCTCATTCCCCGGTTGGTCGGTTTTCCCGCTTCGGGAGTGAGTTCCGCACCCGTCACCTTGAAGGCAGACGATCCCTCGGGGGTGTTGCGGTATGAGGTCCTCGAAGGGATCGGATCTCCCCGACCCGTGACGGCCCAGTCCCCCGCGTGGGAAAAAACGTTGGTCCTTGACGGCGGACCGGGGGTGGACCGTTCGTACGTGGTCAGCGTCAGGGCCTTCGCCCCCGACGGTCAGCCCTTGTCCGGCGAAGCCCGGTATTCCCTGCGGATCGATCGACTGGTCCCCGTGGCTCCCTCGTTCGAACTCATCCCCGATTCCCGACGCGCCGAAGCGGTGTTGAGCCTCCTTCCAGGCAAAAATCCCGAGGAGGTGCTGTACTACCGATGGTTCTGGGAATCGTTTCCTCAGGGAAGGGGAGAGATCGCGTGGCGGTCCTTGGAGTCCGATCCTCCCCGGTTCTTGGCCCCGGGAGGAGCCCTTACCTGGTTGCGGGTTCAAGCCTATTTCAGGGACGAAGCCGGAAACGAGGGCCCGACCACCGAGAAAACCCTGCTGGTGGACCAGAATCTCGTGTACGTTGCCCCGGAAGCCACCGGGGATGGGACTCGACTCCGACCGATGGGAAGGGTGGCCGACGCGGTGGATCAAGCCCGAAGAACAGGCAAGAGCGTGATTTTCGTTGCATCCGGAAACTATCAGGTCACGAGGACCCTCGACCTCGGGGGAATTCAGATTTTCGGTGGTTGGAAGCCAGCCCTTTGGGAGGCCACGCAGGACCCCAGCCGATCACTCTTGACGGGGACGGCGCCGTTTACAGGGAGCTGCTTGGTGGAATCCGGGGAGAAGGATTGGTCCATGACCAGGATCGACTTGGCCACGGGGTCCGCCCTCCTGGACAAAGTCGTGGTGGTCCGCGGCGGCGCCGTTTCCGTCAGGGGTTCCACCTGGACCTGGGCCGGCGCCTCGGGGGGGTGGGACCAGGTCGGAGGAAGCCTCGATGGGGCCGACATTTCCTCGTCGTATACGGCGCAACCGCACGGAACGTTTTTCGACCTCCGTTCTGCCGAAGTCGCCATCCGAGGGTTCAACCTCTCTGCTTCCCTGAACCAGGACGGTGTCCTTTTTTCCCTGAAGGGCTCCCGGGGCCTGTTTCAAGACGTGGCCATTGTCTCCAAGAAATCCTCGGGTTTTGAAGCGGTCTGGTCGGCCACGGACAGTCGCCTGACGATCGACAAGGCCAGGGTCCTGGCCGGCGACGGGGCGACGCGGTCCACGGCGTTCGTCTTCAAACAGACCGAAGCCGTGTTCTTCAACACCGACGTGTCGCTCTTCGGATCCTCATCCAACACGGGGTTCCAGACGACGGGAGGTCGGTTGGAGGTTCAAAAGTCCAACCTCAGTCTTTTGCGGGGCGATGAATTCAACCAAGGCCTGGTGGCCGACCACGCGGAAATCATCCTCCGCGCCTTCCAAATCAAGGTGGAGACCGGTTCCTACCAGGGAGGGTTCAACCTGGACGGTGGTTCCCTAACGCTCGCTTCTGGAACGGTTCAGCTGGCCGGAGGCGGACAAAGGGCCTGGGGCGCCCAATTCCTGTCGGAGAGCTTCGTGGCCATGAGCGACGTCCGATGGACGCTCCAGGCCAAGACTCAGGGCGAATTGTGGATCCTGGGGAAACCCTGGGCGGAAGGGTCGTCCAATTCTGAATCGACCGTGACGGGCTGGTGAGGTCAGGCTTTGTTGAAAAGCTTCTCGCCCTCGATGAGGATGGGGAGGACTTCCGACTTCTTGGCGTTCGTGAGCCGGGTGACGAAATCACCTTCCCGCAAGATCTGGTTGAGCTTGGCCATCACCCTGAGATGAACGACCTCGCTGTCGGAGACCAGGAGGAAGAAAAGGTGGGTGTGCTTGCCGTCCATCGACTCGTAGTCGGTGCCTGCTTTGCAGATTCCAATGACCATCCGGGGACCACCACCAGGGTTTTCCTTAGGGTGGCGAAGGTGGGGAATGGCGACCCCCCGACCGATTCCGGTGGTGACCATTTTTTCCCGGGTGAGCAACTTTCTGAGGAAATCGTCGGCGTCCTCGATGATCTCCTGCTGGACGAGGGGACCGATGAGCTGGACCAGGATTTCTTTCTTCGTTCCCGGCTTCACGTTGTCGAGGATCAGGGCTTCCGAAGTGAGCCGGGTGAACGGGATGAGGCCTTCGGGGTTTTCGAGGATCTTGGCCAAATCGTTCTGAGGGACGACGTTCATGCGGCTGATCAGCCAGTCATCGATCATCGATTTCATGAAGCGCCACTGACTGGCGACTTTGGTGCAGGGGATCTCACCGCGGGTGATCATGCGGGAAACGGTCTTCTCAGCAATCTTCAAATACGCCGCAACCTCGGAAAGGGTCATGATTTCATTGTCAACGGAATCACTCATGAAAGCACCTCGAAGTCTATTATAGTCCAAAGGCTTCTGTTGTCAACCGCCGAAGGGCTCTGATGGCCGTGGTCGAATTTCCATCCAGGCCTCTTTCATGACCTCACCTTCGAAGACGTATCGGCCGGTCACCCCTTGTCCCGCCAGGACGGGGCGGAGCCAAAGCGAGTCGTCGGCCCACATGGTGTTCCAGGGGAGGGTAACCTCGGGGTGCCAGAACGGATCGGCTTCATCGCAGGCCGTCATCGTCCCGGTCCACCCCCGGGCGAGAAAGACCTTGACCTCCAGCGCGTACCCGTTGGTGAACTGAAACCAGAGGTCGGCGGCTCCAGAAAGGAGCGATGGGGTCAATCCCGTCTCCTCCTGGGTTTCGCGGAGGGCCGCCTGTTCCCAGGTCTCCCCGGGTTCGAGTCGTCCGCCAGGGCCGTTGACTTTGCCGGTGCCCAAACCCCGTTTCTTGTGGATCAGGAGAAGGTTTTCTCCGTCTTTGAGGAAGACGAGCACCGCCTTTTCCGTCGGTTCCCAGCCCGACCAATCCATCATTGCCATTGACGCAATTCCAAGACGGGGTGCGGTTCTCCCCCGGGAGGCCAGGGGAAGACCTCGGTATCAAACACGCTTTCTTGGTTCCAGCCCAATTTGGCACCCGAGGGTAGGGCCGTTCGAAAGGCGGAAACGGGACGGAAGGTGATCGTCTTGAGGGTTTTGCCCAGACTATTGATCCAAATGAGGTCGAATTGAAGTTCGGCGAAGGGTTTGAGGCCCGTGTTCTCCAGTTCCAGGGAGAAGGTGTGGACCCGCGAGGCGAAGCGGTCGACCCAGCGGCTATCCTGGATCCAGACCTTGAGGCCATAACCGGCGGTGAGGTCGATCCCCGTCAAGGGCATTTCCTTTCTGTCCTGGGGCCTCGACGGCTTGGCCAGGATTCTGGTCGTGGTCACTTGAAACGAGGCGACGCGGTCGAACCAGGGCCACGCATCGAACTGTTGGAAAAGCGCGACACCTTGGCCTGGCTCGAGGGGACCTTGGGCCGAGGCGTGGAAGGTGACCTCCCGACTGGCCAAGGTCTCACCCTGGGGATCCAGAACCCTGACGGTTCCCTCCCAGACATCGACTCGGTGGTCGGGAAAGGTAATCCACGCCGACAATTCGACCACCGTGGCCTCGGGAAAGATCAGCATCCGGCTTTGGGAAATTTGGATGTTCGTCTTGACGCCTTGGGTATCAAAGACGGCTTCGAGGGGCCGGGGACCCTGAACGCGGCTGACGGGATGCCCCAGGACCAGCCCTGGTCCCCAGGTCAAGATGACCCAAAGGCTCAACGGAACGACGACCAAGGCCGCGAGCAAGGGCACCAGCCATCGAGGAAGCTTGATCCCGGGTTTTTTCCCATTTCTGCGGTCGAGGAGGACGAAAAAGGCTTCGGCTTCGATCCCTTTCCAACCTTCCGATCTGAGCAGATTCGCCGTTTCTCGGCACCAGGTGGAATCCCGGGGCCAGAGCAGGATCGCGGCCCGGGCCTCTTCTGCGACTTCGGCGTGATCGGCTCCCTCGACGGCTTCCCTGGCCCGGTCCCGGTGTCCCTGGGCCATCTTTTTGAGTTGGTCTAGGTCGTCCTGGGTCAACTCACCCGTGCAACGGTTCCACTCTTCTTCGGTGGGGAGGCGCTCGAGCGGCAGTTCCTGAAGCCTCCGGGAAGCGGCTCTGAGGCGGTCGGCCTTCGTTGATCGTGCTGTTGAAGAGGCAATTTCTTTCTCCACGGTTATAGAGTACCATTGATACACACACCGTTCAAGGAATCCGAGGTGTTCGGGGAGGCGAGGAAGGTTTGGACTTGTTGATCGTGTATTCCGAAACCAAGCAGGGCGAGCTGCTTTCCCTGGCGACCCTCCTCCATGAAAAGGAAATCCGGTTTCACCCCTGGGCCTTGCCGAACCAGTGGCAGGTTCAGGATTCCGAGGACCTCGTCCATTCTCTGAAGACCAACACCCATTGGCTCTTCCTGGTTGCTTCCGAAGACCGTTCCAATCCGGCCTTTGTGTTCGCCACAGGGTACTGCCTGGCCGTCGAGGAACGTTGTTATCTCTTCGACCCCGAGGGAGGTCTGGCACCCGGGTTTTGGAAATCCCTCCTGACCGTCTGCCCGGACTTTCCGTCGCTGGTTCAATGCCTCGAGGTGGAACGGCAGCGGTGGTCCCTGCTGTTGTCGCGGCAGGAGGCCCAGAGGCGTCTTGTCGAACGGGGCCTGGAGGGAACCAATACAGCGTTTCTCGACGCGGTGGTTCAGGGGGACCTGGGGTCGTGCGAGTTGTTTCTCAAGGCCGGATTTTCACCCGACTTGACCGACAAGAAAGGGGTGAGCGTCTTGTGCCTCGCGGTCCGATCGTCCCATCTGGGGGTGTTGAGGCTTCTGATTGATGCGGGGGCCGACGTCAACCTGCGAAGCCGGGACCGGGACAACTCACCGCTCATGGATGCAGCGGCCGAGGGCCTGACCGACATCGTCCGGGAACTGATCAACCGGGGTGCCGATTTGAAGGGCGTCAGCCGCAACGGTCAGAACGTCTTGGTCCTGGCCATCGGAAAGGGTGCCCAAGATGTGGCGGCCCTGTTGCTCGAAGCCGGCGCCGACCCCTTCGTCGGCGACAAACTGGGGATGAACGCCTGCCAATACGCGCAATTGCTCGGGCGCAAGGATTTTCTGGCCCAGGTCGCCGAACGCTACCCCGGTCACTGAACTTTCTGGTTGGTTTCCATCTTCTGGCGGAGATCCAGCGCCTTCTGGGCCGTGTCCCGCAATTCCTTCGCAGGGACGAACGAGGGAAGGATGTCGAGGGCCTTGTCCCACTGGATGACGGCGTCTTCGAGGTCTCCCTTTGCGTAGGCGTCCAGCCCCGCCAAATACAGTTCCCGGGCCCTGTCCTCGGCTTCCTGGCGGCCCAGGTCGCCCAGATTGAGCTTGACTTCCACGGCGAGGCGGTCGGGAACGGCCAGGGTCGTCATCAGGTCAACGGTGTAGCTCACGTTCATGGTCAGCTTCTCGAGGTTGAACGTGGCTCCGGCCGTCAACCGGGGAAGGCCGGGTTTGAGTTCCAGACCGGCCTGGACCGCGGCAAAGGTAGTGAAGGCGAGGTTCATCCCCATGGCGATCGAGGCGGCCTCGTCCAGGGGACCCAGGGAGAATTGAGAATTCTGCGTGCTCCAGGATGGGCTGAGGCTTCCCGTCAGGTTGTGGGGGAAGGTGGCATCCAGAGAAATGGTCAGCGGTCGGATCGGCGAATACGCGGTTCCCAACACAAACGAAGTCGGCAGGGCGTCACCGGACACCGCGGGTCCGAGGTTTTTCAGGACGGCGGAAAAGGCAAGATTTCTCTCCCGGGACGGATAGAATTTCAAGAAATTGAACTTGGTGAGGGCACCGAGATCGACCATCATGTCCAGGGCGGACTGGTTTTGGGCGAGGGCGACGGGAACCGACCTTTCGGCTAGCTTCAGGTTCGCACCGAGCGTGATGCCGTGGAAGTAGTAGTTGCCGAACGCGGTGTAGGACGCGTTGAGGGTGCCAACAAATTCGGTGTAGTACCCTTTGGCGTAGTCGGAGGACCAGGAGTTCTGATACATCTGTCCCCAGTTGTCGACCCCCGTAAACGGCAGGTACAGGAGTTTGGCCCCCAGGCCGATTCCGAAATCCCCCTGACGGATCGTGAACACCACGGTCTCGATCCTCGAATCGGCGATCCAATCGTTGTGATAAACTGAAAGCTCGGTCTCCTTGAGGAGGGCACTCCCGGCCGGGTTGGCTTCCAGGTACCCTGAGTCCTTGAGAACGGCAGAATAGGCGGTTCCCATCGCCTGGTACATTCCACCCGGAGGAATGACCAGGGTGAGGAACGTCGTCAGGCCGGCATTCTTGTCGATTCCCGCCGCCTGGCTCAGGGCGGCATACCAGTCCTCCAACCCTTGGGCCCAGCAGGAGAAGCTGCACACGAGAAGAAAAAGGACCGCCGGGAATCTTTTCATTGCGTTGTCATTATAATACCATAGTCGGGGGCCTGTCTGAATAGGGGGCCGAATTGCTTCGCGGGAGGGGCCTGCTGAACCGAATCTGGGTCTTGGGGATCTTGTTCGCCTTCCTCATTCTCGGTGGTCCGCTGGTCGCCAACGGCGTTCAGGAGAATCGAGTCGCCAAGGCGAAGGAATTGATCGCTCAGAAAAACTACAACGACGCCATTCTGCTCCTCACCACCGTCGTCCGGGAAGAGCCCGACCGGCAGGACGAAGCCCAGGAGCTGATCAGCGAGATCGTTCGTCTGCGGAACCAATACAACAGCGACTACGAGAACCTGATCAAACTCCTGTATGACCAGAAGGACGAGGCCACGGCCTTGAAGGTCATTTCCCAGTTGGAAGGTCTCGACAAGAATCCCAACAAACAGACCCAGGACGAAATCCGTCTCGCGAAACGGACAGCCCGGTTGATCGCCAACAACAAACGCTTCCAGGACATCATGGCCCGGGCTCTGGCCCTGTTGAACCGCAAGGAGTACGGCGCCGCCGTCCAGGTGTATCTGGAAGGTTCCGACCTGGCGAAAGATATGTTCACCGAGTCGGGGTACGGGAACGTCCTGGCCAACCAGGTGGACCGGGCTTGGGAAGATCTGAAGGCTTCGTCCACCCTGTTTGTCCAGGCGGAGGCCAGGCTCAAGACGCTTCCGGCCCAAGGTACCGCGGTCTTTGCCTCCGATTCGCTAATCCCCACCGCCTTGGACAGCGCCTTGGCTTCGATGAGGGATTTAGCGGTTTGGAGACAAAGAGCCTGGGCAGACGGTCGGCTCTTCAAGTCGCAGAATGATTTCATCGCCAAGAACAACCGGCAGGAAGATTTTTATCTGAGTTATTCCTACCTTTTGGTGCACGGGCCCCTCGAATCCACAAAGTCGGAAGGAATCCTGGGAGCCATCGACCGAATGTGGGCCGAGATCCTCGATCCCTGGTCGACCCAGATTCGAACCGTTCTGGAGACCCGCTATACCCAAGCCAGAACGGCACTGAACCAGGGGCGCTTCGCCGAGGCCGCCGTGGCGTTTGAGGGGTTGCGCGTCAAGGCTCGGCAGGGACTGGACGCGGTGACCCTGTGGAACCGGATTTCCGGCGTCGATGAGACCGGCACCCTCGATCCCGATGTGAAAGCCAAAATGGGGCCGGTGATTCCGCTGGGTCTCTGGGTCGAACACCGGCTCTCCCTCGCGGTCCAGGGTCTCAGTGCGACGACGGACTTGCCCCGAGCCGCGGAATGGATCGCGCAGAAGGCCCTCGATCGCCCCGCTCTGGAGAACGCCCGGGCCGACCTTCGAGGGCAAAAAGAGGCCTTCGGGGGCTTCGCTCGAACCGTAGGCCTTTGGGCCCCCCAGAGTCAGGCGCTCGAAGCGGGAGGCTATTCCCCGCTCGACAAGGCCGCGTTTGGGAACGAATGGCAGGCGGTTTGGGCCGGGTACCGGCAGAAGGCCCTCGGTCAGGAGGCCGAATTGGTCGACCGTCGTGGCACCCTCGACTACGGCGTTCTGGAGGGGCGGTTTCAGGACCTCCAGGCCGCCCTGACGGTCGCCCGGGACCAAGTCGAGGGGAAGGTGAGGTTCCCCCTTCAAGCCACGGCGAAACTCGAGCAGCTGAGGCCGCTTCAGGACGGACTTGCCCAGGACATCGGCGCCTTCATCTCGTCGTACCTGGGGGAGTCTTCCGACGTGAAGACTCCTGCCGTCCTGAGGTGGCCGGTTCAGGGACGTGAGCTTTTGAGTCGCTTGACCGCCTCCCAGACCCTCCAGGGGCAGCTGCTTGCCACAGCCCGGACGAACTACCTCCAGAGCCAAAACCTCAAGAAACAAGGGCAAGACCAGCTGCCCCAGATCGACGCCGCGGTGGCAGCGGAAAACTTCACGCTGGCCAGGACCGTCCTCAACCGGATCTCCACGGCCTATTCCCAGTCGCTGACCTTCCAGGAAGACCCTGTGTTCCGGACTGACTCTGACACCCAAGTCAAGGCGCTCTTTGACCAAATCCTCAAGGCCGAAAACGAAGTGGTCGTCCGGGACGTCCGGAAACTCATCACCCAGGGAAGCCAGGCCTACCTGGGTCAGCAGTTCACCCAGGCCGAGCAGATCCTGGGCCGGGCCCGAAGCCGGTGGGCGACGACGAACACCGACACCAACCCCGAAGTCGAATACTGGGCCCAGCTGGCCAGTTTTGCCTTGTCGGTCACCACGGGGAGGGAACTGTCTCCCATCGATCCTCTTTTCAACGAAGTGCAACAACTCTTGAATTTTGCCCGGCGCGACTATACCCTGGCCCTCGACCAGATCAACAACGGGCAGAAAGACGCGGGCCTGGAGCTGATGAAACAAGCCAAGGAGGTTCTGGGCAAGATCCTCCTTCCGTTCCCGCTGAACCAGGAGGCCCGGCTGCTCAACCTCTCCATCCTCAAGGATTCGGACCCCGAGAATTTCCCGACCTTGTTCAAGCAGAACTTCGAGGCCGCTGCGGCGCGCATCAACACTGACGCCAATGGCGCCTACAACGACCTCCAGGACCTCGACAAAATTCAGCCGAATTACCCTGGAATGTCGGCAGCCATTCGACAGGCCCGCACGAAATTGGGACTGGAACGGGTCGCCATTGATCCCAAGATTGTCGCTCAAGCCCGGAACCTCGTCGCCCAGGCCACCCGATTGGTCAACACCGGCAATCCCGACCAACTGGTGGCCGCTCAAAATCAGGTCAGGCAGGCGTTGCAGCTCGACGCCACCAACGGCGAGGCCCAGGCCCTTTCCGACCGGATCAACCTCCTGCTGAAGCCGACGGTCCTCACCCTGACTCCCTCCCAATTCGGGGAATACGCGGCGATCGTGCAACTGCTTCAAGACCAGCGGACCCTAGAGGCCCAATCGCAACTGACCCAGTTCCAGGCCAAATACCCCGGGGTCGAAACCGAACCTCGGGTCAAGGAACTGATCCGCCGAATCAAGGCGCTCAACCAGTGATGGCCTTCCGACTTCTTTTTCTGGCTTTCGTCTTGCTCCTGGGGGGCGGCTTACTGGAGACCCTCGGGGCCCAGACGGCGTACTTCTGGGACGATCCGCAGTTCGTCGTCCGGCAAGGGGCCAAATTCCCGACGGCGGTCGACAATGGAAAGACCGCCGCCGCCTTCTGGCAAGAACGCAAGCCCGGTACCGGCTGGCCGCAGTCGTTCTTGAGCGTGACCGTCCGCAACCAGAGTGACACCGGGTGGACCACCCACCGGAACGTGTTGGGACCCTTCACGCTGGTGGGAGCAGAGGCCCAGTTCTATTCGGTGGTTTTGACACCCCAGGGGGTGTTCTGGGTGGCCGTCCTCGGGGAGGAAGGCCACGTCATCCTCTACCGGTCGGACGACGGAGCCGCGACGTTCCACGAGGAATCGCGGTTGACCGGTACGGGGAACCTTCTGGTGCCCAAACTGTTCCTGGGTCGGGACGACCAACCCCTTCTGGTCGTGAACCAGGCCGACGCGAACACCTTCCGTCTGTATTCGAGCCTGCGGGTCAACCAGAAGTGGTCCCCGCTTCAGGTGGTCACCAGTGAGGCCGTCCAAAGGCAGAGCTTCCAGCCGTCGGTCACTCGGTCGGGGAACCGGTTGACGATGGTCTATCAAACCCTGTTCACGGGGCAGCGGATCACCTACCAGATCTTCCGAAAGGAATCGAACGATGGGGGTTTGACCTGGGGTGCTGCCGAGCGCCTTTCCGACTTCGCCGATGACTTGGGCGACAACCCCGATCTGATCGACAACGAACGGCCCTCGGTCACCTGGTTCCAGAATCGCTTGTTCGTGGTGTGGGAGCGTCGCACCTCCCAGACTCAGTCGTTGATCGAAATGGTCAGCTACGGTGCCGATGGCAAACGCCTCGACAACCAGGCCATCACCACACCGACGTTCACCTCCCGGAACCCCCTCTTCTACACCTTTCAGAACCGATTACGCCTGGCGTGGTTCGACAACCGGAACGAAACCTACGACCTCTACCTCTCGGCCTGGGATCCTGTTCTGGGCTGGGACACCTCGGAACGCCTGACCCAGGAAACCGGAAACACGGTCTTTGGCCAACCGGCAAGGCTTGGTGACGATCTTTATTTCTTTTGGCAAAATAACTTCGGTGAAAATACCGGTGTGGTGATGCTCCAGCCCGACCGGCGTGCGGATCCACCGACGATCCGGGCTGTGAACTTCAAACCGGGGGTGTTGACGAACAAACCCGACTTCAACGTCGAGGTCGTGTACCCCCATGACCCTTCGGGAATCCGAGCCTTCAACGCCCTGCTCACCCAGGATCCGGCCGCTGAGCCCGACCATGACCGTCGGATCACCTCGAAGGACCATCTCTACGGCGTGAAGGTTCCTCAGGAAGGTCGTTGGTACCTGGCCGTCGCCGTCCTCGATTTTGCGGGAAACTGGTCGGCGGCGGCCCGGATTCCCCTCGACCTCAAGACGACTCCTCCGGGTCCCGCCGACTTCGACAGACCGGCCACCGATGCCCGCGGCTTCCTGACCAGCAACACGTTCCAGCTGACGTGGAGAGCCTCGTCCCCCGATACCGTGGCGTATTCGTGGCGGCTGAGCCGGGTCGGCGATTCCCTGACCCAGAAACTTCTGGCTTCCCTCAAGGTGCCTGAACCGACCCCTTCACCCACCGGAACCGGAACCTCGGCGGGGGGCTCCAACCTGGAGGACGGTCTTTGGGCCCTGGCGGTGGCCACCTTTGATGAGGCAGGGAACCGGGGACCCACGACGACGCAGTTCTTCCGTCTCAACAAATTCAAACCGTACACCGTGATCGATTCGGTCGACACCCAGCAGGACGCGTTCGGCCGGGTTCAAATCGTCATCCACGGCCGAGGCTTCACCGCCGGTGGTTCGATCGACCACGTCTACATCGACCGCGACGGCCGGGAGCCCTTCGACTACGATCTGACCGCGGAGAAATTCCATCTCTCCTCGGACAGGTTGGTCGATCGGATCAAAATCGATGGCCTGGCCGAGGGGGTCTACCGCATCGGTGTGAGTCACCCTGACCGGGGCCGCGTGTTCACCGGACCGGTGCTGAAGGTGGAACCGACGGGAACGGTGAAGGTGGGAGATTATCGGAACCTTGACCAGACCTCTTGGGTGTTCTTCCAGGGGATCTCGCTGTTCTTCTCGGTCCACGCCGTCTATTTCTGGGTGGTGATGCTCTTCTTGATCCTGGGAGCCCTGGGGTCGGCACGCCTTCTGGCGGTCTCGTGGGCCGAGCGCCTGAGGATGGACCATCAGGCCGCCGTTTTGTTTACCGATACTGAAGACAAGTGGGCCCGCCGGGCCGGGAGAACCGTCATGAAGACCAAGGGCCTGAGCCTCACCTTCAAATTCGCCGCCTCGATTCTGGGCCTCATGTCGACGGTGATCCTCATGCTGTCGCTCACCCTGGGGTTCTTCATCACGGAGAGCTCGCAATTGACGCTGGGGACCGCGCTCCAGCAACGGACCCAGGTCCTCCTGGAAAGCCTGGCGACCGGTGCCAGAACCTACCTTCCGACGGCGAACATCCCAGAGCTGGGGAACCTTCCACCGCAGATTTCGGCCATGGAAGGCGACGCACTGTACGCGACGATCACCGGCCCCAGTAGCGAAAAGAAGTCGGGCCTCTCGTACGTGTACGCCTCGAACGACCCCGACCTGAGGAAGAAAACCGACACCGACACGCTGATTCCCGGGGTGACCCTTCTGAAGGATCCGGTGGAACCCTTGTGGGAGGTGCTCCAGAAGGAGCTTAACGTCCAAGCCGAGGCGGCGGTGGGCGATTTGGCCCGGCAGATTGAAACGCTGTCGAAGGAAGCCCTTCCCTTGGCGACGAAAAATGACGCCAATTCCCGGGCTCAGGTCAAGGCGTACGACGACCAGATCTCGGCGCTCAAGCGCCAAGTCATCGTCAAACTTTCCGAAGTGGCCGGAAAGGCCCGGGCCCTGCCTGCCTTCGATACCAAGAACCTCTTGTCTTCGAAACAAAAGCAGTACCTGTTCTACCAACCCTTCCTGTACTTGGTGAACGGCGACCCGACCTACGTCCGGGGGCTGATCCGCATCCAGGTTTCGTCGGAAAAGATCGAGAAGCAGATCACGGCCAGCCGCGACCAGCTCATTCAGGTGACGGCCCTGATCGCGTTGATCGCCCTGGGCCTGGGCCTTGTCGGCGCCTTCCTCCTGTCGGCGCTGACCGTCAATCCGATCCGAAAGCTCTCTTCGGGGGTGGCCCGGATCCGTGACACCGACGACAAGACCCATCTCGACGGCCACATCATCGACATTCGGACCAGGGACGAACTCGAGGACCTGGCGTCCACGGTCAATGAAATGACCCACAGTCTGGTCAAGGGCGCCAAGCAGAGCAAGGAGATGGCCGGAGCCAAGGGCCTGCAGAAGACGTATTTCATCTCGCTGGACAAGGACGCGGCCGGCAACAAGCTGACGACCTACGGGCGCGATCTCGAGGGGGTCGAAGTCTTCGCCTACTACGAAGGCGCGAAAACCGTCTCCGGAGACCTCTACGAATTCCGCCAACTCGACACCCGGGAGGGGAAGAACCCCCAATCGCCGTGGTACGGCATCATGAAGGGCGACATCTCAGGCAAAGGCGTCGAAGCCTTGCTGGCCATGACCATCGCCGCAGCTTTCGTCACAAACTTCTTCCGAAGGTGGACCGAGGCCAAGGACGGACGCAACACGAAGATCGACGCCATGCTGAATACCATCAACGACAACCTCGAGCCCATCCTGGCCGAAACGGGTGCCCAAAAGTTTGCGGCGCTCAACGTCGGTATCCTGAACGCTTTGACCGGTGAATTGCAGTTCAGCCAGGCCGGTGACAACCTGCTTCACCTCTGGCGGGGCGCTTCGGCGGGCCAGCCCGCCCGCTTCGAACTGATGAACCTGGAAAAGACGGCTCCCGCGGGGTTGGATTCCTCCCAGTACCATCAGATCCGGTACCGCAACCAGAAACTCCAGCTCAACTCCGGGGACACCCTTCTGTACTTTACGGACGGCATTGAAGAGAGCCAGGCCGCCTTCCGAGACGCCGACTGGCAACCCATCGCCTTTTTCAACCCGGAGGACCCGTCGACCCTGACCACGCCGGGAGCCCGGAAGGGCGTTCCGGTCTTCGAGGGAGGTCCCCTCCGGGACATCCAGGCCAAGGACATGGAGGATTTCGGACCCGAAAGGATGGAGGCGATCATCGAGGCCTACCAGCACCGGGAGGTCTACGCCCTGGTCAGACAGAACTGGTTCCACCCGGACGTCGAGTACCACTTCGACTTCCGTTCCTGCGATGGTTCCGCCCGAGGGCTGGTCCTGGCCCTGATCTCGATCGACAGGATCTTCCGGCTCGTCCCCGATCCTCACGCCACCGAGTTGGATTTCATCGACCTCGACCTGGTGGAAGAGGAGTTTCTGAAGGCCCACTTCGTGGAGTTCGACCGTTTCTTCAAGAACGGGTATTTGACCTACCGCCAGGCGGTTCCGCAGAAAGAAAACATGGACGCCGAGGGGTATTTTCTCGCCGGTGCGGTTCCCGTTCCGGTGTGGCAAAAGGGCAACGCGGCCCGGGGCGATTCGGTCGACGCCGAAGGGTTCAAGCTGGTCGACGGCGAACGCGTCCAGGCTTACGAGCGCGCGGGGCGCCGGGGCGGGGCCAAGGACGCCGAGGGGTACCGACTGGTCGATGGCCAGCGGGTCAAACTCTGGGTTCGGGGGGACACCGCCAAGGGGGACTCGGTCAGTCCCGAGGGGTACAAGGTGTCGGGAGGGACCCGGGAGCTCTCCAATCCAGGGTACATCCGGTACGGCCACCTGAAGGAAGACCCCCAGTTTGACGACCTGACGCTTCTGGCGATCCGCAAGAAATGACCCGGCTTCTGGTCGCCCTCGTCCTGATCCTCCTGGTCAGCGCCACCGCCCCCGCCGAGGCGGTGTTCCAACTCCGAAACACCGACCCCGATTGCGTTTTCTACTACTGGACGGTGCGGGGTGGCGCTGATCGACCCGCGACCGAGGTTCTGGCCTCGCTGTCCTTGGCCCCGGGGGGCCGCCACGGTGCGGCTCCCGGGGAACGGGTTCGGATCGTCCTGGGTGAGGGGCTGACTCTGGTCGCGGCCTTCGTCCCCTGGTCCTCGAACCTGACCTACCTGAGCGTGGTCTCCGGTGGATTTCTCTTGGCCACCGAAACCCCGGCCAAGGGAACCCTCCTGGTCGACCGCCGGTC
>JGI26470J50227_1000410_pt1 | contig 18031 bp, 15 predicted proteins | sample FreactTroBogLake_FD_50227 | JGI IMG/M metagenome (IMG submission 50227) | reverse complement strand
GGCTGACCATCGCCGAATCCTTCCGGGACGAAGGCCGCGACGTCATGCTCTTCATCGACAACATCTACCGCTACACCCTGGCGGGAACCGAAGTCTCGGCCCTTCTGGGACGCATGCCTTCGGCCGTCGGTTACCAGCCCACCCTTGCCGAAGAAATGGGTCTCTTGCAGGAACGCATCACCTCGACGCGGGTCGGTTCCATCACCTCGATCCAGGCCGTGTACGTTCCCGCCGACGACTTGACCGACCCTTCGCCGGCGACGACGTTCGCCCACCTCGACGCCACCGTGACCCTGAGCCGCGCGATTGCCGCCAAGGGGATCTACCCGGCCATCGACCCTCTGGACTCCACCAGCCGCCAGCTTGACCCGCACATCGTCGGCTACGAGCACTACAACGTCGCCCGAAAAGTTCAGTCGACCCTCCAGCGGTACAAGGAACTGAGGGACATCATCGCCATCCTCGGGATGGACGAGCTTTCCGAAGACGACAAGCTCACGGTCAGCAGGGCGCGAAGGATCGAAAGGTTCCTGAGCCAGCCTTTCCATGTGGCCGAAGTGTTCAACGGCGTGCCTGGGCAACTGGTTCCCCTGGCTGAGACCATCAAGGGGTTCAAGGCCATCACAGAGGGTCTCTACGACCACCTCCCCGAGCAGGCTTTCTATATGATCGGTTCCATCGATCAGGCCGTCGAGAAGGCCAAGACACTGGTCAAGTAAGGAAGTTCTATGGCGTTCACCGTCGAGATCGTCAGCGCCGAACAGGCCCTCTGGGCCGGTTCGGCCGAGTTCATCGTGGTTCCTGGTTCCCATGGGGAACTGGGCATCCACGGGGGGCACGCCCCGTTGCTCACCTATCTGAAATCGGGTGATGTGGCCGTCCACGAACCCTCGGGGGATGTCCACCACTTCTACGTCAGCGGCGGCATTGTCGAGGTTCAGCCGACGGGAGTGATCGTGCTTTCGGACGCCTCGGTCAGGGCCCAGGATCTGGACGAGGCGGAAGTGCTGAAGGCCAAGACCGAGGCCGAAGAGATGCTACGGAATAAACACGACAAAATGACCTACGCGGAAATCGAAATGCGGTTGAGCCAGGAAATCAGCAAGTTGCAGTCCATCGAAAAGTACCGTTCCGGACGATAATGACAATTTCTTCGATCTTTCGGTGGGAAGGCATCGTGCCTCAACTGAAGTCCAGGACCAAGGACGAGGTGTTCCGAGAGCTCGTGGGGCACCTGCTTCCACTGTGTCCTGGGGTCTCCAAGGAAACGCTTCTCACGGGTTTGAACGAACGAGAAAAGCTGATGACCACGGGGATCGCCAGGAACATCGCGTTGCCGCACACCCACGTGCCGGGGTTGGGGAAGACCGTGGGTCTGCTGGGCATCAGCAGGGAAGGCATCGAGTACCAGTCCCTGGACGGCGAACCTGTCCACCTCGTGTTCTGTCTGGTGGGCGATGACGATCAGCCCGACGCCCACATCAAGGTGCTGCGCAGCCTGGCTCTCCTTTTGACGAACCCCGAGTTCTACCCGTCCATGATGAAGGCCAAGGGCCCCCGGGACATCGCCACCACCTTGGAGCAGTTCGAGGCCCTCACCGCGAAGGCTTTTTCGTAGCCCAAGGTCTCCCGGGCCCCTGCGGGCCTTCCCAATCTGTCCTACTGTTCTGTCCTTTTTTGTCCTACCGGCGTCCCCAGGACCGTGTTACCATGGGCAGGTGATCCGGGTACCGTCCTTCAGGATGAGGACAAAAATCCTTTTCCTCTGCCTCAGCTGCACGCTCTTGGCCCTCGGCCTCCAAACCTGGTTCTTCCAGATTTCTGCCTCCTCGCTGATCTTTCGGCTCGAGGAGGAGGCCTCCAAGAAGTCTCTGGGCAGGATGCAGGATGAGTTGTATTCCTGGCTCAAGGGGTACGAGAACAATCTGATCAAGATCTACAACCAGAAAGACGTGCTGGCCGATTTGGCCGGGTCTGGGGGCACCACCCTCGAAAGGCACTCTCGGGTCGCGTATCTGATGATGCAGTCCGACTTCCAGCCCGGCCAATACGTCGACGCGCTTTACCTCTACACCATGGACAGGAAACTGGTCAGCTACGCCCGGATCGCCTCGACCCCGCGGTACAACTTCCCCGAGGACATCTTTGTCGACGGCGCCGGGGCCAACAGGGTCACCCAGTACGTTCAATCCGACGACCGGGTGATCCTCGTCACCAGCACCTTCAACCCCAGCCGCCAACAGACCATCCTGAGGCTGGTTCTCAAGCTGTACACGAACAACGTCCGAACCAAGATTGGTTTTCTGGTCTGCGACATCGATCCCAAGGGTTTTTCCAGGATCGTGGAGAAGTACGCGTATTCGGACCGGCAGGTCGTGTGGCTACAACCCCCGGAGGACGAACCCATCCTGGTCTACGGACGCCGCGAAGGCGGGACAGGCCTGGATTTCGAAAGGGCGGTGGAAGGCATCCGGACGGGCCAATGGTCGGATCGAGACATCCAAACCATCCGGGACAACGTCTACCTGGCCTCGCCGCAGGTGAAATACAGGCTCACCGCCTACTCTCTGGTTCCCCAGGAGCTGCTGGAAGAAAGCCAGAACGTTCTGGCCAGGAACATGCTCATCGTGGCGCTGCTGGTGATTCTGGTCACCATCATTTCGGTGTTTTTGATCAGCCGGTCGTTGACCACCCCCCTGACCGCCATGGTCCAGAACCTGGGAAGGATCAAGGAGGGAGAGACCGACCTGCGCCTCACCGACCTCAAGGACGACGAAATCGGCCTTCTGGGTCACAGCATCAACCAGATGCTGGACCGAATCCAGGAACTGATCGCCCTCGAATACGACGCCGAGTTGCAGCTCAAACACGCCGAATACAAGGCGTTGCAGGCCCAGGTGAACCCCCACTTCCTGTACAACACCCTGGAAACCATGAGCGGCATCGCCACGGCCCAGAACGCTCCCATGGTCGCGACGCTCTGTCAGGCCATGGCCCACCTCTTCCGGTACAGCCTCGACATGAAAGACCCGCTCTCGACCGTCGGTGACGAGATCGTCCACCTGAAGAACTACCTGTACGTGATGAACGTTCGCACCGGGAACAGCCTCGAGGTCGACATCGCCATCGACCAGAGCGTCCTCTCGGAAAAAGTTCCGCGGCTGTGCCTTCAGCCCCTGGTCGAGAACTCCATTTCCCACGGCTTGAAAAACAAACGAGGGGCCAAGAAGATCACGGTCCGGGCCGAGGGCGTCGGCGACCTCAGGCTGACCGTCCACGACAACGGGGTGGGGATGGACGCCGACGAAGTCAACACGCGGTTGAGGTCGACCCCCCGGAGCGTCACCGAGAAGAACACTTCCATTGGCCTGGCGAACATCCACGCCAGGATCCTCCTGCTTTTCGGGCCAGGGTACGGCGTCACCGTGGCCAGTTCCCAGGGCGGCGGGAGCACCGTGTCGGTGACGCTTCCCCGAAGTTCTTGCGAAGGAACGACGCCATGAGCGCCTTGAAAATCCTGGTGGCGGACGACGAGTTTTGGGTGCGGGAGAACCTTAAGTCCCTCCTCTCCGACCCGGAACAGACTTATGCGGTCCTGGACCCTGCGGTGGATGGGGAAGACGCCTTGCAAAGGGTCGAGATCGACAGGCCGGATATCCTGATCACCGACATCGACATGCCCTTCTTGAACGGGAACGACCTCATCCGGGCGGTTCGGCGCCGCCATCCCCACCTCCCGGTCATCGTGCTCAGCGGCTACGCTGATTTCTCCTACGTCCGCCAGGCCCTTCTCGACGGGGCCCTCGACTACCTGCTCAAACCGGTGACCCGGGAAAGCCTTTGGGAAGTGGTGGACCGGGCCGTCCAATGCCTTCAGGGGCAGCGGACCCGGGAGCAGGAGTTGGCCGAACAGACGGAAGTTCTCCAACGGGCCACGGCCCTGGTGAAGGACGGCGTCTTGAGCGACCTCCTCCAGGGAAACGCGTCGGATCGGTCGGGAGCCCTGACCGGGTGGGACCTGAGGTATTCGGTTTTCACCCTTTTCCTGATCAAGGTCACCGAGGGGACCAAGGACCCGGCCCGGGTCAAGGCCTTGATCGCCCGGGAGTCCTCGGGTACGGGACAGTCCCTGGTCTTCCACAACCTCCACGCGCCCCACGAATTCGTCGCCCTCACCGATCGGAACGCCCCGGGGGTCGCGCTTCTGGCGACCCGACTTTCCGAAAATCTGGAGAGGTTGACCGGCTGTCCCCATACCGTGGCCGTCAGCGCTCCGTTTTACGCCCTCGGTCAATTGGGACGGGCGTACCAGGAAGCCAAATCCGCCTTGGGGGCGAGGGCCGTCGAGGAAGCCGATCGGCCGGTGTTTTTTGAGCAGGTCAAGGGGCGTCCGATCCAAAGCCGGATCACGGCCGAGGCGGAGAAGCTGTTCTCCTTGGCCCTTTCCACGGGAAACAAGGCTCTAGTTCGGGAAGTCGCCTTCGACAGGATCGGCCTCCAGAATCCGAAGGGTTGGTTGCTCGTGGAAGTGAGGCAGACCGTCGAGTCCCTAGCCACCCGAATGGTCGAAGGGACACCCCGGCCGGCCGCCCGAACCAGCTTGACCTTGGAGGCCTTCGGAATCCGGTTGGCCCGGGCCCTCGATCCTCCCGTCCTCGCGGAAGTCACGAGCCTTTTGGACCAATGGATCGACGAGGTCTTCCCGGAGACCGGGACGGGAACCAGTGTCTCGATCCGCCGGACGGTCCTACAGGTTCAGGAGCACATCGCCGAACGGTTCGGCGACAACCTTTCGCTGGCTTCGCTGGCCGACCTGTTCCGGGTCGATGGTTCCTACCTGTCCAAGGCGTTCAAGAAAGTGACCGGCACCACGATGATGTCGGCCATCGCCCGTCTCAGGATCGAAAAGGCGCAAGAGTACATCCGCGACCGGGACCTGAGCCTCACCGAGGTGGCGGCCCTGGTCGGTTATGAGGAGTACGCGTACTTCAACCGGGTGTTTCACAAAGTCGCCGGGGTCAGTCCCAGCGTCTTCAAGGCTCAAAGCCGGAGGTCGCCCCATGAGAGGCTTTGAGTTGCTCCTGGTTGGCGTCGTTCTGGCGCTCGGGGCCTGCAGTCCCTCCGACCGGGTCGTCCCGGAACGGCCCCACAGAACCACGGTGACCGTCCTCGAGGGCCAGTCGACCTCGGACCCGGGGATCGAAGACATGATCAACACCCTCGTGGCCAGCGCGCTGCCGGACATCGAGTTGCGGTGGGAAGTCATGGGCTGGGGGGACCAGTTTGAGGCGCAGATCCAGTCCCGGTTCGCCGCGGGAGAGGTGCCCGACATCCTGATCGGGAAGGCCCAAGACGTCGCGACCTACGTTCCGTCGGGAAATCTGGCGCCGCTCTCGGCGACGATGATGCGGGCGGTCCGCCCCGAGGCTCTGCCGGCGGTCACCCTCGACGGAAAGGCCTACGGTCTTCCCTACAACACCTTTTATCAGGGCGTCCTCTACAACAAAGATCTGTTCCGGCGGGAGGGTTGGCGCGTTCCCACCACCCCCGAACAGATGAAGGCTCTGGTCACCGCGGTGAAGGCCCAAGGGATGGTTCCTTTCGCGGCCCACTTTGTGGAAAACTGGTACCTCGGTAACATCTTCATGCAGTTTGCCATCGGAGAGGTATTGGGTCGGTCTCCCGAATGGGGAAAACGGTTTCGAGGGGGAAGCCAGTCGTTCGCCGACTCCCCGGAGATGGCCCGGGGCTTCGACCGGTTGAAGCTGGTTTTTGACCACACCTGGAAGGATGCCCTCTCCATCGACCAGACCGAGGCGGACCAGCGCTTTGCCCGGGGCGAGGCCGCCATGTACGTGACGGGGTCGTGGACCCTCCAGAACATCGACGGTCACCATCCCGACATCGGAATTTTCCCTTTCCCCAACGCGACCGGAGACGCCCGGCTCATTTTCGAGCCGAACATCACGTTCATGAAGAGCGCCAGGACGAACGATCCGGGGGCCGTCGACCGGGTTCTGGCGGTCATCTTCGGAAACGCCGACCTCGCCTCCCGAATTTCCGAGTTCACCAAGACCTCGACCCTCCTCACCACACCGGTTCCGGAAGAACCCCTGGTCATCCAGGTCGATGTGGATCGGTACCGCAAGACCGGGCGCATCGTCGACGCCACCCTGGGAAACAACCAGCTCATCTGGTCCTTCCAGGCGGAATTCGCCGGCCGACTTCAGGATTGGCTCCAGGGCCGGGCGTCTCTGGCCGAGGTGACGGCCTGGGCGGACAAGAATCGGGCTCTGTCGGCTCCCTGAGTCCTCTTCGGCGTCGATTCCCAGATAATCCAACGGTCTCGTCCGCTTCTGTCCTAACTGACCTTTTCGAACTGGGCCTAGTCTGGGTTCCGGAAGTTCATCAAGGAGGAAAACGATGAAAATCACTCGTTGGGTCGGCACCGCCCTGACCCTCGCCATGCTTTCCACGGGCCTAGGCGCCTGGGGACAAACCGTCAAGGTTCTGGCAGGCCAATCGACCACCGATGCCGGAATCGAAGACCTGATCTCGAAGGCCGTCACCGCCAAGTACCCCGGCATCAAGCTCGACTGGGAAGTGGTCGGCTGGGGCACCGATTTCCAGCCCAAGATGCAGCAGTACATCCAGTCCGGGTTGCCAGACATCATGGTCGGCAAGGCCCAGGACGTGGCCACGTACGCCAGCAAGAACGTGCTGGCCGACCTGACCGGAAAACCGTACCTGAAGAACGCCCTCGACGCCGCCGTCGGCTCGGGCACCTACAAGGGCAAGGTCTACGGTGTGGTCTTCAACGCCCTTTACCAGGGCGTGTACTACAACCGCAAGATCTTCAAGGACAACGGCCTGACCATCCCCAAGACCCAGGCCGACCTGGCGGCGATCATCCAGAAGTTGAACGACAAGAAGATCACTCCGTTCGAGACCCACTTCCTGGACACCTGGAGCATCGGCAACATCACGAACCAGTTCGCGATCAACGATGTGTTCAACAAGGCCGCCGACTGGGGCGACCAATTCCGTGCCGGCAAGGTGTCGTTCGCCACCTCGAAACCCTTCCAGACCTGCTACCAATACAACAAGCTGATCTACGACAACACCTGGAAAAGTGAAACGTTCTCGCTGGAACAGACCAAGGCCGACGCCCGTTTGGTCCAGGGAAAGGCCGCGATGAAGGTCTCCGGCTCCTGGTCCATCCAGAACTTCTTCGACGTGGACCCGAATTTCGACTTCGGCATCTTCCCCTTCCCGAACCAGACCGGCGACGCCAAGCTGATCTACGAGCCGAACATCACCTTCCTCAAGAGCGCCACCACCAAGAACTCTGACGCCGTCGACAAGGTGTTCGAGGTGATCACCGGTGACAAGGCCCTGGCCGCCGCCATCTACGACCAGACCAAGACGGCCCCGATGATCAAGGGCGTCACCCCCACGTACCGGAATCCCAGCCAGGCCGACATCGACGCCTTCGCGGCCAAGAACCAGATCGTTGACGCCAACATCGGCAACAACCAGCTGACCTGGGGCGGATTTCAGGAAGAAAACGCCAAGGACATCGCTTCGTGGCTCCAGGGCAAGCTGACGTTTGAAGCGACCCTGAAGGCTTCCGACGCCCGCCGGGCCAACAGCAAACCCTAACGCTACGGAATCTCACCACGAAGGGGCGCGCTCCCCTTCGCGGTGAGGATTGAGGAATCCCATGCACACCCCGACCGGCTTCGGCCCTCGACTCCAATCGCTCTCCCTGGTGCTGCCCGGCCTGGTGGTCTTCACGGTCGGCCTGGTCATCCCCATGGTCATCGGCCTCTACTACTCGTTCACGAGCTGGGACGGATTCACCCCCGAGCTTCCCTGGGTGGGGCTCGACAACTACCTCAAAATGCTCGGGGACGAAAATGTCCGCAACGCCTGGGGCTTCACGCTTGCCTTTACGGTGCTCAATACCATCGTTCAAAACGGCTTGGCCCTGTTGTTTGCCGTGATTCTCGACTCGGGAATCCGGGCGAAGAAGCTGTTCCGGACGATTTTGTTCCTCCCGTGTCTGATCGCGCCCCTGGTCGCCGGCTACATCTGGGCCCGGATGTACATGGACCTCAACTTCATGCTCTTCGGGAACGGCGACACGGTGTTGATGGGGTTGCTCATCGTCAACAACTGGCAGTGGGTCGGGTACTGGATGTTAATCTATCTGGCGGGTCTTCAGTCCATTCCGCCGGAACTCTACGAGGCCGCCCAGGTCGACGGGGCCCCCCGGTGGACGCAATTTCGCCGAATCGGGGCCCCCCGGTGGACGCAATTTCGCCGAATCCCCCTGCCGATGCTGGCGCCTTCGATCACCATTGGGGTGGTCGGCATCACCGTCGGGTCGCTTCGGGTCTACGACCTGATTGTCTCGGCCACGGGAGGCGGACCGGGGAGGTCCTCGATGTCCATCATCTACCAAATCTACAACACCGCCTTCTCGGGCAAACAATACGGCTACGGGTCGGCCATCTCGGTCACCTTGATCGCGCTCCTGATGCTCATCGCCGTGGTCCAGCTTCGGGTCCTGCGAAGGCGGGAGGTTCAACAATGAAAAAGACCGGCACTCTGGAACGCTGGGCCCTCCATGCCTTCATGGTCGTCGTGGCCCTGGCGATTCTCACGCCGGTGGCGATGGTCGTGAACACTTCGTTCAAAACCAAAAAAGAGCTCTACACCGCCAACCCCCTCGACCTCCCGCAGAACTGGCAACTCGACAACTACACCGCGGCGTTCCAGAAACTCCACATGGAAACCACGTTCGTGAACACGGTGCTGTACACCGTGGTGTCGGTCCTGATCCTGGGGTTCCTCTCGGCCGCCAGCGCCTGGGTCATCGCCCGAAACCGTGGCCGCTTCTACAAGGCCACGTACCTGTATTTCATCACGGGGCTGCTGGTCCCGTTCCAGGCGCTTTTTCTGCCGATCTACATCATCGGTTTCCAGCTTCATCTGACCAACACGGCCTACGGCATCGTCCTGATGTACGTGGCGACGGGGTTGCCGTTCGGGGTGTTCCTGATGACGAGTTTCATGACCACGGTACCCTTGGAGCTGGAGGAGGCGGCGAAGATGGACGGCTGTTCGGTCTACAGGACCTTCTTCCAGGTGGTTCTTCCTCTCCTACAGCCGGCCGTGGCCACGCTGGTCATCCTCCAGGCCTTCGGCATTTGGAACGATTACCTGTTGGCCAGCCTCTACGTGAGCGAGACCAGGCTCAAGACGCTGACGGTGTTTTTGCAGCAGCTGTTCTCGTCCACGGCCCGGGACTACGGGACGGCCATGGCCGCGATCGTGATCTCGACTCTCCCCATCGTGGCGCTGTTCGTGTCACTTCAAAAGTACTTCATCAAGGGTCTGGCAGCGGGTGCTGTCAAAGGATAGGCAACGAATGAATCCCCATGTGTCTCCCACTCCTCCGCTCGGCTGGAACAGCTGGGACTGCTACGGCGCCGCCGTTCGGGAAGAGGAAGTTTTGGCCAACGCCGAGTTCCTGGCGAAACACCTGCTTCCCTTCGGCTGGAACACCGTGGTCGTCGACATCCAGTGGGCCGAACCCACGGCCGACTCGTCGCTCTACCACTCCTACGCGCCCCTGGTCTCGGACGCCTTTTCGAGGCTGATGCCCGCGCCGAACCGCTTTCCTTCCGCCGCCGAGGGCAGGGGCTTCGTCCCGCTCGGCCAAAAGCTCCACTCCCTGGGCCTGAAGTTCGGCATCCACATCATGCGGGGGATTCCTCGGCAGGCCGTCCACCAGAACGCGCCGATCGAAGGGTCCAAGCACACGGCTCGGGAGGTGGCCCACCCCAACGCCATCTGCCCCTGGAACACCGACATGTACGGCCTGGACCCCGGTCACCCCGGGGCCCAGGACTACTACGATTCTCTGTTCCGCCTGTACGCCAGCTGGGGTGTCGACTACGTGAAGATCGACGACATCGCCGCCTCCAGGCTCTACGGACCGCACGTCGCCGAACTGGCCGTTGTCCACCGCGCCCTCGAGAAATGCGGCCGCCCCATGGTCCTCAGCCTTTCTCCGGGTCCCGCCTCGGTCGATCTGGCCCACGCCTACCGGGAGTACTCCAACCTCTGGCGGATCACCGATGACTTCTGGGACAAATGGGACCTGCTCAAAGACATGTTCGACAGGTGCGAGCGGTGGTACGCCCACGTGGGCCCCGGTTCGTGGCCCGATTGCGACATGTTGCCCCTGGGACACATCGGAATCCGTTCAGTAGACGCCGGCGGCGGCGATCGGCAAACCCGGTTCACCAGGGACGAACAACGGACCATGATGAGCCTCTGGAGCATTTTCCGCTCCCCCCTAATGTTCGGCGGGGAGTTGAGGGACAACGACGACTGGACGAACTCGCTTCTGACCAACCGCGAGGTTCTGGCCGTCAACCAGCGGGGTCAAGACCCCCGGCCGGTGACCGTCGGCGGTGAGCGGCGCGTTTGGAAATCCACCGCGCCGAACGGAGGCCTCAACCTGGCCCTGTTCAACTTGGGCGATCAAGCCGCCGAGGTGGGGGTGCGTTGGTCCGAGCTCGGGCTGACAGGTCCGCAAGGCCTTCGGGACCTCTGGGACGCCCAGGACCTTGGAACGTTCCCCACCGGTTGGTCGGTGCCGGTGCCGGCTCACGGTTCACGATTGCTGAGGGTGGGTACCCCGGCCCGCTGAGGCTATCAAGCAATTGCCAAAGCGGAGTCCGACGGCTAAAATGGCCCATGCTTGATATCACCTTCATCCGCGAACACCTCGACGAAGTCGAGGCCAACATCCGAAACCGGCACATGAAGGCCGACCCCCGGTCTGCCGTCGCCTTGGCCGACCGCCGGTCGCAGGCCATCCAGAAACTGGAGGGGTTGAGGGCTTCCCGGAACGAAAATTCGGGCAAGATGAAGGGCAAGTTGGAACCCGAGGTACGGCAGTCTCTGATCGACGAGGGAAAGCAGATCAAGGACGGGATCGCCGCGGCCGAGGTCGAACTCGAGGTCGTCGAAAAGGCCCTGAAAGTCGAGCTGATGAAGATTCCGAACATGGCCCACCCCGACGTTCCGGTCGGCAAGCTGGACACCGACAATCCCGAGATCAAGCGGGTCGGAGAGCCGACGAAACTGGGGTTCCCCGCCCTCGACCACGTGCAGCTGGGGGAAAAGCTCGACATCATCGACTTCGAAGCCGGGACCAAGGTCGCTGGTACGAAATTCTACTTCCTCAAAAACGAAGGGGTCTTCCTGGAATTGGCCCTGACCCGGTACGTCATGGACCTGCTCGTCAAGAAGGGCTTCACCCCGTACATCACCCCCGACATCGCCAAGGAAGAGATCCTCGAAGGCATCGGTTTCAACCCCAGGGGCGAGGAGTCGAACATCTATCCCCTGGAGGGTACCGGTACCTGTCTGGTCGGAACGGCCGAGATCACCCTGGGCGGTTACTACGCCGATCAGATCGTCGATGTCTCCAGCGGTCCCATCAAGATGGCTGGATTGAGCCATTGTTTCCGCCGGGAAGCGGGAGCCGCCGGCCAGTTCAGCAAGGGGCTGTACCGGGTGCACCAGTTCACCAAGGTCGAAATGTTCGTGTGTTGCAAACCCGACCAGAGCGACGCCCTCCACGAGGAGCTTCGGGCCATCGAGGAGGAGATCTTCTCCGGCCTGGAGATCCCCTTCCGGGTCGTCGACACCTGCACCGGTGACCTCGGGGCCCCGGCCTACCGCAAGTACGACCTCGAGGCTTGGATGCCCGGTCGGGGGGAAGGGGAGTGGGGTGAGGTCACCTCGACGTCGAACTGCACGGATTTTCAGGCCCGGCGCCTGGGCATCCGTTACAAGGACGACGCGGGAAAGAACCGTCCTGTGCACATGCTCAACGGGACGGCGATTGCGATCAGCCGCGGCATCATCGCGCTGTTGGAGAACTTCCAACAGGCCGACGGATCGGTGCGCATTCCCCAGAATCTGGTGCCCTACACCGGCTTCGATGTGATTCGCCCCCGGAAATGAACCAACCTTCGTTCCTGAATCCGCAGAAGATGTTCGTCATCGCCGAGATCGGCACCGGTCACCTCGGCCAACGCTCGAAGGCGCGGGAACTGATCCACGCGGCCGCCGAAGCCGGGGCCGATTGCGCGAAGTTCCAGGTCGTCTTCGCCGACGAGATCATCCATCCCCTCACCGGAGAACTAGACCTTCCCGGTGGGCGGATGAGGCTGTACGACAAGTTCAAGGAAGTCGAGCAGGACGCCGAATTCTACAGGTTCTGCAAGCAGGAGACCGAGGCCGCCGGATTGGTTTTTCTGGCTTCTCCGTTTGGATTTCGGTCGGCTCGGTTGTTGGAAGACATTGGGTCTGCCTGGTTCAAGGTCGCCTCGCCCGAGCTCAACCATTTTCCCCTCCTGCAACTGCTGCGCTCGTTTGGCAAGCCCGTGGTCCTTTCGTCCGGGGTGAGCCGCCTCGAAGACATCGAGAGGGCCGTCGAGGCCTTTGAGGGTCTCCCTCTCAGCCTCCTCCATTGCATCACCGCGTACCCGGCGCCCCCCGAGGAATATAACCTGAGGGTTCTCCAGCCCCTGGCCGCGTTGTTCGGGTGCCCCGTGGGAGTCTCGGACCATTCCCTGGACCCCGAGCTGGTCCCCGTCATCGGAAGGGCCTTCGGCGCTGTCCTTCTCGAGAAGCACTTTTGCCTCAGCCGACAAGACCCCGGCCTGGACGATCCCATCGCCCTCGATCCCGGCCTCTTTCGGCAAATGACCCGCGCCTTGCGGCAACTCGAGGCGTCGCCCCCGGGCGAATGGGACGCGCTGGTGAGGGACCGGTACGGAACCGAAAGGGTCGAGGCCATCCTGGGGACGGGGCGCAAACTCCTGGCGCCCTCGGAGAGACGCAACTACGAGCGGACGAACCGCAGCCTCCACGCCGTGAAAGCCATGGCCACGGGGCATCGGATCGCGGAAGGGGACCTAGCCATCCTGAGAACCGAAAAGGTTCTCCGACCGGGGCTTTCTCCCTCGTTCCTTCCGATCGTGCAGGGACGAATCCTCCAGAGGGCCGTGGCCGCTGGGGAGGGTCTGGTTTGGGACGATCTGCTCTCTTCAGGACCCCAGGTCAGTTCCCCGAAAGGATGAGTCCTGGCACTTCCGGCACCGTCTGACGGAAGCCCGCTCCTCCGGTTCCCCAGAACGCGTACTGAAAGAAGGCCGCCTGGTACTGGCGAAGGGCGCCGTGATACCCGGCGTCGGCTTGGGCCTTGAGGCCCACGAACACGAGGGCCGGTTTCAGGTAGGCAGAATCGGACACGTCGGCCCTGGCGAGCCGGGGCAAGGAAAGGAACCATTGTCCCGGGAGGGCTTTCTCCGGGGCGGAGCCGCCGACGATCCAGAGTTCGAGGTCAGGGACGTGTCCGGCCGGAGGTCTGCCGCCGGCGTGGACCACTCCCCGCAACCCCATGGCTTTTTGCTCGGAAGCCGTCGGTGGGGTGCCGTAACCCCAAACCCAAAGCCCCTGTCGGCTCCAGTCGATGCTGGTGAACAGCAAGTCTCCGGGTTCGGAATCCAATTGCCTGACCGCGTTTTGGGTGGGGACGACCCAACGATAGTCGGCGGGGTCTTCGGTTTTTCCCAGGGACAAGTCAGGCTCCAGCCAGAGGGCAGGATGAGAGAAGGGAAGAAGTAGTTCGGCCAGGGTTCCGCTCCAGGTGAAGGGAGCCTCGGCCACGGGTGAACCGGGGAGGGGGAGTCCGGCGGCCACGACGAAACCCCGGCTGGCGAGGTCTTCAAACAGGTAACCGAAGTCGTTGGGGTTTTCGCCCCGAGGCACCGCCACAAAGACGACAGGGTACTTGGTCCCCGGCGAACTGAGCTTTCCCCCGTGGACCAGGGAGGTGGGCAGATGCTCGAGGTGCGACTGCCAAAACACCGGGAGACCCCCGGCGGCTCTGGTCCGTCTCCAGGCCTCGGGTTCCGACTGGGGGCGCAGCCGGGAACGGGTGTCCCCGGAGGCAGGGTACCAGAGACGGACTTCCATCGCGGGCCGATCGGCGGTGGTGGGAAATTTCACGACCCGGTAGGCGGGAGGCAATCCACCGGTGAGCTCGACCTTGGGCAAAGGAAAGGCGACAGCTAAGAAGCCGCTGCCTACGGCGAGGAAAAAGGCCACCGAGGCGATCGTGGTTCGAAGGAATTGGAGAACCCCGGACCAAAACCCCCGGCCCGGAAGCCGACCGCGAAGGGTGGCAAAGCTGGGAAACAGCACCCCCAGGTCGATCAGCAACAGGGCCGTCGGGGGAAGGGTCTGCCAACGAAGGCCCTCGAGGCCGAGGTTCCAGGCCAAGGCCATCCCGGCGAGGAACACGAGGTAGTTCGCGGGAAACGGGCGCCGATGCCGTGGAACCAGGAGGACGACGTGGTAGACGACCAGCAAAACCAGGAAGGTCAACTCGGCGGAACGCATTGAAATCCACTTTACTGGACGAGCCTTCCTTCTGCAAGCTAAGATAGCCTCATGCCCATCCGGGATCCCCAAGCCGTCCTTCAAAAACTGGGCCAAACCACCCTCAAGGTTGACACGTACTTCCTCCAACGAACGGGTTTCGTGGCCAACCAGACCATTTTGAAGCTTGGCGAGTACAACCTCCACTGCGTCCCCGCGACCATCGCCGTCGAAGAATCTCGGTTCTTGGCCGTTCTGACCCCGGTGGAAGTCAACCACTTTGCCCGGTTCAAGGTGGGAACCCACATCCTCATCCTCAGTTTTGACGATCCCGACCGAAAGGACGTCGCCCGGTTCCACCTCAGGGTGTCGTTGATCGACATCGTTCCGGTCCCCGAGAGAAAGAGCGTTTGTTTTCTGCTGTTGAAGCTCAAGTCTCTCCCTGCCGAGTTCGTCCTGTTCTTGGGGGACTATCTGGAGGCCCTCGACGAGCGAAAGGTCGCCTGGGAAACCCAGGCCACGGATCCCATCGAGGCGTCGCCGGGGGCCGGTTCCCTTGATCCCAAGGCCTTGGTGGCCGCCGATTCCGACCAAGTCGCTGTGACCATCCGTTCGTTCCACACCAAACGAATCGAACTGACATGGTCGGAAAGCCCGGAACCCTGGGCGTCGAGACCCGTGCTCCACCTTCGCACTTCCGTCCGGGGGCACGCGTTGGTGCTCGAGGGAAAACTTGATCCCGAGGGGGCCTTCCTTCCGGAATTCCACCCGGACTGGCTCGCCTTCGTCGAGGACCTCCGGTTTCAAGACAGCCTGAAGAACCGGCCGGGAACCAGGGCGCATCCATGAAGATGACGTTTTGGGGAACGGGAACCTCCACGGGCATCCCCATGGTGGGGTGTTTTTGCGCCGTCTGCCAGTCCACCGATCCGCGAAACCGTCGACGCCGGGCCTCGGTCCTCTTCCAGGAGGGGGACCAACGGTGGCTCATCGACGCGGGGCCCGATTTCCGGACCCAGGCCCTCGAGGCCCGGTTGGAATTCCTCGACGCCGTCCTGTTGACCCATGCCCACGCCGACCACATTCTGGGCCTGGACGATCTGCGACCCCTTTCCTGGAAACGGCCGATTCCCGTTTGGGCGGACGAAAGAACCACCGCCGCCGTGAAGACGGCCTTCCCGTATTTCTTCACGGCCGGGGATGGAAAGACCTCCCGACCCAAGCTGGATTTCCGACTCATCGAAGCCGGCCATGCCTTCAACGCCGCCGGTTTGCCCGTGTTGCCTGTGGCGATCCGCCACGGCGACGCCGAAATTCTCGGCTTTCGCGTCGGGAGGGTGGCCTACCTGACCGACTGCAACGGCATCCCCGCTGGAACGCTGCCGCTCCTTCGAGACCTCGACGTTTTGGTTCTGGGCGCCCTTCGGACCCATCCTCACCCCACCCATTTCAGCCTTGACGAGGCGGTGGAGGCGGCCCGGAGCGTCGGAGCCCGTCGCACGTTGTTCACCCATTTCAGCCACGATGTCGACCATGAGGCTTTCGCAAGAACTCTCCCCGAAGGGATGGCCCCGGCGTACGACGGGCTGGTGGTGGAGTAAACTCCCCTTATGCCTCCCTTGATCCTTGTGGCCGACGACGAAGAAAACATCCGATCCATGGTCTGCGGCTACCTCGACAAGATGGGGTTCCGCACCCTGGCCGTCCACGACGGCTTCCAGGCGATGGACGCCCTGGAAGCAGCCAAGCCTGACCTCATGCTCCTGGACGTGATGATGCCCGGGCTCGACGGCTTTGCCTTGGCCAAACTTCTGGTGAACCGTTCCACGGTTCCCATCCTCTTCATGACGGCTCGAACCGAAGAGGCCGACCGCGTTTTGGGCCTGGAAATGGGCGCCGACGACTACATCAGCAAACCCTTCAGCTTGAGGGAGCTGACCGCTCGCGTTCGGGCCGTCCTCCGGCGAAGTGACCACCGAGAATCCAAGGGCGTCCGCTGGAAAGACCTCGAGGTGGACTTTGAGTCCTTCCGGGTCAGGAAGAACGGGAACCCGCTGGACCTGACCACGGTGCAGTTTCAAATCCTTGCCCTGTTCTTGAAGTCGCCGGGTCGTGCCTTCTCCCGGTTGCAAATTCTGGAAGAGGTTCGGGACACTTCCTTCGCCGGGTACGAGCGGACCATCGACGTCCACGTGAAGAACCTGCGGAAAGTATTGGGGGACGATGTGAAGGAACCTCGGTACATCGAGACGGTCCGGGGGATCGGATACCGACTTGGCACCGAATAAACAGGGAACACCCCTCGGTCAATGGATTTTCCTCCAATTCTTCCTCCTCTTGGTGGTCATGGTGGCACCGTTGTTTGCCCTCATCCTGGTCACCACCGAGTCGGGGTTCCGAGGCTATGTCTACCAGGGAGACGTGAACAAGGCCCTGGCCTTCGCCCCCCTCCTCGAGAAGGAATTCGAGAAGTCTCAGTCTTGGGAGGCCGTGGAGCCCTTTTTGGCGCAGGCGCCCTTTAGCTATCACGCGATGCCCATGAACTCCATGGGGGTCTCGATCCATAGCGACACGGCGTCCCAGGATTTCGACTGGATTCGTGAGCGGGTCGTCATTCTGGACACCAGTCGCAAGGTGGTCGTGGACTCCAAGCACGTTCTGGTCGGGACGAACCATCCGGCCGAGCACGTCACCGATGCGGTCCTCCTCAAGAACAAAGAAGGCTGGAACACGGGCTACCTGCTCGTCGGCACCATGGTCGACCCGGCTTTGACCCAGAACCACGAGACGTTTTTGACCACGACGGCGTTTACCCTGTTGATCCTTTTCCTCGTCAGCCTTGGCCTCGCGGGACCCCTGGCTTTTTGGCTCGGGTCGCGCATCGCCCGGCCGCTCCGGGCTCTGGTTCAAGGGACTCAACGGGCCGCCCTGGGCGACTGGCAGTGGGACCTCCCCGAAGGAGCACCCCGGGAGGTTCGGGACCTAGACGCCGCCTTTCAGGCGCTGGGCCAGAACCTGAGGCTCAGCGAGGATCGGAAGGCTCAACTGTTGGCCGATGCCGCCCATGAGCTCCGCACCCCCCTCACCGTCGTCCGAGGGACGTTGGAAGCCATGATCGACGGCGTTTTCCCTCTCGAGACCAAGACGCTCGAGGCCGTGTTTGCCGAGACCGTTCGACTGGAGAAGATCGTTGAGTCGCTGAGGCAGTTGGAAGACCTTCACGCCAAGCCCCTTCAGCCCGAAGTCTTTGATTGGTGCGAACCCGTCCACGGGGTGGTTGGACTGTTCCAAGCCCAGGCGCGGAGCCGGAAACAGACCCTGGTCGTGGATTGCTCCGATCAGATCCGGGGTGTCGGAGAACCCGAAGGCATCCAACAGATCCTGGTCAACCTTTTATCCAACGCGCTCCGGCACGGAAGGGAAGGGGGAACCGTTCGCGTCGAGGTAGCCCCCTCCACCGACGGAGTCCTCTTGTCGGTGGAGGACGATGGTCCGGGTGTCGCGGTGGAGGAACGAGAACGGGTCTTTGAACGGTTCGTCCGGCTCGACCCCTCCC
>JGI26470J50227_1000408_pt1 | contig 18047 bp, 13 predicted proteins | sample FreactTroBogLake_FD_50227 | JGI IMG/M metagenome (IMG submission 50227) | reverse complement strand
CTCGTTTGCACATATTTGGTTCCGTCAAACCAAACGCTCACTGTAGAACCGTTGGCAATCGTTACACCAGAACCACTCGGACCAATGATTTGGATTGGCTGTCCACCTGTAGTAGCGTTCTCAATGGTGAACATAAAGTTTCCAGCAGGAGCAATGAGATTTCTGGTTGTCGTGAGACTCACAGAACTCTTTACATTGATGTAAAAGGCTGAAGTCTCCTGCGCCGTCATGGTATGGTTCGCGTCCGTAGCCATGATGAGAGTGCCGTTATTCAGGCAAGGGAAACCCTGGCAACCAATGTTTCCCGTCAGGTTGATTTGTGGTGCGGAGATCTGCGCCACAGCAGGAAAACATACCATCAGAGATACGAGTAGTGTCTTGAGTCGCATTACGAAGCCACCTTTGGTTGGAAGGTTCCGGTCAGTGAATTTGTCGTCTGGTACAGATACATCGTCAGAGAGACTCCATACTGGTTCACAAATGTCACAGTGATTGGAGAGTTGAAGGACATGGGGAAACCACTCAACGCATCAGTGAAAGTGTGAGAACTGCCATTTAGCAACAGGTAGATGGCAGTTCCAGACGGGGTAAAGGGGCCAAACGTCTGACCTACTGATTCCACTCCCAATCCGGAACTTGAAAGGACGGTTGAGTTGGAAAGTACGGCCGTACTTCCTGAGGCAGTCACACTCGAAGTTGCTCCGGCTGTTCCTACCCCTGAGAAGATTCTNTCTGACCATGTAAACGTCTGGGTTGCAGTGGGGCTNATTACCCCATAGTTTGCCGTCAGGGTGAAAGTTGTCGTCGTTGTTGTGGAGTGTGAAAACGTACCCGTGAGAGTTGCCGCGGTGTACGGTGAACTCAGCGTGTACGGGGAGTCTACCGAGTCCGTGTTGGTTATGGTAGCTCCGGTTGGAGTACTTGAGTACGTCGCCGCAAATGAAGGGTTTGTGAAGCTCTGTCCAAGTTCTCCCGCCTGTCCTCCGCTGAAGGAAGATATGGCAAATCCAGTAGTAAGAGAATAAGTAAATGGGCTTGTGATTGTTCCCGCTCCTGTGAGAATAAGTCCCGGACCAGCGGCAAAGTATTGCTTCCCGCTCGCTCCACCAGCCGCTATCTGAGCCTCTTGCTCCTGAGCTATCTCGGTCAGCTTGTCCAGAGCGTTCTCGAACGTCTGCATCGGCGTTGGCATGTTGTCGGTAAACACGCTCGTCTGGGTCAAAGGTGTAGAGCGTTGCAAGACTACCGTCTGACCAGCCGAAGGAGCCGATACCAGAACAACACTCCCGCCGTTGTCATAGTTGTTGTTGACCGGCGTAACCGTGTAAGCTGTGCTTGCAAGTAAAGTACCATTGACGGTGACCGTCAAGGCCGCAGACGTGCTTATGGGGAAGTTGAAGGCATACGGTCCCACACTCCCTGTCGAGATGTAGGTGACGCTCGTTTCCTGTGCAATGACCGTCATGGCCTCTCCTACGGATGTGTGCGGAAAACAAGGTCAAGGGTAATCTGTGCGCTGTTTACGCTGTTGGCGGATATCTGTACCGTCAAAGCACTTCTCACCACAGGAAAGACTGGGTAAGGAGCCGTACCCGTAGTCATCCATGTAAATTGCGGGTTGCTTGCGCTACCGTTGGTTGTAAGTAACGCCTGGTCAAGAGCGTAACCGTCCGCGTCCTTGATGGTCGTAGTGTAGTTTGCTGTGGGCTGTGTAGTGCCTGGTGTCCTTCCAACGGCATAAAGAATGTAGCCGGTNAAATTGTACNCATTCAGCAATGACCCGCTGGGGTAAGAACCCGTAAGAGGTACTGTCGTTGCCGGAAAGGTGTGCGCTGATGCGTCAGCCGTACAAGTGAGAGTGACGATCACCGTCTCAGGGTCGGGGACTCGGCTGTTGGCGTTCTGTGTGGATGTGACGTTGCTCACGGTGCAAGTCCCAGCAGCCCAAACCGTAGGTGTGGGAAGGCAGAGAGCAATCAGCAAAAAGATAACTCGGTTCTTCATAAGTCCCCCTCAATCAGAATTGTACTTTCCATTCAGCAAACTNCTCCATATTTTTCTTCAGACCAGACATACTCCCAATCTGGCACTCAATACCTATACCCTTGATGCTGTCTGCAATCTCCTGAGCCTCATCAAAGCACTTTTCCAGACTGTCCCCACAGGTAACAATTGAAGCAAATCCGGGAGTGTCGGAGTTTTGCGGCATAATCCATAATTCCTTGCCGAACATGGTTGCATAACGGAACTTGATTCTGTCACGATACTCCGGCGGAAACTCCACCAGCAGAGGGTTGGTCACAGACCACTTGCTTTCAATGATAAACTGCGCCCCATATTTACCGGCAAATTCAGGCTCGACAAGTTTCCCATCCGCACCTTCCCACATGATTTCAGCAAGATTGAGAATCATGTTTAGCTGCAATTCAAATGGCGGTGACCCTCCACGACAGCATGGGTCACAAAGGTAAGTGATGTCTTTTGCCATTCTGGATTCCAGAGAGAGCATCCCGCGATACCCATACTTCTCAAGAGTTGGGCTGAGCGTCTCATAAATATCACTCAGTTTTGGTGGCATGGCGTTCCAGTCCTTAGCCACGCAAATGTACCCTTCGTCTTTCTTTTCCGTTCCGAGCAATGCCTTTTTTGGAAATTGACCGTCAATGCAGAACGTGTCTATTGCAATGTCCAAAGTGTCGGGCAGGTCGTCTTCCACGATGAATTGCATCCCTTCCGCCGCCGGACCCAACTCTGCCTGAAACTTGTCCAGGCGGTTCTTGGAGCCTTCATAACCATTGACAGAAAATGTCTCTGTGTCCATTCTGGTAAGGCTGATTTTNACCCAAACCTTGTCGTCACGGGTCTTTAGATACTTCCGCAAAGCCGTCATTCCCTCAATGACTTCGTACTTTGCCTGCGGGATGTTTAGCTTCTTGAAGTAGTCTTTGGCCTCGGTTCTGGCAGTCTCAAGTTCGTCACCGCGACGCGCGCCCCATACCCTCTTTCCCTGAGACTGTAGGTATTCTTGGAGTGGACCATTATGCAGGTCTGGGAAAANAAACAAATCTATTTCATCGAAGATTCCCCAGATGTCTTTGACCCGCTCATACTCTGGGAACCCCTCGCCAAGTTCAACCTTTGTTGAGGAAGGAAAGTCAGCGACCCACGGCGACGTGTAGTAGACCTTGCCGAATGACGTGGAAAGGGTGCGCGCCAACTCTGCGAATAGGCCGTTGTCTACGATACACACCGTCTTGGATTGCATATCGTCCATCACACCCACCAGTAAGGCGTATCGTCGTTGTGAATAAAAAGCGTGAAAGTGTCCATCATCTCTCCCACAGGATACCGTCTTNAAACTCATCATAGAAGTCAGGAACGTACTGCACCACTCTGAAACCTGCGTTATCGAGTACGGTCTGCGATGCCACGTTTCCAACGCGGGTGTGGGCTTGAATCTTCGTACATCCCAGCCTGTTTAGACAGGCCACCCTCTGCTGTGTCAGACGCGCTGCAATACCTTGTCGGCGGTACTCTGGCAGCACGGCGTTTGAGTATAGGTATCCGATTCCAGCGTCCCACTTCGCCACAGCGATACCAGCGGTCACNCCGTCTTTTACTTCCCTGACGACAATGCTGTTTTCGGTGAGAGCCTTGAGCCATTCTTCGGCAGACATGCCTTCTTCGCCGAAGCAGATTATGTCGGACTCGGCCAGCTCTTTCGCGTCTATTTCCGTCTGTGTCATCGCCCACCCCTTATGCTGAATTTTTTCTGCTTCAAAGGACTGCTGTTTTTGTTGCCTTTNCTGCCGGGAAGTACAGAATTATTTCTGTTTCCAGATTGACCAGAAAACGGAACATCTTCACGAAGTCCAGGTATGCCCATCTCTATAGATTGAGTTGCTGTGGTTGGTTTTCGTGGATTACCTGCGTCCGCCGCAGCATTTCCTTCTGGGTCTGTCCACCGTGCTATTTGCTGTACAGCCGCCGGATTCATAATGCTGGATGCCATAGAACCTGCGAATACTGCAAGGCTTTCCGGTGTACGCGTATGCTCTGCAATTCTTGCGGGCGTGTCCAGAAAAGGAACTCTTTGTATTTCTCCAGAAGTGGCATATGCAGCCCCAGCTACCAATCCACCGGACATTCCTTTCATTTGATAGTGATCCCAAACATGACCGACCGTTGCTCCCATCTGAAGTGTAGNCAGTGCTGGTGATTCCTGAAGGAATGCGGGTATTTCTACACCTCCAATCTTCATCGTTCCCAACTTGCGCTTGTCTTCCTTGGTAGTACCGTAGTACCCGGTAATTTTATCTCTCAAAGCGTAACCGATTGTAAGCAAAGCAAGTCCGACGGTGCCTTTCTTCATACCACGCATGATATTGTCCATGTCGTGCATAGTCAGGTTGTCCATAGCGCTCTTGCCCATGCGATCTTCATCAAACAGAGTCTGAAAAAGTTTTATGGTCTGATAACCCAGATTGGCGGGATTGTACTGCAAACTCTCTGCTAGTANATTGCTCGGAACTTTAACAATCGGCAGCATAGTGCGGCTTACCGCCTCAATGGCTTGCCCGCTTACGCCTTTGTTGTGGAGGTAATTCATAGCAATACTCCACGCCGTAGCAACTACGTTGTCCTGCATGAAAGCTGACCGCAAGGATTCCTGATATGCACCAGCAGTGATAGCAGACTGTACGCGAGGATCATCTGTATCCAAATGATTATCAATTGCCCATTGTGTACCTATCTCCAGCCGACGAAAGAACTCAGCGCGCCTCGGGAGTACTTTTATCGCACCATGCAGATTGCCAATGAAATCCAAGGCGGTAGGTGGGAGTTTGCCGCGTCCTTCTTTATCNCCATACAAGTAATCCAGTGATATTTTTCCGTTCTTAAGTTCTTCCCAAGTGTCTTCACGCGTGGCTTTGTCAAATATCTGTGAGAGCGCCTTGGCTTCTGCCGATATGCTTGGCTTGCCCTCAAATGGAGCGCGCTCGGCAACTCGGCTGATACCGGGAACACGAGACAAGACTCCGCCGATAAGTTCTTCTATAGGCGTTACTCCCATTCGAGACATGGCGGCAGCACCCAACTTGCCGAACACGTTGAACCCGGNCAGCAGCGTAGCTCTGCGCCATTTTGAGAATGCGTGGAGAGCTTTTTGAGTCGGAGTACGGTTTTCATATTCCTGCTTTGCAATAGCTTCATCTACCTGCTGGCGAAGTTTTTCAGACTTTATCTTAAGTTGGTTTGCCTCTTCATCCAGAACAGGTTTACGTGCCGGTTCTTTAGTGAAGTCTCCCGTCTTCAGGCGTTCTTCCATATCGGCGATGCGCTTTTGTGTGTACGTCTTGAAACGCTGCAATGCGATCTGTTCCGGTGTTTTCTTTGGCTCTGCGGCTTCTTTCGTCTGCCGATACGTTTCGCGCAGCGCATCCAGTCTGTCACGCAACACAGAAAGTTCACGCGGTTCTGGACGCCCCGCACGACGCTNGGCAGGCGTGAGATCTTTTTCCTTTATGCGGCGTTCGTACTCGGAAATCTGTTTCTGAATTGCAGCAGATGCCATCTTGATGCGTTGCTCTGCCGATATTTCTCTCTTTCCCGATTCTCCGATTGTCTGCCGATACGTTTCGCGCAGCGCATCTCTCTGTTCTTTNAGTAAATTTGCTTCGTCGTCATAGACGATACCAGTGCGCTTCGCCTCTTTTTCTCCTGTCTTGATCTGCTTGGTAAGNTCATCAATTTGGTTCCTCAGCCTTGATTTGACAGAATCTAACGCTGTCTTCCACTGACGTTCCGGCGTCTGCGACTTACGGGCATCAATGCCGGACTCACGCATTGCCTGCTTTACTTGCTTCTGAAGTTCTCGCACTCTATCGGATGATTCATCCCGCTGAAGTCCGCTGCGTTCTGGCAGTTTACCCGCCTCAGCGTCTTCTAACGCTGATATGAGTTTTCCTTGCCGTTTGGCCTCGCGTAGCGTTACATCAACAGCATCCTTGCTCATTTCTACCGTCTTACCGTAACCGCTTATCGCATCTCGTACATCTCGCTTGTTGACCTCGTAACCGATGTTTGTAAGTGCTCCGTGGATATCGTCCACAATATCTTCAATTCGACTCAAACCGGATTCAACACGGTTGACAGCAAGTTTTCCCATGATGCCCAGCAATTCAGGATCGAGAAATGGATTTGCAGATAGCCTGTTTGCCAACTTGCTGTCCAAATCCTTTATCAGGTTGTTGAACTCTAACCTCAGTTCAGTGCGTACCTGTACCCGATCACCCTTTCTCTGAGTACGGGCCGCATCTGACTTTAGCTTGTCAACAGTAAGCTGTGCCTGGCGCTCAGATTCTTTAGCGCGGTATTCCTCGAACGCTTTGTTTGCAGCCTCCAACTGGTTCGATAGAGACTCAAGTTTGTCACGTATCTCCGGAGATACTTCTCCTGTTTTGCTGGCAATTCGCGCCCGCTGTAGCAACCTGTCTAGTGAATAATCTTCCGAAATCATGCGTTGCCGCATCTGACCGGTCAAAGCCCATTCTGTACCTGCCCGCTTCGTTGCAGCGTCTACGGTATTTATTCTATTTTCTACATCCTGCAATCTGCTGCGCGCTTCCTGTTCAGCGCGTGGATTGTCTTCTGAACGCGCTTTTTCTATCGAATCCATCACAGTTTTATGTTCATTGCTAAGCCGCGCACGATAGTAGTTCATCGCATTCGTCTCTTCAGGAGATAGATTGCGAGGGTTTTCATTCACCGATTCAGCGATTCTCAGTGGGTCAACACGTCCTGAATCAACATCTTCCTTAGCCACATCCCAATTGTCAGGATCAAGAGCTCGCATTGGTCCTTCAATTGGGGGAAGACCCATCTGCGCCCGCTGTGCATCGACTGAGGCATTTTTTATTCCCGTAGCACGTTGTCTAGCCTCCGTGTATTCTTCGCTTGTCAGAGGCGACTGCGCTTCTCCAGTGACTTTTTCTAAAGCCTGTCCTACTTCTGGTTCATTCTGACGCACCCATGAAGTAGCCTCTTCACGTGTGTAAAAGTTTCCGTTGCTGTCAACGAAACCGCGTTCTGATTCAGGAGTTTCCTTGGTGCCAGTTTCGGAAAAAGTCTCGTCATGTGTTGAATCGGGACGACCTTCAATAATCTGGTCTCCGTCACGGATGGCCGGACGTAATCCCGGATCAGGCGGCACAGCAACAGTCTTTTCCTCTTGTGGTTCCTGCTGAGAGGTTTCCCGTGGTTCGGTCTGCGGATTGGCCTCACGCACTTCACGAGCAATGTTATTGATTCGGTCTATCGGGTCTTCTTCAGGATTCGATTGTGCTCTGGCAAGCGCTTCCGCTGCAATATCCTGTGGAGTAATATTATTTTTCTGGTACATATCTAGCATTGTTTCATGTACTTTGGGTGCTGTAGTTTCAGCACGGCCAAATGCAGACACTGTGTAGTGCATGGCAACAAACATGGCCGCATTACCTGCAAAATCTTCTTTTGTAGGCAACTTACCTTCCAGCAGGTCTGCCGTCGTAGTCATTGCCGTGAATTGATACGTTCCTTTGACTAGCGTTGAAGCAACTNCACTTTTAGCAATAAAACTTCCTACGGGCAAGAGACCAGAAGCCTTAGTTGCCAATCCAGTCAAGCCACCTTTCACGCCAGCCCATACCACGGCAGCAGAGCGTCGCAAGAGTTCAGGAAAGCTCTTTACGTCGCCATTCTTGATACCTTGCACCAAAACCTCACGCATTGCCGAAGGGAGAGCAAAAGCCCCTGCGGAAGCGCCCAGACCTGCGCCAGTAATGTTTCCTACGATGGGAGCCTCGGAACCGCCAATACCTCCAATAAATCCACCACCAAAACCGCCGAGGAGCATAATGGGTAAATCATAAATGGTCTGAGAAAGTCCAGTCACAAATTTGTCTACCATACCTGTGTTTCGCACAGCATCCGGTAACTTATTTCTAACCTTTAGGCCGATGATGGAATTTTCGAATCCAGCTTTTAGATCGTTCACAAATGTAGGATCAAGTTCATTGCTGTCGTAATCGGAACTTACCGCACGGATACCATTGTCGATTTCCTCACGTCCTGTGTACGCCATTCCGGGGTCAATCCCAAGCATCTGCGAATGCACCGCTGCTTTGAAGGCATCCGAGCCGATGTCGGTAGGAAGNGTTACCGATGGCGCTCCACTTGAATTATCAGGCACAGTGTATTGCGCCCACTTGTCCGTCGGAGGCTGTTGGGTCTGAACAGGTTCTACGTATTGTTCCCAGCGGTCATCGGGCATTTGGGTGGTCTTTCTTGAATTCTTCTACCTGGTCTGCGGGGATACGATATGTACGTCCACCATCTGTAAAAGTCTGCGTCGTTTTCTGAGAAGTTGGTGCANTACCTCTTACTTCTGCGGATGGAAAACCNTCCACGGCGTAGTTTCCAGTCGTCAATCTCTGCCACATACTAAGGTGTCCCACTACAGCACTTGGCACACTCTTCATAATGGCATCGCGAACTATTCCCGGCATCACTAATTTTGTAGCAATGGCAGATTTGTCTTCGTCAGGATGAGCGTTTATCTCTTGGTCGTATGCCTGCACAGTCTTCAAAAAATACTGGTGCTGAAGGCTTTGTTGTTCCGGCGCCATAATACTGGTCTGCGGGAAGGCCGTTGAAATAATCGTAAGTCCTCCCTGATATGGCTTGTCGGCTTTGGCCTTGTCCCGGTAACTTAGCGCCGCGAGTGCATCTGCCTTGCTGATTCCCGGAGTAGTCCTTATGTCCGCATCAGATGGTATCTCTCCACCAGCAATCCTCATCATCCAATCGCCATAGGCATCCTGACTTCTCTGCGCCTTAGCTCTTTGTTTCACCTCGTATGACTCATTTCCAAGTCGGATGTTTTCGTTTGTATTTTCCCGCCACTGTCGAACAAGTTGCGCTCTGACCTTCGGCGATATTCCTTCCTGCTGGTCTAGTACAGTATTCAATTCTCCGAGAGATATTTTGTTCTCATCAATCAGCGGTGAAATTTTCTCTGCTGCCTTGTCGTCGCGGTCACTGCGTTCTTTCTCCCACTCCGCCCGTTGCCGATTCGTTTCGGCAATCAATTTCTCCGCCATAACCCGATCAGNGCTTCCGTCCTCGCTCACAATGCCATGCTGCTGCAACCAGTCTCCGTCCTGAAGAGAGTTAACACGCGCTTCGTAATTTTCCTTGTATTCCGGTGCCGCAAAAGCGTTCTGCACTTTGTTCAAGTCACGGTTTAGATTCTGAGCTTCGTTGAGGTTATTCAGCCGTTCATTCGTAGACTCTGCCTGCGTGCGCAATGCTGCTATATCGCCTGCCGCCAATCCTTCGAGGTTGAGTGGTCCACTGCCGCCGGACTTGAGTTGCGCAATAGCAGCCTGTCTTTCCTTCGGGTCTGCACTGGAAATAGCGGCATCATTCAGTTGCTTGCGAAGCTGAATCTGGATGGCGTTCTTTTCGATATCCGCCTGTGCTTGGGTGATGAGTCCAGCCGACAAGCGCCCATCCTGAATGTGGTCGATGTACCCGTTGATGTAATTGGCCTGAGCTTTATCTCCGTTGCGCGTAGCATCCACCAACTGTGGAAGAAGTGTTTGCATCTGGATGTTGGTCTGCACGGCCGATTCTTTTATCTGCAAATCTGCTGTCTTAACATTTCCCAAATGCTGTAATTCTGGTGCAAGTCCTGTTGCCTGCATCTGGATAGAAACAGCTGCCGGAGACTTAGCCCAAGTCTGCGTTGCAAGCGAATTCAGGTCGTCATGCGCCTGTTTAGTTATCGCTTCAACATCGCGCGAATTAGTAGTCTTGGATAGCTGATCTTGGTAATTCAGTACTAAGGCATGGGCTTGGTTCTGGAAAGCTCTCTCATCTACATTCTGCTGCGCTTTCTTGAGAAACAGGTCAAAATCAAGACCAGTTACTGCAATGTCATTTGTCTCAGAACCCATTTGAGAAATGACTTCGCCTTCCCGACCTGCCTCTTGCGGAGACATCATCGGCTGATTCACTGGCTCTAGTGTCGGAACTCCGGGAATTTTAGCCACATTGTCCTCTTAGAAGTTGTTTCCGGGGTCCATGTCCAATTGCGGTGTCGGTTTCGGGTTGTTGGTCAACTTGCCGTATGCCGTAAAATCCTGTGTCATTCCCTGAAGGAAAGACCCAATTCCACTCATCGTCCCACTGAAGGCCGCCACGCGTCCATAATACCTCTGCAACGCCGCCTCCTCATTTCCTGCCTGTAAAATCTCCTCGCCTTGCTGTGCGCCTCTTGCCCGAGTTGCTGCCATGATGAGAAGTGGGGATCCAGAAGCAATGTCTACTCCAGATGCCGCATAAGAACTTGCCTGCTTGCCAACGAGATTGGAGAATTGCTGCTGATTTGTTTGTAGTTGATTCTCCGTGTTGAGCGTCGTTATGTCTGCGTTGTAGTCGTAAGCCGACTTCTGCTGTTGACCACTGACAATTTTGCCCACTCCACTCAGGGCAGAAGATGTGGCTCCGGCAATCAACATAGAAGTTGCAGACGATATACCCGACATTCTTTACCTCGTCAATCCTGATTCGCACTCATCCTAAAGACTATACCGCGCAACGTGAATGGGAAAGGAACATCTTGCGTCACATAAAAAGTGGACTCCTCAGACCAATCACAATCCATATCGGCCGTTATCAATCCGGTGTACAAGGAAGGATTCTTTGACTCCGTTCCAGTACCATAAATCAATTCGTACATGTGCGAGAGGTTCTGGCCATACTGACCACCCATCGCCTTATAAACAGACAATGACACCCTATTCAGCTTCTGCGGCATCCCACGCGTCGTTGCTGCCTGTGACGACAAAACTGGGTTGGTGGGCTGTATCGTCATTTGATACGGTATTCCGATGGTAATTAGGTTGGCATAGTACGGGAACNTCAAAACATCAGAAGTGACCACCGTAGGCTCAAGAATCTGCGCCCCATCCCCAACAGCAACCACCGTATTCCCCATCAGATAACTCATGCCGGTAACTTGGTTGGCTACCTGTGCAACCTTACCTCCGCTTGTGTAAGTCCCGAACGATGTAGTGTCCATACCAGACAACTCAAATGTGTTCGTAGTCACACCTGTAACGGTATAGGCCTGACTTGGAGACTGGTTGATTTCTGTCATTCCTTCCACGCCAACAATTTGAACCGTCTGTCCATTGGAGAATCCGTGGTTCGCTGCTGTGACAACAGGCGGGTTGGCGTTTGTAATTCCAGTTATTTCTACCGAATCTCCACCATTCCACTGTAGACCTGCATGGACAAAGAAAGCATCGGACAACTGACCGAATATCTCTTGGGGCATGAAGTATTCTACAAACCGAGTCTGCACTCCGTTGATGGTGCGGTTGACGACTATGGCTATTTGGTCTTCTTGTCCCTGACCACTAATCACCGCTACCGATTCAATGCTTCCACCATACGTCTGCATGTTGACTCGGAACCAACCATACACCTGATCCTGCGTGTTGAATACTAGGCCGATGAGTTGCCCGTCATTCCTTACCGCCCAATAAATAGGGTACGGTTCCATCTGAAACTCTGTTTGAGCAATGCCCGAAGTCTGTTCACTTGTACCCAAAGTGATATTTCGATTCAAACGGGTTAGGTCGTTGTTTTCCCATGCGTTTGTCGTAAAGTTGTAAACCAGAAAATTCACGATTCTAGCAGACCGTGAAACAAAAATTGCAGAACCATTGACCAGTTGCGGCTGTAATTGGCTCACTCCGTAGGTGCTTTGTACAGAAGCATCTACGTTGGTCTGGCTCAATGAAGAACCGGCACTACCCGCCATCACCCATACCCCGCCCGAAGTTCCAATCAGCAAGGCGTTCGGCGTTCCAATCATGCTCAGGAGTTGGTTTACCTGATTCGATACCAAAGTGAATTGGATGGCGTAATCATCTTCGTTTGGGTCGCTGATAAAGTCTGGGTAGTCATCTTCGACAGACCCGTTCATCNGCGTTGGGTTGTTGTCGCTACCGCCAACACAAAGTCTCTGCTGATACAGAGTTCCACAAGNAGGGTAATCACCAGTTGCAGAAAACAAAGAGACAACCTGTACCGCGAACCCTCCACTAACGTATGTGATGTATCCGGTGGAATCGACTGGATTTCCGGTGGTAGGGTCAATCAGGCTAAATGAGAACGTACCATTTCCATTGATGGTCGTTGAACCCACCAAAAACTCACCCTGATTCAACTCCACCATTCCGGCAACAAGATTTATGTAGACGCGACTACCCGATGCAAATACCGTGCTGGTCGCCGCCACAGTAACCACGCATGGGTTAGCCTTCGTGATGGCGGTTATGGATTGACCCAGAGCAGAATATCCCGTAGATACCACGTCCAGAGTCCCTCGGTAAGGTGGCTCGTTTGTCTGCTGTCCCGGAAGTGAAGTGCTGTACGTCCACGAGTTCGCTCCCTGACGCTCAATGACGGCCGGCGGGTAGTTGGCATGAAATACCCACAAAACATCTGCGCTCTGAGTAGAGCAATCCAGAGCAAATAAATCTGCTTCCGCATACGGAGTCGTCAACTCAATAGGCGGTTGAGTGCTGGCATCATAGACTTCCCAATAGCTCGAATTTATTGTGCCGTCATACAGATATGGGAATTCGCTTGCCGTGTTTGTTGTGAGACACTGCACTACGGTTGATTGTGTTCCAGCCACTTGCAGATTGAATCCAGGCGCAATGGTAGGCGCGGTGATCCACGGTGTTNAGTAGTAAATCGGGTCAGGCGTGACCGTCCAGTTCCCCAAATAAACCGAACCATTTATGGTTCCCANAGCTCGAATGGCAGTCTGTATTGCAGAAGCAGAGTTTTTTGATCCAGTCAGATTTGCTAAAGCTATGTTTATTCCCTGATTTGGTGCGCTGCCCGTCAGGGTTACGCTTAGGGAATCTGTGGAGTTTGTGGTGAATGTAATCGGTATGGGGTTTCCCAGACTCTGCTGGTAAGCCGCAGCAATTGTAAGGACTCCCAAAGATGGGTTGGGTAAATATGTGCCGGAGGAATAGAACAATGCCGCGACGTAAGGACCAACCAATGCCACCGTTCCCGNAGCGTATGAAGTTGCTGGGTTGTAGTTCAGTCCCGCAGAGGGAGTTTGTAGTGCAAGACCCAGCGACCACGTTCCCTGCGTAGCACCTTCCCAGATACGAACCACTCCGTCAGAAAACTCAAGGATTGCTCCCTGTGCAATAGAAAATTGAAACCTTACCAGACGACTCTTTCCGCTGGATGCGGTCTGCATCGTCTCGCTCGATACCGTCAACTGATTGCTCAGGATGTACGTTCCCACCCCGCCAGTTCCCGTTAGTGCGGAAGTAATGGTAGTTCCTGATGTAATTCCATTCCCGTTAAGCGTCTGTCCGGTCTGAATGTACCCGTAATTGACCGATGTTACCGTCAAAACTCCTTCGTTTGTGGGAGTTCCCGGAGTCAATGACGTAACATACCAGTTCAGCATGTTGTTGGTTGCCGTCAGCGGCGTGCTTCCAACCGCATCCGCATAAGCATACGAGAGTATCCGTGCCTGAATGGAGGATATGTTTGTTATTCCAGTAACAGGGATTACTAGTTGGGTACTGGCAAATGTTCCGGTAAATGTCTGCGCCAGCAACCAAGTCGTTCCACCATCAATGCTGTACAAAACCTCACAATACGCGGTTCCAGAGACAGAGTTAGGGTTGATTGTCCCGCTCACCGTTACATAAATATTTGCGTTAGAAACCGCGCAAGAGGGTATTCCTGAAAAAGTCAACTGCTCAGTATCAGGAGTGTCAGGCGGGAGCGTAGACGAAGCTGTGACGCTTCCAGTGGTGATTGTAGGAGTGTATGTTTGCTCAACCGGAGGACCAACGATAGATTCGATGGAAATTGAGCCAGTGAACATTGATCCGCCGAACGCTGTTGTTCCGGCAAAGTAAGTTCCAGGCATCTTTTTTGCCCCGCCTTCCACCAAAGGCAGGCAGTTTTCCATCGTCAGGCAGGCTGANTTGTATTTGCTTATGTCCTCGCGGAAGGATACAAGCTGACTTACCTCTCCGGCGTTCAGGCTATTGCGTACTGGATAGGTNTTGGCCATTACCTGTAGCCACCCCAAACGTCAGCGCGACGACCGGCACGCACCCATGAATCACTGCCATCTTCGTCTTTGCAGGTATCCATTGTTTCGTTCTGGGCTTCAGCCGAATTCAGTGATTCCTTATACTTCTCTTCCATCAATTGAAATTTTCCCTTGTCTTCAGTAATTCCTATAGAAAGTTCCATTGCTAGACGATAAGCAAGACAATTCACAAATCCGGGCATCAATTGCGTGTAATCCGTGATGAGTTGGATGTAGGTAATAGCAACTGGATTCTGCCATCCACCGTAGTTTGTTAGGGCGTATCTTCCAGTCGGGAATGGGTCAGGGTAGGGAATGGGCTGCTGACCCTGCTCAACTAGCCATCCCGCGGTCAGCGTCTCTACCTTGTAATCCCATCCAAAAGGCCAGAACGGAGGGTCTTGGTTGCTGTACCAGCCGCTTCCCTCAGGCCCCCACAGCCACATGTCGTTTCTGTCGTTCTGCCGACGACGAGGCCGTACAAACCTCAAGAAGTCTTGAGGCAATGCCCATGCAAATCTGTATGTGTAAAGAGGAGTGACAGGGCTGAGTTGGAGTTGCTGTCGGGTCTTGGCAAACTTCCAGTCCCGCTCGGACATAACTTCTTGGAATATCGCGTCCCAAATCGACAAAACTTTTACAGCATTTGGGCTGTTTTCGTTGATATCAACGATTTGTCCACGCGCACCGATACGTCCGAGGGCGAGATTGCTAATACTGGCCTGACTGTAATTCAATCTGCCCCCTACGCCGGGACAGCAGTCTCGGCTTCACTTTCGGTTTCTCCCGATTGATCCTCAAACGGGTGTGATTTCTCATTGTGAAGACGAAGACCATACTCAGACTTGCACAACCTGCCGCATGTCTGGCAGGTGAGATGGCTCAAATCAATCTTTTCTTCTTCTTCATCTTCTTCCGCAGCAATCACATTGTCGTCTTTGTGTGCGCTTCGTGTGTGACTTCCCAAATCCGAAAGAGTCTTGAATGGCTTGAGGTTCTCGCATCCAGGCTTCTTGCACGAGTAATCGTGCGGAGTTTCGTTTGGGTTGGCGTTGCGGTCAAACTCAAACACATACGTCGAACCCAACTTCAATGAGGCCAATGGCCCGTTCCGGTCAATCTCATAGAGACCTCCCGGTAACGGACCACCACCANGAACGTACTGGAAAGCATTTACACTGTCCCAGCATGTCGTGACGCATTTGGCCTTCACCTTCATTATTGCTCGCCTCCGNTCTTCGGTCCATACCACGAGACAATTGTGCCTGCGGTCGGGCCGGTTCCGGTCAGAGCCGCGTAGAAGCGCAGGAACTCCAACACCGAAGCACCTGATACGGGAATGAAGTAGTGCGCGCCGGCAACCTGAAGCTGCGCCAAAGTCAAGGTACGAGCAGCAATCGGGTTCGGAGACGAGCTATACACTGCACCGCTTGTCGAGGAAGTGCAGACCTGGAAATTGATGCTTGTAAGCAGGTTGAACTCTCCGGTAACGACGATGTGAATTCCGTTCACCACACCACCCTCACCCACAACNTCAGGCGGGAAGGTGTATCCCTTTTCGGTCAGTGACGGGAATTGCGTCAAATACGGATACGAAGCACCGCTGTTTGGCACACCAAAGTCGATTTCCAGATTGCTGTACTGGCTTCCAGAGTAGCAAAGAGTATCGCCCGGAGTGTTCGGGCTGAAAGTCAATGCTGTGCTGCTGGAAACAGTCTGAGAGTTGTTTACCGTGTACGTTCCGGTCTGTCCTGTACCCGAACCGTAAGCGGTAATGATGGTGTTCGCGGAAACGCCCGTACCGTTCACCACTGCACCGATATTGATTTGGCCGGTGGTCATGGTGGTAACAGTCAGTGTCGTTCCTGAAATTGCACAGGACGACGCGGCGTTTGCAGTCGAGGTTACCGGCCCATAGGCGGTGCTGCCGGAACCATGAAGATACGGTAGTGCATCGGTAACTGGCATGGCGACCTCCTTCTAGGTCAGTACAGTTTCGGTCGAGAGAAGTTTCTCTGCGACGTAGATGGGGATGTTCTGGAATCGCGTAACGGCCTTGCCGAACACGTCCATCGTGCCGTCAGACGGCGGCGTGAAGTAGGTGTTGATCTTCTGGCTCACGGCGCGAATGTCAATCTGCGTCTTGAGTGCGCGGTTGACCAGAATAATCGTACCAGAAGACTCACCAGCACGCGGCAGCCAGTTCTTCGCTTCAATGAAAATGTTTTCATCAAAGTTGTTCGAGGAAAGTGCTGTCGGGTTGATGTTGCAAATGCGCTGCACGCAGCGTTCATCCGCAATCTGGATGCCCATGTACCAACGAAGCATCGTGCGGAGAACCTGATACATGTAGTTCGCACTCACAGCACCGTTTGCGCTGGAGATTTCCTTCGTGATTTCACCTAGGTCACGGACATTGAGGCCGGCCGGAGTGTTAGGCGGGTAAATGCCATACACCGAATCATCACCGAATTCAATCATCCATGCGGAACAAACATTGCCAGTGGACGCGCCACCGTTCCACACGTTCGGCTGCCAGCTTGTGTCGCCGTTCGGATATGACTCAAGGTTGTTGAATCGAGTCGCAAGTCCGTTGAAGCCGCCCGGATTGGTAGCCAAGTTGCCATAGAACAACTGTGACTCCATCAACTGAAAAAGACCTTCGATGTGGTTCATGTCTTGGTCGGCACGCCACATGTTCGGGTCATTCTGGATTTCCCAGAGGTCCTTGTCCACTTCCGAGTAATCCTCGAAAAGTGCAATCGGGTCGTTGATGGGAGTGTTCTTCGAAACGGTAGGCTTGATGCCCTCGTTGAAACGCCGCGTGGACGCAACCGGCAAAGAGTCGGTGCGGACAGCGATGTTAGACAGGACATTGTTGCTCGGTTTGAGCGGAAGCATCTTGACCAGCGGTGTCATGCGGTCAAGGACTCGCTTGGGCATAACAAACTGCGCCCCTGCGTCACTGGACGAATAATTCGCCAGAACGTCCGTTAGTGTTGAGTAGCCTAACTGCGATACGTCAGTGGCCATAATGATTCTCCTTTAGAATCACTTTTTCGGGGGTGCGGGACTCTTGTCGTACTTGATGAACGAAGATTCCTTCGCTCCTGTACGAGAGGCCGATCCCTGAGGTGAACGGTCTTCTCCGGTCAATTCGGCAAACTTGACAAGCAGCTTAATCGTAGAGCTACGGGTCTTTTCCGTACCTGCATCGAAGTCGCTGTCAAATTCTTTGCCGAGATGGTTCCGGTAAAGACGCTTCGCCAGTTCCACGTTGGTATCAAACTTGTCGCCCCACTCGCTTTTCAAATCAGCGGTTGCCTGAGAAATTTCATTTTGAATCTTGGCGTTGTGAGCCTCGACCATCTTCTGCACCGTGCCGTTCCACTTCTGACTCAGTGCCTTTGCCTGTGATTTGGTCAGGCCAAGAGAATGAAATTCCTGTTTCCACTGGTTCGTCCACTCAGGAGCGTTCTTGTCTTCTCCATCAAACTCGTATTCACTGGGTTCTTTTGGTCGTCCCAAAGCCTCGTAATACTGACCGCGCTCCTCATCCGTAGCATCGTCCGGCAGTTTGGGTACGGAGTTGCCCAGCTTCTTCTCTGCTTCCGAGTACTTCTGGCTCGTCTCAAGATACGTCTTGGCAAATTCGCCAACAGTCTTGAACGGTACAAAAGCCTCGTTCGTTTTGAGGTCGTCAGGCAATCCAGCACGCCATCCCAAAGAAGGCTGCTGCGTTTCGGTTGTTGCAATCGTATTTCCATCGACTTCAGGCATTGATTCCTATTCGTTTCAAAGTAAACATTTACTATTGTTGAAAGTCAACTACTTCTTCGGAGGTGCAGGGCTT
>JGI26470J50227_1000407_pt1 | contig 18079 bp, 20 predicted proteins | sample FreactTroBogLake_FD_50227 | JGI IMG/M metagenome (IMG submission 50227) | reverse complement strand
CTCTTCGCCGCAAGCTGAGTTAAGGCTAAGGATTGCAAAAGCCACTCATTGCTAGAGAAGCGCATCGCAATACGATCGCTATATTGAATTAAGAATGGGGCTCCAAACATGGAGAGCAACATCGCCGCTAAAACTGCTTGACTTAACGCTGGATCAATTAAATCGAGGCCATCAATTTGATTAAGCAATACAAAACCAAACTCACCCGCTTGTGCCAAACATAATCCTGTTCGGATTGAGATACCAGGGCTTGAACCAAAAGCGCGTGAGAGTAATGCAATCAAACCAAACTTAAATATCAAAGGTCCAATGAGTAAGAGTAAAACTAAAGCCCACTGTGCCTGGATAACCTTGAAATCAAGCAACATACCGATCGTAATAAAAAATAGTCCGAGTAGTACATCACGGAAAGGCTTAATGTCCTCTTCCACCTGATGTCGAAACGGCGTTTCTGAAATCAACATTCCCGCCAAAAATGCACCGAGCGCCAATGACAAGCCAAAGTGCTCAGTCAAGGCTGCCATCCCCAACACAATGAACAGGAGGTTCAACATGAACAGCTCTTGTGATCTCAACTTGACTACTAATCTGAACCAACGACTCATCACTGTTTGGCCGATATAAAAAATGAGGAACAGTGCAATCGCAATCTTGATACCTGCAGTCGATAAGGCAAAGATCAGGTCTTTTGGATTCTTGCCAAGAGAAGGCAACAAAATGAGCAAGAAGACCACCGCTAAGTCTTGGAATAACAAGATACCAATGACATTGCGTCCATGCTGACTCTCAAGCTCAGATCGATCGGCAATGAGTTTGGTCACAATTGCTGTTGAAGACATTGCTAAAGCACCCCCCAGCGCAATAGCTGCCTGCCAAGATATAGGGTAAATCCAATTCATTAAGAGGCTTGCGGGGACCGCCAAAATCATGGTCAGAATGACTTGGCTCGCACCTAAGCCAAATACGATTCTGCGCATCGAGCGCAGTCTATGCAGGTTAAATTCCAGCCCGAGCGAGAACATCAAGAAAACCACCCCGAACTCGCCTAAGTACTTTACTGTGGCTGAATCATTGGCCAGAGCCAGGGCATTAGGCCCAATCAGCACCCCTATTGCCAAATAGCCCAAAATGGGGGGTAGGCCAAAATAGCGGAAAATAAGAACCCCGGCCACCCCAAAGGCCAACAAGATGAGAGTTAATTGAAGAACTGACGGCATATACTCACCCCATGATAGCTAAGACTCGTGAAAGAACCCTAAAGCTTGCTCGTGACACCCTCTCGATCGAGGCTGCTGCGCTGCAGAATATGCGTGACCGACTAGAAGGCGCAAATGCGGATGCTCTAGTTCATGCTATTGAACTATTACATGCATGCAAAGGTCGTATCGTCGTTTCTGGTATTGGCAAATCAGGTCATATTGCTCGCAAAATTGCCGCCACTTTTGCCTCCACTGGTTCGCCTGCTTTCTTTGTTCACCCTGCTGAAGCCAGTCATGGCGATTTAGGGATGGTTACTCGAGATGATGTCTTTGTCGCACTATCCAACTCTGGTGAGACTGAAGAGCTTTTAACCATTGTTCCTATTGTCAAACGGACAGGTGCAAAACTAATTGCGCTAACTGGTGCTCCAGAATCGGCTCTCGCTAAATTGGCTGATGCTCACTTAGATACCAGTGTTGAGAAAGAAGCTTGCCCTCTCAACCTTGCTCCGACCTCTAGCACTACTGCAGCCCTAGCAATGGGAGATGCTCTCGCAGTTGCTCTATTAGATGCGCGAGGCTTTCAAGCAGAAGATTTTTTACGCTCCCATCCAGGTGGTAGATTAGGTCGCAAGCTCCTGACACACGTCAGCGAAGTGATGCGTAGTCTAGAAGACACTCCGAAAATTCAGATTGATGCTTCATTCAAAGCTGCTTTACTCGAAATGACTGCCAAGCGAATGGGTATGGTTGTCACGGTAGATCAAAACCAAAAGGTCGTTGGCATACTGACGGACGGCGATTTACGACGCCTCCTTGAGAAGAATGTAGATCTCGCAAGCATTACCCTTAAGGAAGCAATCACCAGTGCGCCGCGCACTATTCCGCCGGAGTTGCTTGCTGAAGAAGCAATTGAGATGATGGAAAAACATCGCATTAATCATTTGGTTGTTAGCGATAGCAATGGCATCTTGCTAGGCGCTCTCAACTTGCATGATCTGTTTGCAGCTAAGGTAATTTAATTCATGCCAACTGCATTCGGAGCCCACAATACCAATCCTCTCAGCCAGTTTCCACAGGCTTGGGACCGCGCCAGCAAAGTCAAACTCCTAGTTCTAGACGTCGATGGCGTCTTGACCAATGGCCAGGTCTGGATTGGGGCTGATGGCAAAGAATCACTTAAGGCATTTGATATTCAGGATGGCTTAGGTATTAAGCATTTATCCCAATGTAATATTCCGACGGCTGTCATCACCGGACGTAGCTCAAAGATGGTCTTAGCACGTTGTGAAGAATTAGGTATCACCCATGTTCACATGGGCGTCAACAACAAAGCCCAGGCACTTAATGAAGTGCTCAAAAAGACGAATCTGCGTCATGAAGACTGTGCCGTTATGGGTGATGACTGGCCTGATCTCGCCATGATGTCAAAAGCAGGCCTCAAAGTTTCTCCTGCACAAGGTCATCAAGCCGTAAAAGATATTGCGCACTATGTTTGCTCGATGCAAGGTGGTAATGGAGCCGTACGCGAACTTTCTGATCTCATCCTCAAAGCACAAAATCGATATGAGGAATTGTTGCGACAGGCCTTGAGCTAAGCAATGGAACTGAATCCGGCACAAATTAAAGTAGGCTTGTGGCGTCTGTTTTTACGCCTACTGCCCCTGATCATCATGGGGCTTCTAGTATTAATCACTTTTTGGCTTGTTAAAAAGACTAGTGCACCCGAAGGTCCAGTCCTTGCTCGAGTTCGACTACATGAGCCTGACTACACCATTCGTAATGGAGCTCTGTCTGCCCTGAATGAACTAGGTCAAACAAAATATCGTGTGCTGGGTAAAACGGTCACGCACTACGATGATGATGCTTCGATCGATATTGATACTCCCCGCATGCGTTTATTCCAGGCCGATAAAACCCCAGTAACTGTAAAGTCGGATAAAGGCCATCTTGATGGCGACTTAACGATTCTAGATTTGATCGATAACGCCGAGATCTTTAAACCGGCTCAAGTAGCTACAGCCACTACTCCGGCAAGCTTTCGAATGCTAGCTCAGTCTTCTTATTTCAAAGTACTGATTAACGATGACATTATCGAAACGAATCGCCCCATTACGCTTGAGCAGGGCATCTCAGTAATGCACTCTACAGAGGGTGGCAGATTTAATAATGTGGAACAAAGCATGACTTTGCTCGGACAAGTCAAAGGGCGCATTGAACGCACCCAAGAGAAGAACTAATGCGCCAACGGATATCGTCTACTCACTTCCTTTTTTTGACCAGCTTAATGATGGTTTTGGCTGGAGCAACACAAGCAGAAAAAGCTGATCAAAAGAAACCTTTGATCTTAGAGGCAGATAAAGTATCGGTGAATGATGTTCAGCAAGCGTATGAACTACAGGGCAATATTCTGCTGATTAAGGGCAGCATTCTCGTTACGGGTGAGCAAGGGAACATTAAAGTAGATCCTGAGGGCTATGAATTTGTCACTATGGAAAGTGATCAAGATACTACTGCTAGCTTCAGACAACGACGCGAAGGTCTGGCCAGTGAATTTATACAAGCCAATGGTAAAAATGTAGTTTATGACGCGAAAACAGAAGTGCTCACCATCACTGGTGATGCCAGCATGAAGCGACTGCTAAATATGCAAATGCTCGACCAACTGCAGGGTTGGAAAATTGAGTACGATGATATAAAGCAGTACTATCGNGTATTTCCGCCACCAGATGCCAAGCAGAGTGATTTGCCCCTAGCCAGAGCGATACTTTCACCTAGACAAAAAGCNACTTTAGAAAAATGACTGTCGATTCAAACTCAAGTTCTGCAGCAACACTTAGCGCACATCACCTACAAAAACACTATGGCTCTCGCACAGTCGTTCGGGATGTCTCTCTAGAAGTGAAATGTGGAGAGGTAGTCGGACTACTTGGCCCAAACGGAGCGGGTAAAACCACTTCGTTTTATATGATTGTTGGCTTGGTTCCTCTGGATGACGGCAGAATTATTCTGGATGGCACTGACATCACCCATTTACCAATTCATGAACGCGCTCGAATGGGCCTCTCTTATCTCCCACAAGAGGCTTCTGTATTCCGAAAACTCAATGTTGCTGAAAATATTCAAGCGGTATTAGAGTTGCAAGCACAAGGTGGAACACCGCTCAGTAAAGTGGAAATTCAAGACCGGCTTGACGAATTATTAAACGAGCTTCAAATTAGTCATTTACGTGATAACCCAGCACTCTCGTTATCAGGTGGCGAAAGAAGGCGCGTCGAAATTGCGCGCGCACTAGCATCTCAACCTAAATTCATTCTGTTAGACGAGCCGTTTGCAGGCGTTGACCCTATTGCTGTTGGTGAAATCCAGCGAATCGTTCGTTTCTTGCGTGATCGCCAGATTGGAGTGCTGATCACAGACCACAACGTCCGTGAAACTCTTGGTATTTGTGACCATGCTTACATTATTAGTGAAGGCTCTGTGCTAGCTGAGGGCAAGCCCGATGAAATTATCGAGAATGATGCTGTCCGCAGAGTCTATCTAGGCGAAAATTTCCGAATGTAATAAACGATTTATTTGGTCTTTTTTATCAAATATCGTTACCCCCTCTTGGTTTTCAGTGAAATCACTGATACGCTAAAGGTTCATGAATTTCATTCCACAGAAATAAATCCGTAAATCAAGGGGCATGCTGCGCACCCTGGCTATTGCTATGCGTAGACAGCGTTGTTAATGGGAGCTGATAATGAATTTGAAGATTAATAGCCGTCACGTTGAGGTGACACCAGGTATGAGGGAACACCTTGAGGCAGGCTTTGCCAAGATTCTGAAGCATTTTGATCATGTAATCGATGCATCGGCTTTTTTGATGGTCGATAAGGCCAAGGAGAAGGATTTGCGTCAGACCGCCGAAATCACCATTCACCTCAAAGGCAAAGAGCTCTTTGCCCAAGCCCATCACGCTGACCTCTACCATGCCATGGATGCAGTGGTGGATAAGTTAGAGCGCCAGGTCGTTAAACATAAAGAAAAAGTCCAGGATCACCATCACGAAAAGCATTTGGACTAGTGTTTACCCTCAGGACACCTATAATCATTTGATATGAATGCCCTGAATGATCTTTTTGCCCTAGACTGCATCACCCTAGATAGCCCCTCTAAAAATAGGGCTGAAGTATTTATTGATGCAGGCAAGCTTTTTGCCAAGCAAATTGGCATCGACGCCGATCAGGTCGTGGAGTTTCTGAATGCGCGCGAAGCACTTGGCTCCACTGCTCTTGGCGCTGGGGTTGCGATTCCACATGGTCGAGTAAAAGGTCTAAAGCAACCGATTGCCGCTTTTATCAGACTCAAAAATCCAATCGATTTTGCTGCGCCCGATGGTGAAGCAGTTTCGATATTGATTTTCCTATTGGTTCCAGAGAAAGCAACACAAGAGCATTTAGAAATTCTGTCTTCAATTGCTCAGCTCTTATCAGATGCTGATGCACGCAAGATTTTATCGACTGAATCTGACCCAGAAAAAATCTGTCAACTCATTCAAAACTGGGGAAGTGTTAAATGACTCAACCCCTCTTGCTTGAGGGCGTAACTGCTCAACAAATATTCGACGATAACGTTGCCGAACTCAAGCTCTCCTGGATTGGCGGGTTAGAAGGGGCTGATCGCACCTTTCCTCCTGAAGCAGTTAAAGCAGCAGCAGCAAGCTCGGACTTAGTTGGACACTTAAACCTAATTCATCCTAGTCGTATTCAAATCTTCGGCGAGCAAGAGGTGGAATATCACGCTGTTCTCAACCAACAACAGCGACAAGAGCAAATTGCTTCTTTAATTTCTAAGACTCCGCCCTGTGTGATTGTTGCCGACGGAAAAACTGCAGATCCTGATCTACAACTCTTTTGCCAACGATCATCGACCCCACTCTTTACTACCAGCATCTCAGCAGCTACTGTCATTGACCATTTGCGCACCTATTTATCAAAAATTGGGGCGCCGCAGATTACGATGCACGGCGTGTTCATGGATATTCTGGGTCTTGGTGTTTTACTAACTGGCGAATCCGGCCTGGGTAAAAGCGAGTTAGGACTAGAGTTAATTTCCCGTGGACATGGTTTGGTTGCTGATGATGCGGTAGATTTCGCACGTCTTGGACCAGATTACATTGAAGGTCGTTGCCCAGTGATTCTGCGTGACTTGCTAGAAGTTAGAGGCCTCGGTTTATTAGATATTCGCACCATCTTTGGTGAAACTGCAGTCCGCCGTAAGCTCAAATTACGTCTGATTGTTCAACTAGTACGTCGTACCGATGGGGAATTTGAACGCTTACCAATTGAAGCCCAACACCTAGACGTTTTAGGAATTCCAATTCGGACAGTAAAGATTCAAGTGGCAGCTGGTAGAAACTTAGCGGTACTAGTAGAGGCAGCAGTTCGCAATACGATCTTGCAATTGCGCGGCATCGATACCCTTAAGGACTTTATTGAGCGGCAACGCCAGCAAATGAATGCTGAGCCTGACAGCGCAAAAATTCAAGGGCGCCTACTCTAATGCAAATCAATCTGATCACCGGAATCTCGGGCTCTGGTAAATCAGTAGCATTGAGAGCCTTTGAAGATGCAGGCTTTGATTGTGTCGATAATCTTCCTGTATCCCTTTTAGAAAACTTAGTGAGTCACCTAGAGACTGAGAAGAGCAAACAATTAGCAGTTGCCATTGATGCGCGACGCGGTGAATCTATTGCCGAGCTCCCTAAAATTTTAGAGAATCTGCGTCAGCTTCATGAGGTCAGAGTGATCTTCCTTAGTGCAGATACAAACTCATTGATACAACGCTTCTCCGAAACCCGCCGCCGCCATCCCTTGTCAGGCAATAGCAAGACCTTCGAATCTGCCACCTTGATTGAAGCCCTAGATCGTGAGCGCGCCCTCTTGGAGCCTTTGAAGAGCCAGGCCCATTGCATTGATACCAGTGCTATACCAGCCCATGCCCTTCGCTCGTGGATATACGATCTCGTAAAAGACAAATCACTGGGTCTAAACGTTGTCTTTCAATCCTTTGGATTTAAAAAGGGCGTACCAAGTGAGGCTGATCTGGTATTCGATGTCCGCTGCTTACCGAATCCTCACTATGACAAAATTCTGAAACCATTGACTGGTCATGATGAGGCAGTCAAAGCGTTCTTAGAACATATTCCAGAAGTGGTCAACATGGAGAAAGACATTATTCAATTTATTGAAAAATGGCTTCCCCACTATATTGCCGATGGTCGTAGTTACCTCACGGTTGCCATTGGCTGTACTGGCGGACAACATCGCTCAGTGTATTTGGTGAATCGTCTTATCCAACATTTCCAGAGTCAAAAAGTCTTCAATGATTTACAGATTAGCTTTTTGTCCCGACATCGCGAGCTAGACTCAATCCCTGCAAAAGCATCTTAATAGGCTGTGGAAGTCCATAGTGGCCTAGCTTATAGAGGTCTACCCACTGGAGCGTAGGGTCATCAAAACAATACTGCTCTTGTAGACTGGCTTCCCAAATCTGCATCCACAAACGGCGATGCGTAAATACATGTTTAATCTCTGTCTGATGTACTAGGGATGAACATTTTTTTACCAACATCCTCGCATCCGCATTGTTGAAGACTGTCTTCAGAAGAGCAGCTCTTTGCACCTTAGAAGCGCTCTGAGATTTTTGTAAATGGGTTGGGGTGCGAGAAATCCAATCAGATTCAGGCAAAGACCACAAGCCTCCCCAGATTGCTTTCGGCGGACGCTTCTGCAGCAAGATGCTATTACCGTGGCGCAATAAGACCATGTTGCAGATTAATTCTGGTGACTTTGCCTTACTGATCTTCTTTGGCAGTAGTAAAACCTGATTACTGAGGTTAGCCTCGCAATTTTTTTCAAATGGGCATGTATGTTGGTCGCTAATGCATACCGGTTTACGAGCTGTGCACCAGGTTGCGCCAAAATCCATTAAGGCTTGGGTATAAGTTGGCATGCTCTGAGAAGACTTTGGTAGCAAACGCTCTGCCAAACTCCAGAGCTCCTCTGTCACCGCCTTTTCTTGTAAGGGTCGATCTATTGCAAATAGACGAACCAGAATTCGCTTTACATTAGCATCCAAGATTGGGGCGCGCTCCCCAAAGGCAAAAGCCGCAATAGCACCAGCGGTGGATCTGCCGATACCTTTGAGCCGCTCCAGTTGAAGGGGGTCCCTAGGAAAGGATCCGCCAAACTCCTCCACCACTTGAGTAGCACAAGCATGTAAATTTCTGGCGCGCGAGTAATAGCCCAGCCCCGCCCATTCCGCTAGGACCTCATCTATATTGGCTGCTGCGAGCTGCTGAACGCTAGGAAAGCGCTGCATGAAGCGAGGATAACGCTCTAGGACAGTAGTCACTTGGGTTTGTTGGAGCATGATTTCAGAAACCCACACTGCATATGGATCACGATTACCCTGCCAAGGTAAGCCATAGCGGCCGTCAGTCTGATGCCAAGCCAGTAGTCGCTCAGAAAATTGGTCAAAAAATGCTTTACTCACCGCAGACTATCTCTTAACGCTTTTGACATTGTGAACAGAAATAGGTTGATCGCTGACCCTGAACAATTTGTTTGATCGGGGTTTTGCAAACCTTACAAGGTAAGTCTTTACGGTCGTAGACTTTGGTTTGCACCATGAAGTGCCCGGGATCACCATCGGTATTAACAAAGTCTTTTAGTGAGCTGCCCCCTGCTTCAATGGCTTTTTTCAGAATCAACTTCACTGCCAAGGCAAGACGCGTACATTGCGGGCGAGTCAATTTACCAGCTGGTTTTGCTGGATGAATGCCCGCTTCAAACAAACTTTCAGAACAGTAAATATTACCGACCCCGACAACAGCCTCGCCGGCTAACAAAAATTGCTTGACTGCAATCGAACGTTTTCGAGATTTTTGAAACAAGAGTTGCGCTCCAGCATCCCCCATAAACTCCTCTGAGAAGGGCTCTACCCCGAGTTTTTGCAATAAGGGATATTGCTCAATGGGTCCATTAGTTTTTGGATGCCAAAGGACTGCACCAAATTTTCTGGGATCATGCAAGCGCAAGCTCAACTTGCCAAAGTCGATAGTCACCCGATCATGCAACTTTAAGTTTTCCGTTATTGGCAAAACGCGCAAAGTGCCCGTCATGCCCAGATGTACTAACAAATAACCCGTATCCATTTCTAATAACAAGTACTTTCCTCTTCGAGAAATAGTGCGTAGTTTTTGTCCAAGCAGCGTTTTTGGCAGATGTTTTGCTACAGGCCAACGTAAGCGACCATCAATGATTTTGACTGCCGTGACTTTACGGCCCTCAAGATGGGGCTGGATTCCGAGTCTCGTGACTTCTACTTCTGGGAGTTCTGGCATAAATCGATTGTAGATTCGCGGATTAGAATGTGCTTATGAACCCATTTTCTAAATCTGCTTTTCAGTCTCTTTGCCTTGCTTGCCTGCTGAGTACTATGAGCTGCCTCAGCTCAAACGCTTTTGCCCAAACTGAGAATAATGGCAATGGAGAGGCAGTATTTGAAATATTGGCCTCTGAAATTGCACTCCAGCGAGGGGAGGCTGGCCTTGCTTACAACACCTATTTAGAGCTGGCACGCCGTTATCAAGACCCACGATTAGCCCAAAGAGCAATGGAAATTGCGATTAATGCAGGGGCTTCAGATTTAGCCCTCCAAGCGGCACAAACCTGGCAGAGCTTGGCCCCTGCGCAGACCAAGCCTAAGGAGGTTCTTGTGACGCTGTTGATTCTGAATCAACGCTGGTCCGAGGCCGTTCAGCCGACGATTGCCCTCTTAAATCAAGAATCCTTAGCAGAGCGTGAAAATACCTTGCTTCAGATCCAATCTTTGCTTGGCAAGGCCAGCAATGAATCGGATGCACTTCATGCCTTCTACGAAATTGTTTCTGCCCTCAAACCAGCCCCCAAAAATCCTGGAATTCTGTATACCTATGCAATGGCTGCCGAGAATACTGGCCATACCGAAATCATGGAAAAGGTATTACGGCAAATTTTGCTTAAAAACCCCAATGATGCCAATACACTCAATGCCCTTGGTTACTCTCTGGCGGACCGGAACCAGCAATTAAATGAGGCATTCAAACTGATTTCAAAGGCTCATCGTTTAGCTCCAGATGATCCTTTTATTTTAGATAGCTTAGGTTGGGTCAATTTTCGGCTCGGGAAAAATAGTCTCGCATTAGAAGAGCTTAAGCAAGCTTTTAGTATGAAACCCGAAGCCGATATTGCAGCTCATATTGGTGAAGTCCTCTGGGCTATGAATCGTCATTCTGAAGCGGATGCAATTTGGGCTGAAGGACAAAAGCTTGATGCTAATAATGCGACTCTCAAAGAAACGATTAAACGTTTAAAGCCGGATTGGTCTTTAAGTACCTCATCTTCTCAAGGATCATGGGATGGCCGATTCGCAGTCAAAATTACTGGTATTACGAATAGCCAAAACCAAGGTGGATCGGGCGGTTTTACCTTAACGCAAGATGCACAAAAAGACATTCTCGAAATTCGTAATCCTGTTGGAGGATCCATTGCAAAAATCACGATCACTCCTGGGGAAGCAAGTCTTGAAAGTAATGGCAAGGTCGTTACCGCAATAGATGCTGATACCTTAATGCAAAACACCTTGGGCCTCCCACTGCCGGCAAGGGGCCTATCTAATTGGCTCAGAGGGGAAGTACGCCCTGGAAGCACTGCCAGTGTTGAGCGAAATAGTAGCGGCCAGGTCAGTCAAATTATTCAAGATGGATGGAATCTGAATTACACCTGGTCAAAATCCAACACCTTAGAAAAACTGAACTTGAGTCGCAACTCTAATATTGGCTCGATTGATATCCGTCTCGTTTTCGATAAACCGAATGAGTAATTTTTTAGAGCTTCAGTCACCCGCTAAGCTCAATCTCTTTTTACACATCATTGGTCGTCGCAGTGATGGTTACCATTTACTACAGTCAGTATTTCAGTTCATCGATTGGTGCGACACCATTCGACTACGGCTGATTCCTGAAAATACGATTCGCCGCATTCATCCTTTGCCCAGCGTTCCAGTAGAACAAGATCTGGTTGTCCGTGCTGCCCAACTTCTTAAAGACACCTATCACGTTAAGCTCGGCGTAGAGATTGCACTTGATAAAAATATTCCCATGGGTGCCGGACTGGGCGGCGGCTCATCCAATGCCGCTACTGTTTTAATCGGCTTAAATCATCTCTGGCAACTCAAACTCGATCTCAATACGCTCTGTAAACTTGGCTTGCAATTGGGCGCCGATGTTCCCTTTTTTCTATTTGGTCAAAATGCTTTTGTTGAAGGTATTGGTGAAAAGCTGCAGCCTATCGACCTGGAGTCTCAAGACTTTTTAGTGATTTTTCCTGGGAAAAGTATTGCTACTGCAGGTATTTTCCAAAACCCTCAATTGACCAGAAACCATGCTCCGATTACAATCGATGGCTTATTTGCATCGCCACTAAGCTACGCCGGCAACCCATTCGGCAATGATTGTGAGTCTGTAGCGTTGCAAATCTGTCCTGAAGTGAAGCAAGCTTTGGCTTGGATTGAAGCGAATTTGCCGGGTTCGGCACCGCGAATGTCCGGCTCTGGAAGTAGCGTGTTTGCTGTCTTAGACCGAGATCAGACGCCCGCTGCACTAGAAAGAAACTTACAAAATCTTCCATCAGGATGGGTGGGTCGAATTGTTAGGGGCTTAAATAAAAATCCCGCTTACAATTTGATTTCTTCGGAGTAACTGTAGGGGAATCGCCAAGCTGGTTAAGGCACTGGATTTTGATTCCAGCATGCGAAGGTTCGAATCCTTCTTCCCCTGCCAAATTCTGCAGAAATATAAAGATATCTTTGGATTCTGAACCCCTAACTAATAGCCCATATCTCCCATATGAATGCTGACCATCTAACCCTTTTCACTGGCAATGCAAATCCCACGTTGGCGCATGCGGTTGCTAAAGAGCTCAACCTTGCAATGGGAAAAGCCTTTGTTGGACGGTTTTCGGATGGCGAAATTCAGGTCGAAATTCAAGAGAACGTTCGGGGCAAAAACGTTGTAGTAATCCAATCCACTTGTGCTCCTACCAATGATAATTTGATGGAGCTGATGATCATGATCGATGCTCTAAAGCGAGCATCTGCGGGGCGTATAACCGCAGTGATCCCTTACTTCGGATATGCTCGACAAGATCGTCGCCCACGCTCTGCGCGGGTGGCAATTTCAGCCAGAATCGTCGCCAATATGTTGCAATCCGTAGCAGGAATCGAGCGCGTTTTAACCATGGATCTCCACGCCGACCAAATTCAAGGCTTCTTCGATATTCCGGTTGACAACATTTATGCCTCTCCTGTTTTGCTGGCTGACTTGCAAGCTCAGAAGACTCAAAAAGAGTTAATTATTGTCTCTCCTGATATCGGCGGCGTCGTCCGTGCCCGCGCAATGGCGAAGCAATTAGGTACAGATTTAGCAATTATTGATAAACGCCGCCCCAAGGCCAATGTCTCAGAAGTGATGCATTTAATCGGTGAAGTAGAAGGCCGTCATTGCGTGATCATGGATGACATCATTGATACCGGCGGAACCTTGTGTAAGGCTGCGGAAGCGCTTAAAGACCGCGGCGCCAAGGGTGTAACCGCCTACTGTACCCATGCTGTGCTTTCTGGCGGTGCAGTTGCCAGAATCGCTGCCTCGGAGCTCGACGAGCTCGTGGTGACCGACACTATCCCTTTAAGCACAGAAGCCTTAAAAGTAGGCAAAATTCGCCAATTAAGCGTCGCGCCCATCCTTGCCGAGACCCTGTCTCGTATTAGCAAGGGTGATTCAGTGATGTCCTTATTTGCTGAATAATCCCAAAAATCGAGGCCTAATCCCCCTTTTATGAGGTTTTTTGGTCATTTTATGGTCAAAACGCCCATTCCCACGATATAATCGAAGGCTTTTCTGTTTGGTCGCGAACGGAAATTAACCTTAATTTGGGAGTTCAAATATGAAAGTAGTCGCTTTTGAAAGAAGCGTTCAGGGAACGGGTGCGAGCCGCCGCCTGCGCAACTCCGGTAAAACTCCGGGAATCATCTACGGCAGTAAAGACCCAGCTCAAGTGATTGAGCTTGATCACAATGCCCTTTTCCATGCTCTCCGCAAGGAAGCATTTCACTCATCCATTCTCGATCTCGAGATCGGTGGCAAGGCACAAAAAGTATTGCTTCGTGATTACCAGATGCATCCTTTTAAGCCTTTAGTATTGCATATCGACTTTCAGCGCGTTTCCGCAACTGAAAAGATCCATATGCGCATTCCATTGCACTTCACCCATGCTGATGAATCAGCTGCAGTGAAATTACAAGGTGCCGTAATTAGCCACATTGCTAACGATCTGGAAATCTCTTGCTTGCCAGCTGATCTGCCTGAGTTCATTGAAGTGAACTTAGCCAATATCGAAGTGGGTCATGCTATCCACGCTAAGGATGTTGCACTACCAAAAGGCGTTTCATTGGTATTGCATGTTGAACAAGAAAATCCTGTTTTGGTGAACGCTCGTATCCCAACCGTTAAAGCTGCTGATACAGAAGAGGCTGCTCCTGCAGCCGCTGCTGCCCCAGCTGCTGGCGCTGCTCCTGCCGATGCAGCCAAGGAAAAGGATAAGGCCTAACACCTTAAAGCAATGCATCTTGCATTACAGAAGACCCGCTTGCCCGCGGGTTTTCTTTTTTGTGCAAATGCTTTTATCCTCACACTATGACTAAATTAATCGTTGGCCTAGGTAACCCTGGTAGTGAACATGAGCATGATCGCCACAATGCAGGCTTCTGGTTTGTCGATGCTTTAGCAAAACAGTTAGGCGCACGCTTCGAAACTGAAAAACGATTTCAGGGCAAGGCCGCAAAAGCCAAATGGGAATCAGAAGATTTATGGCTGCTTAAACCAGATACCTATATGAACCTCAGTGGCCAAGCAGTAGGTGCCTTATGTCGCTTTCATAAGATAGGCCCTGAAAATCTTCTCGTTGTGCAAGATGAGTTAGATCTCAAGCCTGGCAGCGCTAGGCTTAAGCTAGGAGGCGGCACTGGGGGGCACAATGGACTCAAAGATATTCAAGCCCACCTAGGCACTCCTAACTACTGGAGACTTCGTCTGGGCATTGGCCATCCGCGCGATCTTGCTGGTGATGGTCGACCCATGGATGTAGCCGATTATGTTTTACGAAAACCTTTGCTCGCCGAGCAAAAATTGATAGAGACCAGCATTCAGAATGGTTTAGATTGCTTGCCACTATTTTTGAAGGGCGACTCCCAAGCCGCTATGCTGAACTTGCACTCCAAAGATTAGGCTATACCTGCTTTAAGTGCAATCAGCTTTTGGTATTTGACTAGAAGCTGCTCTCGTGACTCCACATGGTCTGGATGCAGAGGAATACAGTCAACCGGACATACTTGTCGACATTGAGGCACGTCAAAATGTCCAACACATTCAGTACATTTGTTGGGATTGATCTCGTAAATTTCAATGCCCATGTAGATGGCATCGTTCGGACACTCGGGTTCGCACACATCGCAATTAATGCATTCATCCGTAATCATTAAAGCCATGATCCAGAGTGCCTTTTGCTTATTTCAGTTTATTTGCTGCAGTTTTTTGGGTAAGCCATTTTTCAACCGAAGGAAAAACGAACTTACTCACATCACCACCCATCAAGGCAATCTCTCTAACAAAGGTACCTGAAATAAATTGGTATTGATCTGAGGGAGTTAAAAACAGAGTTTCCACATCGGGAAGTAAATATCGATTCATACCGGCCATCTGAAATTCATATTCAAAGTCAGAGACTGCACGCAGACCGCGCACAATAACGCGAGCATGATGTTCGCGCGCGAAATCTTTTAATAAACCCGTAAAGCCGACGATTTTGACGTTGGTGTAATGACCTAGCACCTCTTTAGCGATCTCAATGCGCTCATCTAAAGTAAAAAAGGGGTGCTTGCTACGACTATCTGCAACGCCCACAATCACCTCTGAAAAAATGCTTGAGGCACGTCTCACCAAATCTTCATGACCACGAGTGAAAGGGTCAAAGGTTCCTGGATATACAGCGACAGTCATTTACTCTCCTAAGGCTTAATGAATCTATAGGGAGTTTAGTCGCTTCTGCCCACAAATAGACAGGCTTTTACCTGCCCAGCCTCTAAGTATTTTCCACAATCCCAAGCCGGCAGTAGGCTTTTGATTTCATCAAGAGATCGGCTTGAGGGAAATTCGACATAAATGCAGCCCCCAGAGGATGGGTCGCAGACTCGAGAAGACTCGATCAGGGCCTGATTCAATAAAGCCTGATCCTGAAAAGGGGGATCGATGAAGATGAGATCGTAGGACTGTGCAGATTGGCTTTTTAAAAACTCTAAGCCGTCTTGTTGAGCAATCTGAACTGTCCCCACCACAGGGAAGGATTGGAGCGATGCAAAGTTATGGGTTAAAGCTAAATACGCTTTTTTATTTTTCTCTACAAGTTGAACATTTTCCGCGCCCCGAGAGGCCGCCTCAAACCCCAAGACACCAGTTCCCGCAAATACATCGAGGCAACGCAATCCGGATAGATCTTGGCCCAGCCAGTTAAAGAGTGTTTCTCGAATCCGATCTGTTGTTGGTCTGAGATCAGGCAAATCAATCACATCGAGTAAACGACTGCGCCAAACTCCGCCGATAATACGAACTTTTTTGGGGAGTTCAGCGTGCTGCTTAGGCATCTTTATTGCTTCGCTCCTAAGACAACAATTTTCATCCGGTCCATCGCAAGATATTTCTGGAAAGCAGCTTCAATCTGCTCTCTGGTGACTGCATTTACCTGCTCTGTCCAAGTATCTAGAGTATTGAGGGGTAAGCCATTCCAGACGATCGATGAGACGTTATCGAGTAATTTGCGATTGTTATCGATTCGCAACGGAAATCCATTAATCAAGTTTGCCTTTGCTGCATCGAGCTCTGATTGATTGGGGCCTTTTGCAATAAATTGAGAAATGGTTTCTGTCATCACATCAAGAGCCATACTGGCTTGATCATTCTTGGTTTGCAGACCTGCTTGAAAAATACCAGTCTCTTGACCAGGCGCAAAATAACTAAAGACGCTGTAGGCAAGACCCCGTTGTTCACGAACCTCGTTCATGAGGCGGGAAACAAAGCCGCCTCCACCCAAAGCATAGTTCCCCACCATCAAGGGAAAATAGTCTGGATTATTTCGGGCAACGGCAGTCATACCCATTGCAATATGAGCTTGTTGAGAATCAAATGGAATACTGATCTCGCGCTCCGATAANTTCTCTACAGGGGAACGGGCTAATTGTGGGAGTGGCGGTATCGTAGGTCCTGTCTGCGGCANATCTCTGACAAGGGTTTGCATAATNTCTTGNGCTTCAANCTGACTCACATCACCAACCATACTGACAATGACACGATCACTTCGATAAAACTGTTGATGAAATTGCTTTAAGTCAGACGNACTTAATCCTGAAATACTTTGGACAGTTAAAAAATTTCCCAGGGGGTAATCACCATATACCGCTTTTCTAAAGCGTCGATCCAAAACAAAGTCAGGCTTTGTCTCCGCTTCGAGCAAACCCGCACTGATACGCTGCTTCTCACGATTGAGAACCACGGGATCATAGCTTGGCGAACTCAGCATCAGTCTAGCTAGTTGTACTGCGCGATCCCGAATATCGGGCCTACTTAAACAGCGAATGCGAATCAAGGCCCGTTCACCTGTCACCCCCACATTGATATCTGCGCCAAGATCTGCAATTTGATCAGCGATCTGCGCCTCAGTCAGATTGCTTTTGGATGAACGAATACCCTTATTTAGTAACTCACCAGTAAGGCTCGCTAAGCCAGCCTTTGCAGTAGGATCGTAACGGCTTCCCGCATCGATACTAATTTCAATATCAAGCATCGGTAAGGATTGCGTTTGTACTAAATAGGCTTTGGCACCCTTATAAGAATCTAACTGCTGAATTGGCAACGCTGCCTGCGCACTCGTGACCCAGCCAATGGCAATCACAGTACCTAAGACCAGGGAGTCAAAATAAGACTTCATTGCTGTACCCCCGCTTTTGCTGATTGACGTGTCTGAGGATCGAGAATAGCGATGGTCAGTGTGGAGTCTATAAGGTACTTCTTAGCAACAGCCTGCACTTGAGCCGGAGTAATGGTTTGCATGCGCTCTTGCACAGTATCTAAGTCTTGCCAAGAAAATCCTGCCATCTCAAAGCCGCCGATCTCCATGGCTTGGCCAAAGATAGAATCNCTTTTNTAGACTTGATTCGCTAGCAAGCGCGTTTGNATTCTCTTTAACTCTGAATCTAGCNCCCCGTTATTGGCAACCTCAGCTAGCGCCTGACGAATACCCGCCTCTGCTTGAGCAATGGTTTTTCCTTTGGCTAAATCAACGCCCACTATAAACAAAGCAGGTCCACGAGAAATCATGTCGTATTGAGCATCCACGTTGTCTGCCAAACGTGCTTGCTTTACTAAAGTGCGATTCAATCGAGCATTGTCATAACCATCCAGCACTGCAGCCAATAACTCTAAGGCATAGGGCTCATCATTATTGATATTGTCAGGCTGAAGGCGTGGCACCTTCCATGCCATTACCAATTGCGCACTGTCGGCCGGAGCCTTTACATGAACCTGCTTAACGCCTTTTTGTTCAGGCTCGAGCTGTGGCTTTCGAACTGGCAATGCATGCGCCCGAATACCCCCATAATATTTTTCAACAAGCTGATAGGTTTGATCAGGATCGACATCACCAGTAATGATGACGGTCGCATTATTAGGCGCATACCATTGTTGA
>JGI26470J50227_1000406_pt1 | contig 18147 bp, 16 predicted proteins | sample FreactTroBogLake_FD_50227 | JGI IMG/M metagenome (IMG submission 50227) | reverse complement strand
ATAAAATGCGGTCATGCAGACACCCGCTTCGGACCGTCTCGATGCGGTCCGTGACCGGCTGGCCTTGGCCTGCGCCCGGGCCCGCAGACCCTTGGATTCCGTCCGTCTTTTGGCCGTGACCAAGACCAGACCCGATGCCGACCTGAAGGAACTCTATGGTCTTGGAATTCGGAGTTTCGGAGAAAATCGAGTGGCCGAGGCCGTGGCCAAGCAGACGAGCCTTCCTTCCGACATCGAATGGCACATGATAGGCCACCTCCAGTCCAACAAGGCCAAAGATTGCTCGGGGTTCGCGTGGCTCCATTCCCTCGACAAACAAGAGACCGCCACGGCCTTGGAAAAAACCTTTTCCAGAGAGGGAAAGTGTCTGAACGTCCTGTTGGAGGCCAACACCGGGGGCGAGGCAGCCAAAGACGGTGTTTCGGACCTGGATTCCTTGCAGCGGCTCGCCGAGGCGGTGGCACGGCTTCCCCACCTGAAGCTGCGGGGGCTGATGACCATGGCTCCGTTCACGCCCGACGAATCGATCGTCCGGCCCTGTTTCGTGCGGTTGCGATCGTGGGCGCAAGCCTTGGCTTCTTCGTTTCCCGAACAGGATTGGACGACGCTGTCGATGGGAATGACGAATGACTTCGAGTGGGCCATCGAAGAGGGGAGCACCATGGTCAGGATTGGCACAGCCCTGTTCGAGGGATTTCGATGAGGAGGCTTCTGGTGCCGGTGGTCTTTCTGGCCGTCGCCGGAACGCTCTGGGCCCAAACCGCTCCGGCGACTCCCAGTCCAACGACCCCGGCCACGGCGCCGGTGCTGATCCCGGCGGTGCCCTACACCGAAAAGGAGTTTCCCTCCTGGACGCTGAAACTGCGCCGCGCCGAGATTCTCACCGTCGGAGCCTTTCCGTTGGCCTACCTCCTCGTGGGTTTGGGGTACGACTACACCTATTACCTTTCCAACGGGTTTCCCCAGGCCAACGCACCTTGGCCCGTCGGCCCGGGAACTTCTCAGTGGACGATGACAACCCAACCCGATCTCCTTCAGAAAAAATACATCACTCTGGTGGGGATGGCGGTGGGCGCGAGTCTTTTGGTCGCCGTCGCCGACTGGTTGTTGGGTCTCTAGTGGAAATCCATCACAGTTTGAACCACGTGGTTCCACCGCTCGAAGAACCCTGCCGACTCGACAAGTACCTTGCCGACACCGTGGGCCTTTTTCCCCGAACCCAGTACGAGCGCCGGAAAGTCGAAGTGGTTTTGGCGGGAAAGCCTGTCAAACCGTCGCTCAAGCTGACCGGCGGTGAAGTGTTGTCCATCGGCTGGGACGACCTTCCCGAAGCCCGGTTTGAAGCAGAGGACATTCCCCTCGATGTGCTTTACGAGGACGAGGCCGTGCTCGTCGTCAACAAGCCCCGGGGCATGGTCGTGCACCCGGCCCATGGCAACTGGTCGGGAACCTTGGTCCAGGGGCTTCTCCATCGGGTCAAGGAGCTTGCCGAAAACTTCGAAGAGGAAGAAGGCTCCGAGATTCGCCCCGGCATCGTCCACCGCCTCGACAAAGACACTAGCGGTGTCTTGATCACCGCCAAGACGCCCGCGTCGTTGGAGTTCCTTTCCGCCCAGTTCCGGGACAGGTCGACCCGAAAGACGTACTTCGCCGTTCTGAAGGGCTCACCCCAGAAAGACTCGGGCGTCGTGGAGGGGTGGCTTGGTCGTGATCCGAAGAACCGCCAGCGATTCGCCCAGGTCGGCCCGGCCCAGGGGAAACCAGCCGTCACGGCCTGGACGGTGCTGGCCCGAGTTCCCGGCTACGTCCTGGTTCAATTCCAACCCCACACGGGGCGGACTCACCAGCTCAGGGTTCACAGCCTCGTCCTGGGGTGCCCTATCCTTGGGGACCCCATCTACGCGAGGACCGATCCCAGGGTACCCCACGCCCCGCTCATGCTCCACGCAGCGCGGCTCTCGCTAGAATTGCCCGGAGGTCGTGGCCGGATGGAATTCACGGCGCCTCTTCCTCAGGAATTTCGAGAGGTCCTTGTTGGTCTTGGACTTCCAGACCCGCTGAACGACGGGCCAAGTTGAAGAGCTTCTCGCTCCTGAGCGTGGTGGGCGGGCCTTCGCCGGGGAACACCAGCAGATCGTCTTGCCAAGTGAAGAACCGCCGCTCGAGGGCCTGGGCCAAATTCGCCCTGGCGTAGCCGCTGGAGGTTTTTCCTGGTTTTCCGGCGGAAATCAGGTCGCCGCAGAAGACCCAATTGTGGAGTTTGTAGACGACGGTATCGTGGCTGAGCTCGGGATAACAGAGGCAATCGACTCGGTGAGGACCCAGTTGAAGATGGGTTCCTGGTTTGACCAACTGGCACTCGAAACCCAGCACCGAGGATTGCCGGCTGAAGATTTCGGCGTCGTAGACCTTCTTCAAGGTGCGCAGTCCCCGGACGTGGTCGGGTTGGCAGCGGGTGATGAGAACCCACCGGATGTCAAAGGAATTGGATTCGATGGCCTCGAGCAACCTGACGTCGAGGACTCCCGGGTCCACCAGAAGGGCGTCACCGCCTCCCTCTGGTCCGACGACGTAGGTGTTGCTGAAATTCTCGACCGAATAGTGAAAGACCATTTTCATTCGCGAACCTCGGTGACCGGGTCGAATTCGGCTTCCTCATAGTTGGAGTACTTGAAGTTCACCTCGTTCAACCACGACCCGGTGAATTGCACCTTCTTGAGGTTGCAGTCGATGAAAGCCACTTGATCGAGCCGGGAACCGATGAACCGGGTGAAATACAGGTCCGATTCCGAGAACTTGATTCGGGAGGCTTCGAGGGCGTTGAAGTTGACGTGGAGGAGGTCGGAACCTGTCCAGTCGCAATCTTCCATGTGGGACCCCGAGGCGCTACAAAACAGCATCGAAGTCTTTTTCAAGGAACAGCGCAAGATCGTGCTGAAATCAAAAAAACAGTGCCGGAAACTGCAACCGTCCAGAAGCAGGTCCGACCACCGCCCTCCGGTGAAATTGCATCCTTCGAAGCTACGGTTCCTGAAGTCCTCCCCGGACCAAGGGACCCTGCCCATGGCCAGCCCCGAGAATTCTTTCCGGGAACCCATCCAATCTCTCAGGTCGGCCAGGTAAGCTTGAGGGTCTGCGAGGTGGCTGAAACAGGTCTCGGACCGTTCGATGGCGTGGCGCCGGCACCCCGGAGAGGAGCAGATTCGGATCGAAAACATGACCGAGATTCTACTCCAAAGGTTTGACAAAAGACAGGGCCCTTGACATACTGCCGCATGGAACAAAGAAGCCTTTTCCTCAATCTTTCCCCCCTGGACCACCGCTACTATTTGTCCAATCGGGAGCTGTTCGATCAGCTGGGGGCCTGCCTCAGTGAGGAAGCCTCGGTGCGATACGCCGTCCGCTGTGAGGTCGCCCTTTTGAAGGCGCACCTGGATCTGCACTTCGTCCCATCCGACAGACCACCGCTTCTGGCTGCCCTAGAGCGCCTGGAGGCCGTGGTGCTCCCCGATGAGGTGTACGCGGAAGAAGAAAAAACCCAGCACAACATCCGGGCCTTGGTGAACGTCATCAAGCGACACCTTCCCGAGGCCTTGGTTCCGTACGTCCACCTGGGGGCGACCTCGGTCGATATGCTCGACACCGCGAACGCCCTGAAGACCCGCGACGCCGTGAAGGGCGTGCTTCTACCGCTCTTGGTCAACCTCGAACTGGCCCTCGTCCACCTGACCCGGCAGGAAGCCGATACCCCGCAAATCGGCCGAACCCACGGCCAATTTGCTGTTCCCGTGACGGTGGGCTTCGCGCTCGCCGAGTACGTCAGCCGGTTGGGCAAGTCGATCCTGGAGATCCGGCGACTGTCCGACGGGCTGAAGGGCAAGTTTGCCGGGGCGGTCGGGGCCTACAACGCCACCAGCGTCATGACGAGCGATCCCGAGGCCCTCGAGAGGAAAGTCCTCGGCTACCTCGGCCTGGAACCCTCGGAACACTCGACCCAGCTGGTGGAACCGGAATACTTGTTGCGGCTTTTGCTCGAATTGAATGTGTCTTTCGGGGTGATCGCGAACCTCGCGGACGACCTTCGCAACCTTCAGCGGTCGGAGATCGGCGAATTCCGGGAACTGTTCACGGCCACGCAAGTCGGCTCCTCGACGATGCCCCAGAAACGAAACCCCTGGAACAGCGAACACGTGAAGAGCCTTTGGAAGGCGTTTGCCCCCCGGGTCATGACGTTTTTCCTGGACCAAATCAGCGAGCACCAGCGGGATTTGACCAACTCGGCGTCGGGTCGGTTCGTCACCGATTACCTCGCGGGGTTCGCCGCCGCTGCGGCGAGGATGCTCAAGGTCGTTTCCACGCTTTCGGTGGACAAGGAAAGGCTCGAAAGAAACCTCAGGGACGGCGCCGGCGATTTGGTCCTGGCCGAGAGCGTCTACATCTTGCTCTGCCTAGCGGGAACTCCCGACGGCCATGAGGTCGTCCGGGTTCTGACCCTGGAGTGCGACAAGGAAAAGAAGCCGCTGATCCAGGCGCTGAAGGAACGTCCGGCGGTCTGGGACAAGCTGGTCAAGGAACTGAAGACCCGCACAGGGTGGGATGCCGAGAGGTTCTTCTCGTCCCCGGAACTCTACCACGGTCAGGCTCCCTCCAAGGCCCGGGCCCTAGCCGACAAATACGAAACGCTCATGATGACCCTCAAGGAGGAATTGAAGTGATCCAGTTCGAGGAGACCCTCAGCTACGACGACGTTTTGCTCGTCCCAGGCTTCGCCGATTTCCTGCCCGGAGCCGCCAAGGTGCAGACCCAACTCACCAGGAAGATCAAACTCAACGTGCCGATTCTGGCTGCGGCCATGGACACCGTGTCCGAAGACCGGCTGGCCATTGCCCTGGCGCTGGAGGGCGGCGCGGCGGTCATCCACCGCAACCTCAGTCCCCAGGTTCAGGCCGAACACGTGGGCAGGGTCAAGCGCTACCTCAACTGGGTCATCGAGAACCCCGTGGTGGTCCGCAAGGGAGAAACCGTCGATGCCGTCCAGAAACTGATGGTTCAGTACGGCGTTTCGGGACTTCCCGTGGTCGATCATGACCGAAAACTCGTGGGGATCATCACGGGTCGGGACTTGCGGTTCTGCAGCGACTACAGTCAGCTCGTGGACGACGTGATGACCAAAAACCCCGTGGTGGAGGTCTCCACGGTGAACTTGGCGACGGCCGAGGAAAAGTTTAACAAGTACAAGATCGAAAAACTCCCGGTCGTCGATCAGGAAGGCAGGCTCATCGGCCTGGTCACCGTCAAAGACATGGAGAAGCACCAGGCGTTTCCGAACGCCGCTGTCGACGAGTCGGGTCGGCTCATCGTCGGGGCTGCCGTCAGCCCCCAGGACTGGGAGAAGCGGGTTCCCCTCTTGCTCCAGGCCAAGGTCGACTTCGTGGTCCTCGACACCGCCCATGGCGACAGCGCGAACGTCGTCAACGCCGTCAGGGCGATGAAAACGGCGCACCCCGAGCTTCAGGTGGTCGGCGGTAACGTCGCCACCCGAGAAGGAACCAAACGATTGATCGATGCCGGGGCCGACGCGGTAAAAGTCGGGGTGGGGCCCGGGTCGATTTGCACGACCCGGATCGTCGCAGGCATCGGCGTCGCCCAGTTTACCGCCGTCTGGGACTGTGCCGAGGAAGCGCTGAAGGCCGGGATTCCGATCATCGCCGACGGGGGCATCAAGTTCTCAGGCGACATCGTGAAGGCGATCGGCGGCGGGGCCTCGGCGGTCATGATGGGCAACTTGTTCGCGGGACTGAAAGAAGCCCCGGGAAAAGAGATCATCTACGAAGGCCGGATCTTCAAGGAGTACCGCGGCATGGGTTCCTTGGGCGCGATCAAAGAAGGGTCAGGCGACCGGTATGCCATGGACAAGAAGACCGATCCCGTTCCGGAAGGGATCGAAGGCCGGGTCGCGTTCAAGGGCGAGTTGAAGCCGTTCATCCACCAATTGGTCACGGGTTTGAAGAAAGGAATGGGCTACACCGGGTGTAAGAACCTGGAAGAATTGCGATCTTACCGAAAATTCGTTAAAATCTCTTCGGCCGGGTTGCGCGAGAGCCACGCCCACGACGTCCACATCACCCAGGAATCTCCGAACTATTCTCGGAATTAAAAGGAATACTCATTGAACATTGTCGTTGTCGGTGCCCAGTGGGGCGATGAAGGGAAGGGGAAGATCGTCGATTTCCTCTCGGAAAAAGCCGAGTTCGTGGTGAGGTTCTCGGGGGGGGCGAACGCCGGCCACACGATCATCCATGGAGACAAGGTCTACAAGCTCCATCTGGTTCCTTCGGGCATCGTCAGTCCCGGCAAGGTTTCGGTGCTGGGCGCCGGCATGGTCGTCGATCCGGCCGCCTTGTTCACCGAACTCGACGGCCTGACCGCGGCTGGAGTAAAATGGGAAGGCCGGGTCTTCGTCAGCGATCGGGCGCATCTGGTTCTTTCCACCTACAAGGCGCTCGACCAGGAAATGGAAGCCCACCGGCGCATTCCCATCGGCACCACGGGAAGGGGGATCGGAGTGACCTACGCCCTCAAGGCCCACCGAGACGGCGTACGAGTCGGCGACCTTTTCAGCGAACCCATTTGGAACCAGTTGCGTCCCGCGGAAAAGGCCTTCCTGGAGCCCTTCCGGGAGCGCCTTCGTCCCTTGGTCGTCGACCAGGCGGCGTTCATGCGCAAGCACCAAGGTCGACCAACCCTGTTCGAAGGAGCCCAGGGAGTGCTGCTCGACCTCGACTGGGGAACCTACCCCTTCGTCAGTTCGGGCTACTCGGCCGCCGGAGGCGCCGCTCTGGGGGGTGGCATTGGTCCCCGGGCCATCGACAAGGTGTACGGAGTCTTCAAAGCGTACACAACGCGGGTCGGCAACGGCCCGTTCCCCACGGAGTTTAAAGACGACCGCGATGGAAACCTCGGGGAGGAGATCCGGCGCATCGGCAAGGAATTCGGCACCACCACAGGACGGGCCCGACGGACGGGTTTCCTGGATTTGGTGGCGCTCCGCTACGCGTGCTGGACGAACAGCCTCGACGGCTTGGTCATCACCAAGATGGACATCTACGATGGCTTCGACACCATCAAAGTCTGCACGGGCTATCAGATCGACGGCAAGGTCACGATCGACTTCCCGACCACCATCGAAGCCTTGGAGAAGGCCCAGCCGGTGATCCAGGAATTTCCCGGCTGGAAATCGGACCTGACGCTGATGCGCCGGTTTGAGGACCTTCCGAAGAACGCGTGCGACTACCTGAAATTCATCGAAACCTTTGTGGAGACCCCGATCTCTGTCATTTCGGTCGGTCCCGATAAGGCCCAAACTTTCCAAAGGACGGATCCGTGGACACGATCCTGATCCTGGATTTCGGAGGCCAAACCTGCCAGCTGATCGGCCGCCGGTTGCGGGAAGGCGGAGTCTACAGCGAGATCGCGCCCCACGACGTTCCCCTCACCCCGGAGCGACTGAAAAACGTGAAGGGACTCATTCTGTCGGGCTCTCCCTACTCGGTGTACGAACCCGATGCCCCGACGGTGGACCCTGCGTTGTTCTCCACGGGATTGCCGATTTTGGGCATCTGCTACGGGTTTCAACTGATCACCCACCTCGGGGGAGGAAGGGTCGAGGGCCTCGCCGTGAAGGAATACGGCAAGGTTTCCCTGAATCTGATTCCGGGGAACCCTTTGTTCGAGGGCGTCCCCTCGGGCTTCAACTCGTGGATGAGCCACGGTGACAGCATCGCCACCCTGGCTCCCGGATTTGCGATCACCGCGTCGAGCGACCACCACCCGGCCGCCGCCTGGGACGAGTCGAAGCGGATCTGGGGTATCCAATTCCACCCCGAGATCAGCCACACCGAACACGGGAACACCGTGCTCTGGAACTTCGCCGTGGGCATCTGCGGGGCCCGGAAAGAGTGGACCCTCGACAAGGTGCTGGAACTCGAGAGCGCGAAGATCCGGGCCAAGGTGGGCCCGAAGGACGTCCTTCTCCTCATCTCGGGCGGTGTCGACTCGACGGTGGCCGGTGCCATGCTTCTCAAAATCCTCAACCCTTCCCAAGTTCACCTCATGTACGTCGACACCGGCTTGATGCGCAAGAACGAAAGCGAGGAAGTGGCCGGCATCCTCAAGCAGTTGGGGGCGACCCACCTCCACCTCATCTCGGCGGAGGAGCGGTTCCTGAGCGCTCTGAACGGACTCAGCGAACCCGAGGCCAAACGCAAGGCCATCGGCGACGCCTTCATCCGGGTCCAGGAGGAGGAAGTCGCGAAACTCAACCTCACCGACTATTTCTTGGCCCAAGGGACGCTCTACACCGACCTCATCGAGAGCGGAAAGGGGGTGGGCAAGAAGGCGCACGTGATCAAGAGCCACCACAACGTGGGGACCCCATTGGTGGAAGCCAAGCGGGCCGCAGGCCTCGTCGTCGAACCTTTGGAGATGCTCTACAAGGACGAAGTGAGGGCCTTGGGTGAGAAACTCGGGGTCGGGGAAGCCATCGTTTGGCGCCATCCCTTCCCGGGTCCGGGTCTGGGCATCCGCATCCTGGGGGAGGTCACCCGGGAAAAGTGCGAAATTCTTCGTGAGGCCGACTGGATCTACATCAACGAATTGAAAAAAAGGGGCCTCTACCGAGAAATCTGGCAGGCGTTCAGCGTTTTGCTTCCGGTCAGGTCGGTCGGCGTGACCGGCGACGCCCGGGACTATGGTTTTGTCCTGGCCCTCCGGGCCGTGGTGTCGAAGGACGGGATGAGCGCGGACGTCTATCCTTTTCCCATGAAGGACCTCTTGGAGATCAGCAGCCTGATCACCAATCAGGTGAGGGCGGTGGGTCGGGTGACCTACGACATCAGCTCCAAACCGCCGGCCACCATTGAATGGGAGTGAAACGCTCACGCATCGCCTAATTTTGCCGAAAATGGGGGGACGGAGGAAAATCCATGGCCCTGCACTTGCTTTTGTCGATGATTCCCCACGAGGTTGCCGAACTTCGGCGTCCTGTGGTGGCCCGGTGGACCGAAACCCCCGAGTCGGGCGAGTGGGACCCGGAGCCTTCGTACGGCGCTTTTGTCGACGAGCGGGGGTTGGTCATCTCCGGCAGCCGGCCTTCTCGGGCCTTCCTGGAATCGGACGATCCCCGTCATCTGGAGTTGGCTCCAGGCGTCGAGAGAGAACTCGGCGACGCCCGGGTGTATTTCTTGGATTGGGGACGGCAACCGTTGTCCTGGGAGGAGATCTTCGACTTGTGGGAAGCCTGGGACGCCCAAGGCATGATCGCCGGTTGCGGTTCGGTCGGCGTTCCTTTCGGGTTGTCGGCCCGGTGGACCGCCCCCGGCTGGGTGGCGTTCCGGGACGATTTTGATGGCGCGCCCTTGGCGGTCATTCCCCGCGGGTTGCCGACCGCCCCGGTCCTCCCCTCGGTGGAGCCGGTTCCTGAACCTCAACCGCGCTCCTCGTCCTTCTTGGCCCGCGCTCGCGAGTTGAAAGGCGAACCCATCGCTGGAAGGTCTGTGGAAGACGCGTTGCCCATGATTCCCTTCACCCTCGATGCCCTCAAGGATCCTTCTTATTCCTGGCCCCGGGGTGAGGCGTAGTCCGACAATCTTGACAAGATGATGCCATTCGGTTACGTTGTCCTGAGTATTGGAACGGAGGCATCGTATGGCCAAGAAAACAGTTTCGAAGAACGCCCGTCGTGAAGGCGCCCAGGAACTCTTGAGCAAGTGGGGCGGGAAGATCCGCATGAAGTCGGTCTTCGAGAACGGCAAGATGAAGCACGTCGCCGTCTGTGAAAAGACTGGCAACACGGCTCGCCGCCCTTCCGAATTGATGGACTGAGGTTATCCTCGGTGTGAAAAACCGGCCCGAAGGCCGGTTTTTTTTTGCCCGGATTTACTCGTGAAGCCCCTCTTTTCGGTGGGTCTGGTACTCCTTCACCAGCGCCTCGGTTTCCCGGGAGCCCAGCGGAGCATAGTGGTCAAATTCCGCTTCGAATGCCCCCGTGCTGCTGGTCAGGGCCTTGAGCTGAAGGGCGTATTGCAGGATTTCCGCCTGCGGTACCTGCGCCTTCACGACCACGATGCCTTTGCCGAAGCTTTCTTGGCCGAGAACCTTTCCACGCCGGCCTGAAAGGTCCGCCAGGATGTCCCCCAGGTATTTGTCTTCGACGTACACCGAAAGGTTCATGACGGGTTCGAGGAGAATCGGCTTGGCATCGTTCATCGCCTCGCGGAACGCCCCCCGGGCCGCGAGTTTGAACGCCAGTTCGGAGCTGTCCACCGGGTGTTCCTTGCCGTCCTGGATGTTCGCGGCGAGGTCGACCATCGGGTATCCGGCCAAGAACCCTTCCTGCATCGCCTCCTGCACACCCTTCTCGATGGCCACGAAATACCCCTTCGAAACGCCTTGCCCCTTGAGGGTGCTACCGAACTGGAACCCCTCCGCCCGGGACAAGGGTTTGAAATCCATGAGGACCTTGGCGTATTGCCCGTGCCCTCCTGTCTGCTTTTTGTGGGTGTATTCGGCCTCGCCCGGGCGGGTGATGGTTTCGCGGTAGCTGATCCTTGGGGGTTTGGTCAGAAAATCCAATTTGCTGTCGCGCAATTTGTCGAGGATGATCGAGAGTTGGAGCTCGCCCAGCGCCGAAAGGATGGTCTCCTTGGTGTCGTGCTGATACGTCACCGTGAACGTCGGGTCCTGTTCGGCCTCCCGGGTGAGAAGCTGGGTCATTTTGTCCTCGTCCTTTTGAATTTTAGAAGCGATGGTGGTTGAATGGACGGGCTTGGGCAACTCCAGAGGAAGAAAGTGGATGACATCGTCGGCGGGGCAGAGGGTGTCGTTCGTCCTCAAGTCGTCGGCCTTGGAGATGATTCCCACGTCGCCAGCGTCGAGCTCGTCGGTTTCCATCAGTTTCTTTCCGACGGAGAGGTAGAGTTTTCCAATTTTGAGAGTCTTTCCCAGCCGCGGCACGTAGCTCTCGGTGTTGTGGACGAGTTTTCCCGTGACGACCTTCACGTAGCTGAGCCGGCCGGCGAACTGATCGATGGTCGTCTTGAACACGAGCCCCGAGAACCGGCCCTCGTGACTGATCAGCCGCTCCTTTTCCCCGGTGACGCAAGGTTCGACGACCTTGTACGGGGTCGGGGCGTCCCAGGCCAGGAAGTCGAGGAGGGGAACCAGACCCGATCCCAGCAGGGCCGAACCGCAGAAGACAGGGACGAACTGGTTCTTCTCGAGACCTTCCCGCAGACCCTTTTTGATGTCTTCCGTATCGAGGGTGTCGGCGGCGGCGAACTTTTCCAGCAGCTCCTCGTCGCCTTCGGCGGCGGACTCGATCAGGGCGACCCTGGCCTTCTTGGCCTCCTCGAGGAATTCCGAAGGAATTTCAAAGGCCGCCTCGGGGTTTCCCGACGGGGAGAACTTGTAAGCCTTCATGTCGAGGAGGCTGATGACGCCCCGGTGGTCCTGGTCGTGTCCCAAGGGAATGGTCACAGGAAGGAAAGGTACTGAAAACTTGTCTCTGAGGTCGTCGAGGGTCTGCCAGAAGTCGCTGGAGGCCTTGTCGACCTTGTTGATGAACACCATCCTGGGGAGGTTGTGGTCGCCCAGGAATCTCCAAAGCTTCAGGGTTTCGATTTGCACGCCCGACCGGGCGCCGACGACGAGCAACGCCGATTCGCTGGCTCGGAACGCCGCGATGACCTCACCGACGAAATCGCCGGACCCGGGGGTGTCGAACAGGTTGATTTTCGTGTCCTGCCATGAGATGTGGCTGAGGGTGGTGTGGATGGAAATGGCTCTGCGGATTTCCTCATCGGTGAAATCGCTGACGGTCCGCCCTGTTTCGACCTTTTCGGCCTTGGGTATGACCTTTCCATGGAAGAGCAGTTGTTCGGTCAGTGTGGTCTTACCCGTTCCGGTGTGGCCGACAATGGCGACGTTCCGGAGGCGGCGGATATCGGTCAGCATGCTGGTTACCTCTTGTAAACCAGCGTAAACCCGCCCCAGGGGGCTGTCAAATTATTCGGCGGTCAGCCGAGGTTGACCCGGGCGGTCTTCGGCAAGCTGTTCCGGACCCTTTCGTAACTGTGGCGGATCAAACCATGGACGAACCCGACTTCCAGAGTTCCTTCGAGGTCAACGGTGTTCCAATGTTCTTTGTTCATGTGCCAACCGGGAACAATCTCGGGGTAGGACGACCTCAGATCGCGGTTCAACGCGGGATCGCCCTTGAGGTTGACTTTCCAAGGCCGGGAATGGGTTCCGCAGAGGGCAAAAATCTTCTTGCCGACCCGGAACACGACGGTTTCTTCGTCGAAGGGCGTGTCCCAGGTTGTCGAAGGAAGCGAAAGGCAGAACGCCTTGAGCTCGTCCCAGGTCATGGTCGGTCAGAATTCGAAGGCGTAGTGGAACTCGTGACGGTAGGTTTCCCCGGGTCTGAGAACCGCGGGAGCCCAGTCAGGTCGAGAAACCGAGTCGGGGAATCGCTGGCTTTCCAGGCAGAAAGCCGCCGTCGCCTTCAGGGTCTTCCCGCCTCGACCGACGACACCTCCCAGAAAGTTCCCCGTGTACAGCTGGAAGCCGCTCTGATCGGTGTACAGTTTGAGCGTCCGGCCCCGGGAAGGGAGGCTCGCCCGGGCGGCTTCCCGCACCGAGGAGAGGGGTTTGTTCCTGGGGTCGAGGACCAGGCAGTGGTCGTAACCGCCCTCGACCCGCGCGTAGTCCCTTCCCAAAAGCTTGGGCACCCGAAAATCGAAGGGTGAGTCGGTCACCGATTTGACTTCGCCGGTGGGAATCAGACCCGCACCGACGGGGAGCCACTCCTGAGCCGCCGACCAGAACTGGTGATCGAGGATCGATTCGTGGTCGGGGCCGCCGAGGTTGAAGTAAGTGTGGTTGGTCATGTTGAACGGGGTCGGTTGGTCGGTGACCGCTTCATAGACTGTCTTGATCACATGGCGGTCGTTGAGGCTGATCCGAGCGGTGACTTCCACCCGACCAGGGTAGCCGTCCTGGCCGTCGGGGCTGACGAGCGTGAAGACCACACCGGCGTCCAGCTCGGTCTCAAAAGGAGACGATTCCCAAACCTGCTGGTGGAAGCCAAGCTTTCCACCGTGGAGGTGGTTGGGTCCGTCGTTGGCCTCGAGTGGGTAACTTCGGCCGTCGAGGGTAAACCGGCTTCCTGCGATGCGGTTGGCGTAGCGGCCGACCGTGACTCCGAAATAGGGCCCGTTGCTCTTCCAATCGGCGCTGTCGTCCCAGCCTTGGGTGACTTCCTCGACCTCGCCCTGGGCATCGGGAATCCGGATCGACCGGATCGCGGCACCGTAGGCGGAAAGGACGACTTCCATGGTTCCATGCTTAAGGAGGTAGAGGGGAGCTCCTGTGGCGTCCCGGGGAGTGATCAGGCTGACTTGAGGCTTCATGCCCGTAGTATAGTGAAAACCGACGGAGAAAAGGAAGAGCTTCCAGGAGGATTGGAGTTTTGATTGACACGCAATCGATTGCGTCGTACGATAGAGCCCTCTAGGAGGCCGCATGAGCCAGAACTCGGGGGGAAATCCCTACGGACATTTCGACGACGAAAACCGGGAATACGTGGTGACTCGGCCCGATACCCCCCTGCCTTGGCTCAACTATCTGGGCCAGGACGAGTTCTTCGGACTCTGCACGAACACCGCCGGCGGATACACCTTCTGGAAAGACGCCAAACTCCGGAGGCTGACCCGGTACCGGTACAACAACGTGCCCTACGACCTGGGCGGAAGGTACCTTTACGTCAACGACGGCGGCTCAGTCTGGAACCCTGGCTGGAAGCCTGTGAAGGCCAAGACCGACGGGTACGAGTGCCGGCACGGGTTGGGGTACAGCGTCATCTCCAGCGTCAAAGACGGATTGTCGGTGAGCCAGACCATGTTCGTGCCCCCGGGGGAAAACCTTGAGCTTTGGAAAGTGACGGTGAAGAACTCGTCCTCCAAGCCCAAAGAAGTGAAGATCTACTCGTACCAGGAGTTTTGCTTCTACGAAGCCCTGAATGACATGACGAACTACCAGCGGACCTGGTCGATTGGCGAGGTCGAGGTCGAGGGCGGGGCGATCTACCACAAGACCGAATACCGGGAGCGGCGCAACCACTACACACTCTTCGGCTGCACGGGGCCCGTCACCGGCTTCGACACCAGCCGCGATGCGTTCGTCGGCATCCATGAGGGGCTCCACGAGGCCAAGGTTCCGTTTGCCGGGAAGGCCTCCAACTCGAAGGCCTTCGGCTGGAATCCGATCGGAAGCCATGAGGTGACCCTCCACCTCAAGCCCGGCGAAGAGCTCACCTACGCGTACGTGCTCGCCTACGTGGACCACGACCTCGTGGGGTTCCAGGGCGAAAAATTCACCGCCCCCTTCGTGATCAACAAGGCGGTGGGCATCGATGTGATGAAGAAGTATTCCTCGGTGGCCGCTGTGGACGCCGCTTTTGAGCGCCTGCGCTCCTACTGGAACACGAACCTGGGGAACTTTCAGGTTTCCAGCCCCGATCCCCACGCCAACCGCATGGCCAACACTTGGAACCAATACCAGTGCATGGCCACGTTCAACATGAGCCGGTCGGCTTCGATGTACGAGACGGGGATCGGAAGAGGGATGGGGTTCCGGGACTCCAACCAGGACCTGTTGGGTTTCGTCCACATGATTCCGGGCCGGGCCCGGGAACGGATCCTCGACATCGCGGCGACCCAACTTTCTGACGGAACCTGCTACCACCAGTACCAGCCGCTGACCAAGAAGGGCAACGCCGACGTGGGGGGCGACTTCTACGACGACCACCTCTGGCTCGTCCTTTCGGTCTGTTCCTACATCAAGGAATCGGGCGACACGGGCATCCTCGAGGCTCCGTGCGGTTACGCCGACAAGGCCTACGGGGCGGGCCTGGAAAAGGAAACGCTTCTCCACCACTTGGAGACCTCGATTGCCTACACCATGGCCAAACGCGGTCCCCACGGTTTGCCGCTCATCGGCCACGCCGACTGGAACGACTGCCTCAATCTGAACTGCCATTCGACCGAGCCGAACGAAAGCTTCCAGACGGCCGGTGACGTGAAAGACTCGAAGGCCGAATCGGTGATGATCGCGGGGCTGTTCCTCTACGCGGCCCGGGAACTGAGCGACCTCTATACCTTCCTGGGGAGCAAGAACGACTCCCAGAGGATCGACACCCAGCGCCGGACGATGCTCGACATTCTGGAAACGGTCGCCTGGGACGGGGAGTGGTACACCCGGGCCTACGACGCCGAGGGAAAGGTCATTGGGTCGAAGTCCAACGATGAAGGCAAGATCTTCATCGAAAGCCAGGGTTGGGCTGTTTTGGGAGGAGCCGGCGCCGACAACGGCCGGGCGCGGAAGGCGATGGAGAGCGTGCACAAACACCTCTACACCAAGAACGGAGTCGTCCTCCAGCAACCGCCCTACAGCACCTACAACAAGGCGTACGGTGAAGTGACCAGTTATCCCCCGGGCGTGAAGGAGAACGCGGGAATCTTCAGCCACAACAACACCTGGATTCACCTCGGATGGTGCCTCCTCGGCGAGGGGGACCGGGCGCTGGAATACTACCACTCCATCTGTCCTTCGACGAAGGAATCGCAGATCGACACCTACCGGTCGGAGCCCTACGTCTACGCGCAGATGACGGCCGGCAAAGATGCGCCGTGTTTCGGCGAAGCGAAAAACAGCTGGCTCACCGGGACCGCCGCATGGACCTTCGTCGTCGTCAGCCAGGGCATCTTCGGCATCCAGCCCGACTTTGGCGGATTGCGGATCGACCCGTGCATTCCCAAGGCTTGGCCGGGGTTTGAAGTGACCCGCAAGTTCCGGGGCGCCACCTACCACATTGAAGTGAAGAATCCCAACGGCGTCAGCAAGGGTGTGAAGACCCTGTCCGTCGATGGAAAGCCGATCCGGGGCAACGTCCTGCCGGTCATGGGGAAGGGAGAACATCGGGTCGAAGTCATTTTGGGCTGACGGTCTCGCCTTTCACGGCAGAGGAATCGAAACCTCGGTCAATGTCGGGAAGAGCGAAGGGGAGGGACTTTTGTCCCTCCCTTTTTTTCTGGGCTCTCGGCGTCTTGGCTTTGAAAGTGTATCTTGTGGAACAAGGAGTCCCCATGTACCGCACCCTGTCCGACGAGGTCATCGAGCAAACCATTGCCGACGGCGAATTCCCCGAGGAAGTCCGGAACGCGGCCGAAAAGGTCGTTGTCGTCCTCACCCAGGATTGGTGCCCCGACTGGCACGCGATGGAGGCGTTCTTGCCCCGGTTCGAGGACCAGGTGGCGCTCTTTGTCTTGAACTACAACAAGCACCCTCAATTTGAAACCATCATGGGATTTAAAGAAGACGTGTTCGGCAACCGAGAGATCCCTTACCTTCGTTATTACGACAAGGGGCGGTTCATCGTCGCCACGAACCACCTTCCCCAGGGAACCTTCGCCGCCCTCTTGAAGAAAACCGAACCCTTCTCCCTGCGTTGACCCGCCTTGGAAGCCTACGAACTCCGCAGGGGTCGGTACAAGAATCTGACCCTGAGGCTGGTGCCTCCGCACGGGACGCTGAGGGTCTCGGCCCCTTGGTTTCTTCCCCGGTTCGTCGTCGACAAGTTTGTCAATGAACGAACGGAATGGATCGCCGAGAAACGAAGGACGATGGTCCCGGCTCCGATCCAGGACCCCGACGATCGGGTATGGGTTTGGGGAACGGCGCACCGGCTGAGTATCCAATCACCGGGGAAGCTGCCCCGGGTGATCCACGACCCCGAGGCCCATGAGATCGTCCTAAGGGTCCCGCCCGCATGGAATTCGGCGCAGCGTCAAAAGGTGTTGGACCGATGGGAGTCGAGCCGCGTCGAAGCCGCCCTCGACGAAATGGTGCCCGCCTGGTCGGCGAGGTTGGGCCTGAGAGTCGACCGATGGACCGTGAAACGGCTTCGGTCACGGTGGGGGTCCTGCCGGCCCGACGCACGGAGCCTGGTGTTCAACGCGCGGTTGGGTGCCTTTCCCCGGTTCTGTCTCGAACACGTGGTGGTCCACGAGCTCGCCCACCTGGTGGAAGTCAGGCACAACGCCCGGTTTCATGCCCTGGTGGAAAGTTGGTTGCCCGGTGCCGCCGAGGTTCGGAAGATCCTCAAAGCGGGCCCAGGCGCTCGAGCCTGGCCTGTCGCCTCTCCAGGCCCGATCTCCACGTCTGGGGAAGAAACGGAGCCTTGAGCGCCTCAGCGATCGTATTCAGCGCCACTGCCCGGGCCACAGGACTCCGTTCCCGGTGTTCCAGCCACTTCAAGAGCTCCTCGAGCGCGGAAAAACTCTTCTTGGTTTCCCAAAGCAAGGTCCAAATCTCCTTGGCTCGGCCGTCCCGTCGGCGTTTCAGCCGATCGGCCCAGGCCAAGCCGACCGACTCGAGCCCGGTGCTTTCCCAGGCCGCTTCCAGGCTGCGTTCGGCGTCCTGGCGGCTCTTCAGAGCCAGCAGCCCCCAGAAATCCACGGGGGTCCGCCGGCCCGGATCGGGATGGAAGAGTCCCGCTACCGTGGGCCGAGCCATCGCAGGCCGTTCGGGAAACGCGCCGAAGGTTTCCTCCCAGCGGGGGGCCTCTGGGTTCTGCTTCAGGGCCGCCAGCAGCAGGTCCAGGCACAGCAGCGAATACACGTCTTGGGCATGATGGCGGAGCACACCTTCCAGGGGGGTCGCAAAGTCGGGGTCGGCTCCGTTCCTCAAATAGTCAAACCACAAAGCAGGGACCAGAGCGCCCGGCACGTCGTCCAGGCGGTGGAGGCCCAAGACGGTCTCTTCGATCCGAGACAGCCGGCACGAATCGAGAAGCCGCTTCCAAAGGCGCCGGGAAGGGTGGAGATCGTCTCTGTGTGATTTTTCCGGAAAGGCCCGGCCCGCCAGCACCCAGCGGCTTCGCAACAGGGGCAGGTCGTAGCTGGCTCCGTTGAAACTGACCAGGCCCCGGGACTCGGAAAGCGCTTGGTCGACCGCTTCGATCAGGTCGGGTTCGCCGGGAAGATCGCGGAGGAACCATTGCCGCACCTCGACCAACGGAGGGAGACCGGA
>JGI26470J50227_1000404_pt1 | contig 18208 bp, 13 predicted proteins | sample FreactTroBogLake_FD_50227 | JGI IMG/M metagenome (IMG submission 50227) | reverse complement strand
CGCCATGCGCGACGCCGTGGCCGCCGTCGGCCAGGATCCCCAGAAGATCAACCCCCTCGTCCCCGTCGACCTTGTGGTCGACCACTCGGTGCAGATCGATTATTCCGGGTCGGCCGGTGCCCTCGCCAAGAACGTCGACAAGGAGTACGAGCGCAACCAGGAGCGCTACACCTTCCTGAAATGGGCCCAGAAGGCGTTCCGCAACTTCAGGGTCGTCCCGCCGAACGGCGGTATCTGCCACCAGGTCAACCTCGAACACCTGGCCAGGGTCGTGATGGAAAGCCCCGACGAGCCCGGCCTTCTCCACCCCGACACCGTCGTCGGCACCGACAGCCACACCACGATGATCAACGGCCTGGGCGTGTTGGGCTGGGGGGTCGGCGGCATCGAGGCCGAAGCGGTCATGCTCGGTCAACCCTACTCGATGACCATTCCCGAGGTGGTCGGGTTCAAGCTTTCGGGGCGGCTTCTCCCCGGCACGACCGCCACCGACCTGGTGCTCACGATCACCGAACGGCTGCGCAAACACGGCGTCGTCGACAAGTTCGTCGAATTCTTCGGAGCCGGGGTGAAGACGTTGTCACTCCCCGACCGGGCGACCATCGCGAACATGGCCCCCGAATACGGCGCCACCATGGGGTTCTTCCCCGTGGACGAGGTCACCGTCGAGTTTCTGAGGTTCACCGGCCGGGACCAGAGCGCCGACATCACCGAGGCGTATTGCCGGGCCAACGCGCTGTTCAGCGACGGCGAGAGCGCACCGGTGTACTCCACCGTTCTCGACCTCGACCTCGCCGAGGTGGTTCCTTCCCTCGCCGGACCCAACCGGCCCCAGGACAGGCTCAAGCTCGCCGACACCGGGGCCGCCCTGGCGAAGGTGTTGCCTCCCGAGGCGGCGGCTCGTCCGGCCATTGAGATCGAGATCGACGGAAAGAAGGTGCTCCTCAAGGACGGGGCCGTGGCCATCGCCTCGATCACCAGCTGCACGAACACCGCCAACCCGGCGTTGATGCTGGGGTCGGCGCTGCTGGCGAAGAAGGCCGTCGACGCCGGTCTGAAGGTCCCCGCGTGGGTCAAGACCAGCCTCGCTCCCGGCTCCCGGGCGGTCCAGGACTACCTCGAGGCGTCGGGACTGCTGCCCAGCCTCGACGCGCTCGGGTTTCAGATCGCCGCGTTCGGCTGTGTCACCTGCATCGGCAACTCGGGACCGCTCCACCCTGCCATCGAGAAGGCCCAGGTCGACCACAACCTCTGCCTGTCGTCTGTCATCTCGGGGAACCGCAACTTCGAAGGCAGGATCCATCCGAACGTGAAGGCCAGCTTCCTGGCCTCGCCCCTCCTAGTCGTGGCCTTCGCGCTGGTCGGCCGGGTCGACACCGACCTGACCGTCGAACCCCTGGGGACGGGAAAAGACGGTCACCCCGTCTTCTTGAAGGACGTCTGGCCCACCGCCGAAGAGGTGAACTCCCTGGTCGCCGAGTTTGTCACCCGGGAGGCCTTTCTGCGCCGGTACAAGACCATCTTCGAAGGCGACGCCCACTGGAAGGGTCTGGCGGCCCCCACCGACGCCACCTACCGGTGGAAGGCCGACTCGACCTACATCCAGTTGCCACCGTACTTTGCCGGCTTCAGCCCGAACGTGACCAGGGTGCCAGACCTGGCGGCAGCCCGGTGCCTGCTGGTCTTGGGCGACAGCATCACCACCGACCACATCAGCCCCGCCGGGAACATCCGGGCTTCCTATCCTGCCGGCCAGTTCCTCCAGGCCAGCGGTGTGGCCCCCGCCGACTTCAACAGCTACGGAGCTCGACGGGGCAACCATCAGGTCATGATGCGGGGCACCTTTGGCAACATCCGGATCAAGAACAAGATGGTCGAGCCCAAGGAAGGGTCGTACACCCTCAAGTTCCCCGAGGCGACCGAAGGGTTTGTCTACGACGTTTCGATGGCCTACCAAGCCGAGGGTTGGGACCTGGTCGTCCTGGGAGGCAAGGAATACGGCACCGGATCGAGCCGCGACTGGGCCGCCAAGGGCACGACCCTGTTGGGGGTTAGGGCCGTCATCGCCCAGAGCTTCGAACGGATCCACCGGTCCAACCTGGTCGGCATGGGCGTCCTTCCCCTGGTGTTCCTCGAGGGACAGAACGCCCAGACGCTGGGCCTCTCCGGCAGGGAAACCTTCTCGATTCAAGGCCTCGACGCCCTGACCCCGGGGCAACAGGTCACCGTCGAAGCCACCGACGAGAAGGGGTCCACCCGGAGCTTCCAAGCCAAGGTCCGCCTCGACACCGAGATCGACGTGCAGTACTACCGGCACCAGGGCATCCTGCCCTACGTGCTGAGGAAGATCCTGTTTCCGGCCTGAGAAAGCTTTTTCTTCCGGAAAGTATTTGATTTCCTGACAAAAATACACGACTACCTAATGTACAGGCTTGCGGGGCCTGTGGGCTCCCCCCGGGCTCACGGTGGACCCCGCGGTCGATTCCCCCCCTCCCGGAGACACTTTTCTATGAACTTGCGCCTGAAACTTCTACTGCCGCTCCTTTCTGTTTTCCTGGTCTGCTTTTCGATCTTCATCCAACTGACGGTGATGGGGCAGGAGGCCGAACTATCCCAGTCGCTCGAAGCAAAGAGCGTGATCCTCAGCGAACTGTTCGCCACGACCAACGTCCTCAACCTTTGGAATCTTGACAAGGAGGGACTCCAAAGCAACCTCGACACCATGCTCAAGGATCAAGAAGTCTCCGCGCTGGAAATCAAGGATGCGAAGGGAATCACGGTGGCCAAGAAGGTCGACGCCGACCAGTACCCCGAAGCCAAGAGTTTCACGAAAGAACAGAAGATCATCCATGAGGGCGAGGCAATCGGCACAGCGATCTCGACGTTCACGACCCATTTCAGCGAAGTTCTCGTCGCCAAGACCCGTTGGCAACTCATCCTCACTGGTGGTCTGATCTTCCTCTTGATGGGAGCGATGATCGTCTTCTTGGCGAACCTGATCACCAAACCGATTTCGAGGCTCGTGGAAGTCGTCCGGGGCATGGCCACCGGCGACGGAAACCTCGCCGTGGAGATCGCCGTCACCAGCCGCGACGAAGTGGGCAAGCTTTCTGGCCACTTCAATTCCTTTTTGGGCAAACTGCGGACCATCGTCGTCAACCTCAAGAGCGTGGGCGGCAAGAGCGGAGGCCTGAGCGCGAAACTGGCCGAGAACACCCGACAGGTGTCGGTGGCGGTCGAAGAGATTTCGGCGAACATGCGGTCTATGACGACCAGGACCGAGGCGATGAACGGTGAGGTTCAGAATTCCGTCGGCAGCGTTCAGGCCGTGAACGGGCACATCGACAGGGTCAACGCGATGATCGAGGACTAGGCGGCTTCGGTCAACCAGTCTTCTGCAGCGATCGAGGAAGTGATAGCGAACATCGCGAGCATCGAAAGCACGACTGCCAGCAAGCTCAACCTGATCGAGAACCTGACCGATCTGGCCCGGAGCAGCGAGGCCAATACGGGGGCGAACGTGGCGGCCATGGACAGGATCACGCTCTCGACTTCGGTCATCGCCGAGATGATTCAGGTGATCAAAGACATCGCGAGCCAGACGAACCTGCTGGCCATGAACGCCGCGATCGAGGCCGCCCATGCCGGCACTTACGGACGGGGATTCGCCGTCGTCGCGAACGAGATCCGCAAACTCGCCGAAGAATCGACGTCGAACTCCAAGAACATGTCGTCGTCTCTGGAAGAAATCATCCTGCAGATCAACAGCACGTCTGAACTGACAAAAAAATGTAACGTGGACATCACCCAGGTGATCCGGGGGATCGCCGAGGTGGCCACGGGGATGGGCGAGACCCTGTCGGGCCTCAAGGAGATGTCGTTGGGGAACGGGCAGATCACCGAGGCTCTGACGGAACTGAATCGACTGACGGCCCACGTGAAGAACGCCGGGCAAGAGATGAAGGCGGGAACCCGGCAGATCGGCACCGCGTTTCAAGACATCGCGACCATCGCCCAGGAGAATACCCAAGGCATCGCGGAGATGGCCTCGGGTCTGACTTCGATCAACGATGCCGTCGCCTACCTCAAAGAGCTCTCGGCAGAGAACACCGAAAACATCGGTTCCCTCGAGAAAGAAATTTCCAAGTTTACCGTTTAGCCCGGATACCGGGAGACTCGCCCGGCCTGGCCGGGAAGATCAGTGATGGGGAGAGGTGTTTCGTGAAGAAGTTCGTATTGGCTTTGTTCTGTTTGGGTGTGGGTTCCCTCGCCTTTGGTCTGGACGTGAAGACAATGGCGACGGACCAGCCGCCGAAGTTCGTGATGAAGGACGGGGTCTTTTCCGGGTTCGGCATCGACGTTCTGAGAGGGCTCGAGAAGATCGACCCCCAGCTCCATTTCGTGTTTCCTTCCAAGACCTTCACGCCGATCGCCCGGGTGGTCAAGGGGCTGGAAGACGGAGAGATCGACGTCTACGTCGGCTTTCTCAAGAACCCCGAGCGGGTGGCGAAGTTTGACTTTGCTCTGCCCCTGTTTCAGACCTACAACGTGTTTGTGGCAGCCTCGGGTGAGACGGCTGTGTTCAAGACCCTCGAGGAATTCAAGGCCGTCAACAAGGATGCCGCGGTCCTTGGAATTTCCAACTCCGCCCAGGTCCTGATGCTCAAGGCGGCCGGATTCAAGGTCGACGATGGTTCGGCATCGTTCGGGGTCGCCTTCGACAAGCTGGTCGCCGGCCGGGGCCGGTTCCTCTTCATTCCTGACCTGGCCGCCAACGCGTTCATCAAGGAGCACGGGCTCCGGACCAAGGTGAAGGTCTTCGCCCCGGTGACGGCCCCCGAAGAGCAGTACTTTTGCTTTTCCAAGAAAGCGACACCCGCCGTGGTCGACGCGGTCACCGCGGCGCTGACGAAGTTAAAGAGTTCGGGGGCTCTGGCGGCCATCATCGCCCCGTACCTGACCAACTGAGGCCGCTGATTCCTTCGGGGGGAATCCCTTGGACCTACCTTCCAACCGCCGCTTCGGCCAATGCCAAGGCTCCCAGGATTCCTGCTTGGTTGCCGAGGGCAGGGGGGACCACGTAGGAGTCGATGCCAGTGGGAGTCAGGCTGGGGTGACGAATGTAATTGTTGTTCAAGGCCAGCAGCTTCTTCCGCACCAGAGGGAAGAGCTGGGGCTGGTCCATGACGCCCCCGCCCAGAATGAACCTCTGAGGCGACACGGTGCTCAGGAACGCCTGGAGTCCCAGGGCCAGGTAGTGGGCTTCCAGGTCCCAGGCCGGGTGGTCGGGGGGAAGCTCGGCTCCCTTCTTGCCCCAGCGGCCTTCAAACGAAGGGCCCGCCGCCAAACCTTCGAGGCAGCTGTCGTGGAAGGGGCAGCTCCCCCGGTACGGGTCGAGCTTCGGATCCCGGGGCAGGATCACGTGCCCGGCCTCGGGGTGAACCAACCCGTGGACCAGATGTCCGCCGGCCAGAACGCCGCCTCCGATTCCGGTGCCGATGGTCAGGTACATGAGGGTGTCGAGGCCTTGGCCGGCGCCCCACCGGTGCTCGCCCAGCACGGCACCGTTGACGTCGGTGTCCCAGCCCACCGGAATGCCGAATTCTCTCTGGAACAGCGAGGCAACCGGGGTGTCGGCCCAGTGGGGTTTGGGGGTGGCGGTGATCGAGCCCCAGGTGGGGGACTTCGGGTCAAGGTCGATGGGTCCGAAGCTGCCGATGCCCAGCGCCGCCAATTTGCCGTGTTTTTTTTCCGCCTGGCGGAAGTAGTCCAGGGCCTGTTTCAAGGTTTCGACGGGTTTGGCGGTGGGGAACCGGATCTCGTCGCGCAGGTCGTCGGGCCCGGTGCCCACGGCGCATACGAATTTGGTTCCGCCGGCTTCGATCGCTCCGTACAAATGCTTCATGGAAAGGCCTCTTGTTTTCAGATTGATGCCCGAGATTAATCCATGTTCGGGGAATTCGCAAGGACGAATCGGGTATACTACCTTCGTGGAAAAACCAGCAAACCAAGCCCATTCCGAAGCCGAAGCCGCGCTCCATGCCCTCGAGGCCGAACTGGGGGAGTCCGTCGTCTACCGCGCCACCGGCCGATTCCTCGCCGCGGCCGGGTTGGGTGCCGTCCCCCTGAATTCGTGGGGACTCATCGTCCTGACGGCCACCCGGGTCACGTTCCGTCACTTCTCCCAGGCCCATCCCTTGTTCGGCGGGAAGGACACCGAAGTTCGGTTTGAAGTCCTGCGGGGCCGATTCTCCGAATGCGATTCCCAGATCCAAAGCGTGTGGACGAAGCTCTTTTCGGGCAGCTCGGACGACATCCTGCTGACCGGCCCAGGCACCAGCCTGACCCTGGAACTCGCCGACGACCCGCGAAAATTCCCGGCGGCGTGGGCCCTTCAGTAAGGCACTCCTCCCGCGTCCAGGGGTCCGTGGGGAGGCGAAAGGAGGCGTTGGTCGGGTCTTCCCGTCCTTGACTCCCGCGGCGCCTACCCACTATGATGCCCTTTCAAGGCGCTGACGAAGACGAGTAGGCGGACAGGACCGACAGAGAGCGAACCCCGCGGCTGAGAGGGTTGGCCGGCACCCTTCCGTTGAAAACCCCTTCCGAGCCGCTCCCCGAACCGCCTGTGGCGAAGTAGACGGAGCCGACGGTTTCACGAAACGAAACGACGAGGGCGCCCGGTGTCGAGCCGGTGCGAACCAAGGTGGCACCGCGAGGATCCTGTGATCCTCGTCCTTGGAAACGGCCGCAACCCGGCTTTTCTCAAGGAGGCCCACCATGGCCATGACCGCCACCGCCCAAAATCGACTCGCCGACGACGAACTCCTCTACAAGAAGCGCCACTCCCTGGCCCACGTCATGGCCGAGGCCGTCCTCAAACTGATGCCCGAGGCGCAGATCGCCATCGGACCCCCCGTCGACAACGGCTTCTACTACGACTTCGAATTGCCCCGGTCGCTCAAGGAAGAAGACCTGGTCCGCATCGAGGCCATCATGCGGAATGTCCTGAAATCGGGGGCCCCGTTCGTGAAGAAGGTGGTCAACCGCCAGGAAGCCGCCCAGGTTTTTGCCGGACAGAAGTACAAGGAAGAGATCCTTTCGGGCCTGTCGGATGCCGACGAGATCAGCACCTACACCAGCAACCAGTTCGTCGACCTCTGTCGGGGACCCCACGTCGAGGACATGACCCAGCTCGACCCCAACTCGTTCAAGCTGACCCGGATCGCCGGCGCCTACTGGAAGGGCGACGAGCGAAACGCCCAGCTCCAGCGGGTCTACGCACTGGCGTTCCACGACCAGGCGGGCCTCGAGGCCCATCTGGCCCTGCTGGAAGAGGCCGAGAAGCGTGACCACCGGCGCCTGGGCACCGAACTCGACCTGTTCCACCTCGACCCCGAGAACCCCGGCCAAGTCTTCTGGCACCCCAACGGATGGACCATCTGGCTCGAGATCGAGCACTACATCCGCGAGAAGATCCGAACCGCCGGCTACAAAGAAGTCAAGACTCCTTTCATCATGCCCCAGAGCCTCTGGGAGCGGTCGGGCCACTGGGCGAAGTATCGGGACGCGATGTTCGTCACCGAGAGTGAGAAGCGCCTGTTCGCGCTCAAACCGATGAACTGCCCCGGCCACGTCGAGATCTTCAAACAGGGCCTCAGGAGCTACAAGGAACTGCCGCTTCGGATCGCCGAGTTCGGCAGTTGTACCCGGAACGAGGCCTCGGGGGCCCTCCACGGCATCATGCGGGTTCGGGGGTTCGTCCAGGACGACGCCCATATCTTCTGCACCGGGGACCAAGTCGAGAAGGAAATCGTCGACTTCTGTGACCTCTTGCGCACGATCTACCGCGATTTCGGCTTCGACCCCGAAAAGGTCCTGGTGCGCCTGGCACTCCGTCCCGAGCTCCGGGCCGGCAGCGACGAGGTGTGGGACCAGGCCGAGGCCAACCTAGCCGCCGGATGCCGGGCCGCCGGCTACCCCTACGTCGAGGCCCCCGGCGAGGGAGCTTTTTACGGGCCCAAGCTCGAGTTCACCCTCTTCGACGCCCTCGGCCGGGGATGGCAGTGCGGCACCATGCAGATCGACTACGTTCTGCCCTCCGCCGACCGGCTCAACGCGACCTACATCGGTGAGGACGGTCAGAAGCACCACCCCGTCATGCTGCACCGGGCCATCGTCGGTTCGTTCGAACGGTTCATCGGCATCCTCATCGAGAACTTCGCCGGCGCGTTCCCGGTGTGGCTCAACCCGGTCCAAGCCGTCGTTATTCCCGTCAGCAACAAGTTCGAGGGCTACGCGGTCGAGGTGACCGACCTCCTCAAACAGAAGGGCTTCCGGGTCGAAGCCGACACCAGCGACCAGAAGATGGGAGCCCGGATCCGAGACGCCCAGATGCGCAAGGCGAGTTACATGCTCGTGGTCGGCGGCAACGAGGAAACCGACCGCACCGTTAGCATCCGTACCCGGGCCGGCGAACAGCACCCCGTGATGAAGCTCGACGATTTTGCCGACTGGCTCGGCGAGAAGATCGGCTCGAAGGCGATGTTGTAGTCCTTGGTCGGCATCGATTTCGGCACGTCCAACACCGTCGTCTCCGTCCGGGGTCCCGAAGGCTTCCGCCTCGTCTCCCTCGACCCCGGAACGACTTCGATTCCGACCCTATTGTTCGTCGATCAGAAGCACACGATCCGGATCGGACAGGAGGCCAGGCTGGCCTACGCCGAGGCCGCCCGGGTCGTCAGGTCGGGGGCCGCGTCGTTCCGGTTGTTCCAGGCGTTGAAGCTCGCGCTCAAGGACCCGGGCATCGAATCGACGAACGTCTTCGGAACCCAGGTGAGGATCGAGAAGATCGTCTCGTGGTATCTGGCAGCCCTGAAGGAGAAGATCTACGCCGCGGTGCCCGGCTGGGACGCTACCGCGGTGGTCGGCAGACCCGTGGAACTGTCTCCGAATCCTCAAACCGACCGCGCCCTGCAGAACCGTTTCGAGTCGGCTTTCCTGGCGGCAGGGTTCTCGAAAGTCTCCTTCGTCCCCGAACCGGTGGCGGCCGCCGTCGACCTGGTCGGCTCGGTCCAGGGCCGCGTGCTAGTGTTCGACTTCGGCGGCGGAACCCTCGACGTCTCGGTGGCCGACCTCAAGGGCGGTGGGATCACGGTACCGGTCAGCGTCGGTCAAGACCTCGGTGGTTACCTCCTCGATGAGGACTTGGCCCGGGAACGGATCCAGGGCCACTTTGGCCACCGGGGCCGGCTGGTCACCCTGGCCGGTCAGAACCTCGAGGTTCCCCACGAAATCACAGGCCAGGTGGTCAGGTTCAAGGTCCTTCCCTTCGACGAGGTCCGCAGGATCAAGCGGCTTCTCCCCGAACTGATCGTGGAAGCTGTGGACAAGGACAAGCTCCGTGGGCTGCTCTCCTTCCTCGAGAAGAACCTCACGTACGATCTCTACCAGGCCCTCGACGAGGCGAAGATCCGACTCTCCGACGAGGATTCGGCCGTCGTGGCCTTCGCGGTCCCCCCCCACGTCGCGTTCCGCGAGCTGGTGTCGCTGCCCGAGTTCGAGCACATCATCGCACCCCGGGTGGCCGAGGCCGAGGCCCTGGTCCGGGGTGCGCTGGAACGGGCCGGGTGTGGGACCTCGGACATCGATCACGTGGTCCGGGTCGGCGGATCTTCCCAGGTGCCCGCGTTCCACAGGATGCTGGAAGGGCTGTTCCCAGGGCGGTTGACCCAGGGTAACCTGTTCCACGGCATCGCGTTGGGCCTGATTCCCGCCTGGGATCGGGGCCTCCAGATTTCCCTGGTCGATTGATCTTTCTGGGCATAAACTACAGGGAAGGTGGCTGCCATTCCTGTTCCCCCGGTCCTGAAAAATCCGTACGTCGTCACCATCCTCAGTCTGGCGCTGGCCCTCGTCCTGGTGTACCTCGACCTGCTGACGGGGCCCAACATCCCCTTCTCCTTTTTCTATTTTCTTCCGATCTTCCTGGCGGCCTGGTACGCCGGTTTCGGTCCTGCCCTCGCCGTCGCCCTGGTCGCGGTGCTGGTGCGCTCGTTCTTCGACATCCCGTGGTCCGACCTGAAGACGCCGGTCGGGATTCTGATTTGGAAGGTGGTCTCCCGCGCCCTCATCCAGGGCCTTTTCGCCTTCCTCATTCACAGGCTGAAGGTGACCCTGGTCCGGGCCCAGGAGGCGCAGAAGCAGGCCCTCGAGGCCACCGAGTCGAAATCGATGTTCCTGGCGACCATGAGCCACGAAATCCGCACCCCTATGAATTCCATTCTGGCTATGGCCGAACTTCTCGACGCGAGCCGCTTGGATCCTGAGCAGAAGGCTTGGGTCAAGATTTTCCGAAAGGAAGGAGGGTTGCTGTTGACCCTGCTGAACGACCTTTTGGATTTCAGCAAGATCGAGGCGCGACAGTACAAGCTCGAAACCACGTCGTTCTCCTTGGCAGGGCTGATCGAAGAGGTGAAGTCGATCCAGGGGGTCCAGGCCCGGGAAAAAGGCCTCGACTTCCAGGTCGTTTTTCCCGAGGGCGGCACTCCCGTGGTCGGCGATCCGCTGGCCCTCAGGAGAATTTTGTTCAACCTGATCGGGAACGCCATCAAGTTCACAGACCGGGGCCGAGTCTGCCTCACGGTCGAAAAACTCGGCGTCCAGAACGGTCGGCGGGAGTGGCATTTTCAAGTCTCCGACACCGGGATGGGAATCCCGTCCGACCAGCACCAGCTGATCTTCCGGCCTTTCACGCAGTCCCACTCGTCGTGGAAACGAAATGTCGGCGGGACGGGACTGGGTCTGAGCATCGTCCGGGAACTCCTGGGCCTGATGGGGGGAACCATCCACGTCGAAAGCCAGCCGGGTGACGGAAGTCGCTTCGATTTTTTCCTTCCGCTGGACCAAGCCGATCCTTCGGAAGGGGTGGCTTCCCCACCTGATCGAAGTCGGAACGACGCCCCTTGGACGGCGTTTTCCCTTCTCGTGGCCGACGACTACGAGACGAACCGGTTGATCCTCAGGGAATTCCTCAAGGACGTCCCGTGCCGCATCACCGAAGTCGAAAACGGCCTCGAAGCGGTCGAAGCCGTCAAACAAGGCGAATACTCGCTGGTTCTGATGGACGTCAAGATGCCCGTGATGGACGGCTTCGAAGCCCTTCTGGCGATCCGAGCCTGGGAGTCCGACCAATCCCGCAGCCCGGTCCCCATCGTCGCCTTGACGGCCCAGGCCTTCCCGGAAGACGTCCAGAAAGCCTTGTCGGCGGGGTTCCAGGCGCACTTGGCCAAACCCATGGACAGGAACAGACTCCTCTCGGTGGTCCGGCAGTGGACGCAAACCCCGGACGCTCCGGCTCCCGCTGGCTCCCCTTCTCCCCAGGACTGGCCCGAGTGGACGAAGCGTTACCTCGAGGAAGTGACAAAATACGGCCACGAGGCCGTTTCGGCCCTGGCTTCGGGAGACGCCGGGGTCCTGGAAACCATCGGACACCGTCTCCGAGGATCCGGAGGGGTTTTCGGTTTCGATGTCCTTTCCGAGGTGGGGGTGGACCTCGAGGCGGCCGCCGTAGCCGCCGACCTCGAAGGGATGCGTCGCGCCGTCGACAGATTGACCGCTTTTAGAGCATCGAAGGAGGTTCCCCGATGACCCCATCCCCCACCAGTCCGCTGCGTGTCCTGATCGCGGACGACGTCGAGTCCCTGGCCGACCTGATGCGGTCCCTTCTGGAGGAAAAGGGTTTCCAGGTGGAAACGGCCTCCGACGGGCAGCTTTGCCTTCAGAAAGTTGCCAGCTTCAAGCCGGATCTGGTGATCCTGGACATCATGATGCCCAAGGTCCACGGCATCGAGATCGTTCGCATCCTCAAGGCCTACCACAAGACCCAGTCCATCGGAATCATCGTCTGCTCGGCCAAGGACTATCCCTCTGACCGGGGATTGTTGGAACACTGGGGGGTCGTCGATTTCATCCGAAAACCCTTTCAGCCTCAGGCGTTCACCGAAACGATCCTGAGGTTTTTCTCGTTGTCCTCGGCCGCCCAACGGAGCGAAAATCCTTCCCCCGCCGAGGCCCCGGTTGCCGTCTACCGACCCGAGCTCGACCCAGGCAAGCACCGGGTCATCCTCTGGGGAACCCGCGGTTCGATCCCGGTGAGCCACCCCCGATTCATGAAACACGGGGGAAACACCCCTTGCCTCTCGGTTCAGGTGGGGGAGCAGCTCATCATCCTCGATGCCGGAACCGGCATCCGGGAGCTGGGACTCTCGCTCCTGAAGACCTCCATCCGCAAGATCCACCTCTTCATCGGTCATACCCACTGGGACCACATCCAGGGGTTCCCCTTTTTCGCACCGGCGTTCGTCCCCGGCTTCGAGCTTTCCATCTACGGTGCCGCAGGGTTCGGCAAGAACCTCAAGGCCGTTTTCCAAGGCCAGCTCGACCAAGACTACTTCCCCATCCAGCTGGAGGACCTGAAGTCAACCATGGAATTCATCGTCTTGAGGGACAATCCGGTCAGAATTGGCGACGTGGAGGTTCACTGGGAATTCGTCAACCATCCCGGGGCGGCCGTCGGTTTCAAACTGGTCACCGGCGGGAAGTCCCTGGTCTACATCACCGACAATGAATTCCTCGAGGGGTACACCGGCCCCTTGGATTCCCTGGAGCGAAACCACCCGGCGGTCGTCCCCTACAAGTCGCTGATCGATTTCGTCACGGGGTGCGACACCTTGATCCATGAGGCGCAGTACCTTCCCGCCGACTATGGATCGAAGATCGCCTGGGGACACTCCTCGGTGGCGAACGCGTGCGCGCTGGTGAAGCTCGCGGGCGTCAAGAAGTGGATCGTCACCCACCACGATCCGGCGTACGATGATCTGGCTCTGGACCAGAAACTGCTCCTCACCGAGCAGATTCTCGAAGAAATCGGCGTGCCCATTCCCGTTTCGAACGCCCGTGACGGAATGGAAATTCCGTTCTAATCTGTTAGACTCGTTCAAAACAGGAGCCGCCGATGAACTTCAAGATGTGGGGCAAGGCCCTCAGAATCATTCCCTCCGTCACCAAGGACGAATGGGACGCCCTCGACTTCGTGTCGCAATGGCTGATCGCCACGAGGGCGGCGGTGCTCATCATGACCTTCCTATCGGCGGCCTTGGCAGGACTCTTCGCCGCCCGGGACGGCGGGTTCCAGTTCCTTCCCTGGCTGGCCGTGGCCGTCGGCCTCGTCCTGGCCCACGCGACGAACAACATCGTCAACGACTACACGGACTATGTCCGCGGGGTCGACTCGAACAATTACTATCGAACCCAATACGGACCCCAGCCGGTGGCCGACGGTCTGCTCACGAAGAAGCAGACGCTCCTGTGGGCCAGCCTGACAGGGTTGGTCGCCCTGGCCATCGGTTTGGGTTTGTGCGCCTGGCGGCAATGGGACCCCGTCGTCCTGTTTCTCCTGTTCGCCGGGGTGGTCCTGGTGCTCGCCTACACCTGGCCCCTCAAGTACATCGCGCTGGGAGAGGTCTCGGTGATCCTGGCCTGGGGACCGTTCATGATCGGCGGCGGCTACTACACCCTCACGGGGCATTGGGATTGGAACGTCGTCCTGGCCGGCCTGCCCTACGCCCTGGGGGTCACCACGGTCATCTTCGGAAAACACATCGACAAGATCGACGTGGACCGCGCCAAGAAGATCCACACCCTGCCGGTGCTCATCGGTGAAAGGGCGGGCCGCTGGACCGTCATCGGCCTGATGGTCGTTCCGTACCTCCTGGTCGGTGGACTGGTCGCCACTAAGTATTTCACCCCGGTCCTGGCGCTGGTCCTCCTCGCCGTTCCCTCCACCATCCGTTCGGTCAAGTTTTTTTTGAAACCGCGACCCGCCGAGAGGCCCGAGGGTTTTCCCGAGGGGAACGGTGGGTGGCCTCTCTATTTTGTCCACCGGTGTTTTCTGAACAACCGGGCCTTCGGGATGTGGTTCTTGCTGGGCCTGATCCTGGACGTGGCCGTGCGCCTGATCCCCGCGACGGCTTCGTTCTGGCGCTAGGAGTGTCCGTGAAACTGGAAGATCTCTACCGGCCCGTGGAACGGGAGCTCGATGCGGTGAAACAACGGTTGAACCTCTTGGTTCCCACCTTCGATTTCCCTTCCACGGTGGAGGTGCTGGAACGCTTCTCCCGGATGCCGGGGAAGTTTCTCCGGCCTGCGTTGCTCCTGCTTTCGGCCAAAACCGTGACCCCACGACCCTCCGACGAACGGCTGGGTCCCCTCGTCCTGACGGCGGTCGGGGTGGAACTGATCCACGACGCCAGCCTCGTCCACGACGACATCCTCGACGACGATGTCGAACGCCGGGGTCAACCCACGGTCAACGCGCTCTGGGGGACCAAGGTGGCGCTCCTGACCGGAGACGTGTTGTACTCCCGGGCCTTCGGCATCCTGACTGACACCCTTTCCCGAGACTTGTTGCAGAGGGTGGTCCGGCTCAGTGAAACCATGTGCTCGGCCGAAATCGAGCAGGCCAGAACGCGGAACCAGAACCTTTCCCGGGAAGAATACTTCAAGATCATCGAAGGCAAGACCGCGTCGTTCATGAGCCTCTGCTGCCGGTTGGGTGCTTCGCTGGCCGGTGGGACCGAGGCGCAGGTCGAAAGCCTTGCCCAATTCGGATTGAACTTCGGTCTGGCCTACCAGCTGTTCGACGACAAACAGGACGGCGACCTGGGGTGCGCCGAGGTCGACAGCCTGGCCGAAGGCCGCGTCCGCGCCGAAAGGGCCGGGGCCGCCCTCGGGGGATTCGATTCCTCCCCGGCCCGGGGGCGACTGTCCGACCTCGCCACCTACCTCGTTCAGATCAACGCCCAGAATCCTCAATAAAAAGTTATTGATGGACAGCCGGAAAACCAGGCCTCGATAATGGAGATGAACGGCGTGGCCGTGGAATTCATTTCAGGATCGTGGAGGCCAACATGGCGGATGACAGTGACCGTTTGAAAGAGAAAAAACTCGGACCTCAGTTCGAAGCGCTCATGATCGACGAAGCTCCACACTACGCCAACCGGATCTACTACTCCCTGGGGTTCCTCGCCGCCATCGCCTTCACCCTGTTGATCATCACCGGGGTGGTCGAGGTGTTTTTCGGAGCCACCTGGTGGTTGACCAACCCGGCGGGAATCTTCTTCCGCAGCGTCCACATGTGGGCGACCCAGGGCTTCGTCATCTTCATCCTGATGCACCTGATCGTGGTGTTCTGCACGATGGGCTACCGTGGTCCCCGGAAGATCACCTGGATCTTCGGCGTGTTGATGTTCCTCTTCGCCTTGATGGAGACCGAAATGGGGTACGCGCTTCGAGGGGATTTCTCGACGCAGTGGCGTGCGCTTCAAGGAGCCGACTTCTTCAACGGCGCCGGCCTGGGCTGGTGGATCAATCCGTTGAACGAGCTGAAGATCCTGGGGACCCACGTCGCCATCGTTCCGCTAATCATCATTGTCCTGTTGGTGGTCCACTACATGTTGGTCAGGTTCCTGGGGCTCGCCACACCGCCCCAGGCCGACCATCCCTACCGGATCGAAAAAGCCAACCACGGGATGCTCTTCCTCAGGGGAGGCGTGGCCGCGGTGGTGATCGTCGTGTTGGCCCTCCTTCTGCCGTCTCCCTACCTCAAACCCGTCACCCTTGCCGAGGTGGCCCATTCCGACCCGCAGCTGTTTGCCCGTACCTTGGCGGGTGAATTCGGCAGGATGGAGGAACTGGTCGTTCCAGGACAAAAGGCCGACGTCAAGGAAGCCGACCTGGAAAAGCAGCCCTTGACCACCGGTTACAAAGACAACATTCAGCCGTACACGTTTGATACCCGCAAGATCTACGTGGACGATCCCTGGTCGCACTACGCCGCCGGGGGAAAGCCCGTTCCCGACCTGGGTGCTCTTGAAAAACTGCCGGACGATCAGCAGAAGAAGTTGGCCGAAGACGCCGTGGACTTTTTCGGTGACAACAAAGGCGGCGTCAAGGAAACCGGCAACGCGCTGGTGTCGGTCGTGAAACAGCTGACGGCCCTGGCCGCCACCGGATATTACGACCAAGCGCTCAAAGGGGCCGCCGAAACCGGCGACAACACCTACCACCTGCGGCTTCTGGCGGACCTCGGCATTCTGGCGGACAAGGCAGACAAGCTCGACATGACCACCGAGAAATACGGAATGATCCGCGAGGAGGCTCCCGGACTTCCTGGTGCTTGGTGGCTGGTTCCGATCGGGCTCCTGAACCACACCATCCTGGCCACCGATGAAAACGGCGACCGCGACGGCGCGCTCATCATGGGGGTGTTGGTGTTGATTCTGATGGCCGTTCCCTTCATCCCGGGAGTGAACCGGTTGCCGGTCATTTTGAGGCTCTACACGCTCTTTCAGCGCAAACCGAAGACGAAATAACTCGTCGCTCCCCAGCGAAGAAACCGGAGGTTTTCCTCCGGTTTTTTTGTCCCATGTAAAACTGACAAAAACACATAGCAATCTCTTGACAAAGGAAGGCGGCGGGTTCATTTTACCATTAGGTAAAATGATGATCCAGGACGAGGCCACAGACCACCTCAGCCTAACCTTCGGGGCCCTGGCCGACCCGACCCGGCGAGCCGTGCTGGCTCGGCTGCGGTTGGGCGAAGCCTCGGTGACCGAACTGGCCGCGCCGTTCGCCGTCAGTCTTCCTGCGATCACCAAGCACCTGAAGGTCCTCGAGAAGGCTGGTCTCATCGTCCGCAGCCGGGAAGCAAAATGGAGACCTTCCCGACTCGATGCTGGTCCGCTCAAGGAGGCGGCCGATTGGATCGGAGAGTACCGGGACTTCTGGGAAGCGAAATTTGACCGGCTCGACGCGTACCTGAAAGAAATTCAAGAAATGGAAAGGGAAAAGGAGGAGGATCATGACCGAAAGTGAACTGGTTTTGACCCGGGTGCTCGAGGCTCCCTGGGATCTGGTGTGGAAGGTTTGGACCGACGCCGACCACCTGGCGAAATGGTGGGGCCCGGCCGGGTTCGACATGAAGGTCTCCCACCTCGACCTGCGATCCGGCGGGAGCTTCCACTACGCCATGACTCCCCCAGGCGCCTCGACGCCGATGTGGGGTCTGTTTCAGTACGACGAAGTCGTTCCCACCCATCGCCTGGTCTGGCGAAGCAGCTTCTCCGACGCGACCGGGGCGATGACCCGCAATCCCTGGAATCCCGTCTGGCCCCTCGAGATCCGTAACGTCTTGACCCTGGAGGCCCAGGGGACCCGGACGGTCTTGACGCTCCGGGGCTCCCCTTGGAACGCCACTCCCGAGGAAGAAAAGGCCTTCGCTGAAAACAAGAAAAACGTATCCCAGGGCTTCGCCGGAACCTTCGCCCAGCTCGAAGCCTACCTGGCCGAGGTGATCACCGCCGACCGGGCCTTGGTGTACTGCCGGACCTTCGACGCGCCCCGAGCCGTGGTTTGGAAGGCCTGGACCGAACCCTCCAAAATCGCGGCCTGGTGGGGTCCCTCGGGGTTTGGCAACACCATCCAGACGATGGAGGTGAGGGTCGGGGGCCCCTGGGTGTTCACCATGCACGGTCCCGACGGAACCGACTACCCGAACCACGTCACCTACCTCGAGGTCGACGAGCCTTCGAAGTTGGTCTACAACCACGGCACCGCGGAGCAGCCCGACCATTTCCAGGTGACCGCCACCTTTGCCGAGAACGGAACGAGGACCGACCTGGTCTACACGATGCTTTTCCCCACCGCAGAGGCGAAAAACCAGGCGGTCGAAAAGTACGGCGCCACCGAGGGGCTCAAGCAGACCATGGACAGGTTCGCCCACTGGCTGACCAAGACGGGCCTGGTCTTGACCCGGGTCTTCGAGGCGCCCCGGGCCCAGGTCTGGAAGGCCTTCACTGACCCGGCCCACCTGATGCAATGGTGGGGGCCCGAGCATTTCACCTGCCCCGGGGCAACGGTCGACCTCAAGGTCGGTGGAAAGTACCTGTTGGGAATGCGGGGACCCGACGGGAACGAGTTCTGGGGGACGGGTGTCTACCGCGAGGTGATCCTCAACCAAAAGCTCGTGTACACCGACAGTTTCTCAGACGCCCACGGCAACGTCGTGGCCGCCTCGTCCCTCGGTCTGCCGGGCGACTGGCCCGAACAGCAGCTGGTCACCGTCACGTTTGCCGAACTCGGCAAACACAAA
>JGI26470J50227_1000403_pt1 | contig 18214 bp, 32 predicted proteins | sample FreactTroBogLake_FD_50227 | JGI IMG/M metagenome (IMG submission 50227) | reverse complement strand
ATCACCGTTTGTAATTATTCCGTTTGGAAATGCTTTCATTATTTCTCCTTAAATTTTTTATTTTCACGATCTGCTTCAATTATCATTTCAATTACATCTGTAATCGGCATTTCAAGATAATCAGCTACTGATGTCAAAGTATCAACTAAAGACAAGATACTTTGTTTAAAACTTACCCCAATGAACAAATCCATAATTTCGTCATGTAGTTGTTCTAGTGTTTTTTCTTTAGGTTTCTTAGCCATTATTTAGTCTCCAATTTTTTCTTCATTTTGTCTTTAACAGCAATTATTTTTAACTGCCATTCTTTGTCACCGTTACTGGCTGAAATAGCTTTAACAAAGTTCTTTTGTAAAGTATCCAAATCACTAGACTCAGCTATTGCCTCTAACCAATCAACCATTTCAGATTCATTTGCTAAAGGCTTTTCTGGCTTTCTAGAGGCCATGTTGCCATCATCATCCTCTGGAGCTATGCCACAGGCACTCATCAGGCTGTACCGCCTTGCATAGGTCAAAGCACTGCCATAACCTTGCGGGTCTTGTTTGCTTGCTGGAACATGCAAAACACCACACTCTAAAGTTTCACCAGACTCATGTAAAAATATAGTCTCTACACTTACCCCAGTTGCATTTTCATAGAGCTTTTGTGTCATGCCAATTCCATTGTTGTTCAAAGCATCAATGACTGCCTCCACACAGGCTGATAGGTCAGCATATTTGGATTTAAAATGTGGATTGGTGCTTGACTTTAGAGCAGGCCCAAATTCTTTTTGTGCCTTTACAAATGCTGTGGCAATTAATTTGCCTCCTTGATTAGTCATAATATTCCCCAAATAATTAATGTAAATAAAATAAAAGCAATCACTACACAGGCTGTCATCACCAATTTGTCCTCTTTGTCAAAACCTTTTTCCTCAAAGTTTGGTTCTGGGTTATTAGGAAATGCCTCTGCCAATGTTCTAGGAAATGTTTTGGTTGTTGGATTAATATTCCCTTTTCTAAATTTAATCATTTTCATATTCCTCTGGTTCACAGTTGGCACAGCCTGGGTGATCTGGATCTTGGCAATCTGGATGTGCAAAATAGTGGGATTGATATTGTTTTTTTGCAAAATCTTTTGATCTAAGTTCTGCAATTTCTGGATCTTCATCTTCAAAGTAAGCTCTGTTACACATAATTAGTTCCTTAATTTAGATTTAATTTAAATATCAGTTTGCTGTCCTGATGCCTTTTATTGTAAACAAATATTTACCCTTTTTTGTAGGTAGTTACCCTAAAACAACAAAAATAGTAAAATAAGTCAATAAATCTGTACAATTTAGGACATGACAAAAGAAAAAGCCATATCACTTGCAGGCTCTCCAGCCAAACTTGCCAAGCTCTTAGGAGTTAGCAGACAGGCTGTTAACAATTGGTTTGAGATACCCCAAGGTAGGATTTGGCAATTGAAAGTGTTGAAACCTGAATGGTTTGATGAGACACCAAGATTTTAGGTTAGAATATTTTGAAACTGGGCTAGAAAGGGATTGATCCCCCTTTTGAAAAGAGTACCTCCCTCCTGCCATAGTTTCTTTTCTGGAGGTTTGCGAGGGCATTTAATGCACTATTATCAACATCATATTGGTGACTTTTTAAAGGTCACATCTAGGCTTTCTGATTCTCAGACTATGGCCTATCTTAGGTTAATCTGGATTTATTATGATTCTGAAAAACCTTTAATCAATAATATTAAAGTATTAGCATTTCAAGTAGGAGCATCTGAAAATGATGTTGAACTTATTTTGCATAGTTTCTTTAAATTAAATCAAGACTCATGGCATCAAACAAGATGTGATTTAGAAATTGAACAATATAGAGAACTTTTGTCTAAAAAATCAAAAGGAGGAAAGATCTCTGCTGAACAAAGAAAGGCTAAAAAATCAACAGGTGTTGAACAGGTGTTGAACAGGTGTTCAACAGATGTGCAACTAACCAATAACCATGAACCATTAACCAATAACCATAAACCAATTATTAATACTATACAGTCAGGAGCAAAGCTCCTAACTTGCCCTCATCAAGAGATTTTGAAACTTTATCAAAAGCATTTACCTCACCTTACTCAGCCTAGAGTTTGGGAGGGAGCAAGGCAAACCAATCTGAAAAACAGATGGACTCAAGCATCCCAAAAGTCTGATTTTTCAGATGGGTACACCACTTTGGAGGAGGGTTTAGTCTGGTGGGATGAGTTTTTCCAATACATAGCCAAGGACACAAAACTATCTTCAGGCTTTGAGAGCAATAACAGAACTTGGAGGCCAGACCTTGTTTGGATGGTCAATGCTAGTAATTTTCAAAAAATAATTGATGGGAAGTATGACAAATGAGCTTTAAAAAATCAGAATCAAAACAAGAACCTCAAGATGATGGTGCAAGATTGCTTTGTAGTGAGTTTGGTTGTACCAACCCTTGGACTGTTCAAATTGAAAAACCCAAATGTAGTTTGCACCAATGGAAAAAGAAAGAACCTCCTCCAGAACAAGTTTGGGTGAAACTTGAAGAGCCTATGGGTGATGGTAGAGATTGGGCTAGGATTATTCTTGCCAAACAAGAAATGGGGTATAAAGTCAGGAAAATTAGCCTTGAATTTGCTAAAGAAGCATTAAGAATTAAGGAAGTAGTATGAAAACATTAATTTCTACTGTTGAACAAGATGAAATCACCAAAGAATGCTCAAAATCATTTGACTTTCAATTTGATGGATCAACCAAATTTCAAGTGCCTTTTTTTGAAAAGCCTGAAAATTTCCAAATAGGCTTGATTGTAGGGGCATCAGGTAGTGGCAAATCTTCCATACTATCTACCATAGGTGAGGCTGAAAAAGTGTTTTGGGAGCCTAATAAAGCCATTTGTAGCCATTTTGAAAGTGCTTTGGATGCTCAGAACAAACTTAGTGCTGTTGGACTCAATTCTGTACCATCTTGGTTAAAGCCTTATCATGTTTTGTCTATGGGAGAAAAATTTAGAGCTGACTTGTCTAGATCCTTAAAAGACAATGCCATCATTGATGAATTTACATCTGTTGTGGATAGAAATGTGGCTAAATCTTGTTCTTATGCTATAGCTAGGCATATCAGAAAAGAGGGCTTGAAAAATATGGTGTTTGCCTCTTGTCACTATGACATCATTGATTGGTTACAGCCTGATTGGATTTTTGACACAACTACAAACCGGCTCACAGTCGGAAGGGGGTCAGTTCGGCCAATTTTGGAATTGGAGATACTTCCTTGCACAACCGAAGCATGGTCAGTCTTTCGCAACCATCACTATCTCACAGGAAACCTCAATAAAAGTGCACGATGTTGGATCGCAACATGGGAGGGAACGCTTGTTGGATTTGCCGCAGCTATCACTCTTCCCTCTGGAACCCTAAAAAAAGCATGGAAAGGTCATAGAACTGTGATACTTCCTGATTTCCAAGGTCTAGGGTTTGGAGTAAGAATCAGTGATGCAATTGGTCAAATATTTGTGAATGAGGGTTGTAGATATTTTTCTAAGTCTAGTCATGTAAGACTTGGTGAATATAGGAATAATTCACCTTTGTGGAGACCAACAGCTCACAATATGCAAGATAGATCTAGACAATATAAAAGATCTTTGGAAAATAAAACAGATTTCTTTTGGTCAAAGGAAATGACTGAAAGACATGCAGATAGGATTTGTTATTGTCATGAATACATAGGTGCAAAATGAATGCAATTCTTGAATTAAATGATTTAGGAATAGTCAGAAATGCAACATTAAATGACATTTCCTATATTATTTCATTATCAAAAAAGGAAAGTAATAGTCTTGGATTTATACCAAAAATGGCTTATGAATCAGCTATTACAGGAATAAAATCAGGTGATAGATGGAGTAATGTTTGTAATGACAAATTATTTATTATTGAATGTAATAATGATTTGGTAGGTTTTTGTTTAGCAAGTTTTGGAATTCCTCATGCTATTAGTAAAAAAGGAAAAATAGCTCAAATTTGTTTACAAACTGATGCTAGAAAATTTTTAAGAGGTAGAAAACTTTTAGACCATGTTGTTGATTATGGTAAAACTCAAGGAACTTTTGCATTCAGTGCTGGGTGTGCTGATGATTTGGAATCCAACTTATTTTGGCAATCTATGGGTTGGATTAAGATTGCACAAAGAAATGGTATATCTTACAAAAATACTTGGAAACAAACAAGTCAAAGGTTAATAAACATTTATAGATATGATCCATCTGATTTTTTATTAGGATTAATATGACTTTTAAAACAATTTGGCAACCAGTTAAACCTTGGGATGTTCCTGTCAAACAACTTGATAGGGCTAAATATCCTAAAAAAAAAGATGAATATAAAAGAGAAAGGACAAACCAAAATGTTCTCAGAAAATGGATCTTCAATCTTTGATTGGGATGCTGAATACCAAAGCATAGTTAAATTCTATGCTGAGTTGGCATTAGCTCCAGGCTTTAGGGACTACACCAGAGATATGGTCAAGCAAAAAATGATGGATCCATTATTGAAAAATTTAGGTAAAGATGTTGCTGAAAAAATTAAGGAATTAGAAAATGACTAAGGAAGAAATAATCAATATTGCTTGGAATATATTTCCCATAAGTGTTAGAGATGATGATGATACATTTATTGTGTTATTACATCATTTTGCAAATTTGATAGCAAAACGTGAACGTGAAGCGTGTGCAGAAATTGCTGAAAAGCAACGCTATGCAATGCACATAAGTTTGACTTCTCATCCCGCCCAAAACGGAACAGCAGTCGGAATTGCAAATGAAATCCGTGCAAGGGGACAATAATGAGATTAGCAAGTAGAGTGGATAACAACCAAAAAGGTATTGTGGATGCTCTTAGAGCTGTTGGAGCAACTGTTTATAACCTCAAAGAACCTTGTGATTTATTGGTTGGCTATCATGGTCAAACCTTGCTTATGGAGGTTAAAAATAAAGAAACTGGTTATGGCAAAAAAGGGTTTAATGAAAATCAAAAGCATTTTGCTGAAAACTGGAAAGGAGGGCCATTTTGCCTTGTAGATAGCATTGAGTCAGCTCTCAGAATGCTAAACATCATGGTTGACTAATATGCAATATAAACTTGTAAATGTAGAGCAAGGCACAGCTCTTATTAAAAACCTATGGCCTAAAATGAAAACTGCTTTGGAATCAGGTAAAACCCTAGTCATGACAGTTGAGGAGGAAAATAGGAGCCATGACCAAAATGCTAAGTTTCATGCCATTATTGCTGACATTACTAAGCAAGCACAACATTTTGGAGCTAAGTGGGATGCAGAATCTTGGAAGAGGTTTTTAATAGACCAATTTGCCACAGAAACAGGCCTACATGCCTCCAAAATAGCACCATCCTTAGATGGGCATAGACTTGTGCAATTAGGCCTCCAGAGTCGTAAATTCACCAAAGACCAAGCTAGTCAGTTTGTGGATTGGTTACAGGCTTGGTGTGATGAAAAAGGAATAGAGCTTGAAAGCACACCCTAAAAGGCAATATGTTAGGAGCACCAAACTCTTAAACAATATTAGATATTTACACTGTCATGCTTGTGGATGTGAGGATGAAACAGTAGTTGGTGCTCACTCTAATAGCTCTGTGCATGGGAAAGGTAGGTCAATTAAATCTGATGACAACATGATCGCGGCTCTCTGTTGGGACTGTCACCATGCCTTAGACCAAGGCCATTATTTAAGCAAAGAGGAAAAAGAGCAGTTCTGGATGGATGCACACCTTAGAACTGTCTTTACTCTAATCAAGACTGATTTATGGCCTAAAGATGTGCCATTACCTCAGACTTATATTGATTATCAAAATAAACTAAATTAGCTCTTTTCTGGATGAGCTTTTTCCATAGGTAGGTGCTCATGCTTTTTGAGCTTATCCTCTAGTCTATGTAACTCATGCTCAGTTTTCTTTTCATGTTCTCTCAAAACTACATAATGAGCTTTGGGAGATTTGTATTCTTTGCCCTCAATTTTAAAGTTTTTCATATTCATCCTTAGAAAGTAAGCCAGATTTGTATTTCTTGGCTGGGTTAAAAATAGTGAGTTTCTGCATTCTCATCTCAGGAGCAAAACTAATATGAGTCCAAATACCATATTCATGTATGAGTTGGTCAAATTTGATGCCTGCATCCTCTATAGCCTTTGCAACCATTAAAGGTGTCCCAAAGTCCTTGCAAGTAAAGTCTATTGCCCAACCATCCATATGGCTAGAAATCTTAGACCCTCCAACTGCTTGGTTAACTTCTGGCAATCTTAGCCATGAATTAATATGTATAGACTTTCCCAACAAGGCTCTGACCTCTTCCATGCCTTGGGCTGACTTTTTCATATTCTCTAATTGTTGTTCACTTGGTTGATTATTAATGCCAAGTCTAGAGGCTGTCTCAGAATAAGTAGCCTCTTCAAGAGTAAAGTGTTCACTGAGATTCATCAGATTTTCCAACATGAATGCCTGTAATTAGGCCAATAAATCCACCAACCACTGTTTGAAAGGCTGGGCCAACAATATCAAACACCACCTTATCATCCACAGTTGGATCCAAGATAGCTTGAACAAACATCCAAACCATAGAGGTCACCACTTCCATTAAAGCTATGCAAGCAATAATAGTAACAACTCCTTTTAATGTCCAGTTTTTCATTGGTTTCCTTTCATGATTTTGTAAGCATTATTATATTGATCTATACAAGAATTTAGCTCATTTATGGCTTTGTCACCTTCTGTGGTGAGGCTGATAAGGAAGTTACTAGCTGATTGGTCAAGTTCGCTTCCCTTTTCTCTATCTGCATTGGAGGGATCTGAGGGCATTGATAAGCCACTTTTGGTGTGGATGAACAACCTGAGATTAGCACTAGCCAAATCAGACCTAAGTTGAGTTTGTTTTTGATCTGCATCTTGATTTACTTTTTGGAGTTGTTTAAGAGAATCTGAATTTTGGCTAACCAGTTTTTGCTCATCTGACCTAGCTTGCTCATTAAGTCTTGCAACTTCAATTTGATTTCTTGCTGATTCATCATTTTCCCCTTTGTAATATCCTGACCCAAATGCACTAATTATTGATAAGATAATTCCTAACAAAACCCAAGGATTAAACATTTTTTTTCCTTTTACAAACAATATTTGGGTGAATATCCAGTTTCCCTAAATATTTTGTAACATTCAAATTCTTGGCTATTGTCTTTAAATTTCTTTTTAAACTCAATATGCCAAGGCTCTTCAACTTTACTTTTTTGATAGTCTAGGTTTATGTAGTACATCAAGCCAAAGATTGTGATGATGACCACCAAGATTGCAATACAGATTGCAATTCTAAGATCCCACTTTTCTTTTCTTGCTTTTCTTTCTCTCTCCTCAAGTTTGTCCTTTTTTTTTGCTCTTGGTCAAACTTGGCTTTGTCTTTTTCTAATTTTTCTCTTTCTTTTTGAAAATCAGACCACAAAGCACCTAATTCTGGAGGTGAGTCATAAATAAGGGTATGCCTTAAATCTTCCTCTGCCTGTTCAAGTTGTTTTCTTTTGATTACATTTTCAAGAGCTTGAGCCTTTATGCTTTTGCCTTTAGGAGGATTCTTTTCTTTTTGTTTAACCTCTGCAATGGCTTTTTCTTGATGGTCAAAAAAAGATCCAAGTGAATCACTTAATTCTGAATAAATGCCAAAGACTTCTTGACCTACTTGCTTTGCCTCTTTATACATTGCTACACCTTGCTTAATAGCAGATACAGCAGAGATAGCAAGCATGAATGGCATTATTTATTCTGAAAAAAATGTACTACATAACCAGAAATGCTAGACAGAGCAGAGACTATTGCCATCCCTGCCCAAAACCCACCCCTACCTTGGTTAGCAAGTTTGAGCAACTCTTCCATGCCTGTTTCTAGCTTGTCAATCTTTTGTTCCATGTTCTCTACTTTTTGCCAAAGAACACCATACTTAACAAGATCTATGGGTGATTCTGTACTCATGATTTGAATATGTAAGCTAAAGCATAGTAAGGAGGTAAGTTAGCATTTGTGCCACTCACACCAGCACTCTGGTTTGTAGTTGTTGTGGATGTTGCTACAGATATTCCAGTTGTTACTGTTGTTGTGTTAGATGTTCCTAAACCCCAGTCTGCAGTGTAATTTGCTGAACCACCAGCACGTCCATCTGGGCCAGTAATTGGAATAACATGGAAGTGTCCTGGGTCACTCACCGTAGAGGTAGAGTTAGATGTAGCTGTGTGATTATGTGAAACCACAATTGCATCTGTAGAACCTCCAGTAGCACCTGGGGAGTAAGTGGAGCCTGCACCCACTATAAAAGATGATCTTAAATCTGGTGTTCCATTAGTACCATCACAAAGCAACCATCCACTAGGAATAGATCCAATAGCTCCAGACCACATTGCAATCAAGCCTGATGGAATAGTTGTTCCACCACCACCAGATGATTGAACTCCAATAATTCCATACAAATTATCATAAGTTTGAATAGTTACATTATTGCTATCAGTCAATACAAACTTGTAGGTGTAGCCATAAGTCAACCAAATCTCAGTCTGTGGCCTACCATCTGTGCCCAAAACAATAGGATTGGTATTAGGAAAAACTGCACCATTGTCTGAATAAGTGGTCAGAGGAGTTGTGGAGCCTGCCTGATAGGTGTAGATAAATCCACCATTTAATGGCAGTCCAGTGGTAGTAAAGAATTGAAATCCATTACCTATGGGTGAAAGATTGACACTCATTTTCCTATGTCCTTAATATTGTTAATGCCTGCAGTTCTAGAAATTGTTTTTGCTAACTGTTCTTGCTGTGCTTTCTTGGCCTCCTCTAATGCAAGTCTTTCATTTCTGGCTCTTAGAATTGGTTTGGTGATTGATGTAACAAGTCCAAGTTTGCCTCCAGTTGCTACATTTCCACCAGCCTCTGCAACTCCAAGGGCAACATCTTTGATGGCCTTTTTAGCCGCTTCCCTCTCAGATGTAATAGCTGTTTGAGATACATTTGCATTTCCACCTTCTGCATTCTTAACATGCTCAGATAGTCTAGCTACATCACCAATGTTTCTGAGCCTGTTGGCCGCCTCTGAGCCTATAGCCAAATCTAGTTTTGAACCTAAATTATTAAGTTCTTTGTTCAAATTCTTTTGTGAAATTGCACCAACTTCACCAGACTCAGTGTTGACAACTCCAGCATTGGTTTTCAAGTGATCCACTAACCCAGCAATCAACTCATGATGAGACTTGGAACCCTCTCCAATTAAATTAATTAATCTATTAATATCAGATTGTGATGCTTTATCACTTGTAACCAATGTCTTAAAAAAGTTTTTAGCATCAGGATGAGGAATTAGTTTTTCAATTTCCTCTAGTGTCCTTGGGTCATCATAAGCAATTGCATAAGCCTTGTTGTAATTAGGATTTGGTTTGTTTTTTGTAGGAGGTGTGATTAATTGTTTTTGTGTCCTAAATAAAGCTCTAGCTTGGTCTGCAACTGCTTTTTGTTCTGCATTCTCACCTTTAAGTGGTAATTCCTCTAATGCATCTCTGATATGACCAAGAGCATTCCTCACATTTCCATCTGTGCTTGCCCTACTTGCTGTAGCCAATTGAGTTCTAAGATTCTCAAATTGGTTAAAATTCATATCCCTTTCAGGAGGAATTGTTCCAATTACTTCACCAGTCTTGGGATCTAATTTTTCTTGTGGCAAATATCTATTGAGTTTCTTTTGCCAAACTTCTGGCAAATGGTCAATGTCATCAGTTTCTTTTGTTAATTTATTCATTGCATTTTTTGCAAATGCCTCTGAATCAATAGGAAACTTACCACCACCTAAATCTTCAAGACTTTTATAAGCATCTTTAATTGCTTGAGTATCTTTATCTACTTTATTAAGTTTAATATCTTCAAGAATATTATTTGCTTTATCCTCTAAACTTTTTCCAGAATGGTCTGGAGCAAATTGTTCTTTAACATTATTAAAGCCTTTGATTAATAATGGATTTCTTTGCTCAAATTTTTCCCTCAAAAGCTCATTACCTGGCAAGGCTTTGTGGTTATATTCATCAGACATTTTTGCAATATCTTGTCTAGCCTCTCCCTCAGTTGGGATAAAGTCTGGATCAACTTGTGAAAATTTATTATGAATTTCTAAGGCTTTTAAATCTTCTGGTGTATAAGTATTTGTGGGTTTATTAGCTAATTGAGATTTTAGAGTTGGATGTGCTTTTTCCAATTCTGCTTGAACTAAAGTTTCTGGTGCAGTGGCCGCTGCTCCACCACTTTGCAATTTTGATTTCTCTCCAACAACTGAAGAAACTGTAGGAGCTTTTCTAGCCTCAAATTGACTTGTTAAATCAGATCTTAAACCTCTAATATCTGATGCCACATTTCTAATTGTTGAACCTAATGGAGCAACATATTTAGCACCTAATGGAGCAACCAAGCCTAATGCACTAATTCCTTGTTGTACATCTTGAACAGAAATGTGTAAATTTTTTGCAATAACTTCTGCACCTTCATTAATATGAGATGCAATGTAATTATTAATAGGATCTGTTAATCTGCTTTTATATCCCTCAGTGCCCAATATCTTACTAGGCAAATTGGTAATAGGCTCACTGACACTTTCAGCAGTCTTGGAGGCTTGCTCTGGTGATTGACCAACCAATCTAGCTCCAGTGTAGGCTCCAACATTGGCTACAGCTCCTGGAAAATTGGCAGGGATGTTTGCCAAATTAGCTATTTCAGGAACAACCTTAGAATAATCAATTGGCTTTTGTTCAGCAATTGCTTGCTTACTTCTAATAGGCCTAATAGCAATATAAGGCTTTGTAATATCAACTTCTTGAGGCTGAACTGTAGGCTTTACATTTTGCAGATATTCATTAATATCATGCTCTTGCACTTTAGCTTTTGGTTCAGGCAAAGACCCAAGAAACTGATTAATATCATATTCTTTAGGCTGTGATGTGGACATGACCATATTACTGGCCTCCAACAAGTTTCAATAATTGTTGCCTTTGTTGTTCCAATGCTTGCCTTCTTTGTAAACTCATATTGCCTAAAAAGTTTTTTGCATGGTCATCTTCATAAGATTTAATTAATAATTTCTTAGGATCTTCCCCAACAATTGAAATATATCTCATTAAATCAGGGAAATCTTTACTTGTAGCCATTTTTGAAAATTCATTATTGAATCCTTGAACAGCTCCAAGTCTAGGATTGACTTGTGATCCTGCATTGTTTTGTATGCCCTTGGCTTGTAATTCTTGTTGAGTAAGCCAAGTATTATCTTGTCTAACAATTTCTTTTAATGGCTCTTTACCAATATTAAATGAACCATAAGCATCCCTCTTAAATTCTGCATCAGCATCTGATTTGGCAGATAAGTTTTGAATTCTTTGCTCAAGATATTTTGTTAATTTAATTTCTTTATCATTGAGTGAGCCTTTGCCAGTTTGTTTTGCCAAGTAATTAGACACCACACCAGGCCTTACATCAGCATCATTAAGCAATTCCATTATGTGGTCATTAACAGTTCTAATTGTTGGCAAATGACCATATTCACTTTTTGCATTACTAAATTGATCTTTAGCTTTTTCCAATGAGGCTTGATTTGCCGCAATCCTAGCATTAAAGTTTTCAGGAGACTCATTAGACATTGGAATCAATTGAGGATTAAATTTACTTGGAGACATTACCATTGGAGGTGTTGTTCCAGTAGTAGCTCTTGGAGTTGTTGCAGTTGGAGGTGCTGTTGTAGTTTGTGGAGCAGTTTGAGCAACAGGAGGGCCACTTTTTGTAATGTTTCCAGTTGGGTTTCCAGATACATCTCTTTGACCTCCAATGACAATTTGTTGTTTTGTTATTGGGTCTGTTACTACTTGTGGTGCTATTGTTGTTGCAATTGGTTTTCCAACAGCAGTGCCTGGAGTTGTCTCAGCCATCTCAGGATTTCCTGTAGCAATTGCTTGTTGTTGACCACCAAGATTAGATAGCTGAACTGCAGGGAATTTAGCACTGAATTGTTCAGATGTTGATCCAGAACTACCACCAGAGGTTAATCTTAGCTTTTCATATTTTGCATAATCTTTGTTAGCAATAGCCTCTTCCATTTGACCTAAAAGATTAGATGGATGTTTTGGCAGTCCTATAGCTTCTGTAGATGATCTAATAATTCCTAAAGATTCTGCCAATGCATCTTGATTTACATTACCTTCTTTATCTTTAAATTTATCAAGTTTTGGTAAAGCATTAATCATTCTCCTAGCGTAATCTTCACCAGAAACTAAATAATTTTGTTTAGCTTGTTGTGCTCCAGTAACAGCAGATTCTGCCCTAGCTTGAGCCTCTTTTAAAGCTATTGGATTCATCATCCTAGCTTGCTCAATATCCATTTGCTGTTTTTGCAAAGCCTTTTGAGCTTGNTCAATTTGCAAAGGATTTAATTGTTGAGCCTGTTGATAAGCCTGTGCTCCTTTAGCAATATTAAGCATATCCCCCAGAGATGTCTGAGGCTGTNGTTGAATTGCAATAGGTGAAAAATTAAAGCCTGCCATGTTAGTCCTTATGCTTGTGCACCTGGCACACCACCAGATTGAGTATTAGGGCCAATTGTTGCATTTGGATCATAGCCTTGTGGAGCTTGTACATTAGGCTTTTGATTTAGCAATGCCCATAAAGTAGCACCACTTCCCAAAGTATTTGTAAGTCCACCATAAGCATTGGCAGATGCAATTTGGCCTTGACCCAAAGCACTAGCTCCACCAACTCCAAGACTGCTAATGTTGTTTGTGGCATTTTGGCCTGCAGTGTTCACAGCACTTTGGGCTGTTTGACCAATGCCTGCCTGTCCAGCCAATATCCCATAAATATTATTTCTTTGATTCTGGTAATTAGTAAAAGCATTTTGGTATTGAGTCCCAGCCAACCCTTGTGTGTAATTCTGTAACCCAGTAAGTGCATTTCCACCTATCAAACCTCCACCCACATTATTAGCATTTTGTGTAGCCCTTTGGCCTTGGTCAAGCACAAAACCATAGTTAGGAGCCATTTGAGCATTTAAATCACCAGACCCAAATTGATGGGTTAAATAACCAGATCCTGTGGAGGTTCCTGTTGGGTTTCCATTAGCATCATAAGTCTGATAAGCACCAGATCCAAGTGAACCAAGTTGATTAATAGAGTTATAACCAAGTTGTCTTTGAGGAGCTTGTTGTTGTTGAATGGTGTTGAATTCAGCCTTTTGCTCTGCGATGGCTTGCAGTGCGGCTTGGTATTGCAACTGCGCGGCTTGTTGTGCGGCATTAGCCTGTTTGTTAGCACCCCATACACTTAAACCACCAGATGCAAGTAATGCGGTTCCTACTCCGATTGGCATAATTAACCCCTTTTAATCAAAACTTCATCCACCTTAGACTCATCTTTTTCATCAGTGGCATGAATACAAAACCAAACAGAATCCTCCAATGCTTGGATTGAATGGTGTATACCAGATTTTATTTCAATACAGCTAGGAGCACTATAAGTATTTTCAGAATTATCAGTTCTCACAATAACCTTACCTTTAGCCAAAATACTCAAATGACTAAAGCTATGGATGTGCTGAACCACAAAGAAATCCTTTGGAATGGTCATTTCTTTGGCATACAAACCATCAGAAAAGTTATGGACTGTCTTAGGATCAAAATCCATCCTACCCTCTAAGGTCTTAAAAATATCTGAATGATTCATTGGTTATAGTAAGGAACTTTGAAGTTTTGCCCATTTATTGTTACATTCATAAACCCTACTGGAGCACTAGGCAAAATAGCTCCTCCTTTTGTGGCTGTAGGTGATGATGTGAAATTCAACAAATTCTGAAAATACTGTAGCCAAGCTCTACTTGGCCTTTGAGTTGATTGATCCAATAACTCTGTCTGTGGATAAGCCTTGATTTGTGTGGTCATGATTCTCCCTCACTTGCTTTCAGATTAGAGGAAACAATTACAGCAAATACAGGGTCAGTCATGGAAACCTCAAAAACTCTATCCCTAGCAGTTCCAAGCCTTCTCCAAATAGCCCTGTTTCTATATCTTCCCTCTTGACCAATAGTTACCCAATATTCTCTAGACCATGTAGATCCACCATCACTAGACCATCTGAGCATAGCTTGTGGATAACTTTGGACTTGACTAGACAATAATTGATTTGGAACACCAATGATGATAATGTCATTTACACCAATAGTAAAGGTCTGAGTTGGAGCAATTATTAGGTTTTGACCCACTACATTGCCTGTGACCACAGTTGGCCCTACAGTCCCCACACCAGGCTGAAACTGGATCTGCAACTCATCAAAAAACTGCCTTTGCAAGTCACTGACCAAATGAGGTGCTCTTCTGACCCTTCTAATAAATTGACCAGAATCTGTGTAATTGGATGGGTCAAGCATATAAATCTGACCATTTTGCCAATCCCCAACCAAAACCATATTCTGAAACACAGCAGAGCAATTAGCCCTATGTCTGTGGAATTTATTATTGTTATCACACCAAAGCCATTTATGCCACATTCCTGTGGTTATATCAAATGCCCAAGTTAAATCCAAAGTTGGGAAAGAAATGACATAAACCTCATGTCCCTCTAGCTGATAAGTAAAGGCAATTGCATCCTCAACATACTCATTGACTAGGGTATTTTCAACAGCATGAGTGGATATTCTTTGTGGAATATAACCATTCATCTGAACAATTTGAGATTGGCCTCTGATATTTCTGCTTAAATAAGCAAAAGAATTGCCTAATCTAGCCACAGAAAATGGAGCCACAATGCCATGCTGAGTGCTTGTGCCAGGGATTCTCTGAAATGGAAATGGATAAGTTCCAGTATCTACCCAAACCTCAGAAGATACTTCCCCTAATAAATATACTTCCCTATGGTCAACAATTAAAGACACTAAATTATCAGGAGAGCCATCTTTTGAGGCAAAACTCAGTGAATAAGAAATAGGTGAAAGTGGATTACTTGCACCCCATTGTTGGGTATTTGGCCTGTTATAGACAAAATAATTGTCCACAGTATCCACCACATCTGCACTACTAAATGCACCATCACTAGAGGGCAAAATAGTAAAGTTCAGAGCATAAAGGGTTTCTGAGCTAACAGTTTGAGAGCCTGAAACTATATAAGATCCAGTTCCACCAGAACCTGTGCCAAAGGTTAAGTTTAAGGTCAACCCAGTACCAGCACCTGAATCTGTCACAGAAACAGGGTTTGTAGGTGTGGCTGTGTAGGCTCCAGGGCTAGTCAGTGAAAGTCCTGTAACCACCCCTCCAGTGCTGATTGAGGTCACTGTGAATGTGGCTGGGCTTTGCCCATAAACACCACCCACAATGGTCACAATATCATTGACAGCATAGCCAGTGCCTGCAGTCACTATAGAACCACTCAATACAGTCTGTGAGCCTAGAGCTGTGATTACAGTCTTGGTTGCTACACTGGTTCCTTGGATGGTCTGGCCTGGGTACAGTGTCCCTGTAATGGCTGTCACAGTCAGAGTTGTGCCTGAAATGGATCCTGTCAGTGTTGCCGCCACATTGGCAGAGTTCATCCTTTCTGCTATTGATACAGTCTGAGACAAATTAATTGTGTATGTCCCAATGCCTCCAGATCCAGATCCAAGGGCTGTAATCACTGTTTCATTAGCTACACCAATGCCAAATAATGCTTGTCCAACAGCTATGGTTCCATTGGTCACAGCAGTCACATTTAATGTGGTTCCTGAAATTGTGGCAGTAAAAACAGCAGATGAGGGACTAGAAATCCTCCATGTATATCTATTTTGACCATCCACAATATAGACATTGGTTCCATTATCAGTAATTCCTACCTGACCACTTGAGGTAGTTAATTGACCAATAATTGTAGGAACTAAGCTAGATGTCAGTGAATAAACATATTGACCACAGACAGCTACTAATTGATTGGATCCTGAGACAGCTCTTAATCCCCTAACTGGAGCCTGATTCTGAAAGGAAACCACAGTGGTGAGGCCAGGAGTTGGGTACAGAGCAACCACACCCCTAGTGCCAGGCTGTTTAAGTGGGTCAATCTCAGGCCTCCAGTTAATGCACTCTTGATCATCTTGGTAGATAGAGGGAGCACCATAACTAGGGCCAACAAAGCCAAATTCAGGCATTTATGCTCCTCATCTAAAGAATCCACCAGATAAGATCCAACCCGCATCTTTTTGTCTGCCAACCAACAAAGAATCAGCATATGTAGAAACCATTGGAGGTTTCATGTTTGTTCTTTTTACTGTGGCTTTGGCCTGAGCCGCGTATTTCATAATCATCCCAATCTGGGTTTGACTCGCCTTTCCATACATAGGCATTAATCTTTCAGCCAAACACCATCTCATTGCCATTGTGTAACCCTGTGGCAAAGCAATATTGTCATTAATTGAGGTAAATTGTTGGAACAATTGATCCACAAATATATGCATTTCACCTTGGCTAGGATTAGGCCAAACATATAGATTACCTAATGTTTCTGTAGGCTCATAATACAGAGCTTTAGGCCAAGGGCCATTTAAAGTTTTAAGGCCAATCATCTCATATTGTTCAATATTTAGAACAGAAACAGGATAATCTAATCCACCATTTGTGATGGGCTGACCATTGGAATATGTGTTAATTCTGACAAAACAAGAATTTATAGCCAAAGGTCTGTAGTAATAAGCATTGATGGTTTCACTAGAAATGGGTGCTGAATAGCTAATATTTAAGAGGTAAGTGCCTGCCTCATTTATATTCCCACCAGCTCCTGTGAGCATTTGCTGTATCTTTGTGCCATTAGTAATGCCTGACCCAGAAAGTGTCATTCCTATGGAAATTCCACCAGATTGAATTGAGGTAATGGTGAGGATATTTCCAGAAATAGAACCAGTAAATATGGCTCCAATTTGACCCCCAGGCCCTATGGTGTATTGGGTTTGTCCAGAAATTAAAGGAAAAATAATCTCATTCTTATAAAACACCATCATGCTTTCATTAGACCATTGGTCTAGCATGTCTTGGAGCATGTCAAAAGCATCTTGAGCAGATTCTGGAGTTGGTGTCTCCCCAGCCTCCAAAGCTCCAATATCTTTTAATGCCCTAGAAATGATGTCTATAGCTTGACTCATATTTATCCTAAATTAGGTGTGAAAACTTGTGGTTTCCAAGGAGGAACAACTACTTTTGATTTCTCAAGCAAGGCAATCTGTTCCTCTAATCTTGATTTTATGAGGTTTTTTCCATCCCTCATAGATTCATTTTCTATCCATTCTGAGACTAATTCCTCTGTAACTTGACTAAAAGGAATGTTAGCAACAGGATTGGCAAAATACCAGTTGCCCTCAGTATCAACTGTGTTTGTACCGTCAGTCAGGCTTAAATGGTACTTTGCATGAGTGATTAATTCACCCTCTGCGCTTAGTTCCAGTATTTGCCATTTAAACATTATGCTGACCTGACCATAACAGCAGAGAAATATGTTAAATCTGCACTTCCACCGTTATACTGAATAGTTCCTGTTCCAGCAATATAACCATAAGCAGAAATATAATCAGAAGTACCGTTTAAATAAACTAAAACACTTCCTTCAATGCTTATTTCACCGTTAGCTGATGAATCAAAAAGTCTTTTATATAAAGAACCTGTTTTATAAACAAGTAATTGCACTCTTGTTTCAACGCCACCATTCATTTGGTAACCAGCACTAACTTGATAATAACCAGCAACTGGGGGCATAAAAGAATACGCTGGAACAGACAACCCATTTAATGTTGCTGTACTTCCTGTGTTGTTGTAAGCAGTAGCTGTATCAAATTCTTTTACATTAAAATTAATTTGAGTAGTTGTTGCGCTTGAAATGACTTGAGATGTGCCTAAATATGCTTGAAAAGCAGGCCCAGCAGTAGCTAAAGAAGCCGACCCAGTTACGCTTGTAATGCCGTTTGTACCGTCAAGAATGATGGACATATTAAACCCCTCTAGCTTGGCTTGCTACCATTGCTTCGTAAGCTGAAATTACTTCGGCAGACCAAACAGCACTTGCAATAGCGGGTACTGGGCTAGGGTCTGTGTGTGCGCCTGTGTCACCGGGGTGACGTACCCATCTTGTGAAGTTACGGGCAATCTCTACACCGTCTTTG
>JGI26470J50227_1000402_pt1 | contig 18235 bp, 16 predicted proteins | sample FreactTroBogLake_FD_50227 | JGI IMG/M metagenome (IMG submission 50227) | reverse complement strand
GGGAGCCGATCCCGGCCCTGGAGAGGGCCCGAACGGACCTGGAGAGGCGGGCTCACTTGGCCCGAATCCTGCTTGTGGGCCGGGCGTTCTGGAGGGAGCACTTTCCCCAATTTGATGCGAAGCTTCCCCGTCAGGGGGCCTAAGCCTGTGGCCGGGACACCTGGGCAATGAGGGCCCGAAGCTCGGAGAACTCCATCGGTTTGGCCACAAAGCCGTCAGCCCCAAGGTCGATGGCTTTACGGCGGAACTCGTCGCCTTCGTAGGCGCTTACCATGAAGACCTTCACCCCGGGGGCCAGGGTCCGGATGCGACTCAGCAACTCGAAGCCGCTCATCCCCGGCATGTTGATGTCGGTGAGGACCAGGCCTAGTGCATCCCGGCGCAGATGGATGATCTCGAGGGCCGCCAGCCCTGTGGTGACAAAGTGCAGAACGACGTCCCCGGAGCGAATCTCCTGCCGCAACCTCTGGGCGAAGATTCTCCCCACGCTTTCCTCGTCGTCCACCACCAAGATTTCCATGGTTACACCCCCTCCCCGACCCGGGGCAACACGACGGTGAACCGGGCTCCCTGGCCCACCGTACTGTCTACCTCAATTCTACCGGCAAACTCATCCTGAATAATCTCGCGGCTCATGGAGAGCCCTAACCCCGTTCCCTCCCCCGGGGCCTTCGTGGTGAAAAAGGGGNGAAACAGTCGATCTTGGATTTCGGGGGGAATCCCCGGGCCGTTGTCTTCGACCACCACGTGGGCCCCCGGATTGAGACCCAGGGTGGTGACCGAAACCCAGGGCCGGTACGATTCGGCGGTCCTCTGCTTTTCGCCGACCGCTTGGAAGGCATTGTTGCACAGGTTGATGATGACCCTCCCGAAGTGAGCCCGGACCATGGGGACCCGGGGCAACCGGGGGTCAAGTTTCGTCTCGATGAAACACTCAAAGTCCGGGTGGGTGGCTTTCCAACCATGGAACGACAAGCCCAGGGCCTCCTCCACCACCGCGTTGAGATCCTCCTCGGTAGGGGGCCCTGCGTCGGACCGGGTGTGGAGAAGCATGGACCGAATGATGTTATTCCCCCGGTGCCCATGCTTTTGAATGTCTTCCATGTTTTGGACGAGTTCGGGGATCAGGTAGTTCACACTTTCCTGGGTCTCGGGAGGCAGGGTGTCCTGGACCGACGCTAACTCGCCCTTCAGTTCCTCCATCAATTCGATGGACGACTCGGCAAAGTTGTTGATGATGTTGATGGGGTTCTTGAGTTCGTGGGCGATGCCGGCGGTGAGGGTCCCGAGGGAGGCCAACTTTTCGTGGAGGAGGATCCGTTTCTGGGACGCCCTGAGGTCCCGGGNCCTCTCCTCGACCCGGCGCTCCAGGACCTCGTTCGCTTCCTGGACCTGGCGGAACAGATGGGCGTTCTGGAGGGCCATGGCCATGGTCGAGGCCAGCAGCTCCAGAATCCTCACCCTGGCCCGGGTCAAGATCCCAGGCATCACGGTATTTTCCAGGTAGACCAAACCCTGGACACCGTTGGGACTCACCAGGGGCAACGCCAGGAGGGCCTTCNCCCCCCGGGTCAACAGGACGGGCTCCCTCCTTCGGTCGAGGGAGGTAAGCTCTTCCCGGACCAGGAGCTTGCCTTCCAGGTAGGCATCCCGGAGGAGGGACTGGGGCAGGTCGGCAAGGGTCACCAGCGGCTGGTGAGTCCCAGGGNGGTACCCGTCCATGGTGGTCTCGCCTTCGAGGACCAGGCCGGCGTCTCCGGGAATCAAGAGGACGACCCGGGTGGCCCCGGAGTTTTCCAGAATGAGCCTGGTGATCGTCCGGGTCAACGACTCGCGGTGGATCTCCCCCGAGATTGCCTCCAGGGCCCGGACCAGGGCCTGGCGGTCTACGTCCCACAGGTTCTCCCGCCGGCGCTCGCCGGTCTCCCGGTCGGGGGTCACGACCCCGGCAGCCGCGGCCTCTCCGTCCAGGAGGGCCACCTTGGCCCTGGCCCCGTACCGACGCCAGTGATCCCGGGCTTCGGCCAAGTAGTGGCGGGCCAACCCGTCGCTCCGATGCCGGGCGAAGAACCGGGCCGCCCGCTCCCTGGCTAAGGCTTGGTACGCCAACAGCCGGGAACTGTCGGCGGCGTCGATGGCGGCGAGGTAACGGGTTTGAGCCTCGAGGATCCACCCCTGGATCTCGAGGCTTTCGGCCTCGAGGATGGCGGCGTGGAAGCCAAACGTGGGACTCATCCGGGCCCATCGCCGGGCCTGGCGGGCCCTTTGGTCGAGCCAGCCCCTCCTGGCCCCTGACCCTCGTCGGACGAGGTCGGCGTGGATCAGGCCCGAGTACAGAGTCAACGCTTCCTCGTACAGCGACCCGGCCACCGCGGGGCGAAGGGCCTCGGCCTGGGTCATGGCCTCCAGAGCCCCCCCGAGGTCTCCCAGAAGGAAGGCCGTGGAGGCCATGGTACTGTAGCAAACCGCCAGACCGCTGAGGGATCGGGCCTTCCGGTACTCCTCCAGACCAGCCTCGGGGTCGAAGCCTTCCGATGCCCATTGGAGCCCAGGGCCGGAGCCCCCGGTCCCCTGGAGCAGACGTAGGCTTTGGAGAACAAACCCCACCGAGACCCGGGTGAGGGGGAATCGGGTTCGACCGATGAGATCCCGGGCTTCCTCGGTCCGCTGAAGCCTCTGGGGCAAGTCCTCCCCGGGGTTCCACAGGGTGGCGAACAACTGGGCGTACGTGAGGTAGAGCAGATCGCCACTGTCTTCTGAGGCCTGTCGGGCGGTCGTAAACCGCGTTCTCAAGGAGTCCCAGGGTTCAAACCNCCCCGCCCCAAAGAGACCGGTCAGGACCAAGACCATGCTTCGCCAGGTCAAGTCGTCGTAGCGTTGGTTGATCTCCCAGGCGAGGCGGCCAAACTCATAGGCCCCTTTCTGGTCGCCCAGGGCGGCGAGCAACACGGCGTACCCCGTGTACGCCGGGGCGGCCTCCCGGCTCAAGCCATCGCGAAGGGTAACCAGGGTCGCCGAAAGGACGGCGACCCCGAAGAGTTTCTGTTGCCCCGAGTGGAACGCCGGGGGGATGAATCCAGAGAGCAGGAGAAGAAGAATGCGACTCGTTTCCTGGACGTTCTCGCTCTGGACCCGGAGACGATCCAGGGAGCGCCCGACGAGGGCTAGCTTTACCTGGGCCAAGGCGAAGGCAACGTGGGCGCCGGTGGGGTGCCGGGACATTGTCCACCCGAGCTCTTTCAGCCCTTTCATCCCGGCGTCGATGGATCCCTCAATGTCGCCAAGGTAAAAAAGAAAGCTTTGCTGCCGTTCCCGGATCTGGGCCCGACGAACCGCCGAAGGGGCCCGGGTCACTGCCTCTTCGCACCACTTATCGGCCAAATCCCTGCGGAACTCGGTGTACGCCGCTTCCACGGCCCCGAGAGAAAGCCTCCACCCGAGGNCGGGACCGACCAACTCGAGGTCCGGACCGACCTGGGCCTGGGCCGCCTCGAAAAGGGCCAGGCTGCCCGGGTAGTCGCTGGCCATCCTGGCGGCTTCCCCGGCCTCGACGTTGACCTCGATGAGGTCCCGACGTTCTTCGGGCTCGAGGGCTTCGACGCATCGATTGAGGTGGACGGCGACCGCCCCCGGAGGCACCGGTTCTCCCGAGCGACGACGGGCCAGACGGCTTCGGCCCACCAGGAGATGGGCTTCGTGGCGTTCCTCATCGGTGGCCGTCTGGTAGACGGTTTCTTGAACCCGGTCATGGGCAAACCGGAACTCTCCCGGCCCCAGGCGTTCCCAGATCCCCAAGGAAAGGAGTTCTTCGAGAACGGCTTCCACACCCTGGGGATCGAGACCCCCGAGGGTAATCACTTCCTCCTGGCAAAACCTCAGGCCCAAGAGAGCGGCCACCAGGAGGGCCCTCCGGACCGAAGCCCCTAAGGAAGCGGTGCGATCGACCACCAGGGACAGCCCGGGGTCCCGGGGAAGGTCATGCAACACATCCGGGCGTAGCCGCCATTGGCCCGTGGCTTCGTCGAAAGCGGCGGCCCCCCGGCGGTTGATTTCACGAACCAGGAGTCCGATGGTGAACGGATTCCCCGCCCCGATCCGGACGAGGAGGTGGGCCAGGGCCCCTCGGTCCTCGTCGCCCAACGCCGACGCATCGGCCAGGAGGGCCTCGACGGCCGTCTTGTCCAGGGGATCGAGGTCCCGGAGGACCCGACTGGGGGCATCGCCCTGGGCCATCAAGGCTAGAAACGTCTCACAGCGAGCGGGGGTGTCCGGCCGACAGGTAGCAATCAACGCGAACCGCGGAATCCGGGCCTGGGCCAGAGCCTCCAGGACCTTCATGGTCAGGTCGTCAGCCCAGTGAAAGTCTTCGACGACCACCACCAAGGGACGGACCGCGGCCACCAGGCCAAAGAAGAGGACCAGGGTCTGCAGAAAACGCTGTTGGCTCTCTTCAGCACTGAGGGAAAGGAGCTCGGGTCCCGGGCCCACGTGGGGTTGCAAGGCCGGGACGAGGTTGGTCAGCACCCGGAGGTTGCGCCCCNCCTGGGCCCGCAACACGTCCGTCCAGCCCGTCCTGACGGCGTTGGCCAGGCCCAGGGGGTCCCGGACCCATTGGTCAAAGATCTGCCCCAGGGCCCCGGTGGCGAACGGGGGCTCGAACTGGTCAAACTTGCCCTGAAGCCACAGGATGCCCTCGGGCTCGGTCCGCCGCCGGTAGTCTTGAACGAGGCGAGATTTTCCCAACCCCGGGTCCCCCCGGAGGACGAGGACGACCGAACGGCCGCCCTGGAACCACCCCAGGGCCTGGGTCCAGTACGCGAGGTCGGAGTCCCGACCGTAGACCGCATGGACCTCGGCGATGGCCGTGGAGCGGTCGTGCTTACCGGGGACGAAGGGGCCTGAGTCGCCCCGGTGGGCTTGGGCGAGGTCCCACTTCAAACCCCGGAGGGTCTGGTAGCGAGCATTGGGATCTTTCTGCAAGAGCTTCTGGACGACGGCGGTCAAGATGGGGCCCCGGGACTGCCATTCGGCCTCATCGAACCCCGGCATCTGGTTCCAGAGTTCATAGAGCCGTTCCATCGTATCGGGTTTGGCCCCGGGCCACCGGTGGGCCAGGAACCGGTAGAGCACAGTGCCCCACGAGAACAGTCCGCTCCGGAGGTCGACTCGCAGCCCGGCTCGGGTCGACATTTCCGGAGACAACACCAGAAGGTCTTCCGGCCCCCCGCCATCGGCATCCCGGGGAACCGGGNCGCCCCCGAGAGCCATCACGTGGCCAAGGTCAAAGGAAACCAACCCCCGGGGGGTCACCACCAGGCGAGTAGGATCGGTGACCACGAGGGTGGCCCCACGGTCGACCAATCGCTCCCATTGGTCGAGAAAAGGCCCGATCCGGGGTTCAAACTTCTCCCAACCCTGGGGATCGTCCAACAGGTCCGAAAGCAAGGGGCCCCCGGGGTCGTGGAATGCGGCCAAGACCGACGGCCCCTCGAGGAACCACCGGTAGGGACGGGCCAAGCCTTCGGAGTACGGGCCCAACGACTCCCAAAGTCGGGCCCGGTCGCTCGAGACGTCGGGCCCCTCGGCGGGGGTCGGAAGGGCCAGAAGGATCACCGGCACCTTGCCCAGGAGCCCTCGGTAGGCCTCGGTCCCGAACGAGGGGGGAAGGCCCACCGGGTCGTGGAACCCGTCGGGGAATCGGATCACGGGTGAACCCCGGGGCCTCGGGTAAACAGATCGTCGACGGTATCGTCAAATCCGAAGAAATACGAGGAGAGATTCCAGAGGATCCAACAGTTCACCCCGAAGAAGAGGTACCCCCAATACCCGAGAAGGGGCATCTCTGAAAACAGGTGGATTACGTCCACGTAGGGAACGCTGTACTTCCAGTACCCCGGGGTGGTGGGGATGGTCGGGTGGAACCAGTTGCTCCCAAAGTTCCAGAGTTCCCAAAAGATGCCATTGCAAAGGGTTCCGAGGGCGATGAGGTTAACCTTGGACCAATCTCCGGTGCCCAGGTCGTCGAGAAGGGTGGCCTTGCCGACGAGACCTAAGGCCGCCCCCAGGGTCGGGACCAGGGACACCCAGATCCCCCAAAACAGCAGATAGGGAAAGTACCCCATCCCAAAGGTGAGCCCGAGGCCGACCAGGAGTACCACGATCTGGACCCAGCGAGGGACCCAAAACCGAGGCCCGTGACGATACCGAGCCGCCAGACGGGGAAAGGTCTTGGCCAAGCAGTACCACTCAAAGATTCCGGTCAGGACCGTGGTATACCCTAAAAAGAACCAGACGATAGTCCCAAAATCCGAGAGGATCGAGCTATTCGGGTAGTACCAGTTTTCCAGGACAAAGAAGTTCAGGAACTCGAACAGAAACCAGCTGAGGCACGAAACCAGGATCATGATTTTGAACGTGGAAGGCTTGGACGCCATGAGGGAGCGGCCCCCGTTCCTGGCGTACACAATCCCATCCAGGACGGCGATCATCCCCCACGCCAGCGGGACGAACGCGTAGTGCTCCAGAGGGAACAGAACGTGGAGCCGGGACCACATCAAGAACCACGCCACGGCCACCACGGGAAGCCCGAGCCAGAACCACCAGGGCAACCGGTGGCGGGCCGGCCGAGGCCCGGGGTCCGAGGGCCGAAACCCAAACCATCGGGGAAACCCCAGGAAGAGCAGAATGAACAGTGCAAAGGCTGCAAATCCCACAAAGTAAGCAAGATTGANCCCGGGAGGATTCTGGACGAACCGGGCCGGAAACGCGCCGTACCCCAGGGGCAAGGCTCCGGTGGCCGCCAGGCTCCCCACCAGGGGTAGGTAGACGACGCCGAGAAAGACCAGGAGAACCCAAAGCTTTTGTCGCAAGTGTTTCATATCCCGCTCCATGGTGCGTAGAGATTCTGTCAGGGAAGCCTTTGTCAGAATAGTCGGGACGAGTCAGCCCTGCAAGGAGAGGTGACGATACCAGGTCAGTTGGTCTTGTTCCTGGGCCCAAAGCGGGGCCTCAAGGTCCAGGGTCCCTCCGTCGGGGTGGGGAACCACCAGGCGACGACACCACAGATGAAGGCCTCCGAGCGTCCGGCCGAGGGCCCGGGCCTGGGCGTCAAACCAGCCATTCATCCCCGTATCGCCCCAAACCGTGTCCCCCAGGATGGGGTGCCGCAGGTCGTCGCAGTGTTGGCGAATCTGGTGCCGACGTCCGGTCACGGGCCGGGCTTCGACGAGAGAAAATCGAAACGTCTCAAACCCCCGTCGGGCCCAGGGCACCTCAAAGGACTCCAGAGGCCGGAACCAGGTTTCGGCATCGGTTCGGTCAGGCATTTTGATGTCGAGCTGAACGTCGAAGGTGGCGTGGGCCTCGGGCATCCATCCCCTGACCACGGCCCAGTAGGTCTTATCCNCCCGACGCTCTCGGAAGGCGGCGCCGATGGCGGCGGCGGCCCCGGGGTCCAGGGCAAAGAGGACAACCCCCGAGGTCGGCCGGTCAAGTCGATGGACGGGGTAGAGCTTGACCCCCAGGTCCCCGGTGACGGCTTCGACCAGGGACGGCTCTCCCCGGTTCAAGGGGCTGGGGTGAACGTGGACCCCTGCCGGCTTGTGGATGGCCAGGGNGCGCCCGTCCCGGTGAAGGACCGCCCAGGTCATGGGGAAGTCCCGGGGAAGGCCGTCAATAGCGCTTCTTTTCCACCAGGACCGCCATGAGCTGGTTCAACAGACGAAGGTCCATCTCTTCGGCGTTGGCGTTGATCCCTTCCTTGATCATCTCCCACTCCTCTTCGCTGAACTCAGCGTCCATGGCCGGGACTTGGCCGGTCATGAAGTCAATCATGGCCATGGGACTCTCGGCCAACTGATAGATGGACTTATCCTCAGACTCGTCGTCAAAGTACCGGTCCGCATAGAAGTTGAAGACGTCGTGCTTGAGGTTATCCGGCAGTTCCTTCAGGAAGGAGAACAGCACGTCCCGGATTTCGCTCGAAATCTGCTCGTCGCTCTGGCCATCGGCCCGGCGGATCGCCTCTTTGGCTTTTTTGAAATACGCTTCGGATGCGGTCATAGGAACCTCGGACCAAGATAATACACCGCCGGGGCCCCCTCTGGTAAGCCCCGGTTCGCGGTCTTTCCCCTTAGTTTTCGAGCAGAGTGATTTCGACCCGACGGTTCTTGGCCCGGTTCTCGGGGCTGTCGTTGGGGGCCAGGGGCTTCGAGGAACCCCACCCCCGGTACGCGATCTGGTCGGGTCGGCGGACGCCCTCGGCCAAGAGCTCGTTGCCTACGGCGGCAGCCCGAGCTTCGGAGAGGGCCTGGGGATCGCTGGCACTGGCCACATCGGCGGTAAACCCTTCGACCAGGATGTCCCGATCGGGGTACTGCCTCAGGATGTCTCCAATCACCTTGACCTTCGCTCGCTCCGAAGGGATGAGTTCGGCCGACTCCCCCGGGAAGCGAATTTGGTCAAGGTTGATCACCACGCCCCGGGGTGCGGCTTTCACGTCCACATCCCCCAGGCCCCGGTCCGCCAGCCCCTTCTTCACCTGGGCGGCCACCGCAGGCTTGTCCATGGTCTTCGCCTCGACCAGGTGAGATTCGCCCTTGCCGGTGTACTCGACGACTTGGCCCGTGTTCATGGTGAGGACGAGTTTGTAGTCCTCTTCGTAACCTTCTTCCCGGCCTCTCTCAGGGTTGAAGTAGTGGATCTGGTGGGAGTAGCCGGTCATGAGCAGCGGATAAAACGACAACCGGGGGTAGCGAAACCCCGTCTTCTTGTACAAGTCGTAGTCGGATCGGATGGCCACCAGCGACTTTCCATCCCGGACCACCGGCCCCTGGTAGGTGTAGCTCACATCCACCGGCACCCGGAGCAGGGATTCCACCCCGAAATCGGTGCGAAGGTCGTGGACTTCCTCCCCGGGGCTCGACCAGGTGTCTCCTGGCTTGAGCTCCCCTTCGGGGAGGGTGGGTACGTTCCGGACGGTGGGCATGACGGCGGTGGCGGGGATAGTGTAGATCCCCCGGGCGTCTTCGACGTACTCACTGTCGAACTCTTCGCTGATGGCACCGGCGGTGTCACCGTCCACATGGGTTAGGTACACGATGTGCCCCTTGATCTGACCACTGCCCGGGGGATCGGTGGCCACCACGGCGTACGAGACCCGGTACTCCTGGAGGCTGTCTTGCAAGAACTTTCCGTCGACCGTGACCCTCTGGGTGGTGGTCCCGTAGTAGCGGTATTGGTCGCCGGTCTGGAAGAGAAACCGGAGGGGATCGGCGGTGGCCGCAGAACCGAGGGCCCAGAGCCCCCAAACGCAGAGAATGAGCCTTTTCATGGGGCCCTCCCGCTTCGTTTTCGGCGTGTCTTTTAACTTTCTTGACAAAGGAAAGAACCCATGGCTATCCTTCGTAATCGGCTTTTTTTTCATGAAGGAGACCATGGAGTGAGTTCCAAAGAACCGTTTGAACTGGACTTGCCGAACTTGAAGATTGTTGTCGACGAACTCCAGCGGCGTCTGAAGGAAGAGGAAGACCCGACCGAGCTGGGGGAGTATCGTCGGGCCTACCGGAAGTTGGTTCCTTTTTTTATGCGGAGTTACTTGGCTGGGTACCTGTTGCGCCAAGTGGCTTCCCAGGGGCGGATTCGACGCAAGATGGCCACGACCACCCTTTTCATGAGCATTGGAAAGAACCGCCGGGTCTACCCCCGGGATCTGGTTCAGTTGCTCTTTGCCGCCGGCCAGGTGTCGAAGGCCGACATTGGTGACATCAAGATCCTCGACAACTATTCCTTTGTGGAGATCGAAGAAAAGGTGGCACCGTCGGTGATCAGTCGTCTGGACGGGATTCAATACCGGGGCCGGCACCTCACGGTGAACTTCGCCAAGAAGCGGTCCGAAGAACCAGGGACCGAGGTCGGGGTCGCCGCGGAGTCCCTTTCCTAAGGGTCTTAGGCGCTGAGGTCGAGAACGAGACCCCGGACCGGGCCCCAGGCCCGGAACGGTGAGTCCTCTTTTTGCATCGCGTGGGCCTGGGCCGAAAGTTTCGCGATGGCCTCGTCGGGTTTGGAGATGTCCACGTCCTGCAGCTTCACCGGGGGCGTCCCGGCTTGGCGGTGGGCGTTGATCTGGGCCAGGAGGCTGTCGATCACCTTAAGGCGATCCAAGGACAAACCGCCTTCGGCCACGGGAACACCTTCCACATACTGGAACTGAGCGTAGAGCGAGACGTCGGCAGCCACAGGGACGGATAGCTTCCCCGTCATCGACGGCATGTAATACGAGTAGGGATTGACCGGACCGACAGGGGCATGGATGACACTCATACAGTTCCTCTCCCCCCTATTGTCGGAGTCCGGGAAAGAAACCTGAGAAAAATGCGAAAACCACTTGACAAACAAGATTTGAAGACAACGACGCGCCCCGGAAGGGGGTTGCCTGGGCCCGTCGCCCGGCATTCGAGTTGACAAGGGTACTGGGAGTCCCTAAAATCAAATGCCTATGGCAGATAAAGAAGAAACGATCGAAGTGGAAGGCGTGGTCCGTGAGTCGCTCCCCAACACTATGTTCCGGGTCGAAATCCAAAACGGACACGTCATCCTCGCTCACCTCTCGGGCAAGATGCGAAAGAACTACATCCGCATCGTCCCAGGGGACCGGGTAAAGGTCGAACTCTCACCCTACGACCTCACCCGAGGCCGGATCATTTTCCGCGAACGCTGACCCCGCTGAGCCAGACCCAACTGGCCCCCTTCCCCCCATCCCTTCGTCCCGCCTCACCCCAAGCAGCGACGTTCTTGTCCTTCAGAAGAGCTTGTTGCACGGCGTCTTTCACCACACTTCGGCGATGTTCCGAGTGGAGGCCCTTCCCGTGGATCACGAGGACCTTTTGGTACCCGGCCTGACGGCTCTCCCTCAGGAAGTTCCGCAAGGCTCCTAACGCTTGGTCGACGAGGAGACCATGGAGGTCGAGCTCATCGTCCAAAGGGGCCTTTTCCATGTCGGTCCTTGGGGGAAGCTGGGGCTCCCGGGGAAGCTCTTGATCCTTGTCCCGGATTTGGCTGTCCCTAGGGGCTCGTTTTTCCCAAGCCTCCAGGATCCGCGAGAAGTCCATCAATGGCCCCCGGACAGAGGAAGAAGGCTCGAAGACTGAACCCAGCCCTCCAGGCCGTACCCCGTCTGGACGAGAACCCACCGGTCGGAGGCCCCTTGAACTTTCACCACGGTCCCGGCTTTGAGGGTCATCCAGGTCTCGGCCAAGTCCCCGGGGACCTTGCGAATCGGGCCATCGGTCAGGCCAATCACCGCATCGGCCTCGGTTCGGGCGTTCTCAGCCCCGGCGACCACCAGGCCCAGAACGACAGTCGTCAAGACCGCCACTGCCAACGGAGGCACCCAACCCGGGGCCCCGGACAACCTCTGGGCGGCCCACAGCCCAAAGGGCAGGTTGAAGGCGAAACAAAAGCCCAGGAACAACCAGTTGGTGGGCCAACCGATCCAGGGAACGAACTGGTCGGTGATGAGGTCTTTTTCCTCGAGAGCCATGAGCGCCCGCCCGGCCGAGTCCCCTTGGAAGCCGGTCCGGAGGGCGAGGCGAAAGGCCTGGATCGCTTCGGCGGTCCGCCCCGCATCCCGGCAGGCCAGGGCCTTGTTGTACCAAAGGCCTGGCTCCCCGGGGTGAGCCTGGGCCAGGGCTGCCCACTGGTCAGCCGCCACCGCGCCCCGGGCCTGAAGGGCCTCGGAAAAGCCCTCGGGGGCTCCCTCGGACGCCCCGGTCAATGAGACCCCGAGGACGAGGAACACAAGAAGGCCCCGACCAGGTCCCCGGAGGACAAAGGTGCCCAGGAGGACGAGGGGCCCCGGCAAAAAGAACAACACCACTGGCCAGCCTTGAAGGACGCCCCAGGGGCGAACGGCCTGGACCCCAGCCCAATCCAAGGGCCGGGCCGACGACGCCACCTCGGTGGCCCCGGAGGGCAGATGCAGCGCCACCGACGTGGTCCGAGGGTCCCAACGATCGATCCGCATGGTCTTCGTCTGGAAGGCTTCGAACCCGGGAAGAGTCACGGTGATGGTCCGGGCTTGATCCGTCGCAAACCGCCACGTGACCACTAAACTGCCCTCGTAGCCGGCTTTTCCCGCCCGGTAGCGGGTTCCCTCTTGCCGGGACGTCAAGGTCAGCGAAGGAATCGCCACGTCGGGAAGCTTCAGGTAGGGGAAGTTTCCTTGCCCCGACAGCTCTTGGGTGACCACCAGTTGTCCCGGCTGAGCCGAATCTTCTTTCGCATCCACGGAGTACGAGAAGGCCCCCACCGCCCGACTCTGGGCCACCTCGTCTGGGATGGCCTCGACGTCCAACGTCAGCGGGGGAACGGGTCGATCGAGCCCTGACACCGAACCCCGGAACCCCGGGATGGTCACTTGGCCGGCCTTCGTGGGAATCAGCATCCATCCCCCCCAAGGGATGTTCATCAAACGGTCTTCCCCGATGCTGTTGATCTGGATCTCCCCCAGCCCCACGACTTTGTCCCACAGGGCCCCCGCCGGGGCGCCCAGCCCCGGATCCTGGGGTTGGGCCAGGACATCGAGGTTCTTGGCCTGCAAGATCAGGGGAATGGCCTGGCCTTCGTAGAAGGGACCGTCGGGCACAATCCACCCCAATTGGACGGGGAAACGCCGTTTGGCCTCGTCGGCGGCCAATAGATATACTGTGACCGCGGGCAAGACCTGAATTTGGGTGCCCAGCCTCACCTCAAAGGGCCCCACGTCGACGATCCCCGGGGCGTTGGTCCGGAAGGTGAAGGTGACCTTGGTCGCCCGGCTGAGGACCCCCGGGGTCTTTTCCCACGAAGTCTCCCGGATGTAGGGTCCGTCCGAAAGGGAAAGCTGGGGGGGAAGGGTCGGAACGGGAACCTTGACCGATAACGAATCGGGGGTGTCGACCAAGAGGTCGATCGACCAGCGGGTCCCGACGACGTACCGGTCCGAATTGAGGACGACCCGGGCCTCGGGCCCCGGGGCCGCGTAGACCGGGGCGGCCAGGGCCAGGATCACCAATCCGATGAGGATGTCACGGTATCGGGATGGTTGTTGGCTTTCCATCGGGTTCCCTCCAGTCGATTGATGTAGTCGAGCAGGGCCTTCTGGGTCTCCCCGGGGTCGGTCCGGTCGGTGGCTCGAGCTCGGGCGGGCAGAGCCGACCCGAAGTTCTGGGTCTTGAGCAGGCAGATTTCCAGGTTGCGTTTTGCGTCGAGGCTCGAGGGCTTCATCACCAAGGCCGTCCGAAACTCCTGACAGGCCTGGTCGTACTGACCTCGCTGGTAGAGGAGGTAGCCCCGGTTGAAGGCCAGGCGATAGGCCAGCTCTTCGGAGCTTGGGGTGGCGATGTGGTTCCAGACCGAAAGGGCGGTGTTGGTCTCGCCCAGGGCATTGTAGACGTTCCCGAGGTTGTAGTTCACCACGTCCCGGGCTTCCCCCGACCCCTGGACCGACAGGTACTGCAGGCTCGCCTTTTGGAAGTCACCCCGCTGGAAGGCGGCATTCCCCTGGACGATGGCCCAACCATCGGACCAGTCTGAGCAGGAGGCCAGGGTGAACGTCCCCAGGACCAGGGAGGCCTGGAGCAGTCGGGCCAGGAAAGGCTTCATCAAAACNCCCCCTTCCACGGGACAATGCGAACCAGGAGAAACCCAGAGAGGGTCATCAACGCCAGGAACAGGAAGATTCGATACCGGGGCACCGAGTCCAGGGCCNCCCCCCCCCGGGACGTGGGGTTAGCTAGACTCGACAACAGGTCCTGAAGTTCTCGTTGCCCCGGCCGGTCGGCCCCCAAGAAAAACCGTCCTCCTGACTCGCTGGCGATGAGCCTCAGGGAGTCGTCGGTCCGCTTGGTCACCACGGGGAAGCCAAACTCATCTTTCAGGAACCCGTCCTGATCGGGGATTTTGCCCCCCTCGGAGGTTCCAAAGGCCAGGGTAAACACTTTGATCCCCTCGGCACCGGCCTTTCGGGCCGCCCCCAAGAGGTTGCCGTCCCGGTTCTCCCCATCGGACAGGAACACGACGACCCGGTGGTGAAGGGAGGAGTACCCCACCGTCCGAAGGGCTTCCTGGAGGCCCTCGGCCAGGTTTGACCCCGGAGAGGTGATCAGGTTGGGGCCCAGTTCGTCTAGCCATCGGACGATCACCCCTTGGTCTGGGGTCAAGGGGGCTAACGTGACCGCCGNCCCCTCAAAGGCGACGAGGGAGAACCGGGCCGTGGGAAACGCCGCCAACAAGACTCGGATCACCTCCCGGGCTTGGTCCAGCCGGGAGGGCGGAGCATCGGTCGACAGCATGCTCCGGGACACGTCCACCGCCAACGCAATGTCGAGGCCATCCTGGGGCTCCTCCACCGGGACGTGGCCCCACGAGGGTCCTGCCCAGGCAAAAAGCAGCAGGAGAAAGGNGAGGAGGAGCAATAAACCGGACAGGAAGCCCTTGAGGAGAAACACCGAGTGGAGGCGGTTTCCCCGCCAGGCCCCTCCGATCCGGAGCAACTCTTGGCGACCCTTCAAGTGGGACAGGTACAAAACGAACCCGGCGGGGACCAAGAGCAACAGGGCCCAGAACACTTCGGGATTGCTGAAGCTCACACAATCTCCTTGAGGACGAGTTTCCGGAGGAGGAAGAAGAAGACCAAGCAGACCAGCCCGGCCACCAAGAAGCTCCCGAAGAGGGGATCGTTGTGGACCTCGACCTTCACCCTCTTGGTAGCGGTTTCGCGGCTGTCGATGGCCAGAAAAATCGACTCGAGGCTCCCGGCCGACCCCGCTGAGAAGTACGCCCCCAAGGGAGGAGTCGCCAAGGACTTCAGGAACTCTTCATCGAACCCCGCCTCCAGGGTCCCGGAGTAGGCCATACCCGTCTTCGGATCCGTGACCTCCAAGGGCACCTGGGCGTTGGTTCCGATCCCGATGAGGTAGAACGGGATGTTCAGCGACCGAATCAGGTCCACAGCCGTGGTGGGCTGGATCTCCCCCGCGTTATTGACCCCGTCGGTGAGCGCAATGATGACCCGTTGGGGGGCCGTAGAATCTTGCAAATGCAACGCAGCCACGGCGAGGCCGTTCCCCAGGGCCGTTCCGTCGCCGAGACTCATCACCTGAAGCTCGTCGAGGCGCCTCAGGAGGTAGTCGTAGTCCAGGGTCAACGGCACCCGCAGAGCCGCATCCCGGCCGAAACTCACCAATCCAATCTGGTCGCTCTGGCGGCCCCGGACGAACCGACGAATCACATCCTTGGCGGCGCTGAAGCGGTTGTCCGGCGGGAAGTCCCGGGCTCCCATGCTCGGGGATTCATCCAAAACGATGAAGATATCGGCACCGGCGGTGAGGTACACCTTCTCTTGCCGGGTCAACGAAGGCCCGGCCAGGGCCGTGATCAGCAACACAAACGTGGCCCACAGCGCCACGTTGGACAACCCCATGAGCAACTGCATCCCCGGGATCCCGGGACGAAACCGCAGTCCCTCCCACAGGCCCAAGGGGAACAGGAGCCGACCTCCCCTCCCCTTCCACCGATGCTTCAGGTACATCAGAATGGGGATGAACACCAACAGGAAGAAATACCCAGGTTCCTCAAACGTTAGCACCGGGGCCCTCCTTCCCTTCGAGACGGCTTGCTTCTCGCCGGAGACTTTCGAGATCCTCGAGGCGCTCGGCCACCGGAGGTTCCTGGGCGTCGAACCGGACGACGTCGGCCCGGTGGAGGAGCCGAGCCCATTCGGCGGTCCAGGCCGGGGGCAGGGTATGGAGCACCTCGGAAGCCTCCGAGGCCGTCAGGGTACTGAAGTCTTGGTTAAAGCGCCCCGTGAGGTACCGTCGGACCAACAGACTGAGGTCCGTGTAAAACTCGGGGCCCGGAACCCCCATGGCCCGGGACTGCAAGCGCTTGAGTTCCCGGGACAGGTGCCGCCAGGCCCGGTGTCGGTCCGAACGCTTCCCATGGGCCCCCAGGGCCCGGACCACGGGGCCTGAGACCCTCCAGGCCACCAGGGGCAAGATGATGACCACCAAGACGACCCCAAAGAGCATCAACTCAGTATGGGGCAACAGCATTTGGTCCCGGGGAGGTTGCAGTTCGGACGGGGCGTCCTTCCCCAAGAGGCTGTTGGTGGTCACCCGGACCCCGTCGAGGGTGAGATCCCCCAGGACCAAGGGAGGCAACGTCTTTACCCCCGGGGCAAAGGGAACGAACTTCACCGAGACGTGCTCGAACGGCGGGNCGTGGCGCACCTGCACATCCCGGATGAGGACCCAGCTCTGGGTGGGAAGACTCAAGGGAGGCAGGAGGGACTTCCCTTCGGGAAGAACCAGAGTCAGCCGCAATTCCACTTGATCGCCGACGTAGAACACCGGGGGAACGAACACGGTTTCCGTGATGGGGTTCGGGGCCTCTTCGGCGGTCAGGGGGCCGAGGACCAGTGCCCCCCACGCCCCGATCAAGACGATCAGCCGGAGACCCCTCATCGGTGGGCCCCCCGGTGGTTGAAAAACGACGCTAGTCGGGCCGAAGGATCGTCGAACGTGCTGACTTCGAGGATGGGCACCCCCCGGCGGGCACACTCACGCTTCCACTGAAGGCGCTGCAGGGTCCAAAAGTCGTGGTACTCCTTTCGGAACGTTCGACTGTTCCCGAAACCCAGGACCACCTGGTCGGTTTCGGGGTCCACTAGTTCGATCAAGCCGCCCTCGGGAAACTCGGTATCGATGGGGTCGTAGATTCGGATGGCAATCACGTCGTGGTGTTTGGTGACCAACGACAGTTCCTTCCAGAAATTGGACGTCTTGAAGTCGGACAGGACGACGATCNCCCCCCGACGCTTCATCGATTCCTGGGCCGTCCGAAGGGCCAGGGCCAAGTTCGAGCCCCGGCCCTGGGCCTGGGTCATGAAGCAGGACTGGACGAGGCTCAGGGCGTGGGTTTTCCCCTTCCGGGGAGAGACCCAGCGTTCGATTCGGTCCGTGTAGAGGACGGCACCCACCCTGTCCTCGGTGGAGACCGCCGAGAAGGCAAGGTTGGCGAACAGGCTGTTGAGGATTTCGCGCTTGTTGTGGCGCCCCGACCCCGAGTTCATCGAGGGGGAGATGTCGGCCACGATATGAAGGCTGAGTTCTCTCTCTTCCCGAAACTTCTTGGTGTAGACGGTCCCGAGACGGCTCGAGACGTTCCAGTCGATGAACCGGGCGTCGTCCTGGGGGTCGTACTCCCGGACTTCGTCAAACTCCAGGCCGGGTCCCCGGAAGACCGAACGGTAATTGCCGGCGAACAGGCCCTCAACCAATCGGGACGAGTGGAGTCGGAGTTGGCGGATGCGGGTGTAGAAGTCCTGAAAATCGAACATGGTCTCAGGGAATGGTCACGGCAGACAGGAGGATGCGGATCACATCGTCGGCGTTCATTTCTTCGGCTTCGGCCTCGTAGCTGAGGACGATCCGGTGACGAAGGACTTCGAAGGCCACGGCCTTCACATCCTCGGGCAGCACAAACCCCCGTCCCTCAAACAGGGCCTTGACCCGGGCCAGCCGGTACAGGGCGATGGACGCCCGGGGACTCACTCCGTACTCGATGAATCGGGTGAAGCCGTAGTTCTTTCTGTCCTTTTCCCGGGTGGCACTGGCAATGCTGACGATGTAGGTTTCGATCCGTTCGTCGACCCGAACCGAGGCCACCGCCTGCTTCAGCTTCTGAAGGGCCCCCACATCGAGGACCCGGTGGATGGGGGGAAGGGTCTCGTGCTCGCTGGCGATCACTTTCAGGATATGCAGCTCTTCTTCGGGCGTGGGGTACGAGACCACCAGTTTCATCATGAACCGGTCCAACTGGCTTTCGGGCAGGGAGTACGTTCCTTCTTGCTCGATGGGATTCTGGGTCGCCAGGACGAAGAAGGGGTCGGGAAGGGCAAAGGTCTGCTCGCCAATGGTGACTTGCTGTTCGCCCATGGCTTCCAGGAGCGCGGATTGCACCTTGGCAGGGGCCCGGTTGATCTCGTCGGCCAAGATGAAATTGCTGAAGACGGGGCCCTTCCGAGGGGTGAACTCACCGCTTTGCTGGCGGTAGACCATGGTGCCTACGAGGTCAGCGGGCAGCAGGTCGGGGGTGAACTGGATCCGCTTGAAGTCCAGGCCCATCACCTCCGAGAGGGTTTTGACCGCCAGAGTCTTGGCCAACCCCGGGACCCCTTCGAGGAGAATGTGGCCCC
>JGI26470J50227_1000400_pt1 | contig 18271 bp, 42 predicted proteins | sample FreactTroBogLake_FD_50227 | JGI IMG/M metagenome (IMG submission 50227) | reverse complement strand
AACGTAACTTGCATTTGCGTTGCTCCGTGTTGCTGTTTAACAAGTGCATATTAGCACAATGCGCAGCGCTGTAAACTGCGCATTGTGCATAGCTGCTATGCAGTTTTTACACTTGCACAGTTTGCTTTGCTGCGCTAATGCTTACAATGTTTTCCATTGCAATAGTGCGCACTGTAACGCTATGCGTTACGTTGTTTGTAACGTTGTGTGTAGTATTGTCGTTGCTAAGCAACTTAGCAGCAGCACTTGCAGTAAGCAGCGCAGCAACTTGCTGTTTTGTAGCAATTTGCTCGTCAATGTAATAAACGCTGTTTGCGTTGTTGTAAATTGCAAACAAGTATTGCTTGCTGTTTTGTTTGTGCTGCACAATGCTATAGCAAGCAGTATGCTCAAAATAGTTGCTTTGCGCAACAAAATTTGTTACGTTTTGTTCGTCGTTTGTAGCAATTTGCGCAGCAGTGCGCTTTACAGCGTTTGTGTAAGCGTTTGTAAACGCTTGCAAGTTGTTAAACAGTTGCACGTTTGCAACGGCTACTTTGCGCACGTTGCGCGCTTTGTGCGCGGCGGCAGTTGCAACTTGCGTAACATAGCAAATGTTAGCAAAAGTAGTGCCATGCACATTTTGTAACAGCGTTGCAACTTGCTGCGCAGTAATAGTGTTAGTGTTAGCGTGCAGTGCAATAGCAGTGTTAGCAGTGTTAGCAGTGTTAGCGTTAAGCATGTTGCTGTCCCTTGTTGTGCGTTGCTTACAAGCGCATATTAGCACAAGCACAGCGCTGCGCAAGCAAAATAGTGCTCGCGCTACGCATACTAGCTATGCGTTTTTAGTGCTTGCGCAGCGCTGTGCTTGTGCTATTATGCGCTTGTAAGCAGCAACAAGCAGTGCGCAAGCGTCGAGCTCTGAGACCATCGTTACGCAAACAAAACAAAAAAAAGCAGCACAAAAAACGCGCTATTGCTAGCGCGTTTTATGCACTGCATATTAGCACAATGCGCAGCGTTGTAAACTGCGCATTGTGCATAGCTGCTGCGCAAGCTCAACACTTGCGCAGCTTGCTTTGTTGTGCTACGCTGCCAACAAGTCCAGCGCAGCCTTCAGCCGTGCCGTGCCCACCTCGTTGTCTTCGCCCATCGCGCTGCTCGCCAGCTCGTACGCCTGCTTCAGCACCGCGTCGTCGCTGTCCTCCACCTCGTCAAACCAATCGTTCAGTTCGTCGCAAATGTCGTCCTCGCTCACGTAGCCGTTGCGCAGCGCGCTCTCGTAAATCCCAGCAATCTCGTCACGCACATTGTCACGCAGTTCGCTCATGTCACTAGCTCCGTGTTGCTGTTTAACAAGTGCATATTAGCACAATGCGCAGCGTTGTAAACTGCGCATTGTGCATAGCTGCTGCGCAAGCATTACACTTGCACAGCGCTGTGTTTGTGCTATTATACGCATGCGAACACAATGCAACAAAGGATAGCTAGCATGGCAAGTCTTTCCTACTGCGTTTTCGAAAACACCGCCATCGACATGCGGCAGTGCGTGAACATGATGCACGATGCCACCGAGGAAGGCCTGAGCCTCGGGCAGTTCCTCAAGGAGCGTGGGCAGTATGAAGCGCCGGCGGTCAAGCGGTTGGTTGCGCTTGCACGCGACCTGCTGATGTGCTATGACATCCTTGAGAACAGCGATGACCTCAGCGAGTAGGAGGACATTGAGGACCCAGAGGATGAGGTGGTCTACGACGAGCTGTGATCGCCCAGGGGTGGTCCCCGCAGCAGTAAAACCAGGTCCCCGCAGCAGTAAAACCAGGTCCCCGCAGCAGTAAAACCAGGTCCCCGCAGCAGTAAAACCAGGTCCCCGCAGCAGTAAAACCAGGTCCCCGCACTGGTTTGCAGTTGACAGCCAGTGCAGGGCAGCTTAGAATGTCAGCATCAACAAGGAGCCTGACGATGTATTACATTCTGGTCAATGACGAAGAAAACACCGCCATGACGTTTGATTCCTTTGCCAAGGCACAGACTGCCTACTATCGGCAGTGGCGTAGGAACGACGGCTCCATTCCGTGGAAGATCATCTACGCCGAGCACGAGATCGATCCCACCAACGGCAACATCATGCACCAAAACGGTTGACACAACGGCAGGGCATGTTAACATGCTGGCACAACAAGGAAGGATCTAACATGGGCACACGTTCTCGCATTGGCATCCGCAACGCCGACGACACCGTGGATTCGATCTACTGCCACTGGGATGGCTATCCCGAGCACAACGGTCGGCTGCTGGTCGAGCACTACACGGACGAAGCTAAGGTGCGTGAGCTGATTGCGCTGGGTGATCTCAGCAGTCTAGCCGAGGAGATTGGTGTCAAGCATCCATTTGACACGCACGACTTCCCGGGCGGCGACGAAGCGCATGGTAAGCTCTACGGACACATGTGTACGGCGTACGGCAGGGATCGCGGCGAAACCAACGTTGACCCCAAGCACAGCCACAGCGTTGATGCGTTCCTCCGCATCAGCTGCGGTGCTGAATACTACTACATCTTCCACTACGGACGCTGGATGGTGCACAGCGGCAGCAACTGGGTGCTGGTGGAAGACCTGCTGCGGGCGGAGGCTGAGGACGAAGCAGCCTAACAAAAAAGGTCCCCGCAGCATATACAGTGGTCCCCGCAGTGTTTTTGCAGTTGACTGCTTGACGCAGGTATGCTAAGTTATGGTTGTTGAATTGGAGAGTAATTATGACAAACGAAAACAACGAGTTTTACATTCTAGTAAGCGACGAAGAAAATACAGCAATGACGTTTGCTTCCTTTTCAGAAGCACAGACAGCCTACTATCGGCAATGGAGGTTACCCGACGGGTCGATTCCATGGAAGATCGTCTCTGCCAATTATGAGGTTGATCCTGCTACTGGAAACATCTCCCGTGTCATTGACTAGCTGTGTCTGGGCAAACCAGGTCCCTGCAGCGATTTTTATCTGTTGACATTGCGTTGCAGACGTTATATAACACCATAGGTCAACCAAGTTATACCTGTTGTTAGCTTGACTAAAATACAAGCGTTGCCAAGTGGCCTAAGGCTGTGAAGCGCTTCTTTCGGAGGGTTGGTGTACTAGTAGCACGGGCGGCTCATAACCGTTAAGGAAGGGGAGCGTAACCTCTACCCTCTACCATAATTACGTTAGATTGCAGTGTGCGGGCGCAATCTCTAAGTTCAAGTTCCGCAATCTACGATTCACAGTGGTTAAAGTGGTTGACAGAGTTGTAAACTCGTCTAATATCTACAACATATACCAACAAAGGACTGAGAAAATGATTGACAACAAGCTTCCGGCATTTCTTGTAAGTGAAGACATTCGACGTGCCAACAGCAAAGCTATCCGGATGCGCAATCGCTGGCGTGAACGCTATTCAGTGCTGAGCGACGCAATTCGCACTACCAAGCGTCGACTTGCTGCTGCGCATCGCAACCACAGCATCGATCGGCTTGCTGAAGTTGAATTGTTTGCCCTGCGTCTCACTGCCGACTACGTGATGTTTACACGCGAAGACATCAAGCAACAACTGCGGCTAACTGCATACTCATACGCGGATTCCACAGAAGAAATCGCTGCATAAATTGGTTGACAAACCAGCTGATGATGCTATTGTAGCGCATAGGCAACGAGGAGCACACAGATGCAACACAACGTTGAAACCATACGAGAACTGCTCGCAACCAATGACCGCGCGGTGGGGCGTGCGCTGATCGTATTGCGCAACCGCCAGACCTCTGATGAGCTGGGACGCATTGATCGTTCTTGCCGCTTTGCAGCCAGCGGTCGGCCCATGCCGGAAAATCCGCCCAATGGGCGCGCAGTAGCTGAGCCACGTGTCCCGTCTGGTTGGGCGCAGGTTGTATAAACGGTTGACACGGGTCTACACCAGTGCTAATGTGCTGGTGTAGACAACGGAGCAAGGCGGCAATGCTATACAAAGACTTTGGCACCATGGACGAGCTCAACCTGTTCCTGGAATGGCCGCACTACGTGACCGTCAGCATCGAGCAAGTGGGAGCCAAGTTCCGCCTTGCATATTTTGAGAAGTAACGGACATGATAACGGTTGACACTGCCAGTGAATGTGTTATTATGCACGGGCAAGCAAGGAGCACTGCAATGATGCGTTACCTGGTTAAGATGGGCATTGTGTTTGCGGACGGCGCTGAGATGTCGGTCAGCCATGCGGTCGATGCCGACAACGAGGAAGGTGCGCGTGATGTCGCACGCGATCAGCTGCGTGCCATCGTGCTGGATGATGTTGACATCGTGGTGTACGATGCCTTCATGTGTGAGGTTTGTGATATCGGTTGACTTTGGCCGTGATTGTGCTAATATATGGTTGTCAACAAGGAGCAAGCACATGGACAAGATCAACGCTTGGAACTTCATCAATGTCAACAGCATTGGTCGTCTCGCCCTAACCAACATCCTCAACCAAAGCGGGTATGGCGGAATGAAGTTGGATGATGCCTGCTTCTCCCACATCAACTCCTCAGGCAAGGCAGTGTTTAACATCGAGTTCTGGGATGACCACGCAGGTCTTCCTGGCGAAGGACACGTTTACGTGGAGATCCAACCCAACGGAGATTTTTCCGCAGATTTTTAGCCATTGGGGCTTGACAGTGTCCATATATGTGCTAATATATGGACACAACGAAGGAGCAAGCAAATGAGCAAGGTTGCTATTAAGTTGACCGTCAAAGCCCCCAAGCAGCGCAATCCTGTTGCCAAGGCATTGTGCTGCAACGCCAACTTCAAACCGCGCATTGTGCGTGATAAAACCATTTACAATCGTAAGACTCAAACTCGTAACTGGGATTGATCTGCTACTATACCTCTACCAAAACTGGAGAAGTGCCAATGGTTTATGTGCCCTGTCGCCAATACACCAACAAGATACTGGAGGCCGTCGCTGATGGTCTATTGGACCGGGATCAGGTTATCCTCGCCTGCCTGAACTGGATGACCGATCGCGATGTCCAGCAGATGGCCGAGGCCAATGAGTTCCTCGAGGAAGACAAAGAGGATGATGATGTGGACAAGGACGACTGGATATATTGACGCAATCGGTCATGCAATTGAAGATGACTGGTTCTGTCCACGAGAATTTTTGTTTGAACCACAAAAAATCTCTTGACACACAGGTGTTAGGTGTTATAATGCACCTACCAACTGAGGAATAGAGCAGATGAATAAACGCTATCAGGTTGAGATCTGGGATTACCACCACCCCATTGACCTAGGGGAGGTGGAAATTCTTGATAATCAAGATCTTATCTGCGCTATTGTTTCCCGAGCGGTGGCTAAATTTGGCACAGAGCAGGCCTTTCTGGACTATTGTCGTGAATGGAACAGCCCTGAGCACACATTCACCACAGCACGAGATCTAGTTCTCTTTGCCGGTGAGTTCACAGAGATCTTTGATGAAAACCTCGAAAACTGAAAAATCAGTTGCATTATCCCGGTTAGCGTGCTATGATGCACAGGTAATCAAGGAGCAAGAACTCATGAACACATTTGACTTTGAAGATGGCAATGGACCTGTTGCTGCTCATCAGCACTCCAAGGGTGGCGGCTGGGTGGCTGATACCGCCCATGTCGCAGATACAGCCTATGTGGGTGTAAATGCACGGGTCTTTGGCACTGCCGATGTCGCCGACAATGCTCGCATCACTGGCAAGGCTCAAATCGATGACGATGCTCGGGTCTGCGACGATGCTGTGGTCAGTGGCAATGCTCGGGTCACTGACAGTGCTGTGGTCAGTGGCAGTGCTGTGGTCAGTGGCAGTGCTGTGGTCAAAGACCGGGCTTGGGTCACTGACAGTGCTGTGGTCACTGACAGTGCTGTGGTCAGTGGCAGTGCTGTGGTCAAAGACCGGGCTTGGGTCACTGACAATGCTGTGGTCAAAGACCGGGCTTGGGTCTGTGGCACGGCTGTGGTCAGTGGCAGTGATGTGATCAGTGGCAGTGATGTGATCAAAGACAATGCTCCGTCCCCAGGCACCACCTCCTTGAGTCTAGATGATATGATAACAGCGGCCAAATGCCTGTCAGAAAATGATCGAAAGGCATTGGTGCTGTCATTGACCTCTTGACAATCTGAAAATATCGGCTATAATGCCCTTATCAACACAGGAGAATATCAATGTCAGCAAACAATGCCTATTTTTCGGGAAAGCGAGCGGTCAAGCCTGAGGCCCTGGAATATGTTCGCCTGGGTTGGGAGGATACCAGGCAACAGCGTCCTTGGAACCCTGACTATGACTGCCGGCCTGTATGGGCACAAAATAACTATGAGCGCGGTCGTTTGCGTGCTGTGAATGTTTGCGCTGCAGGATTGGAACCTCATGCCTTTACTCGCTTGGCTAAAAGCTGTCGCCAAGATGGACGAATTGAATTGCTGCCCAGCATCAAGGCACAGATCACCTATGCTGTTGATCTCATTGGCAACAGCGAACCATATGGAAATTGGCTTCCTGCTGAATAATTTATCTTGACATTCCTGATAACTGTGCTATTATACCTTCATCGACACTGGAGAACTGCAATGGAACTGAAGATCTCTTTGGCTGAAATCCACAACCAAGCGTTGGTTGCTGCTCGTGCTGCTGCAAAGTCTGCTCTGGATAACAATGGTGGACGAGACAATTATCCCTGTGGCTTCTCGTGGGTCACAGTGTATGGTGTCAAGATGAATACCCGGCTGGGCAAGCAATTTGCCGGTCTGGGTTTCAAGAAAGAGTATGGTGGTGGTATCCAACTGTGGAACCCCAGTGGTTCTCCGGTGCAAAGCGTGGATATCAAAGAAGCCGGTGCACAAGCATATGCCAATGTGCTTCGCCGCTATGATATCAAGGCATTTGCCAACAGCCGACTTGACTGATATTGGTTGACTTTGTTGGCATTGCTGCTAGTATGCCAACAGCAAGCAAGGAGTTACAGCAGTGGTAAACCTAGAAAACATCAGCATTGATTGGGCATTGCTGCGTCTACAAAAAAGCTGGTTGTGGCAACACCAATGTCAGGAGGCAGACGGGTTGCTCAATTTGATCGATGCCATTCAAGATCAAGCTGTGCTGTCAGGCCGTTTTACCGAACAACAGGTATTTGGTCTGCAACAAGATTCTGTTGCCGAGACATAAACCGGTTGACAAGCCTGTATAGTGTGTTAATATGTCGATGTTGAAACAAGGAGTGCCTTACATGTCTAGTTATACTGAAGTCGTCAGTGACAGCAATGTTGCTGCCTCGCACACAGCAGCCGTGCATTGTTGCGTGGATGCTGCCAAACGCAGCCGTTCAGCTGTGAACAAGCATCAAAAGTTCTTTGACAGTGATCATCTCAATCGTGTCGATGCTGCCAAGCAGATGGTTGTTGATTTCTTTCCTATCACGTCTGACGTGTATGTCAACCATCGCACCAATCGCGGGCGTCCATTTTCGGTGGTGAAGGTTTCCAACATTGGCAGCTGGCCCAGCTCGAAGAACAAGGCCAAGGACCTCTACCAGCCGCTGGCTGCGCTGGGTATGTATGAGGTGCACTACATGAAGAATTCCAACAGCTACATCTACCGCATCCGCTAATAACGGTTGACACAGCCCGTGCATGTGTTAATATGCACGGGCAAACACAACAAAGGACCCGTGCTAATGGACAAGGTTTTGGCAACGTTTGTTGCCGTCATCGTGGGCGTCGGCCTGCTGGTGCTGATCAGCTTCCTCATGAGCTGGCCGGTGTATATGCTGTGGAACGGTGCCCTGGTTGGTGCCATCAACGGCATCAACGAAATCACCTGGCTGCAGGCCTGGGGCATCGGCGTGCTGTTCGGCATGCTGTTCAAGAACAGCTCTTCCAGCAAGAGCAAGGACTAAAAATCGGTTGACACTGCCCGGGCATGTGCTATAATGCCCGGGCAGTCTTCTTTCTACACCAACCTTTTGACCAGCCTTCTCCTGGGCATTCGGGTGACATGGTGTTTTTAACACCATTATTCCATACCAATTTTCCCGTTTGGTTGGGCGGTGTTGAATTGTTTAGGCGGGATTTATCCCGCAAGGATTGACGTTTTTCCGCGGTCATCTCAAGGGTTTTAATTCGACTCAGTCTTAGAGACAACTCGTTTCTATTGCAATATAATAATTTTCCAGCTATCCAGCCTTCCCCTGGACATTCGGTTGACATGGTGTTTTTGACACCATTATTCCAGTACCGTCGACCGTTTTGTGATGGTGGTTTACCACCCCCTTCTCCTGTTTCTGGTTTTATATTGGCCCATTCGTCACTTGCAACAATGTTCCATAACTTGCTGTAGTATTGCCCTTTTTTGGCAATGATTTCCTTGTTGTCCGTACTTATTAATATTTCAGTATCATAAATTGCTCCGTGAGCTTTTAAATGGTTATTCCAATATGTTCCGGATCCACGATATTTGTGCGGGTCAGCAGCGCTGGTATAACCTAGGTATTTTAGACCTGTTATCTGGTGTTTTTTCACATAAAGATGATAGATTTTGTTTTTCTCTCTGATATTCATTAGACTATTCATAGCTGATGTCCTTTCACGACGTTAGAGCGGGTAGGCCTTGCAGGGCCGTGATCCGCACTTGTATTTAGTGGCAGAACGATTAAGATTTTTATCAATTTTTGGTTGACGGCGCGTAGTTTGGTGCTATTATACGAACATGGAGCAAAGCACAACGGGTGCTGCGCACATAAAAACAGGAGCAAATAAAATGGCCAATTCCAAGCTGTTTACCATTGCTGGCACGTCCACCCTGAACGGTGTTGACACCTTCCGTTTCGCCACCGGCAAGATCAAGGTCCGCAAGAACAAGCTGGCCAAGACCGGCCATTCCAACATCGCCCTGCAGGACCTGCCGTCGCCCATGACCAAGGCTGAGGCAGTGTCGTTCCTCCAGGGCCAGGGCATCAACGCCGTGCTGCCGCGGGGCCGCGGTGCTGCTGTGAAGCAGGAGCAGACGCCAGAGCAGGTCGCTGCGGCGGAGAAGGCTGACAAGGCCTCTGCGTTCGCCAAGCGTATGGCGGAAGCGCGTGCTGCAAAGGCTGCTGCCCGCCAGGCTGCTGAGGATGCTGCGTTCTTCGCCGCGCAGGCGGGCGACACCGCGGGCGCTGCTGCGCTGCTGGCTGCTGCGGACGAGCACGGCGTGGAAGCCGAGCGCGAGCTGGCCATTGCCGAGGGCGCCGTTGAGGGCTGATAGCCCGGCTGCGGTCTCAAGGAGGCCAAGGATGCCATCGAATCGGTGTGGGATGACTATTACTCACCGTTCTAAGGAATAACATGCGATCCCACCAGGAATGGATTGACCTGCTGCTGAAGATGATCCGGGACCTGCCGCGGAACGATCACCATCATCGTTCCCGGCATGCCAGCGTGATCGTCCTGCGAGGCCAGGCGGTGGGGTTTGGTTTCAACAGCCTCAAGACCCACCCGTTTCAGGAACGGTTCAAGAAGAACCCGCATGCCATATTCCTGCACAGCGAAATCGATGCCATCAAGAACAGCCTCAAGAGCATCAGCGTTCGCGATCTTGGCCGCAGCACGCTCTACATCGCACGCATCAAGCAGGTGTCCAGCACCGACCATCGTCTCGTGCAGGGCATGAGCTGTCCCTGCGAAGGCTGTGCCAGGGCCATCGCGGAGTTTGACATCAAGCGGGTGATCTACACGCTGGATGGCGCCGGATTGAGCTGCGACACGCCCGCCTAGCGGCGGATAAATAGCTGCATGCAAGCAAGAGAATTCCTGGTTGAGGCTGGAACACTGGACGCGGCCCTGCGCAGGGGTTGGGTCAACATCAAATACCTCAAGCTAAACGGTGAAAGCCGTTTGCTCACGGCCACAACTAACACCAAGCATTTCACCTACGTCTACAAACGTCCCGAACGAAGGATGTCACCTAGACGGAATATCTTAGTTTGGGAACGTGGAGTCGGATGGCGTGCTCTCAGACATAACCGCATACTGGGTTGGGTTGAAGCCGGACCCATAGAGCCAACGGCTTAAAATACGCCCCTACAACGCCGCTACAGCGGGCCAAGCGTATTGCCCGCTACCATACTAGCCGAGCAGCGACAACCGTGCTGTAGCCCCCTTAAAACGTTTGGATCATAATTGAGATTTTTGGTTGACACAAGCCGCAGTCGTGTTATACTGCACGGACAAGCAAGGAGCCAGAGATGAAAAACTATTTCTATCAGATCGAGTTTGTAGACGGCCGTGTGGTGCGTCGCGAGGGCGTTAGCCGGAGCATGGCCCAAAGCGTGTATAACGCCTGTGAGTATGAAATGATACTGCTGAATGTCAAAAGCGTCAGCTGGGGCGAGATGGAAAAAGGTTGACACACCAACAATCAACTGCTATCTTGGTCCTGCAAACAAGGAGTTGATCATGCTGTTCACGTTGGAGATCTACAAGGCCGATCGTCGCAAGAAGTCTGGCGAGAGCTTGGTTGGCAAGTATGACTACAACAGCAAGGATCGTGCCACGCTGGAGCGTGATGTCCACGAGCTGTGGCCGCTGTACAGCGGGTCAAAGGGCTATCGCTTTGCCATCCACGAAACCATGGTCACACGCACCAACCACATGACCGGCCGGGAGTTTGAGGAACGGTACGACCGTCCCTACCATTGCAGCCCAAGCTCTGAAAGCTACTGGAGCAGCTGAAAAATCGGTTGACCTTGCCCGTGCCGGCTGCTAGTATGCACAGGCAAGCAAGGAGCAGGCGGATGCGTTACACCGTTTATGGCGATTACGGTTACGTTGACGAAACCGTGCTGTTCGAGTCCGACAGCCGCGACGAAGCAGTGCGCTGGGCCAAGCGTTATGTGCGCAATGGCGACACGGGCGGCTACGGCGTGATCGAGGTGGCGAGCTTTGCCGAGGACGGGGAATATCTCCCGCACTGGGATTTCAAGGCGGATGACGAAAACGTCGGTTGACTACTGGCTACAACCTGCTAATATACCAAAGTTGAAACAAGGAGCTAGATCATGAGCGACAAAACGTGGACTGTTGTTGGTACCAGCGTTCAGAAGGGCAACAAGACCCTTCGCCTTGCAAACGGCACTGCCGCTGCGCGTGAAAAGGTGCTGATCAAGGCGGGCTGCACCGAGGTGCGCTTGTTTGATCTGCCCGAGCCCATGACTGCTGAGGCTGCCGAAGCATGGCTGGTGCAGCAGGGCGATTCGGTCCCCGCACGTGAGCCCAAGGCTGCCAAGGAGCCCAAGGCTGCCAAGGAGCCCAAGGCTGCCAAGGAGCCCAAGGCTGCCAAGGAGCCCAAGGCTGCCAAGGAGCCCAAGGCTGCCAAGGAGCCCAAGGAGCCCGCCACTCCCCGCCCTGCCGTTGCACGCCGTGTGCGTGCTGCCAAGGAGCAGGTTGCTGCCAGCACGGAGCCCGTGGTGATCGCGCACGAGGAGCTGGGCTTTGCTGCCAGCGGCATGAGCCGTGGGTATTGGGACAGCCAGAGCATCATGTCGCGGCAGGAGCAGAGCCGCAACGCTGCGCAGCGTGCGGGCATCGTGTGCCCTAAGGGCACCTATCCCGAGCTGGAAATGTGGCTGGAGATGGACGGCGTGCTGACGCAGGAGGACGGCACGCTGGTTACCGCGTAACTTATCGGTTGACACTGCCCGTGCATGCTGCTAGTATGCACGGGCAAGCAAAGGAGTGCCAAGCATGCCGAAGCCCGTAACCCTCAAGCAACGCATCCTCGATGCGGTTGACATGCGCATTGATCTTGCGCACGACAACATCAATTGCTACCTGCAGCAGGACACCCCGTTTACCGGCAACGACGAGCGCAACCTGCGCGAGTGCCAGGAAGACCTGGTCACGTAGGTTAAGTTCAGCAAGGCGTTGGCAGCTGGCAGTGGCTACAATCGCCAGCTGCTGGCGGAAATCGTTGGCCATGTGCTGGAGATGGAAGCCGAAAGTACCGGTTGACATGCCGGCAAACGATGCTAAACTGTGACTGCGAAACAACACAAGGGGTCGTGCATATGCAAACCGCTATGAGTGCTGACATTGAGCTGATGGAAGAAAAGCTCTCGGACATTGATGCCCGCATCAAGAACACGTTTGCCGTGCTCAACAAGGTCGCCAATGGCATCATCGATCAGCACATCAAGTCGGTGATCGTCAGTGGCGCAGCCGGCTGCGGCAAGACGTATACGCTGGAAACCGCGCTGGTTGAGGCAGAGGAAGAGGGCTATGTGCGCTTCCAAAGCGTCAAGGGTGCGATGAGTGCCATCGGGCTGTATCGCCAGCTGTTTGAGTGCAGCGAGCCGGGCAATGTGCTGGTGATCGACGACTGCGACAGCATCTTTGGCGACCTGGACGCGCTGAACTTGCTGAAGGCTGCACTAGACACGGGCAAGAGCCGTAAGGTGCACTGGAACAAGGAAAGCAAGGTGCTGGACGGCGAGGGAGTGCCGCGCAGCTTTGAGTTCAAGGGTGCGGTGGTGTTCATCACCAACATTGACTTCACCGCGGAGATTGAAGCGGAGAAGAAGATGAGCCCGCACTACAGGGCCCTGCTGTCGCGTTGCCTGTATGTTGATCTGGGCATCCACAACAAGCGCGAGGTGCTGGTGCGCATCGGGCAGGTGGTTTACAGCAACGAGTTCCTTTCGGACAACGAAATCCGGCTGGAGCAGGCTGTGAGCATGATGCGGTGGCTTAACCACAACCTCAACCGTGTGCGCACGCTGAGCATCCGCACCATCCTGCAGCTGGCGTCGCTGGTGAAGACTGACAACGAGTGGGAGAAGATGGCGGACGCGGTGATGCTGCGCACCCGCTGAGTGCCCGGAACGGGTGGGAATCGAAAATGGTCCCCGCCCGTTTTTCACTTGACACTTGTGCGCAGTGTGCTACACTGCGTCAGTAAACACAGGAGCAGTGCAATGGTTTATGTGCCGGATCGCCAATACACCAACAAGATGCTGGCTGACATCGAAGAAGGCCTGCTGGACCGGGATCAGGTTATCCTCGCCTGCCTAATCTGGATGAGCGATCGAGATGTCCAGCAGATGGCCGAAGCAAACGAGTTCCTTGCGGAGGAAGAAGAGGATGATGAGAGCAAGGACGAGGACGAGGACGACTGGATGATTTCCACCGAATTGAGCCATGATTGACCGGTTGACATCTAAACCAACCGTGTTATACTACCTTGGTAGTAGGGAGCAGGATATGCAGACCGTGATCACATATGATAACACGCCCAGCAACGCCAGCCTGGTTGGCTGGGCCAATCTTCCTGAATACTGCGTGGGCAACCCTGAGACAGCGGCCAAGGTCACACACGACCACCGGCAGGGCATCTTCGTCTTCCACGATGACGAGGAACACGACATCAGCATCCTGTTGCAGGCATATCGCCTGTAACGGCCAACGACAAATATGGATCCGAGGTCGAGAAGCGAGACAACGAACTTTTAATTCGTCGCCTAGTGCAAGTGGGGGCAGTACCCACCGGATCTACCAATCATGACAAAAGGATCCTTGCCATTGCAGCAAGGATCCTTTTTGCCGTTGGCAGGGTGTTATTTCACGCAGCGGCGATGGTGGTGATGGTGCTGCGTCCGTTGGCGGTGGTAACCGTGTAGCTAACTGCATGCCCTGCTGCCAGCGTGTCAGCCAGCCCAGCTGCTCGCACGGTGTTGACATGCACGAAAAGGCTTGGTCGGCTGCCGTTTGACGGGCTCACCAGGCCAAAACCCTTTGAGGCATTGAACCATTTAACGGTGCCAGTTCCGGTGGTTTCTACGGGCGTTGCAGCGGCACTGCGTGGGCTTTTTGGTGCGTTCATGTGTTGTCTCCCTTGTTCAGTTGCGATTATTTATCCCTGTGGTTGACATGATGTGTGTTTGTGCTAGCATAGCAACGCAAGCCGAAACCTGACACCAACGTTGCGCTGTCGCAATTTCCAGGCACTTGCGAGGAAACGCGGATATGGTGATAGGGCGTGCAACACTGCACACCCTATCACCCGCAGGGTTAACCCATGTCTTGTTGTGTGTTAGGCAGCCACCTGATACTGCCGCTCGGCCCAGGTTGCCAGCTTGCTGACTTCCAGATCATACTCGAGATGATCGAGCTTGCCATCCATAAGCTGCCGATCGAGCTTGTCCATGGTCTTTTCAACGATGAATTCAATCTGGTCTTCGCTCATCATGATCTCAATCCCTTTGTTGTGTTTGCATAATAGCAGGTTCGCTGCTGATATCAACCGTTTAGTCTTCTTCCAAGCCAAACTCGCCAATGACGTTGCCGTTGGCATCCCAGATCTTACCGTGCTGGTGGCCTGCATCAATCATCCTGGTGACCTCGGCGAGGCAACCAGCAATGCCCGCCGAACGATCGTCGTCAAACGCGGCATTCTCAACGGAGAAACGAACCACAAACTCCATGCCATCTGCTCCTTGCTTGCTGATGCATTATAGCATCAGCACCAATCGTGTCAACCGACATCAGTCAAGATGGTCAATGCACTCCGCCTCCGGCACGCTGAGGCTGAGTCCCGTGATACACCAGCCAGTCTCGTTTGTGATATCATCACACGACGGGTCAACAAAGGACCCGTCGACCAACTGGTTGACAATCTGCTGCCCAACAGCGTCGCTGTCAACAGACTCAGCTTCCGTGCTGATCTCGAGGCTTTCGCCTTCGGGTACCTCGACCCTGATCACTGCCCTGCCTCCGCCATGAGGATCTCGTTGAGCCGGTCTTCGGCCACGCTGTTGGCCTCGTTGACGGCGAACCAAACCTCGTCGTCATCGTCGGGTTTGACCTCGGTGGTCTCCATGAGATACATGGCCTCACCCAGGTGCTCGAGGATCTTCTTCAGCAGCTCTTTGCGGTCCATTCTGCTTGCTCCTTGCTTGCAGAGCCAATATAGCACGCCGGGTCGGCAGCGTCAACCGATTCTTTGGCCAATTCCTGGTTGAAGGCGTCGTTGCAGAGGTCAACGAGATCAACCAGCTGCTGATAGATCCGACCATCGTTGTCGGGCGTGGCAGCGTCGTCTTCGCACAGGTATTGTGACGTTTCCAAGTGTTCCAGCATCTGTACCAGCAAACCTTTACGTGACATTGTGGTTCTCCTTGCTTGCTGATGCATTATAGCACCAGCAAGCAACATGTCAATGGCTAAACAACAAACCCTGACGTGTCCTTTTTTGCCCGTCCCTTGGCCTTAAGCCCAACGATCACGCCAGCAGGATCCAGGAAACGCAGATCGTCCTCGTCCCCAGAAATGCCCGGCAGTCCCTGATAGGTGTCAGGAACTTCTCGAAAGACAACTGCCACGTTCATGCCCGCTGCAATGGCCCGTTCCACGTCACTGTCGTTGTTTTCAGCCCGGCTGAAGGTGAGGTGGTAGTTGGGCAGGGCAGTGACCTTGCGTTCCAGGATTTTTGTGTAATCGTAGAACTGCACGTCCGGAAACAGCTCAAACACGTTCTTGCCGTCAACGCGAACCCGTTTCCAGGGTATATCACTTGTGCCGTTGAGGCGGATGCAGGGCGTCATGTCAGCTCGTTCAGCCTGCCGTACAGCACGACCGATGTTGTTGATCAGCAGGTGCATGAATGCATCGCGCTGGTCAAAATACATTGCAGTCTTGCGCAGCCGACCACGCTGCACTGAGTTCTGTTTGCCGCGACCCGCAGTGTTTAAGCAGGCAGCAGTGCAGCCCGGTGTTCGCTTGGGACACACTTCGCGTCCCGAAAGATCGCCCGGTGCTAGGTGCAATACAAAGCTCATGTAGCCACGTTTCGTGCCTTTGAGCAGTTTGGTGTTGCTTAGCGTCAGCAGTTCCATATCCAGCTCCTTGCTTGCATCAGCATACTAGCAACGGCGGCGGCTGAAGTCAACCTTTATATAGGTGCGACAGCAGCCGTTGCATGAAGTCATCCAGCATGACCAGGCTACGTGCATCGGCCACCATGCGCTGGATGGCCCAGAAAGGCACCCGATGGGCCGCAACGAGCCGGGCCGCATCGTCCACGCACTGGCGTGCCTGACCCCACTCGCTGCCAGAATCATCGGCAAAGTGGTAACTGGCCCTGTCCAGCAGTTGCTTGAATTCCGAGTAGTGTTCCCAGTTACATTCCTGATTCGGCGGCCACGGTTGCATGTTGTATACCCTCCTTGCTTGCATCAGCATACTAGCAACGGCGGCGGCTTCAGTCAAGAGAAAACCGCGCGATGATCGGTAAAATCTTCGGCGTGTACCACAAGTCAGCAGACCTCATCCTGCAGCAGCATGAGGAATTTTATCCCTGTTGGTCGCAAGCCCGACCCAGCGTTTCTGCATTCTTTAGCGAGCCTACAGCAGCTCGGATCTTGCCTAGACTGTATGAGAAATTTTATCCCTGTTGGTCGCAAGCCCGACCCAGCGTTTCTGCATTCTTTAGCGAGCCTACAGCAGCTCGGATCTTGCCTAGACTGTGTTTGACCTGCACTGTGACCTCTGAACAATCCGGAACAATACCGGGAACAGGGGGAAATCGGCAGATGTTTTACAGACAGTCTATTTATCTCTCCTGGCTTTTTTTTGGTTGTCAACGGGTGATCACACGGTCTACCTGATCAAGATATGCCCAGTTGCTGGTCTTGGCACCCACAGCAGTGTAGTCAATGCCAGGACGGCCGTTCTTGATGTCAGCTTCCACGCCTGCCACCACGGCACGCACGGCAGCACCAGTGCCGAAATTGCCACGCACCATAACGATGCTGCCCACACGCACGTCCTTGAGCTTAACCATCACCGTTCTCCCGGTTTGCAGCGCCATTATAGCATGATCCTGCCAGCCGTCAACCAGAAAAGATCGGTTGACAACAGACAGGGATGTGCTATTATACAGCATGAACGATGCACTGCACGGAGGAAAGGTCGAACCCTGACCTCATCGTTGCGGCAGCGTAACCAATCTCAGGGGTTGACACAGGGCCTAGATGTGCTATTATACGGCATGAGGAGCAGGTACTGCCGCAAAGGTGCCGAAACCTGATGCCATCGTTGCAATTCCGCAAGGACCACTGCCGCGGCATCTGGGCACCTGTCAACCAGAATCTTTCATCACGGTTGGACAACATCATGGTGACGTAATGACCCATCGTTGCTTGGCAGCAATGACCATCGTTACTGCACCATGACCTTGCACGGGTGCAACAATCGCCGCCACAGGAACACCGGGCAATCTTCGCCAACCTCGCCACGTGTCGCGGCCTAATCATCGCCAACCTTTCCACCGGCCCAGCGCAATAAAATCATACCACTTGACAGCTTGATCAATCCATGCTATAAGCAGTGACATGACACTTCTGACCAGATTCCCACACAGCCACGGCAAGGCCAGCCTGCACTACCCCAACGAGGAATGGCAGTGGTGCAGCAACAATCTCAGTGATGAACCGTGGACCATCACCACGGATTTCAGCCCGGCCCCTGCCAATGGCCCGGAAATAGCGCTTGAGTTCCGGTTCCACTTCGCACGCAAGCAAGACCATTTGCTGTTTGCACTGACCTGGAACGACCATTGACCACGGGCCAGCAACGGCAACGGATCATCATTGCAGCAGCACAATGGAACACCTGCATGCGATGGTTGTTCCAGAATGCACGCAGCGATGACTGGCTTCCGCAAGACCCGGCCATGGTGTTTTACAACGATGAGCTGGCCACATGGTTCAAGCTTGTGCACGGCTAGCAGCACGCACGCACGCATATATGTGTGTGTGACATAGTGCGTAGCATGCTTGTGTGTGCATGCGTGCTATAACATGTGCTGTGGTGCGTAGCTTGCGNGCGTGTGCGCAATGATGGTCCCCGCAGCGGTCACTGCNGATGATCTGGTCCCCGCAGCGGATTCCGTTTAGGACGGCTGGTACGTGCGTGTACATGTGTGAGAGCAGCATACGCACCATCGACCAAGCTTGATCAAGCTTGATCCAAGGTCGATCATGGATTTTTCCACGGTTCCGATGATTTTCCAAGACCTGGTCCCCGCACGGGTTTGGCTGCCAGCGCCCAGGGCAGGGCTGGACCATGGTCCCCGCACGGCCTACTAGGGCTTTTTTGGAAAAATTGGTTGGTTGGACCAGAGGTGGCTCCCATCTCAGTGTCAGATCGCCATTGCCGTCATGGCGCAGGTGATCTCAGTGTCAGATCGCCATTGCCGTCATGGCGCAGGTGATCTCAGTGTCAGATCGCCAT
>JGI26470J50227_1000399_pt1 | contig 18280 bp, 30 predicted proteins | sample FreactTroBogLake_FD_50227 | JGI IMG/M metagenome (IMG submission 50227) | reverse complement strand
ATACAAAGCCTGAATTTTGTAATTCTGTAATAGGAACTGGTATATTATTACCTTCGGCATCCTTACCACGATAATATAAATTACCTGTCTGTTCCCATATTTTTTGAACTTCTAATGGCTTAGTTGAATCAGCAAGACCTAAATCTAATTCTTGTAATGAATCAACATTTACAGCAGCTCCGGCAGGTTTCATCTTAGCAACTAATTGCTGAATCTTTAATCTAGCCAAAATCATTTGCTCAACAGGTTCTTCAACTTTTTCAGGGACAGCCAAGTTACGCATATCATAGTTCTGATACATGTACATTGAGTATGAAAACTCTGCATCTCCTAATTCTTTAGGGTCTTGAGGGCGAATCATATTAGTTTTCAATCCCCATTTTAATACTGTTGAAGTATTAATAACATAAAGACCTTCGTATATATTCCACTTCTTATCTTCTAAAAACTCTTGATTTTCATCAAGTTTGTTAGGCATCCCTTTAGTTAAAATTGTACTTTTATTTTTCTTAGTTACAGTTTTAACGTAAGGTTTTTTATCTACACTTCTTATTTCAAATCTAATACAATCAACGTTCCATTCATCATAAGGTCTTACAAACATGAAATTCCAGTCATGTAACCATGTAAGTTTATCTAAATATTGATATTCTTTTGCTGTTTGAGCTATTTCAAATATAGCTTCTTCTGTAAGTGGGCCGCCAAATTGTTTACTATAATTAGCTCTTAATTCGCTAATCTTCATACTAAATACATGGCCTCTCCATGTAGTATCTCTAAAATCAGGATACTCAGAATAAGAATAAACAACGTTTTCTGGTTTAATCCAATCAACGTGAACTTCTCCTGTTTCATCCATATATGTATAAGTACAAACTAATCCAACCTCTGCACTATCATGTAAAGCTTTAGCTTTATTTACATCGTACCATCCGTTAGCTTGTAATATATTATTTACCCCTATTTCGTATTTTATTTCTTCAGGAAGTCTATTAAACTCCGCAACCCAAGCATCAAGGTCATCCTTATCTTCTGCAACAAATTGGTCTTTGCCAATCATTGGAACTCCTGACTCTTCTTCTAACTTTTTTAATACTTCCTTATTATCAAAAACAAACTCAGCTTGCTCTGCTGCATCACTTTTTTCACTAGCGGATATTGGGTCAATAGCAGTTACAGCTATTTTTTCATATCTACGCATCCAGCTACCTACTAATCTTGCTATAGTTGTAGCGACAATTGCAGGAGCTTTCCAGCTAATATTAGTATAGTTTATTTTACCATTGAACTCAAGTCTATCTTGAAACATTCTTTGGATGTCTACCTTACCATTAGCTACTAGCCTATTTTTCCTAAATCTTTGATTTCTTAAATAAAAGTAAGAATTAGTACCTCTTACGATACCATTAATATATTGCGCTATCTGCTTTCCGTACTCCCAATCTGTTTTAGATTTGGAATCTTCAGTAAGCAAAAAAGACTTCAGATTAGACTCTGTAGCTACAGGACTGCTATTAAATAGTTGATTTGACAAACTAAAATATATTTTTCGTAGGTCAAATATAGTTCATTTTTCAAATAAAAATGATTTTTTCTTAAAATAGTGTTAATTTTTGCTATTAATTCAAGCTTCCATTAACTGACTGATAGTCTTTTTGATACACTTTAATAATTGGTTCTGATATTTTATTTGGCGAGTTCATTGGCTCTAACGCACAACATAATGCAATCATTGCAGCAATTACTGCATCGCTTTTTGTTCTATTATCCGCTTCAAACATTAACATTTGGTCTAATAGTACATCAAAATATATGCTTTCACAATAACTCTTAGACTCGTTATTATTATCTACATATGCTATTAGCATATCTAACTGTCTTGTCATTGCGAATGGAGTTATTGGAAATCCATACCACCTTTCTGCATTTGCTCTTCTTTGTGGGTCAATACAGCTTAATGGGTACTTCCCAAGATAACCTATTCTTCCTCTTTCGTTAAAATATCCTTTATAGTCATCAGCAATATGCTCATACCAAACTTTGCAACCATAATATTCTGCTGCTAATAACATTTGTTCATGAAAAAGTTCTTTAGTTCTAGGCCTTGTCAAGTACATGCCTATATACATCATTCTTTTTTTATCAAATATAAACCCAGATGCATTTGAACCATATTTTCTACCACCTTGAGAATTAGAATATCCATCTACTCCTATGCAATAGCTAGACTCGTTCGCAGGCCTTCTTAATTTATCTCTGATTTGAAATTTATTTTCTTTACCTTTTTCTGGGAATGAAAGTATTTTCCAAACACCCGATTCTTCTTCTCTCCATCCAACTGTTTGGTCTAATTTTCTATAAAAAGTAACTGTTCTAAATACAGGGGGATGCTCTTCTATATATTTTAATTGCTTCTTTATATTTATAGAATTAAAATGGCATCCAGAAATAGCAGACATAAACATTTCATCTTCATCACATGGGTTCATACGTATCTCTTCCTCTAATTCATCTCCATCCATGCCATCACGTCTCTTTACAGCTATATAACTTCTAGCACCCATTAATATATCTTCCTCAGATAATTCAGATATTAAATCATTCGTTTCTTCATCTCTTTTAACCCATTTTGATACTAAATATCTATATTGTTCATCTGTTGGAGTATCTATTACACTCATTCCGTATTCATCAATAAAACCTTCGTATCCATCATATGCAGGAGTAAAATATCTAACAAGCCTATTTGTTGTTGGCTTCTTTTTAAAATGGTCAGCAGCTTTCCAAATCTTTTGAAACTCAGCTCCACTACCTTTTGTTAAACTATTTACAGTAGAAGGCATCTCTACAAAACCAACTCTCTTAACCCCTTTAACTAATGTCTTAGATACAATTGAAAGTAATTGAGATGCAGGTACTTCTTTAGGTAATTTACCAAACTCATCTAATAATATACGACTCATTCTACCTCTATCGTAAGCATTTAATACAGGGGCTTTATAATTAATTCTAGACCTATGTCCAGAATCTTCACTCATTGCAGCAGCTTCCCCTTCTTTTATATTTTGAGATTTATGGGCGAATACTAATTCAGTTACAGCATCTTCTTTATTAGTTTGCTTTGGTTTTAAAAATACAGGTAATTGCCTATATCCAAATGAAATCATATCCGTAAAAGTATCTCTACCATCATCTTTTGTCTTAGAAATCAAACCACAGTTTGAATTTTTAAAGAATATAGCTTCGTAAACAAGATTAGAACAAGCCTGAGATGAAGCCCCTTCACGTCTTTTTTTACCTCTAATAACACCCAAAACCCATAAAATAGATTCCCAATAGTTTAAATACAAATAATATCTTCTATCTGTATCACGATATGATGGATATATATCATCCTCAAGCTTCCACCATTGTAAATAAAAATAATTTTTACCTGTTATATAAGTAGGTACTTCATTATTTAAAAACCAATATCCTTGCTTGCATCTTTTAACTTCTTCTGATGCATAAGCCTCTTGAGCATCTGTAAGTAATAAGTCTCCATTTTTATCATATACAACCTTATCAAAGAATTTAGGTAACTCTTTTCTTTGCCACTTTTGTTGTTCCTTAGGGCAACCATAGCCATCTATTTTTTCAATAGGCGGTTGTTCTGGTAGCTTAATATTGGTATTATATATATTTATTGTTTCTTGCATTAATCTCTTTTATCTGCTATTGTATCTACGAAAGGCTTCTTGGTTGTATCTTTTTTCTCATCTCCTGTTATACCTGCAATTACTCCCAAAGCGGATGCTGATGCAGAAATAGTCTCACATTTTTGCAATAATAATATTATTCTATCAAATGCTTTACTATTCTTATCATCCATGTCTATATTCTCTAAATTTTGCTTATTTAAAGTATTAGCCATCTCAGACATTTTTCTTTGAAGACTATAATATAATTTAGCATCTCCATTTTCATATTTTTGTTTTTCACCTAATAAAAAAGCATTTGAGGCTTCTAATTCTTTTACTTTTTGTTCTAATTCTAAAATATTCATTATATTTGTGTATTAAATTAAAAATTATGCATTCAACAGAAATAAACGAAATTTGGAGACCTGTTATTGGATTTGAAAGCTATTATATGGTTTCTTCTTATGGTAATGTAAAAAGCATCCCAAATAAAAATAAATTTAGACCAAATCAATCTCAAATAATAAGACCAGGTTCTGTTTTTGGTTATCTCTCTGTTGTTCTTAGTATAAATAATAAACATTCTAATAAAAGAGTACATAGGCTTGTTGCAGAGGCTTTTATAGAAAATACAGAAAATAAACCCTGTGTTAATCATATTAATGGAATTAAAAATGATAACAGACTTGAAAATCTTGAATGGGTTACATATTCTGAAAATGAAAGACATTCCTATGATGTTCTTAATAAAAATACCAAAGGCGTAAAGAAAACATTTAAAAATGGTATAAATCCAAAATGTAAAAGAATATTGTGCATAGAAAAAAATATTACATTCAAAAGCGTTAAAGATGCAGCAGATTCTCTTAATTTGTCTAGACCAAATATAAATAAACAAATAAATGGCTCTATTAAAAGATGCGGAGGGTATACTTTTATGTTTGTATAATTCAATATCTTCCATTTTAATTTATTTTAATTGCATCTTCTGGAGTTAATCCAATTAATAATTCTCCTTTTTCAACTAACTTAGTTGTAATGTTATCTATACAAATAACTTCCTCTCTTTCGTTATATTCTTTTTCAAAATGCCTTAATCTTATAATCCTTTGCTCTCTATCATCATCTCCCTGATATATTATTTCATAATCACTAGCCTTTAATACATCGCATACTTTACCTTTTAATTCACCACTTGTAATGTACAATTTATTTTTTATAACAATAGGCAGAACTCCTACCATTGATGCTGAATATGGTTTAAATATTCTAAGTGCAGTAGCATATCCATGACATGGAGTATAGCCTTCCGAGCTATCCTTTCTATATAAAAAGCAATCTGACTCTGGTATTGAAAACAATTTTATATCTGAATCAGATATTAATATGCCTGCATTTTCATTATCAAATATCCTATTTACTTCATGAGTAGAGTTATGGTGTATCAATACTTCATATCCACTTGGTATATTTTCTGATGATACTATAATAGCATTTACTGATTGAGTTTCCCTTCTATTAAGATTTTCAACTCCTCTTTCTAATCTTATTTTAGTGCCGTCATTGAAAGTATGGCTATTTTTTCTTTCAAGGTCTACTTTTATTACTGCTCTTCCTTTTACGTGTTTCATTGTTTTTTATTTTATATTCCGGGTGTTTCTCTAACTAATTTTTGTAAATCAGGATTTTTTTTGATTATATTTTCCCTTATATCTATAACTCTTTTACCATATACAGGATTTTTATTCATATTTAATGGCTTACTACCTACATTCATCCCATAATAAGTATTAGTATTATCTTCACTCTTAGGACTTATTACACCATATCCATTCCAAGATTGTATTAAATCTGGTTCATTTGTTTTACCTAAATTATTTTTAGCATGATTAATTTTATCTTTAAGCATATCCATAAACATAGCTATATGGTCTCCATCATTCTTTATAAACTTCTCATGGTAGTTATCATCATAATTTTGACTTATTTGAAATGGATTATCCGGCCTACTATCAGAAGAAGAACCATATCCTGATTCCTGATGCGCCATAGCTAATGCAGTATTGGGGTCTATGCCTTTTATCTTGGCTTGACGTATAATTTCTTTAAGTAATCCAGTATCTGCGGTATAATTTAATTTATTCTTATCTGTAATTTTATTACCACTTGCAGCATCAACAGTCCTATTATCTGCTATTTTTATTACATCTGGTAAAGGATTAGAAGTATAAATCTTTAAGGGTAAAGTACTTAACTGATTGGCCTCAACTGCTCTTTGTGGTTGTGGCTGAGGTTTTAAAAATCCTAGTGGCATATTAAATATTTTTGTGCAAGTTAACTAATTTTTCAAAATAATACTCTAAAGCGTTCTGATGATAGAAACCATAATTATGATTCCCTACAAATGGAGTGCAATTTGGTGCTGACCCAAATAATTCTAAAATACTAGGCAAATTCATTGCTCTATTTAAATTCCAACAAAAACTTTGATTTCCTAAAAAGAATTTACTTTCCTGCATTATTTGAGCTAATTCTAAAAAATTATCAACTTGAAGATATGGTAAATCTAAATCCCATTTATCGCAAAATTCTGCATGTTCATTTGGAGTTCCTGTAAATAAAATATCATTTTCATATTTCTTTAAAAAGTAATAATGAATAAATTGATTTCTATATCTACTTGTAAAATTTACTAATATTTTTCCCTTGCATCTTTCAGGTATCGTTCCACGTGGAACTTCTATCCATGCTCTTGAAATATCATAAGCTAAATCAGGGAAAGCCAAAGCATACCAAGATTGCAAAGAACCAAATGGCATATTTACATCTATCTTTCCTCTTATATCGTTAAAATCTACAATTATTTCTTGCCCAGTAAACTCTTCTAGTTTCGATATATATGGTTGACATTCAATCAATGGCTTTATTAAATCAAACATATTTTTATTACACATAACTTGTTTCCCATTTTCTTGAGTGGGATGAGTGTAATTTTGATGATATATGCCATCAACATTTAATTGCTGCATATATACAATTTGATTTCCGGTTAATTCCCAAAACCCTTTTAATCCTGCAAGAGATGCAATAAGGTCTCCTATGTTACACGAGTGTCTTACTGTAATTGGTTTCATTTTAAACTTTTTACTTTTTTATATAATCTTACATGCCTATTTATAGGATGAAGCTTTTCAAATCCTTTGAAATACATTAATACATCTAATCCAACATGAGAAAATATAGTTGAGTGACCTATACTTGGCTCTATATATGTAAAATCTTCTAATGAAATATTTTCCTCCTTAGCAACATCTGTAAAAGAGGTTTCAATATAAAGTATTCCATCTTTATGCAATACACTACTTATTAAATCTATTTCATCAAACGGATGGCTCAAATGTTCTATTACCTCAACCATTGTTACTGCATGAAATATTGGTTGATTTGGGATATACTGAAAATCTGAATTATATTTATCATAACCAAAACAAGTAAACCCAGATTTCTTAAAATCCTCTACTAACATACCATGACCACAACCAAAGTCAAGAATATTAATGCCATTTTTATTGCCCCCAAATATATTAGATATTCTATTAATCCTTTCTTGATTCTGTTGTTCATTTCTTTCTATTTCCATACCTCCACCAACCATATCTTCATTATTTAAAGGGCCACTAAATAATGTCTTACATCCCTTACATTCATAATATTGAACATCTTTTTTCTTTAATCTAGGCATTGACTTGTTAGTGCAGATTGGGCAGTTCATTGCATTTTGTTTTTTATATTTGACCAAAAATATGTAATTTAGCTATTCATTCATTCATTCATTCATAAATTATTTAAAAATGGCACAGATTTTCGCAGTTAATGTTTATGCAATTAACTACAATGCACCTTTGAAAACTCCTCAGTTTCAAGGATTTAACCCAACAAATGTTAAGTTCCGTCCAGCATCATCAGGAACAGTATCTGCTTCAGGACAAATTCTTTACGGTATCGTAGAAGAATTACCTAGAGGTCTTAATGTAGACAGCGTTCAGTTTGCTGTTGTTGAAACAGTTGCTCAATTAGTTGCATTAGCTAATGCTTAATTTTAAAAAGGAAATTAAGTTAGCCCCCTTTCGGGGGCTTTTTTATTTAATTTAATTCAAAACATTTTTAGGCTTTGATACTAACCTATACTGTACAAAGTTTGAAACATTACCATTCCTATCTTTTTTTGATATAGGTATTGACTGAATGTCATATCCTCTTTTTCTCATTGAGAATATATGAGCTGACAACCTTGTAACGCCATAAGCCTTAATAGCATCCCAAGATGTAATTGTTTTTTTAGAGAATAAATGGTTCTCTACTTGTTGTTGTTTTGTCATTGTTTTTTAATTTAAAATTTTAATAATTTCATTTTTTATCATAATTTCAATCTGGTCTAATGTTAAATCTAATTTTAAACCAACTTTAACTGGAATATGATATGTCTTACTAATCTTTCCTTGCCACCTTTCTCCATTATCTAAATAAATATACCTGCCTCTTTGTTCTTTTAATTTAACTCCTTTACTGTCTTTTGATATAATTATTTCTAATTCAGCTACCAAATTTCCTTCCTTGAAGTGTATTTTATCAGGGAACTCAGTCATTATATTTAATTTAGAATGGCAAATCAGTAGCAATATCTTCGCTATTTACTTGAGTAGTATTATTTGAATCAGACTTAGATAGTAATTGAATATTATTTACTCTAACTTTTAATTGAGGAACTGTTTTACCTTCTTTGTTTGTATATAAAGTAACTTCAGGCGTTCCTTCAATAAGTATTTGAGTACCTTTCTTCAAATACTGCGCTATACCTGTTTTTTCTACCCAATAGGCGCAACTCATCCATAAACTATCGGTAACATCAACTCCTTGAGAGTTTTTATACCTATTACTGTAACATAGCGTAAAGTTTACAACATTCTTACCAAATGCATTGTTAACTACTGCATCATTACCTAAATTTCCAATTACTTGGATTCTACATAGTCCCATAATTATTGTTTTTTATTGTTTAAAATGGAAAATTATCTTGTTCTACTTTATTATCAGGTATTAAACCATTTGTTTCTCTGAACATTATCTTATTAGCTTTATCTATATCACAAAAAACATTATCAGATGAATCACAATATCTTTTAGTACTCCAGTTAAGTTGTATTTCAAAATGACCCAATTTCCCTCCTGTTCTTTTTCTTTTTATTTTCTGAATATAAATTGTAACATGTGGGTCATTTTTATTTATATGGAAGTTAGGTCTATAATATGAAACAATATTGTCACATTTATTACCCCACATAGCACCTCCTGCAATATCATACATATCAACTACTGGCAAAGACTTATCATCTTTATATGAAGGGTTTTTTGGATGAGTAATTATACTATAAGACACTCCATTTAATAATGCAAATCTCTTTACATCTTTTAATACTAAACTAAGATATTGGTCATCCCTCTCGTAAGGTTTTTGAGTCTTATCTAATTGATTAAATGGGTCAATCAAAACTCCATCAACTCCTTTCTTTAAAATCAAATATCTAAACTTCTTATGTATAGATTCTAAGTCATGTTCATCATCTGGATATACATAATAAATATGTTCATTTATAAAATGACAAGCCATTACGTATTCATCTTCGGTCATATCTCCTAACCATTTACCAGCATACATTTCAACTAAGTCATCATAGAAGTCATTAGCAGGAAAGTTCTCAGGAGAAAACACAGCCCACTTCCATCCATCATAAATACTTTTAGTAAGCATTAATTGCAACCAAAAAAATGTCTTACCATGATTACCATATCCAACAACTAAATTAACATCACCCTTTTTCCATCTAAAGAAATCATCCATCTCTCCAAATCTTGTTGTTGGAGAAAGCTCAACTCCTTTTTTAAAACTATCAAGCATGGAAGGAAATACATCTTCAAGATAATAAATACCATCAATTGGTATTGAATTTGAATTTAAAATAACTTCCTGAACCTTCTCTTTTCCAAATGCTAATAAAACTTCGTTAAGGTCTTTACATGGTCTTTTAATTCCATTTCCGCTATCAATAACTTTATCATCTGGGTATGCAACAAATCTACATTTTTCAACACCTAATCTCCTAATTAATTCTTCTCTAAGATTAGACCCAGCTTCGTCTCCATCAGTTGCAATAACAAACTCTTCTATTTCTGAAATCCATTCTGAACAATTATCTAAATAATCTAACTTCTGAGAACCTTTACTAGCTCCATTTGGCACAGATAATATTCCCCATCTTCCTAATTCATGTTCAATAACTTCTCCATTTTTATCTGGCATTGGAGGGTAATCATTTGAAAATCCACTTTCATAAACAGCTAATGCATCCCATTCTCCTTCAGTTATTATCGCACAATTCTTTCCATTTAAAGTTTGCATACCAAAGAAAACTAACTCAGCATCTTTAATTAACCTAAAATTTTTAGCACTGTCTCTGTACTTCGCATTAACAATTTCTCCATTACGAATATAAGGAAAAACAATGCACCTTTCTTTCTTTTGAGTTGAAGGCATCCACTCCTCTTTTCCATGAATTAAAAATTTATCTAAAGTTCTTTTTGAAATACCTCTCTTAGCAGAATAATCAACAATTCTTTCGCTTAATTGAATTCCGCTTAACATACTTTGAGGAGGCTTTTGATATTTCTTAGCTTCTTTTCTTTCAAAGCTTCTTACGTTACCATGCCAGCCACAATGATGACAGTTATAAGCTCCTTCTGTAATATTCACAGATAGGCATGGGTCTTTTTTGTTTCTTCTACTGTCAGAGCATTTAGGGCATTGTGTTTTTTCAGTACCAGCTCTTTTTCTTAAAATAATTCCTAAGTTAGATAATTTGTCGTAGTACATTGCATTTTTTGTTTTAGCATTTTAAATACTCAAATTTCGATTGTTTTATTAAAGTGATACAATGTATCCAAAATTATATTATCTTCGAAATTTGATACACTTCTGTTCGAAATAGAGCCATTTTTAATAAATAGAACCTTCCATAATATCTTTTGGAGTTAATCTACCCTTTTCAAACAAAGCTTGTTGGTCTTTGCCGAACTTTTGCGTTGTCCCATCTTTGAAAATAACTTCATTCCCATTTTCCGAAAAAGAAAACCCAATTTTCCTTTCTTCTTTCTTTTCTTTTCCTTTCTTTTCTTTTATAGTATTAGCATCGTAGTACGAATGTAATTCGTTCGTATTACCTTTGTTCCATCTTGAGTTAATAGATTCTCTTGCCTTATTACTCTTATTCTCCCTGATTCTCAATCTATTAAGGGCAGAATTACTCCAAAATTTATCATTATCAACTTCAAAAAGTCCAAAGTCATTTACTACGTTTCGTATAATTTCTTCATTCGTTTGTAATTCGAACGCTATACGTTCGTATTCTGAATGTTGTAGATAACCTACTTCTTCGTATAACATTTCTACAATGCACCAGTAAATTCCAACACCTTCCATTCCATGTTTCATTCTTAATCTCAGCAATTTTTTATCAGACCTAGAATGATAATCATGGGAGAACCAAAATGTATTTTTTGACATCTTAATTTCATTTTATTTGATTACAGAAAAACATTTATTATAAAAAATATTTACTACATTTTATGCAATCATATTAAAATGTATAAATATATATTTTATTTTGAAATTGAGCTACCAAGTCTTTTATTTATTTTCTCAATTTCTGATTCTGTAAATTCAATAATGCCATTTACTTTTTTGGATAATTCTGCTTCTGGAATTCTTACTTCAAAAGATAACCATCTTTGAGTTCTACCATCTAAGGCTTCTTCGATTTTTTGTTTTAATGTTTTCTTTATTTCATTCATAGTTTTTTATTTTTCACAAAGTAATATGTTTTTTATTATACAAAAAAATTTTTTTTATTTTTTTTAATTAATTTGGGTGTTAATTAAATTTATGTTTAATTTGCATCATGAAAGAAGAACATAAGCAAAACATCTTTCTAATAATGAAGCTACTTAATCTTGAAATGAAAATAGAAAAAGATGGTGTAGTAACTAATTGGAGATGGGATTATAAAAACAATAAACCAATAAAAATTAAATAACAATGAATGTAACTTCAAAACACAAAGTAGAAACTTTATCAATTGGGGGTGAGTTTAGTAACATGGAATTATTAGTTGGATATGATGTAGTAACAGTACATAATCCAATTAGAATTGAAGAAGGTCATGGTAGGCATTTTCTTAATGAAGATGAAGAAAGTATTGAACTAACTTCTGTTGAAGTTGTAATTAATGGAAATGGAATTGATATTCTTTCTAAGTTAGATTTAAGACAAAAAAGAACAATAATTGATGAACTTGAAAACTATTAATAATGGGACTAAAAGAAATACAACAATTAAAAGAAAACGCAAAGATACCTAAACAAAAAAAGCAATATACCATACCAAAGATTTCAGATAAAAAGAAAAAACAATTAGATAAAGAAAAGTTAGAAGTAATAGAAGCTGAAGCTAAGATAGGGAAAAGCGCAGAGCTTGATAGATGGTTTCAAGATAGAAGAAAAGAAATGACTGGTATATGTAAAAATTGCGGAGGTAAAACATGCAGAGATGATGATATGTATTATAAATTTTCAATAGCGCATATACTTCCAAAAGCTTATTTTAAAAGTATAAAGACAAATGAAAACAATTGGATTGAACTTTGTTTTTGGGGAAACAATTGTCATGCAGGAATGGATAATAAAATAATTGACCTAATGGATATGAATTGCTTTGATGAGATAATAACTAAGACTTCAAAAATGTATCCTCATATTGCTCAAGAAGAAAGAAGAAGAATTCCTAAAGTTTTAATTGATTATATAGAAACAGAATTATAAAATTTTAAACAATGATAGTATTTCAATTATTATTGCTAGCATATTTTATTGGCATAATTATATCATTTCTTTTAATTAAAGTTGTAAACTTTTTTACCAAAAAGGAAGATGATATAATACCATTAGAATTTTCGTTTTTTAGTTGGTATGTAGTTTACTCAATATTAATAGAAATAAAATGAAAGAACAACAAGTTGTATCAGGAATAAAAAAGATTGCAATAGCTTCTGTTATTATGGAGTATGGTCTTTTACAATTAGTAGATAATACAAAAAATGATTTAAAGCAAAGAGCAAAAACAGCTATAGCTTCATCAAAAAGAATACAAGACTATTTTAAATTTAATCCAAATGTAAATGGTAAGTTTAAAAACATATTTGAAAAAGAATTTTTAAAATCAGAGATACTTCTTATAGCAGAATTATTTGAATTATTATCTGGGTTTGATGAAGAAGGATTAGAAGTAATTATTGATGCAATTAAAAAAAGTACAAATAATGAACTATAAGAAAACAAGTGGAGTAATAGATTTTTACAAAGATGACGTATTTGAATATTCAGCAAAGTATAGTAGTATCTTACAGAGAAAAAAACTTATTGATGAATTCTTTTCTAAAGTTAAAAATATAATAAATAGATGTACATTCTTTTATATTATAAGGCCGGATGAAAAGTTTGTAAGTATAAAAACAAGAGATTTATTAGATTACCCAGACCTCCCAACTGAAAGCCCTAAGAGATTTAAATCAGAATATTCAAATAAAAGATTGTACGAAGAATTTATTTAGTGCCATCCTGAAGTGGAATTGAATTATCATTATCTATTTTTCTATAGCCTTCTTTCCAAAGAAGCTTAGTTAATGCAATGCTAATTCTTTCCACTTCTTCTTCTTCTTCTGCCGGCAATATTATATGTGTTGCTTCATGCAAAAGTATTTCTAATAGCTTCTTCCCACGAATCCTTGAATCTATTTCAATACTATTATAACCACAATGGGCTATACCATAAATTTTATTAAGTTTCTTATATGTTACTTTAATGTTTTTCATTTTGAAAGTCTTTAAAGAAATCAGAAGCTTCATCTATACTATTTATAGCAGCCTTTGCATATAATGCAGCATCTAATAATTCTTCATATTGATGGACTAACCAATCTCTTAATGTTAAATCAGACCTATCCATTGTTGTGTTATACTTATTTATACCACGTTCTTCTCTTGATTTTAAATCTTTAATTACATTCTGTAGTAACTTGCTTGTCATTATCTTGGTGTTGATGATAAAATATTTCTTCTTTCTTTAACCGTTAGATTTGATTTTCTTCTTCTTCCTACTGCTTTACAATTATTACATCTTAAAGATTCGTATGAGCTAACGGTAGTCATATATAATTTTCCTGTTTCTGTAAGGTCATTAGAGCCGCAAGAAGGACATCTTTCGTGTTCATCCAATATAAATAATCCCATGTTAGGATGAGGCTTAATATAAGGCCTTAATTTAAGATAATTTTCCTCTAAGCTAGTAACGTCTCCTACATTATATTCTTCCATCTTTTTTAAAGATTCTACATCTCCCTTATAACACTTATCCCATAGTTCAAAACCACCTGTATCTACTTTTCTTGGAGTTCCTAAAGATATATTTATATACTCTTGCTTATTTGAAATAAAAGCCAACTGTCTTTTAACTGCTTTTAAAGTATCTATTGATTGGTAAGGTAGCGCAGGAGGCATACCATGTAATAAAAATCTAGTATTTAATCTAGGCAAATCAAACTTATCTCCATTATGAGTAATAACTATATCTGCTTGGTTTAAAAGTTCCCATATACCTTGCATTATTCTTTTATCATTCCTTTCCAATGCTTCCTTAGAAGTTAATCTACCAGAATAAACTTTATCTTCAAACAACCATTTAGCGGCCCATGTAAAACAAAACCAATCGTTTATTATTTGATGTATCCCTACGTTTTGCTGCCATATATTCCAAACAAAAACCATTAGAGGGGCAGTTTCTATATCCAAAATAAGAACTTTTGCGGAAGTATTTATTATTTCAGGCTTTGTATTTGTTGTATCGTAGTTCAATGGCTTAGGTTGTGTAGCTAAAACTCTATTTTTTTTACCATGATGCCCTCTTATATCTCTAACAACTGTTCTTGCTGACTCTATATCTTTAAATAAGTTTGTGTTTTCATTAAAAATCTTTTTTGAAAGAGTATAGTCTTTCATTTCTTTAAATTGAGAACAATAATTCTCAACTATAGATTTTTTTGTAACTGGTTGCATTATTTATTTTTAAGTATAACAAAAATAATATAAAAAAACCCATCAGAATCACGCTGATGGGCAAAATTCACTTACTGGAAGCTACTAACCTTTAAAATCAATATAAAATTAGTCTTTTTTATCATAAAAATCACTATTTTTTAATAAATTTTAGATATTTATTACTATATAAGATATAATACCCCATATAATAAACGCCACTATACACATTATAATTGCGCCTATATTGGAATCAAAATCAAATTTTTTCATCATTTAAAGTTTAAAACGCTTATATAAAATGATTTATTGTGTTTCATTATAGATGCACCAGATAATTTAGGTTCTGCATTCATCAAAGCATTTCTATGACCATAATTAGGATTATTATTATCAACAAGTAAATCCATAACTATATCTATAGGGTCAAAACTATTATAAGATATTACCTCCCAGCAATTGCATTTAGCATTTATTGATTCCTGAGTTTTTCTTTCATGGCCATAATAGTCTGCTGATTCTTTTGCATGAGCATATGCACTTATATAAACTAATGAATCAGGATAAAAAATATCAACAGGCTTTACGGTTTGCATGAATTTTAAAAGACTAATATAATAAGGATTGTTTCTATTCATTTTTTCGTATCTCTTTGGGTAGTCCCACTTTAACACTATTGTCTGATAAAACAAACTGGGATACTTTCTTAAACAATTAACAACCCATATATAATCTTTTTCTCTTTGATTCATGTACTTACAATTCTTAGCTGTATTACACTCTTCATATACATTACTATCCCATCTTGAGTCATATAGCGATAATGGATTTTGACTAAAAGAACTAAAGCAAATAGTTAATAGGATACAAGTTAAAGTTACTTTCATTATTTTTGTTTTGGTAGTTCGTAATTATTTTTAAGCCATTGAAAGAATGTTAAACTTCTAGGAGTAGGTATAGCAATATATCTTTCTAGTATATCTTCCCAAGTATATTTAGGTTTAATTTTATTTATTTTAGCATAGTATTTAACCTCCTTTGCAAAAAACTTCTTAGATAGTTCATATTCAACTTCTTCATTATTCCTATCTATATCAAATGAAATTAATTCTATATCATCAGGGTGAATTGGGAGTTCTTCGTTATTATCTTTAACAATCCACCCATCATCAGTTATTTTTAAAATGCCTTTCATTGTTAATCTGTTTTAATTGCTTTGTCTCCTAGCCTACTATTCTGAACTTTTAAATTCATAATAGAATCGTCAAGTTTTTCTATAATCTGTTTTTCATGTTCTAAATATTTTTTTGCTATTTTAATTACTACAGATTTATCGTAAGGGAACATTCTTTCATTTGCTTTCACTTCTGTTATCAAATCTTCTATAGGAAACCTCATATGTTTATTTATTTTTTAACCGACTATGACTTCTTATTTTTACTTGCAAATTGCTTTGCTTGCTCTACTGAATTAAATCCCCAAGCTTTCAATGCTAAAGCTTTTCTTGTAGGCTCTCCATTTGGTTTTTTCATTGGTCCTTTCATAAATCCAAATCTTGCTGCGAAAGAAACCCTACGAGGATTTGTACCTGATTCTACTGGAGGTTTTAAATGACCACCAGTTTCTTTATTATAAGACTCTCTTCCTTTAGCATTAAGACCGCCTTCTGGATTTTTACCTTCTTTTCTTTGCCAAGCTCCTGACATAATTTATTATTTATATAACAAATTTAATAATATTTTCTTATTTAACTTTATACTATTTGTGCTAAATTACAATACATGGGAAAGTATAAATTTATATTTTACCTTATATTAGATATTATAATATAAGATAGTACGCTAATTAATATTGCCAATAATGAATAAAGTACTATTAATTCTTGAATAGTATTTTTAGGCTTATGATGCATTATTTTAATAATTTTAAGCTGTAGGGGAAGGACTTGAACCTTCAAGGATAATATAATCCGTCTCCGAGACTGGGAGATGTGTCTGCCAATTCCACCACCCTACAGTCTAGTATTACATACCTTTTTTCTTAGGCATAGCTACTTTTTTCAAAGCCGGGTTAGCTTTTTTAGCTGCTGGACTAGCTTTTCTTGTTGCAGATGCTAATATTGCACCAGCTTTAACTTTACTGATACCTTCTTTCTTTGCAATTTTTGCTTGAACTGTTTTGAACGACATATGGGTTTGTTTTAAAAATGAGAAGCGACAATAGGATTCGAACCTATACAGGCAGTACCAAAAACTGTAGTGCTACCGTTACACAATATCGCTTAGTTTAAATCTCTTTCAAGCTCATCATTATCCATTGGGATGCAATTAAGCTTTAATAAACATACATTAATCCTGCTAAGTAATTCATAATCACTTAAAGTATCTGTCTTTGGGGGAGATAATTTTGCTTCCTTACTTAATCTTGCAAGAAGCTTTTCGTATTCTTCTCTTTTATGATTATCCATTATTCTTAAATTTATTCCATGCTTCTTTTATTTCTAAATCAGCAGTTGACTTCTCAGTCATGTAAATTTTTTTATTAAAGAAATCAGAAGGACAGTTTTTAATTGGATACTTAGTGTATTTTTCAATGTTTAAAAACGCATCTTGACCGAAATCATATTTACTTTTATCAAAAGTACTAATATTTTCAACTTCTTCCTCGTTTTTATCTATTTTTTGCATTCCTTTAACAGCTCTGTTATAATATACTCGACACTTATTAGAGCAATATCTTGATTTTGTACTTGTATAAAGAAAAGAAACATTACAGTATAAGCATTTCTTTTCTCTTGTTGGTACTCCGATTGTAGTGCTTACCCTTATATTTTCCTTAGAAACAAGACTTACATTTGATAGCTCTAAATCTTTACAATATAAATCAACCCAATATTTTTCTCTTTTACTTACATTGAAAATAGATTGCTTATTGTTTATATCAACTTCTATTTCTTCTAATATTTCATATTTAGGCAGTAACCACTCTTTACATATAGAAGTTATAATAACATCTTTTGATGTTTTATTTTTTATACTTTCAAAAATATGACCAACTAATCTTGAATATGGGTCTTTTGTCTGACCGATATAAAACATTTTATTATTTAATGGATTGATTAAACAATAAATAAACATCTTGGGTGAGTATTTTTTCATAAAGCAAATATAGTGTGTTACGCAATACAAAAAAAATATATTACGTAACCTTATTAATTCTGTATCGTAACCTTATTAATTCAAGTAACGTAACCTTATTAATTTAAAAAAGAAACACCCTTCCCCCTATTTAAAACCTTGTTAAAGAAACACCAACCCATCCCAATACCCAAACAACAAAAAAACAAAACAGAATATATCCCCACTAATAAGCCCAACCACATAATCAATACAAACTACTGG
>JGI26470J50227_1000398_pt1 | contig 18284 bp, 31 predicted proteins | sample FreactTroBogLake_FD_50227 | JGI IMG/M metagenome (IMG submission 50227) | reverse complement strand
GTCCTTCCTGTGGAGGGCCTTTTTAACTCGTTCCTAAGCCGGTCACCGTCGCGCATTAAATCACGCCGGCGCCGCCGCGTTGTATATCCGTATTCTATCACATATGCGCGCATGATGTCACGTTATCGTATTAGATCACTCATGAGTGAATACCGTCACATATTCTATCACGTCAATTCGGTGTATCAGATCACGTATGAGCGCATATGGACGGCGTGGTGGTCCTTTGTGTGTGTGGTGGGGTGTGTGGGTGTCCAGGTACGTATTAAATCACGTATGAGGCATTAAATCGCGTATGCAGGTAGTATAAAGCACATCACAATACCCGAAATATTTATTTTAAGGCTCTTTTAAGCGCGAATTGTACCAAAGTAGTATATTGGTGTGCCTAGCGTATTATTTCGCGCTCTAATGGCTTATTTCGCGTGGGAGTGGTCGCGTATTACTTACGAAGGGGGGAGGATGTCGCGCAGGCGTGGAATAGAAATGCCCGCACTCAAATCAATAAATCAATGGTGCGGGCTTGCGGATAGATTACCGGAGCTATCCTACGGATTACAAAAAGTAATGTAGATTACAAAAATAATATTTTTTATTTATTGTTCATAATATTTAATTGCTCCTTCATAAGCAGAGCCATTTGAAAGCCCTGTTTAATTTTTTTGTATTGTACGGAATTGCAATCTGTTTCATAGCTGTTATTTTCAGCAAAAAAAACAGTCCAATCTTCAATACTTTTTTCTTTGCAGCCTATTTTTATTATATCCGTATCACGGTCAACCAGGAATATCCATTTGGTATAAAATGATGACTTTACAAACCTCACATCCTGATCGCCTGTCACAGACTGATTGCCTGTCACAGACTGATAGCCTGTCACATACTGATAGCCTGTCACATCCTGATTGCCTGTCACATCCTGATCGCCTGTCACAGACTGATAGCCTTTCACAGACTGATCGCCTTTCACAGACTGATCGCCTGTCACAGACTGATCGCCTTTCACAGACTGATTGCCTGTCACAGACTGATCGCCTGTCACAGACTGATAGCCTGTCACAGACTGATCGCCTTTCACAGACTGATAGCCTTTCACAGACTGATCGCCTGTCACATACTGATCGCCTGTCACATACTGATTGCCTTTCACAGACTGATCGCCTGTCACATACTGATAGCCTTTCACATACTGATCGCCTTTCACAGACTGATCGCCTTTCACAGACTGATCGCCTGTCACAGACTGATCGCCTGTCACATCCTGATTGCCTGTCACAGACTGATTGCCTGTCACAGTATTTTTTTCTGCATAAAAATGTAAACATAAAATATCTTCCATATATTCTAAATTACCTGAAAAATAGTAAGATATTTTTTCATTATCTATTTTCATGGTAGGCTCATATACTTGATAAGTAATTCCGTTGATTATTTTTGTCATGGTGTTTTTGTTTTTTATAGTGATTAAATTAAGCTGAAATTTTATAGGACTGTTTAGAGTTTATTTTAGTGCTGCCATATTTGCCCCTAATGGTATCTATATCCATAGTCTTTTTATTAGATGTCTTATATTCGGCGGATCTGAAATACCACATAATTTTTTTAGATGCGAACCAAAAGCCCGCATTTTTTAAAATATCTTTGTATTGCCTGGTTTCACCTGATACCCAGATCCACCCGCCGCAAATTTCAATTTGAATACCATCCAAATTAATAATTGCATTGATAGCATTTTTATATGCTTCTGCATTAGTGATCTCGGTTTCCTGTTCCTCGGTAGTAAATTTTTCGCCTGGTATCCTTTCACCTTTCAAAAGTTGTTTAATGAGTATCTCGTACTCATTATTTATAATTTTCATTATATCCTCTGATCCTCCCCTGTCCGGATGAAATTGTAATGCTAATTTTTTGTAGTATTGTTTAACCTCTGATAAGTTGAAGCAATTACAATCTTTAAAGTATGTCATAATTGTATTTTTTAGTTGTTAGGAATAATAGTATAGTCGTGATATGTTTCCTTTATGGTATCTTCTGTCTGATACCACATTAAAGGTCTTATATCAAAGTAATCATCATTTTTTTCAGCCATGTTAATAAAAGCCTGGATGCCTAAAAAATCATTGTAAGGCAATATCTGATAAAATCGCATGGACACATTTACTAGTAATACTTTCATTTTTTTGGTTTTAATTTGTTATGTATTTATTTCCCTTTGACAAAACAAATATAGTCCTTTTACCTTAATAGTTCTTATTGATACTTAATAAATAGACCTTTTAACAAATAATTTAACAAATAACTGTCCAAATGTTAAAAAACAACCTATCAAATGTTAAAAATCATATCAGCCATACAAGTATAAAATATTAAGCTACATTTGCACTCACTAACAACTATTAAACACATAAAACGGTAAAACAATGACTCAACTATTAAACAGCGTTACAATAGACTACGCAAGCCAGGCAATTTATGAACTGCACAAAAAATGTTTATCAAAACATGAAACTGTATATTCGTACAATGATAAAAATTTATCCATCAGTATAGATTGTACTGATATTAACGGAATAGCTAGTATGTGCGCACTTACGGCTATGTTTCACAAAGATTATATAGAGCTATGCACAGCACATACACTCTATCAAATTAATACCAATGGATGAAATACAAAAAATGAATATACTATATGGCATCAATCCGGCTATTGGTAAATTCATAAAAAATTTAGACCTGACAGTTACAGACGACGGCGAGCTGTTAGATATTGATCGTTTATTTAATCACAACATAAAAACAAAAAAAATGAGTAAATTCTCAAAAAAACCGGCAGCAGCACCGGCAAAAACAGCAGCAAAGGCAGATACTAAAGAAGAAATGGTATTTGCGCAAGGTATCACAATTTTCAAACCGCGCGAAGGATCACCAGACTATGTTAAAGGTACGGTCATAGTATCTCTCGAAAATCTAATTGAATGGTGCGAAAATAATGATCAGTATCTTACTACTCATTCGACCTATGGATCACAACTGAAATTAGAGATCAAGGAATCACAGGGTGGTATGCTTTATTTCCAGGTTAATACCTACAAGCCGGGAAAGTAGTAGTGACTATCGAAAATAAAAAACCGATAGTCGAGGACGATATACCGTTCTAAAAAAATTACCTGTATTGTAGTGAGTATAATCACCCGAAGCGAGATCGGGCAGGTAGCAAAAAAATAACCAATGAGCAAAAGAAACAAACGGCAAAAGGAAAAACTGAAATCCTTACAAGCCAAAAAACGCCGAATAATAAACAATATAGACACGCTATTGCAATCAAGTTATTACGATTGGGATAAGTTAGTACCTATCAATCAAAGTAGGCGTAACAGGCTATTATCTTTGGTAAAACCAAAACAAAAAAAGTATGTAAAGCTATCCGAAGATGAAATAAAAGTTTCCACTATATACAACATCTATACGCAAGCGGTACGGGATATGAACGGCGATATAAAAAGACTGCATGAAACACTAGGTACAAAGCGCAAAAAAGAAAATGAATACACCGGCGAAAATGAAGGCATGGTATTAGTCACCTCATATAATGCCTGGGATCGAAAGGAATTTGAAAACAAATTATTTAAGGACTATAATTTTACCACTATCAATGATTTGCCGGTCAAAACAAATGTCAATGACATATATCAGTCACTAACGCATATTTATGATGATATGGATAGCAATGATACTCTGGTATTGACTATTATAGGCAAAAATGCAACGGTTGAATTTATCAGTGCCGATAAGGTTAAACGGATTGATAAGGACGAAAAAATATAATCAGATTTTAAAACATAAATAAAAACGGCAACTATCAGTGCGCATAAACGTGATTAACATAAACAATATCATTAACCAATTAAAACGGGAAAAAAAGGTATTTGAAATAAGGCAGACCTTATACACAAAGAATGTTATCACCAAAGATATTACATACAGTCACACCACAGGATCAGGATTAAAAATGCACGAGCTTAATTTCATATCGAAAGTTAAAAAGCACTGTGACCTGATACCAAAGGAATACATACCCACTATTGATACGCAAAATATAGCCTATATAAAAGAGGGATCAATTATAGACGGCAAAACATACCGGCATATATATGAAGTTGATCTTAATGCAGCTTTTTGGGAATTTGCTTATAAACGCGCCTACATAGATCAAAAAATATATCACTATGGTATAGACAAAGTAAGCAAAAAAGCAAGGCTTATATCTCTGGGCAATTTAGCCAAGCGTACAGCCATAATGAAATTTGACGGAAAGGAATTTGATAAGGTAGAATTTGAAAAAAGTGAAACAGAAGATATTTTTTTCGATGTATCAAAGATGACAGCCGACACAATGTCGAACCTTCAATTTATGTTAGGCAGTGACTTTTTATTCTATTGGTGCGATGCCGTATTTGTACAGGGAGTAACAGCATTGAAGCATATCAAAGATTACCTGGACTGCGAAACATTGCCCTATAAAGTGATTAACATTGAAAGTCTGATAAAGACAGAGCATAGGATCACGGTAGATGAACCGATAAAAGGGGAACGTATATTTACATTCAATAAACCAATAATAAAACAGCCTATATATGCAAAAAAAACAAAAATACAAGTACTTAGCAAAGGTATTAGGAATAAATAAAAATACCGGCGAAACGGTTACTATCCTATTTAAGCTCAAAAGCTATTTTGAATTTTATGAGGTATTGAATTGTGATTATCCTGGAGTATTATGTTTGAATTATAAAATCACGGAATTATGAATATACTATCCCTTTTTGATGGCATGAGTTGCGCACAGATAGCATTTAACAAATTAGGTATAAAATACAATAATTATTTTGCATCTGAGATTGATAAGCACGCTATAAAAGTCACACAGGCAAATTACCCTAATACCGTACAATTAGGATCGGTTGTAAATGTGGATGTTTTAACCTTGCCAAAAATTGATCTATTATGCGGTGGATCACCTTGCCAAAGTTTCAGTTTTGCAGGGAAGCGTAAGGGAATGTCCACCACAGACAGCATTGAGATATTGACCCTTGACCACTACCTGGAACTAAAAGCCGCCGATTATGCTTTTGAAGGGCAATCCTATTTGTTTTGGGAATACATGAGAATACTCACAGATATTCGCAAAATAAATCCTGATGTCAAATTCCTTTTAGAGAATGTGGAAATGGGCGAGAAGTGGGAAAAGGTATTAAGTCGCGCAATAGGTGTAAATGGCATACATATAAATTCTACCTTATTATCAGCGCAAAACAGAGAACGTATATACTGGACAAACATAGGCTTGCAGCCGTCCGGATTATTTGGTGATATGCAATCTGTTATTATTCAGCCAAAGGACAAAAAAATATATTTAAGAGATGTACTTGAAACTAATGTGGATAAAAGGTATTATGTTAGTCCAAAACAATTAGCCCGTTTAAATTTGGGATGCCTAAAAACAGCCGGGCAAATTTCATTTCAGACAAAGGGTATCGAAAATAACAAAGCTACTGCATTATTATCAAGAGATTATAAAGGCATATCAGGCATACAAGGCTTTAATGTTGTAATAGATGTAACGGGGAAACCTAAAAAAAACCAACACAAAGCATCTTGTTTTACAGCCGGCGGAAATTCAGGTGGCAATCACAGTGATATGGATCTAATCAAAGAACCTAAAATTATAGTCCACAATATGACACCGCGAACATCTATCACGGGCAAAGGTGGCACAGGACATCTGACAAAAACAGACGGTAAAACATATTGTTTACAGACAACCGACATAAATAGGATAGAATATGATAAACGCATACGCAGATTAACACCTACGGAGTGCGAACGTCTGCAAACTGTCCCCGATGGATACACTAGTGTTGTTTCAGACACACAGCGATATAAAATGTTAGGTAATGGCTGGACAGTTGATGTTATTGCCTACCTGCTTTCATACCAATACACCAAAAAAACACCGTTAAATTAATTTGAATTTCGACTATTATTAGATTATATTTGCGTTAATAAACAAAAAAGCAATGCTGAAAAATAACCCTTTCTATTATGGATATAACAAAAAAGAGTTGCGCTCTTTATGTGTCAATCCACACGCTGACCTGGATAAGCTCGATAAGAATAACACGCTTAAATTATGGTCATTAGCGAGATTCAGAAAGGAAATATCTAAGATGATAGCTTCGGGATCAGCACCATTCACGCATGAGGAAATTTTCAGCAAGATGTACACAAAAGCCGACTTGCCGCCGGAGTGGTGCAAATACATATTAACCAACATTCTAAAAGAGGAAAAAAAATTTTGATATGATACTTATTAACTGTTTGGCGGTATCTTTTATGTGTATAGGTATGTTTATAGCCTGTACATGGCAAGGTATGATATTTTCGGACGTATGTAATTGGTTATTCCATAGACTGCCTACATGGATTACAAAGCCATTATTTGCCTGTCCTTATTGCATGGCAAGTATATGGACGTTCGTATATTGCATATCTACAACCGATGTGAATTTACTGATATTTATAAAAATACCTATCACCTGCGGCATAACAGCTATTTTAATGCACATACTTAAAACAGATATACAATGACAAACGAACTATTAAACGTAAGGACACCACTACATAAGCACACAGCTTTCACCGGCAATGAGGACTGCAATAAAATGGTAGTCCGTATGCTATCTAAGATGAAATTTACTATTATAGCCAATGACGGCTATTGTATTATTTACTTTTAAAAAAGCACCATGAATCCTAATCCTAACTATTGGATATTTATAGACACCTGTATGTGTGACGGCAGTATAGGACTTAACTATATATATAATACAGATAAACACATATCCCTTCGATTACTACCGGCGGTCAAGAAATTTCATTTGACAAGTCGTGACGGTATGAACTACAAAAATCAGCCGTATTGTTTTTTAACGGGTATAATGAATAGTCACAATTTGACATTTTAAGACGTTATTTAGTTTTATTTGTCTATTTATTTTTTTTTACAATTTCATTAGTACTACTTTCGTATCAATGGACTTGATACAACCACCAATAGGACAGGTATTTTACAAGACAAATGATTGGGGCGATACCAAAGACATTATATCAGCCATATTAGAAGCAGACGAAACAGCACCTTTATACACTGTGGACTTTGCCAACTCTATACCGGCAGAAAATGTTAATGATATTTGCCGTTTTTTATATGACTATGTACGCAGAAATGTGGCATACAAAGAAGATGAGGACGGACGGCAAGATGTCCAAATGCCTGGGGTGTTGGTAGATAAGAAATACGGAGATTGTAAAAGTATGTCATTGTTTTGTGCAAGTGTACTAAAGAATTTAAACATACCTTATAAATACCGTTTTATTTCACAAGACCCTAAAAGCGATCTGCACCACGTTTATTTAGTAGTGACGGCAGAGAACGGAAAAAAAATCACTTTGGATTGCGTGGAAAACAGCTATAACAACGAGGTCAAATACGTAAAGAAAAAAGACATGAGATCAAAAGCAAAGATAGGAGCGATCAATTTCAACCCAATGCCGGTAATGCCGGTAGTAAGACCAGCAAGCCTTTTACCAGCAAGCCTTTTACCTAGTACGCTAGATTTACCTGCACCACAGGCAGCACCAAAGCCTAATTATCTTTTGTGGGCAGCGGCAGCGGTAGCACTTTATTTCATAATCAAAGACTAATATATAATGGCTAAGAAAATAAACGACTTCATTAAACTGAAATCAGAAAAAAGCAAATACTGCAAAGGTAAAACGACACAGGGCGCGGTAAAAAAAGCGGCGGCTAAATATGTCAAAAGCACCGTAGCAGCAGGTAACAAGACAAAATCCGAAGCGGAAAAAACGGCTAAAAAAGTTTTGGCATCAGGTTGTGCGGTAAAAGCACCGGCTAAGAAATCAGCATCAAGAGGTCGCGTACACGTTAAAGAACATGACAAAGCATTTCCGGCTAAAAGTCGTGATACCGCCGGACTGCATCAGTTGCTAAAGGATAAAAAACTTCGACTGAAACACGGCTATGAAACTACCAAGATCGTACGAAGCATTGCCGGTCTGAAAGAGGAACTGAAAAAACACGGCTATGTCGAACTCGTAAAAGTCAAACACATTTCAAAAAAATAATTTCATAACAAATAACAGTCTAAATATATGGGCTGCACTAAATGCAAAATCACAATGCACAGAAAGCACAAAAAGGTGGGTAAACATCACACCACAAAAAAGACGCGGGGAAAGCGCAAAAGAATAGGGGCGATCAGTAAGAGCGCACTATCCGAAACGGCGGTGATAGCCGGATCAGCACTAGCTACTAGCGTAGCATTGGGCTATATTACACCGATGGTAGGCAGCGCACTGGCAAGTGTCCTTCCTGATACTAAAGACGCATCGGGCAAAGTAACGGTAAACAGCACACGTCAATATCTTTTGGCAGGTGCAAAAATAGCACTAGGTATCTATATAGGTGGAAGCGCAAGCGGATCATCTAAAAACGTCATGGAAGGTGTAGGCGTTGGTATGGTCATTAACGGTGGCGGCTCATTGCTTGCATCGTTTATGTCACCTTCACCGGCTACGGTAGCGGGAACACTAAGTACTCCTGTACTTACTACGCATCCGACTATTGGCGCAAAAAGATACCGTGTGGCGGGATCACAACCTATCGTAACCAATCATCCTACTATTGGTCGCACTCATAGCGGTGTAAAAATGGGAAACATATAATATTTAAAAATCAAAAAACACAAATAAAAAATCATGAACTATCCACAAGCCCCTAAGTCACTTTCTTTTTACGGTGACAGCGAAGCACAAGCTGTCCTGGAACGCATCAAGCTCGCGCTCGGTGTGAATTTCTCTACTACCGACATATTCCCCTGGTCAGTCGTATCAGAGGCGCAAATGTCAAACAACATCACAAACTACATCCTTCCTATCAATGTGAAGAATCAATCTAACGTCGTGGCACTGCCTAATCAGCAAGGTCTACTTGATAGCGATCTTTTTATCGGCTACAAAATAGCTCTTACAGTGGACAGCAGAAATACCGCATCCCCTTCATCAGTAGTAAGGTGGCAGTTTGGTAACCCTAGCGTGTTTACCGGCAACGGTGCATCACAGACAGGTACAGCAAACGACATTGAAACATTCTACAATGCACTGTTTAGCCTTACTGTATCCACTACACAAAAGATTCAGTCAATGTTCACAAATGAGTTCCGTCAGGCAGGTTCGCCGGCTACGGCTATCGCAGTAGGTCCACTTAATGCATCAGCATGGGCTAATGATTTGAAATTCGTTAATACTCCTATCGTAACTCTGTACGGATCGGATCAGAACAATTACAACATCCAACTTTCTACCGGCAGTGCAGGTCTGGACATCCAACCAGGTGCAACAGCGGTAACAGCCGGCGCACAGAACGTTGTATCAGTGATCCACAAGGGATTCCGTATTCCACAAGGCACTAACGCTTACCGCGTACTTGCTAACGCAGATTTCAGAGCTTAATATTATTAATATGGTGATTAAAGGCGGTGGCGTGTTACGTATGCGCCGCCCCTTTTTCACTTTTTAAATTTCAATCATGCAAGAGCAACAATTAGTGACGCGCAGTGCGGCTATTATTGTCAGATTGGTAGCGGGTCAGGGTCAATACCTTTTCAACGTTACCACATTCAGAAATAAGACAATACAGAAGATCGAAGTCATGGACAGCACAGGTCTGGGTCTTGTGACAGCACCGGACGGCAGTACTTTGGCAGCTACCAGTGTAGTGGCGCAGAGTTATTTGCAGCTTGTCAATGCCAACAACACAACCGATGCAGTGATACAGGCAATGCCAACATCACGCTTTATGCCTTCACTCGGTACAGCCCTGGGAACAGGACTACCAAACTACAATCCGATCATACTAAGCGGGGATATGAATTTCGACATTCAGAACTCTTATTTATTTTTCCCCGATTCATCCGTTATTAACGGTGGAGTTGCCGGACAAAGTGTATATTTGCAGATATGGTACAGTGATGTGCCGCCAATGAATTAAAAACATTACCATGTTTCAAGGTGTAGAAGATACTATCGCTTGGTTTGCAAGAACTCAAAAAACGGGTTTCAGACTATCAAGAGCAAAGGACGATATAGCAGAATATTTCGATCCCGAAGCGAGCAACGAAAGTGCAAGAGCAAGGCTAGAGGAAGAATTAAAATATCTTCGCGGCGGCACTTATCACATAGATGCAAAAAACACAAGGGAAGAGCCTAGAAAGATACTATCTACCGACTTTATAATTCTACCGAAAGGGGAAATAATGCCGGCAGCAATCGGATCAGTTCAATCCACAGTGCCAAGCGGGTATATATCAAGGGCAGACATGGACAATGTGATAGCTGATAGAATAGCTTTATACACATTGCGAGAGCAAAATGAAAGGCTTTTAAATGAGCTTGAAAACGCATCAGCACCAAAGCCGTCAATGATGGACAGTATAGGCAGTATCTTGGATCATCCTATGGTGAAACAACTAACACCGATACTGATAGCGAAGATCATGGGCGGTAATATAGATGCACCACAGGCATATCAGGTAGGCATAGCAGGTATTGACAAAACAGTTGAGCCGGTAGAGCCGACAGAAAACGAAACGGAAATGGAATTTTTGGAATTGACAGAAGATCAGGAAACAAGGTTGAATATAGCGTTCGACGATCTTGTGAATAAAATCGGTGACATAGAGGAAACACTTACTTTGATCGAGTGTTTAGCACCATATATCGAACAACAAAGTGCAATGTTTAACGTCATAAAAGGCGAACTATTAAAATACAAAAAATGAAAAATGCTTGGATGTACGGCGCAGCCGGTCTGTTAGGTGGCTATCTGCTATCAAAATATCTTTCACCCCCCAATGTAAGCGCAGCCGTAAATGGTGCGATAGGTGCAAATAAGTGGGAATGTGCATGTGCAGACGGCACAACTAAATATTGCACCGGTGGAAACTGCGGATGTTGCGTGGGGTCAGGCATACCTATTTCATACAGGCAGCATACCCCAAATAATTATCTGAGTGTACCGGCATCACTTCGTAAAACAGTAGGCGTACTATAATGCTGTTACCTGGACAAATAAGCACTGTATTTTTCACCACAAGTGGCAGCTTCAACGCTAAAAACTTTGGTGACAAAGCGCAGTTATTACAATGGTATGCAGTTAATACGGGTGGCAGCGATGTTACTTTTTTTAATGGTCAATATACATTGTCACCAGGGCAATCAAGCCCCGTATTTGCTTTGACAACAGGCTATCAGGATAAGGGTACGTACTTTTTTACCTTTGATATAAAGGGCAATAATGGTTTGTTAATAGTGGCATCAATCATAAATGAATAGCAATCATATTGAAGAAGCGGCAGGGACTACGGTAGCCGTTGTTTATCACTTATGTATAAATGGAGCTTGTAAGGTGGTAGGTTTCGGTTTGCATGAGATATTGATAGTCATAAACGCGGGGCTTGCCGGATTGGTAGGCGGTTATATGGCTCACGTAGCGAAAAAAATATTTAATTCTAAATAATAGACAATGAAAAAAAATACAGCTTTATACGTAGGTGGTGGACTTATTGGTGCATATCTTTTATATACCATGCTTAAAAAGCCGGCTACAACAACAACGACAAGACCAAGTACAGGAACAGGAACGCAACCGACCACAGGGCAGATTGTAACAAGTACGGAAAGTCTTGTGCAGCAATTACTAGGTGCAATACCAGGACTCTCACACGGCGGCGGCGGTGGTGGTGGCTCACACGGCGGCGGCGGTGCGCAAGGCGGTGGCAGTGGATCAGGTAGCGGCAGTGGTAGCGGAGCGGGTAACGGATCAGATGGGACTTATTCCGATGGGACTTATTCCGATGGGACTTATTCCGATGGGACTTATTCCGATGGGACTTATTCCGATGGGACTTATTCCGATGGGACTTCACCGTCATATTATTAACCGATGAAATCAAAATATTTGCTATTGGGCGGTGCATTAGTGCTATATTATTTGTATAGTAAAAAAAGCATTGCATCACAGATAGTAAATGTGCCTCAAAATACGAATAACAATAGCGATCCAAACAATACACCTGGAGAGCCTATAACGTTAGTAAGTACGGCGGTGATAGATAACACACCGCAAAATTATCATTTAAACTTTCCAAACCAAGCACCGGCGGGTATTGGTGCAGGTGGCTATCCAGTATCAAGATACAAAATACCTGTCAATGGTGCGTTATATCCTACTTTAACGGATTGGATCACAGCCATGAGGACAAAGGAAGGGTTTAATACGTGGATCAAAAACGTAAAGGAATTTAATAAAAATCCGATGTTTATGACCGGTGCAACTAATTCAACCGGCAAATGGTATATCATAGATGGCACACATTATATTCGTGTGGCGTTTGATGATCACGGATGGACATTTCAATTTATGCTGATAACACAGCCCTATAAAAACGATGGAGTGTTGAATTTACCGAGAGTATTACCGGCAGTATTAAACACACAGCCGCCCGATCCTACAACATGGTGGGGCAGTTATGACGGTGGTAATGCAGATGCACCTAAAACAGTCGCCGGCACTTCATTTTTTTAAAACATTCACATGAGCAGAGTATCAATAATAGCAGGTATAAAGGGAACTACTCCCGACCCTGATAATGCAGACAGCATACCGCCTGTAAGCTATTGGGATACGCAATGGACTTGTCAGCAATGGATGACATGGACTAATGCTAATATAGCAGCATACGGCAATCAGACGGCAGTATCGAAGTTTGTTCAATACGCATCACAGGTCAGCAGTGTGGCATCAGATCACTTTTGTCCATACGAGAGTGATTTTTATAATTACTACACAGCACTAGGCGTAAATTTTGATAATATCTTTGCAAGTACGGCAGTGGCTACAACCGGAGTAGTACAGACAGTTGATACAACGGCTACAAATTTAACGACAGGTGCGGGAAATACTGTATCTTTAATTTCAAATTTACTACCTTTGGCGGGACTAGCAGTATTTGCGTGGGCAGGGTACACATTTTTATATAAGCCGTCAAAAGCAATAAGCGGTAAACGTAAAAGATCATGAACGAAAATCTAAAGAAATTGATACTATTTGGTGGTGGTGCATATTTACTCTATTGGCTTTTTTTAAAGCCTAAGACAGCATTGGCAGCTCCGACAGTGGATGTTATCAATCAAACACAAATGCAGTTTGCAAGCTCCGACAATAAGGTTGAAATTGATCTGAACGGTGCATATAATACCGATGGCAAACAAGGTGTAGACTTTCAGGTAATGACTTATATACCGGCTGACGAATCACGCGAATATCTTTTTGGTGATACCATCTACAAAGGGGATGCCTCATATCAGACAGTAAAGACAGACAAGGCGGGTGTACAGACCGCTATAAATGTAACTACTATGGATGATAAAATGACGGTAGCAGTTACTCAAAATACAAGTCCTATCAATATATTTCAGCAATCCTTTGATTGGGATGGTAACCCCGTAGCATGAAAATAAAAAATATCCTTTTTACGGGCGGTATAGTAGGATTGATAGGCTATCTTTATTATAAGGCAGCACAAAATTTAACTATCAAATTCAATAATGTGTCATATGATGCAATAGATAGTGATAATCTGACGCTTACTTTAAGGGTATCTATTGAGAACATCAGTAATTTCACATTAGCTGCACCGGTGTTTAATATAAACCTTTACAGCGATCAGACATATATCGGCACAGCCATAAACGAAACTATACAGGCTATCCCCCCTGGAGTGTCTTATCTTGATCTTGCGGCTAAGATTCCGGTAGTGTCAGGCGTATCACTTGTAAGTAAGCTAATAATTAACTATTTTAGCGGTGCACAGGTTCAGTTACCGTCAAATATTAATTATACCGGCAATATTGATTTATGGTTTGCCAACATACCAATACAAGGAAATCTAACATGAAAAAAATAATCATATACATCTTTATTCTTTTGGCTTTTAGTCCTGTATCAAAGGCGCAATTATATTCAATCACGGATAGTTGCAGCGTATTGATAATAAAAAATATCACGACTAGCCGGTCATTGACATACCCTAAGAATCAGATATACGCTGATACCGTACAGAATCAGTTAAATCTGCGTACTTTGGGCGGTACTATCATAGCATCGTGGACTAATACGCAAGTAAGCAATTTGCCGGCGGCATCTATACAATCAGGATATGCAAAGATCAATTATTTTTTGTCATATACCTGCGTACATTCTACCGGACAAAACAAAGGCGGCGGCGGTGGTAGTAATCCCGATACTTTGTATATCACAAGCGGTAACTATCTGCCCGATACATCAAATACAACCAATGTAGCAGGTGCAAATTTCTATTATAGCTCATGGACACAGATAGACAGCATTATAAGTGTGGACGGTGAAATTGACATAAAAGCAAGATCAAGCGGATCAGTAGTGTTTTATCTTACATTGCCCGTACCTGTTTCAACCTATCCATTTTTAAGCCTTTCGGGGCTTTTTAATCTTTATAGCAGTACCAACGGCGGGGCTATATTGGAAGGCGTGAATAATACGGCTCAATTCACATATACGGCAAGTGATACAGGACTAAGCATAATAAAATATCACTTTCAGTATGTCAATACAAATATGTTACCTGGTAAAATAGTTACTGTTTATACCGGTGACACTTTGTGGGCGCGTACAGGATCAAATTTATATCCTTATCATTTATCGGATAGTGTAGGTATAGGAACGGCAATTCCACAAGCGACATTGGATGTTTCTGGTAATTTTCAAAGTTTATACGTTGATGATTCGGGAAGGAATACCGTATTATCCAATGGTACCGACCCCACAGGGCAAGGATTTCTAGGTCAAACTCTTATTCATCAAAATTCAGATGGAAGTTTGACGGGACTGCTTAGTGGTGAGGGGCTTTTTGGGAATACTACTGGAATAATTCTTGGCACATTTGATTTAAATTCTCATGCCGCCACATTTGAGGGTCATAAAGATAGCGCTACTAATTCGTTCTATGCTCAAATGGGGGCATCTCGTAGTAACGACACAATAGCGCAAATTAGAGCTAGGGATTCAGTAGGACTAGACATTTTCTCTGGCATAGGGTCTGCACAAAACCATCTATTTGTAAACTCACCACTAACTGCTGTTTCAGCAGTAAAGATCAAATCGGCGCCAGGACATGTAGGCTTGCAGATTGTAGATGGCACACAAGCAGCGGGCTACGTCCTAACCTCAGATGCAAGCGGTAATGCTTCTTGGCAAGCGGCAGGCGGTGGCTCAGGATGGTCGATAACAGGCAACACAGGAACTGATCCGTCTGTGAATTTTATAGGTACTATTGATAACGAACCTATAATTATAAGGTCTAACAATATAATAATGGGTGTCTTGGATGGCAATGCTGGTGGTAATATTTTATTGGGCAACGCGGCGAGTGGGTCTTCAACTGAAAATATTGCAATTGGTAATGGCGCATCAGTTGCACCTCAATATGCCGTAGGCATAGGAAATAGTGCGCAGGTCGGCAATATGAATATCGGGGGGGTAGCTTTGGGATACAATGCCCATGCAGTACATAGTGGCTCAGTAGCACTTGGGCCTAATGCATTAGATGACAACCCAAATCAATTTGCCATTTCACCATTAGTAACAACTATATATATGGCTGGTGCGGCAAATACTAATGGCAGCGTACTCAAGGATGATGGGTCTGGGCATTTTAATTCTGCCGATATGTCTTATGCATTACCTACATATACAACTCCAACATTAGCTCACGCTGCACTAGGTTCGGGCGTAACCTATATCTTAAATACAACTATAGGGGTGACAGGGGTTTTGCTTTTGGCCGTTTCACCTTAATCTATGTGAGGAGAGAAATATAAAAATTATAATAATGAATAAATCAGCATTATCCGCTATTACATTAGGTATTATACTATTGACTGTATTGCAGGGCTTATTACCTTCATCACCATTGAAAGGTGAGGCATTGACTTGGATCAGTGCAAGTGTGTTATTGTCAATCGGTGTATTGACAGCTACACAGCAATACTTTAATAGCAGCATAGACAATGTATCTATATACAAAACAGCCGCCTTGCTTGCATTGGGTGTGTTGGGTGCAATAAATCACTTTACTAATACCGTCCCTATTTCGGAAGTATATGCACAGTGGGCGCGTTTTATATTGTCGGTATTGATCGCCGTGGTCAATACATACAGCGAAACTTTTTTCCCACAAACTAAAACACAGTCATGAAATGTCATCAAACTATTACAGAGGTATTTGATACTATCAAACGGTTTTTTAATAAGGCACTCCCCGATTTTATCGACAATCATGTACAGCCTGTTTTAGACTTTATTGAAGGTCTTAAAATGGTGACCGATGCAGCTACTCCTGTATTGGAAACTTTATTTCCGAAAATACCGCCGGCTTTACTTTCTGACATAGATAAATATCTCGGTGATATATGTGCAGCATTGCAGATAGAAATAGACTGCAAAGGAACTACATCTACATTTGAAGATAGATTGCAGTGTATAGCGGCACATCTTAGCACACTTGATCCTGAACTAAGGCATTCCCTTGAAATTAAATTAGCTAGTTGGCTGGTACGTGTTACATCGGGCGCGGAAAATATATCAGCCGATCAGATAGATGCCATTGTGCAATTTTCATACAGTCATTATAAGCATTTGAATACTCCCGTACCTAATGACTAATAACAATAAAACTATGTTGTATTTTGGTGGTGGCTTTATAGCGGCTTATGTCATGTATAGATACTATCAAACAAACTATGCAGTGGTAGCCGATTACACCAATGCAGACCTTAACGCTCTAATAACAACCGATACTATGACCGACTACACTAACACATCTGGTTTGCCTTTGGGATTAACAAATAACAACCCTGGTAACATTCGTTATACATCGAATAATAATTGGCATGGTCAGACAGGATCAAACGGCGGTTTCAGCGTGTTTGATAATTTGGTAAATGGCATCAGGGCATCAGTTATCAATATAAGCAATCTGATAAAGACATACGGAACGCTCCGTAAATATATCAATGCCTATGCCCCGCCTGGTGATAATAACAATACATCAGCTTATATAAATTATGTCAGCAGTCAAACGGGTATCGATCCCGACAGTGTACCGCCTTTGGATCACGATACATTAAAGGCGTTGGCTATGGCACACTTTCAAATGGAGAACGGTATAAACATAGCGAATCAGTACATATCAGATGCAGACCTTGAGAAAGGAATTAATTTGACACCATACGGTAATTCAATAGTGTAATGAAAAAAATCTTCTTTATATCCGGACTACCTAGATCAGGCAGCACCTTATTCAGTGCTTTGCTTAATCAGAATGATAAATTTTATGCCGGTATGAGCAGCCCCGTATATTCATTCATTGAAGGCTTTTTAAGTCAGGTGGCTGCGGGAAGGGAGTTTGCTAATTCAGTAAGCGAGAAAAAAAGAATAGACATTTGCAAAGGTATATTTGATTCATACTATGAAGATGTGGATAAGGAATGTATTTTTGATACAGGCAGAATGTGGACGGCTAATATCGAAAGGCTCATTGCTATGTATGGCAATGACATAAAAATAATTTGCCTGGTCAGAAATCCGGCGTGGATAATGGATAGCTTTGAAAGGCTTGCGAGAAAAAGCCCGTTTCTATATAGTAAAATGTATAAGCCCGAAAACAGGGGCAATGTTTACAGCAGATGTGAAAATATAATGAGTGGAACGGTAGGAAATTCATACAATGCACTAAGGGAAGGTTATTATAGTGAGCACTCTGATAAACTTTTGCTGATAGACTATGATCTATTAACGTCCGATCCGATTGCAGCAATGAAATTGTTTTATGAGTTCACAGGATTAGAATATTTTGAACACGATATTAACAATGTGGAGCACTCCGATACTGAATTTGATAATAATATAGGCGTGAAGGATATGCACACCGTCAGGCGCAAAGTAAAATTTATAGAGAGAGATACTATATTGCCTCCGGACTTATTCAAAAAGTATAGCGACATGAAGTTTTGGTGATCCGTCCCCCCCTATTCCACGCCTGCGCGAC
>JGI26470J50227_1000397_pt1 | contig 18320 bp, 28 predicted proteins | sample FreactTroBogLake_FD_50227 | JGI IMG/M metagenome (IMG submission 50227) | reverse complement strand
GGGCCGCTGGGAGACGAGCGGCGGGGGAGAGTACTTCGCCTGCGGCGTCGGCGGCTCCGTCACCGGTCGGAGGGCCGACCTGGCCATCATCGACGACCCCGTCCGGTCCCGGGAGGACGCAGAGTCCGAGACGGTCCGAGACAAGACGTGGGACTGGTACAGGTCCGATCTCTACACCCGACTGAAGCCGGAGGCAGCGATCGTTCTGATCATGACCCGCTGGCACGAGGAGGACCTCGGTGGGAAGCTCCTCGCCGAGATGGAGGCGGGGACGGGCGACACCTGGCGCGTCCTGAAGCTACCGGCCCTAGCTTGCGATGCGGACGACCCCCTGGGGCGATCCCCCAACGAGGCCCTCTGGCCGTCTTGGGAGGACGGGGAGGCTCTTGCTAGGAAGAGGGCCACGATGGGAGAGCGCGACTTTGGCGCTCTCTTCCAGCAGGACCCGAGGCCCGCAGGGACGAGCTTCTTCGACCAGAGCTCGGTCCTGGTCGACGGTCAGCCCATCGAGCCGTTTCAGATCAACGACTACGTGTTCGCTACTCTGGACACGGCGATCAAGACTGGCGCCCAGCACGACGGCACGGCCGTCTGCTTCTGGGCCAAGTCGCAGTTCGGACCCTACCCCCTGGTCCTCCTCGACTGGGACATCGTCCAGGTCGAGGGCTCGCTGCAGGAGGCCTGGCTGCCGACTCTGTTCCGCCGCCTGGAGGACTACGTGGCCCCCCTGAAGGCCCGGATGGGCAGCGCGGGGGTGTTCGTAGAGGACAAGGCCACCGGTCAGGTCCTCAACCAGATCGCGGCCCGGAAGGGCTGGCCAGTGAAGCCCATATCGAGCGGCCTCACGGCCAAGGGGAAGGACGAGCGGGCCATCGCCGTCTCGGGGTACGTGGCGAGCGGTAGGATCAAGATCAGCTCCCACGCCTACAATAAGATCACGAACTACAAGGGGCGGAACGGCAACCACCTCCTGATGCAGGTGTTTCGCTACCAGATCGGCGTCAAGGACCAGCAGGACGACCTGCTCGATGCCTTCTGCTATGGTGGGCTCATCGCCCTTGGCAACGCGGAGGGATACTGACATGACCACCAACATCGTCAAGTTCACGCCGAAGCCTGCGCCCAAGGTTCAGGACCCTTGGGCCGACCTGTTCGCGGACCAGCGCAAGTGGACGCGCAACTTCATCATGGTCGGCTTCGCGCTGGTCGGGGGCGCGTGGCTGGGTGTGGCAGCGGCGCTGGGAAAACTGAAATGAGCACCGTTGATGGTCTCAAGACTGTTGAGCAGAATATCTCTGCCACGACTGCGGCTACGGTGTCGACAATCAAGACGAGCGTGGACGCGTCCATCGCAGACGTTAGCGCGCAAATCGACGCTCTTAATGCACTGATTACCACCTCGCAGCAGACCGTTGCAGATCTGCAAATTGTACTGTCGAACCTTAAAGCTTTCGACCCGGCGTACGTCTTTGGCGCTTAACGCCCGCAACTAACGAGTTTCGAGCGCGCCTGCCTTCAACGCACAGCGCAAACCTAGCAGCAAAGAGGCATGGCCGCTCGATCATGACGAAGGAAAAGATGACCAGCGTGTTGGACGACTACGTCAACCCGAACGAGACGCGCGTGCTAGAGCAGCAGGTGCGCGGCGCGCTGGCGTGGAATCTGCATGCGATCGCCTTCCACCATGACGCTGATGACGAGATGAAGCGCCACATGGTCGAGCGACTGATTGCGACGGCGACGAGCAAGATCGGCAAGGACGCAGTGAAGGATATCGTGGCCGGCTGGACCAAGCGCGTGGAGGCGGCGACCCGTGGCTGAGACTTCCGGCGTTTTCGCGCTCGTCTTCCTCGCGTCCTTTGCGTTCATGTATGCTTGTCTGAGGCATCGCTGATGGAACTCAACGAGGACCAGTCACGCTTTGTGCAGGCGCTGCATGAGAACCTTCACCGGCTCACCTTCATGATGCACGACATGACCGATGACCAGCGCAGCGCTGCGTGTCTGCATGCCATCGAGACGTGCAAGGCGCAGATAGGCGACGAGGCCGTGGACGACAGTCTGCAGTACCTCAACCTGCCGCTGCGCGCCAAGATCAAGGCGATCTATAAGTAAGAGCTAGATGCGGCTAGGGCGACGGCCCGAAACCCAGCCATCCACTGGTTGCCGCATCTTCACTGGATGATTCGAGAGGGAAACTCGATGAGCGAAGACTACGTCTCCCACTGGAGAAAACATCGTGGATACGGCGACTTCAAGCCCACGTTGAATGAAGAGCGCCGCTTCTATGTTTACACTCTTTGCGCTTTCGTCAACGGTGAGTGGGTTCCCTTCTACGTTGGTAAGGGTACCAAGTTACGTTTTGTGGAGCACTTCAAAAGCCTTGAGAAAGGCGAACATTCTAATCGTTTGCTCCAGCATGTTTACGACCAGCTGACCAAGGACGGCGTAGACATTGGAACGCAGCAGGTGGGAATTCAAGAGCCGGGTGACACTAAGCCCCAGCTAACATTTGAACCCGTCGCATACATGATAGAAGAGTTTTGGGTACGCAAACTCGGAAGAATAGACAAAGGCACAGGGCCGCTCACCAATTTAACGTGGGGCGGGCCAGGTTGCCCCGGTCGCGTGATGAGCGACGAAGAAATTCGAAGGCGCAGTGAGCGTAAACTCCAAGGGCTGTTGCGCCGAGGGTGGAACCACCACCAGCTTGTGAAAGACAAATTGAGCGCTGCACTTCAAAGACACTGGGACACCGCTACCGATGACTGGAGGGCGTTTCATCGTAAACGTGTTCGGGAGGGGATGGCAGCGGCTAAACGGATGGCCAACGAATGAGCAGCATTAACATCAATGCGTCGAGCCTTGGCAACTCGCTTCAGGCGTTGTTGCTGGCACAAGAGATTGTGCCCGGCGACGTTCCATCCTATCAGATTTGTAAGGCACTTCTGGAAGACCACCCTATCGGAGGCAAACTGACGCGCTACCCGATTAAGTTAGTGCAGAGCCAGAAGCGGGAAATTAGTATCCCGAATTCTCCAGAAGAAGACGTGCGAGAAGCCTTCTTGCGAGAGTGGAAAGCGATCGACGCTGACAAGACTATCTTGAATGCAGCAACACTGGCCCGTGCATATGGTATCTCTACGATTACGGTGGTCGTTAAAGGCGTACCGAGCGACCGCCCGATAGACCCGAAGGAGTGGTCTAATCTCACGATTGCGTTCAACGTGATGGACCCGCTCAACACGGCAGGCAGCTTGGTTTTAAATCAAGACCCGAACGCTATGGACTTCCAGAAGCACGCGGGTGTCACCGTACAAGGGCAACACTATCATCGTAGCCGCACCGTAACCCTCATGAACGAGGACCCGATTTACATCTCGTACACCAACTCGGCTTTTGGCTTCGTAGGGCGCAGCGTGTTTCAACGCGCGTTGTTTCCAATGAAGTCTTTCATCGCGACGATGACGGCCGACGACATGGTTGCGCGCAAGGTCGGGTTGCTGATCGCCAAGATGAAGCCCGCCGGCAGCATCGTGGATAACATCATGGCCAGCATGGCCGGCGTCAAGCGTAACCTGCTCAAGGAAGCCGAGAGCAACAACGTCATGTCAATCTCGGTGGACGAAGACATCACGTCTCTCGATCTGACGAACCTCGAAGGTCCGCTGGCAGCCAGTCGTAAGAACATTCTCGAGAACATCGCGTCGGCCAGCGACATGCCGGCTAAGCTGTTGACAGAGGAGTCGCTGTCGTCGTCGCTGAACGAGGGCACCGAGGAGAGCAAGCGTATCGCTCAGTTTGTAGATAATCTTCGCGAATGGCTAAACCCTGCCTACGACTTCTTCGACCAGATCGTCCAGCGCCGCGCGTGGAACGTCGAGTTCTACGAGAACCTCAAGGCCAAGTTCCCTGAGGACATGGGCAGCAAGACCTACACCCAGTGCTTCTACGAGTGGTCCAACAGCTTCAAGGCCGAGTGGCCCAGCTTCATTCGCGAGCCGGACAGCGAGAAGATCAAGGTCGATCAGACGCGCCTCGAAGCGGCCATCGCGGCGGCGGAAGTTTTGCTGCCGATCCTCGATCCCGAGAACAAAGCTGCTGTGGTCGCGTGGCTCGGCGACACGTTCAACGAGAACAAGATGCTGTTCCAGAACCCGCTGACGCTGGACATCGACGCGCTGCGCGAGTACGTGCCGCCGCAGCCCGAGTTTGGCGCGATGGAGGGCGACAAGGAGCCTGCCGAGCCCAAGCCGTTCAAGGCCATTGGCGACGCAGACAGCGTCGTGCGCCGACTGACCCGGAGATGAAGATGCTGCGTTTGGCTCTGGCAGCTTTGGCTGCTGTTCTTTGTTCGGGCGTACAAGCGCAGCAGGTGGGGTTGACGCCGGTCACCACCTCCACTGGCGCATCGCTCGGCATCGTCGCCAAGGCAGCGCCCGGCAGCGCCTATAGTGTCTTCGCGACCAACCTGACGAACACAGCCGGGTTCCTCGTCGGCTACAATGCCATCGCTCTGCCGGCAGACGGTGCTCTGACGGCAGCCAATGTTATCCAGTGCGCGCCGATTGCTGCTGCTAATTCGACGACGCAGCAGAGCTTTGTGGACATTAGCGACGAGCCGGGACCGCCGACCAACTACAGCGTCGGCATCGTGTACTTCTTCACCAGCGCCGCCACCTGCTACACCAAGACGACCGGCGTCATTACCGGCTTCATCTCTGCGAAGGTCCAGTGATGAACACCATGATCCTCGCTACGGACGGCGGCGCGCACAGCGCCGAGGACTGGGCAAACATTACGGCCGACATGCTGCTAGCTTCGCTGCGCGTCAAGGACGACAGTCCGCGCATGGCGCAGATTGAGGCAGCCAAGGCGCGAGCCAAGACTCGCCTAGTCAATTTGTTGGGCGTGCACCACCAGAGAGCGCAGACGGCGGAACGTGACCTGATCAAGGCAGGCAGCAACCGGCCGCTAGACGATTCTGATCTGTCAGGCCACGCGAAGATTGACGAGGCGATCGCCGAAGTTCGCAAGGCTATCCAGCCTGTGCTCGACGAGGTGCGCTCTGTCGAAGTGCTGCCTGCCTTTGCCGGGGCTCAGATCGACAATACGAACTTTGAAGTTATGCTGCGCCGCGTGATTCGTGAGCGCATCGAGATGGACCTGAGAAGCGTTGTTTTTATCGAACGCAGCTGGCACGCAGACCGCGCGTCGCTCTAGGAAACGGAGTTAAGATATGGCGACGACTGCATTCTGTTATTCCGCGAAATCTGAAGTGGCGCAGGCTGCGCACTGCTTCCTTGCAGTGCAGAGCGCGCTGAGCTGCTCTGCCAATACGACGGTGACGGTCACAGGCCTCGCGACGACGGCCGGCATTGCAGTCGGCATGGTAGCTAGCGGCACCAACGTCCCGGCCGGCGCGATCGTCTCGCGCATATTGAGTGGCACCAGTGTGCAGCTGGATACGGCGACGACTGGCGCTTGCAGCGCGATCACCTTCACCGGCGACACGTTCAAGATGCTGCTGATCAAGGCATCGCCCGCGCACTCGTTTGATGGCACGCAGACCAACGTCGGGACGCCGGGCACCGGATCGCCGACCGCAACTAACGTCGGTACAGATGAGACGAGCGGCGCTGGTTACACCACAGGCGGCTTCGCGCTGACCAACACCAGCCCGCAGGTTGGCACCACGGCTGGATATTGGAGCTTTGGTTCCAACCCCAGCTGGACTAGCGCAACGTTCTCGACAACGGCCGGCATCATCTACAGCGCAAGCACCCGCCTTGGCGCAGCCAACGGCATCACAGCGAACGCGGCAGGCTCGGCCATCAATCGCTCGTTCTCGGTGCATGACTTCGGCGGCACGCAGACGGTGGCAAGCGGCACGTTTACGGTGGTTCTGCCGACCAATGCGCAGGGCACGGCAATTTTGCAGATCAGCTAGCCTCTAGACAGGAACGCTAGAGCATGACCTTCTCAACCGCGCTGAACAATGCATCAATGACCGTTTCCGGTACGCCGGGGACTGGCACGATCACGCTTTCTACGGCGGTGACTGGTTGCGTGTCCTTCGCTACGGCGGGCGCGACCAACGGCATTCAGGTCAGCTACTACATCACTGACAGTGGTGGCGCGTGGGAGCAGGGGTACGGCACCTACACGACGAGCGGCACCACGCTCACGCGAAACTTGGTGCAGTCGTCAACCGGCTCGCTGCTGTCACTAACGTCGGCCGCAGTCGTCACGGCGACCGCGCTGGCGGCGGATATACAGTCGGCGGCGCAGCTGTCCGTCGCAGCTGGCAAGACGCTGACGGCCTCGAATAGCATCACGCTTGCCGGAACCGACGCGACCACGATGACGTTCCCGCCAGCATCTGCATCGGTCGGCTATCTCGGCATTCCGCAGAACAGTCAGACCGCGAATTACACGACGGTGTTGGCGGACGCGGGTAAGCAGATCATTCATCCGGCGTCCGATAACAATGCGCGCACGTTCACGATTGACAGCAACGCGAATGTGGCCTTTCCGATTGGCACGGCAATCGTGTTCATCAACTGCGCGAATACACTCACCATCGCGATCACGTCGGATACGATGTATCTGGCGGGTGGATCGTCAACAGGTTCGCGCACGCTCGCCGCTTATGGCATTGCGACGGCAACGAAAATCCTTTCTACGACTTGGATTATCTCTGGGGCGAACCTCACATGAGCGGCGTTCTAGCTCTTATGTCCAGCACTGCGTTGTCGTCGATACTGCCCGTTTGGTCGGCCGACTTCACAGCTATCACAACGCTGCCGGCGCAGGTGACGTTCTCGCGCGCCGGCAATGCGATGATGTACGGCACGACCGGCGTGTTGACCTATGCGCCGAATAACCTGCTATTGAATACGGCGACACTTTCAACGCAGAGTGTGACGACCGTCGCCGCAAATTACATCATCAGCTTTTATGGAACTGGCTCGGTTGTTCTGTCAGGAACAAAGTCGGCAACGATCAATGGGACCGGGGCAGGAAATCAGGTCTATCTAGCGTTCACAGCTACGGCCGGCACTCTTACTGCGACCGTATCGGGGAGTGTAACGTCTGCGGTTCTGGCGCTTGTCACCTACGAGACGACGCCGCGCACAAACGACCAAGTCATCAACACGTCCGCCGCGTACTACGGCCCGCGCTTCGACAATCCCGGCGGCACGGCTGCGGGGCTGCTGGTTGAGGAAAGCCGGACGAACTACTTTTTGCAGTCGGGTAGCCTGTCGAACGCGAGCTGGTCCCTTCAATACACCACGCTACCCGCGTCCGGCACTACGGACCCGACCGGCGCGACCGCAACGAAGATGCTACTGACGGCAGCGTCGGCCACGCACGGCATTCAGCAACAGGTAATCGGCGCGGCTGGCGCCTACTCGCAGTCGTGGTATGTGAAGTACGGGAATAATCAGTGGGTCGGCATCGGTTTCTATGACGGCGGATGGGTTGGTGTCGCGTTCGATCTGGTCAACCATGTCGTCGGCAACAACTCGACCGGCGTCGCTGGAACGATCACAGCGGTTGGCAGCGGTTGGTATCGCATCACAGCGACCTACACCGCCGCAGGAGCTAACCCATACGGCGGACTGTTCCTATCGAACAGCAATGTGTTTCAGGCTGTGTATACGGGTGCTGGCACTGAGTACGTCTATCTCGGCTTGTCCCAGATGGAGATCGGTGCGTTCACAACGAGCTATGTTCCGACTGTCGCGGCGACTGTCACCCGTGCTGCTGAGTCTGTGACCAGCACCAATGGTACGCTGACGGGTGCGCAAGCATGGATTGTCGAGACAGGCAGCTTGCAGGCGGCGACGGCATCGACGCTGCTTGGCATCAACACGAGCATCGGTCTGGGCGAGTCGTCCAGCAACTATCTGACGACGACCTACGGCGGCACGCAGACGAGCGGGGCGACAGCAACATGGACAGGCAACATGCGCGGCGGCATTGCGTGGGACAGCACGCCGCGCGTGGCTATCAGCTTGAATGGCGGAACGGTCGTCTCTGCGGCCAACTCAACGAGCGCACCGACCACACTGACATTCGGGTCAACCAACAGCGGCGCGAGCGCGTTCATCAACGGCTATCTCCGCAAGGCTGCGGCTTATGCCACGCTGACGAACACGCAGCTTGCAACTAAGTCAGTCGTGGGAGCGGCATTCTGATGGTTGAGCTTATTGCCAACGCCGCATCGTGGCAGGTATTCGGCGCTGCCGCTGTAGCGACCGGATTTGCCGACCCTGTCACGCACGCGCCGATCACTCAGGGCGCGCTCGGTGATAACGGAAGTTGGTTCTACAACGCGGCCGGGCAGGTCGTCGCGACGCCGGCGACCTACGATCACTCAGCGTTTCCGCCGACGCAGTTGACGCCTCCCGTGTACGCACCGGGCGTCTGGGTGCGCGTCCGGTTCAACGGCGATGTACCGAACCTTGCGACGCTCATCGCGGCGTGGCAGTCGGCCGGACTGACGATCTATCAGCTTGTCATGCCCGCGCCGCCCGCTGTTCCGTTCTGGTCCGCCGATGGCGTGACGCCCGCGCCTGACTACGTTGCTAACATAGGCGTGATCGCGTGACGACCGGCGCGAAAACAGGAACCTACGCGGTTGGCGTCGCGCCCGTAGGCGCGGTCGAGCAGACTGCAATTGCCAATGCCACTGCACCTGCGGTTGGCGTTGCTCGCGTTGGCGTTCGCCCTGTTGGGGCGCTGCCTGCGTCATCAGTTTCCGCTTCTGTTACTGCCGTCGTCGCTCTAGCTACGGGCGCAGTCGGAAGCGCAGTTGGGCAAGCGTCCGTTTCCGGCATTGCAGCGGCTGCATCCTCCAGCGCGGCGGGCGTTACGCTCAGCTTGTCTTCGTCTGGTGCGGCGGCTACGGCGTCGGCTTATGCTACAACGGCCGGAGCGTCTGTAAGTGTTGCAGTAACACAAGCCGCTTCCACTGCTGCGGTAGCGTCTATAACTGCCAACCCCTCGGTGACCTCGCCCAGCGCTGGTGCGTCGGCTGTTGCGCGGGCTGTTTCAACTCAGAAAAATCTAGTGACACCGGCAGTCGCCGTGGCGACTGCAATTCAACTGACTAGCGCGTTGCAGGTGGCGGCATCCGCCGCGATGGCGACTGCAGCTACAGGCAGCGCAAGTGAGAATGTCGCAAACTCTGCAAACTCTGTGACGGCTAGCGCAGTCGCCGGAGGAACCGCAGAAGTTGTACAGGCGGCGACTACATCAGCCACAGCCACAGCGTTTTCCGGTCAGGTTAACGACAACGTCTTGTCGTATGCGGCAAGCAGCACTGTGACCGCTGGGATTGGAGTAACGTCTAACGTCGTCTATTTGAATGCGTCTCCGGCTGCGGCAACAGCTCTCGCTGCTGTCCTTATGCCGGGCGCAGTCGCCTATGCGCCTGCGGCAACAGCTGTATCTTCGGCTAGCGAGCTGGCGTTTAGTATCAACGCAAATCCGCTTCCTGCCACGGCGCTGGCGCTGGCGGAGAACATCGGCCAAAGCGACACCATCCAGCTGTCAGCTGTTCCGTTGGTCTATGCGCTGGCTTCAGGCGTCACCACTCGGATCTTAAGCGTGGGGCAAGTGGGGGTTTACGTGACCTCTGCAAGCGCGCTTGTGCAGACGAGTGCCGCTGTGGCACTTGTAAAGATTGCTTCGTGATGGCTATGAACGTCACTGCCATCGTCCGCAACGCTGACATTCAGTGGACAGCGACATTCGTTGATCTTAACGGCTTGCCTCTCACGCCGTCTGGCGCACTACTTCGCTTGACCTACTACGTGCGAGGCGTGCTTACGACGGAGCAAGTGTCAATGGGCCTTGCGGGCAACGTGGCGACCTACGTGTGGACCAGCAGCATCGCAGACAGCGGCAATCTTTGGTGGTATGTTGCAGCAACGGGCAGTGTGCAGGCGGTGGCGCAGGGCGTCATCACGCTGGTCGTAAATCCAGCAAATCCGGGGAACTGATATGAGTTTCTACACGGACGTCATTCAGAAGGACCCGCGCTACAACAGCCAGCACGTCAACAACGTGGTGTGCGACATGAACCTGCTCGAACCCGGCTTCCGCGCCAAGGTGGTGCAGATGCAGGCGATGGCGACGGCGGACGGGCACGTGCTGAAGGTGGCCGAGACCTACCGCAGTCAGGCGCGGCAGCACTATCTCTATGAGCAGGGCTTCACGCAGCTGAGCCACGTCGGCGTCCACGGCTACGGGCTGGCGGCGGATCTTCAGTTGTTCGTCAACGGCAAGTACGACCCGGACGGCAGTCACTACATCTTCATGCACACTTACAGCGTGCGTTGCAAGTGCATCAGCGGGCAGGGGTGGGGCACGGCCAAGGCGCACCACACATTCACCGACTGGGATCATATTCAAGGCATCCCGGTGTTCCGGCAGGACGCCGTGTTTGCGGGCAGTTGGTACCCGCCGGCCGGCTACGATCCGTGGATCGACATGGCTCAACACAACATCGCGGGCATCGGCTGATGCGCGTCATTGCAATCCTTCTCGTGCTCGTCTGTGGCGGCACGGTTACGTCGTGCGCCCGCAACGGGCTGGGCGGTTACAGCTGGCCGAGCGTGCGATGACCATTGCCACGTCCATCTACCTGAAACGGGCCAAGCCACTTGCGGACCAGATGCTCGGGTACGGTCTTGCGCTGCATCAAGTCTGCGGCGTGCTCGCTAGCGTGCAGGGCGAGTCGTCGTTTCAGCCGAACGTGGTTGGCGACAAGGGGCATGCTGTCGGCCTTCTGCAACTCCACGATGATCGCGGCGCACTTATCAAGGCTGGCTGCGGGGTTGACCTGCGCGCTAATCCTTCGCCTGCTGACCAGATCCGGGCGATGTGGTGGGAACTCAACCACACGGAGAAGCGGGCGCTGACGCACCTGATCGCCTGCAAGAACGCCTATGACGCCGGTTATGCGTTCGCGCAGTACTACGAGCGCCCGGCCAACATCGCGAAGGACGGCCCGAAGCGCGCCCAGTACGCCGAGGATTGGTTCGACGTGCTGAGCCCGCTGTATCCCGCACCGACCACAGCAAAGGGAGTTTCCGAATGAACGCGCCCAATCAAGACCAAGCCATTTCCTTTTTCCGTCACATCGTCACGGCTTCTGGTAGCGTGCTGGCGACGCTCGCTGTGCTGCACATCATGACCGGCGACCAAGCGAAGAACGTCAGCGATGCGCTGTCGTCCATCAGCAACGGCCTCGTGCAGATCATGGCGGCGATCGGCGTCATCGCGCCCATTGTCAGTGGCCTCTTCGCCAGCTTCGCTGCTAGTCCCAGCGCCAAGCTGTCCAGCATCGCCAATCAGGTGGCCAACGACCCAGCCATTCAGAAGATCATCATCAACGGTGATGGCTCTGTGCAGAAGGTGCAGTCATGACCATGCAGGCCATTATTCAGGGTCTGGAGCAGCTGCTCGGAATCGCCAAGAAGGTCGCGCCCGATGCGCACGTCGATGTGACGGTGGGCGGCAACCTCGGCGTCATCAACTACGACACGCTGCTTGCCGGGCTGGAGTCGCTGGCAGGCATCGACCTCGCAGCCATCAAGGACGAGTTCAACAAGGGCCAGCTGGTCACGGCCGGCGCGATGAGCCTTGACGACGTACTCAAGGTGGTGGCCAAGGTGGTGCCGGGCGTCGGCGTGGCTGAAGCGGTGGTCCACGCGCTGGTCATCTTTAGCGAGTTAGGCCCAGCGCACAACAGCGGCGAGGATGGCATCGGCGCTGACCCTGCCGGCAACGGCAATGTGGCGTCCTGAGCCACAAACCGCGTTAGAGACGGCGGCGTCCATCGCGTTCGTCGTCGCGGTCATCGTGGCGATCGGCGTCGTGTCGCTGGTCGCAAGTTCGCTCTGGAAGTTGATGAACGGGAGAGACTGAAATGCACAAGAAGATCCTCTGGGCCTGCCTAGCGCTGGCGCTCGCTGGCTGCAATCTCACGTTGGCGCAAGCCATCGCAGCCGCGCAGACGGCGGCGCTCGGCATCTGCGCTGTCGCCCCGACCGCCAGCACCATCACCGCTCTCATCATCGCGAGCAACGGCGGCGACGCGGCGGCTTCGCTTGATCAGCAGACGGCCACGGCCGTCGCACAGGCGTTCTGCGGTGCGGTGGCCGGCAAGCCTGCAACGCCGCAGACGGCCGCGCTGATGCGCAAGTTCGGTGCACACGTGCGGGCAGCCGCTCCGCGTGCCATCGGCAATGGCGTCGTCAACTACGGCACCGTGACCGTCAATGGCAACACGATCCAGATCGAAGGCACGCCGGCCCGATGAACATCGCGCGCAAGATCGCCCGCTACGGCTACCGCAGGGACACGCTCGACCGGCGTGATCTGCTGCTCGCGCCGCAGCTGGTTCTTGCGCCGGCCGCCGTCAGTCTGCGCGATCACCTGCCGCCTGCGATGGATCAAGGGCAGCTGGGCAGCTGCACGGGCCACGGATCGACGGGGGCCATGCGTACGGTGCTCAAACGCGCTGGGGTGGGAGATGTACCCCTGAGTCGGCTACAGGCCTACTACGACGCCCGGCGCTACGAGGGCACCATCAACAGCGACGCAGGGGCCGAGATCCGCGATGTGATACGCGGCATCGCTTGGTTAGGCGTCGCGCCCGAGGCGCTGTGGCCATACGACGAGAGTAAGGTGTTCGTGCGCCCATCAGCGGAAGCCTACGCGGCGGCGCTGCGCTATGAAATAGAATACCAGCGCGTCGGCGGGCTGGATGGCACAGCCAAGGCAGGCGACGTCAAGATGGCGCTGGCCGCCGGGCACCCGGTGGTGTTCGGGTTCAACGTGTTCAACCAGTTCGAGAGCGACGCCTGCGCGCAGACCGGCGTCATCACCATGCCTGCCGACAACGAGCAGCCGATCGGCGGCCACTGTGTGTTCTTATGGGGCTACGGCCAGAAGCCCGGTTACTTTAGCGCCCGCAACTCGTGGGGCCAAAATTGGGGGGACAACGGCGACTTCTATCTGCCGGAAGCGTTCGTCGAGCAGCAGGGCTCGGACTTCTGGGCGATCACAAAAGTGAAGCCCGCTTAAAGCGATTAGGGGCTGGCATTGGGCGCGGTTGAAATAGAGGCACTGGCTGCGGTCGTCACCTCAGCCATCTCGATCCTGAGCGTGGTTTATTTCGGGAGCGTGAAGCTGGCGACGTTGCAGGTCAAGGTGGACACCATGTGGGAGTTTACATTGCGCCGGGCGAAGGCCGAGGCGGTTCATCTGGGGCTGGCGACGCTGAACAGCCCGCTGGTGGTCCATCCGCGCGCCAAGGAGATCTTCGGTGAGATTCTCAACGACCTGCGCGACGCGTACAAGCAACTCGGTCCGAGCGTGACCGACGAGGAGATGGCGTTGAAGTTTGAGCAGCTGTTCGGGGACCGCCTGCTCAAGGAAGTCTGCATTCCGTGCGGCATGCACATGGGCGCGTGCCTTGTGCTGGCCATTCAGGTTCTCCGCGACGAGGATAAGCTTCACTGATGGGCTCGCAATTCTACAACCACCGGCCAGACTACACCTTTTGGAAGACCAACGAAGACCCCTCCTTGTTGGGGCAAGAGGACGGGCCGATGACGGAAAGCGAGATTGCGACGCTGCGGGAGTTTGCACGCACGGCCGAAAGCAACATGAACAAGATCTGGGACAAGATCGAAAACTTACAGACTTCCATGGCTGCCATCAACACCAAACAAGATGTCGCTGATGCGCGTCGCGAGCAGATCTTCAAGAAACTCGACGAGGTGAAGCTGGGGCAAGAGAACTTCAATAAAGAAGACAGCAAGCGCGATGATGCGCTGACCGAAATCAACAGCAAGCTAGCCGCCATAGGTTCGCGCCTGACTAAGATCGAAACTTCCGCCAGTCTCAACTGGAAGTGGATCATGACCATCGGCGCGGCGCTGGGTGGACTTTTGCAGATCGCGTTGTCGTTCATGGCTAATCACTTCGGGTTGGTCGGCAAGTGACATTCTACGAGACGCTCACTCAGGCGGTCAACGAGTTCGTGACGCGCGGCTTTCAGACCCAGCAGCAGCTGGAGGACTGGTTGGTTCGCATCCGGACGGCGGCGCGAGAGAGCATGGTGCCGGAGTACCGAATGCAGGAGGCGCTGCAGAACGCTCTGCGCGGCGTCTACGACCGACTCGTCACCAAGGGCGGGATCGCGCGGTTTCATCCCGGCGTCAGCAAGTATACGATAGAAAAGCTCGCGCCGCAGCTGCGCGCGCAATTGAACCAGCGCATCATGACCAGCGCGCAGCTAATCAAGATGAACCGGGCGACGGCCATCGAGAAGACTCTGCAGCGGTTCGCCGGCTGGGCAAGCAGTGTGCCGGCGGGCGGCACCAAGGCCGTGGACAAGCCGGACACCAAGAATAACGTGCGCAAGGCGCTGGCGTCGCTGCCGTTCGAAGAGCGCAGAGTACTTGTGGACCAAGGGCACAAGCTGACGGCCAGCATCAATGAAGTGGTGGCCGAGGGCGGCGGCGCGATAGCGGCCGTCTGGAACTCGCACTGGCGGCAGCTGAATTATAACTACCGCGAGGATCATCGCGAGCGCGACCAGCACGTCTACCTGATCAAGGGCAGCTGGGCGCAGAACGCGGGACTGGTGAAGCCGGGCAAGGATGGCTACACGACCGATATCACCAAGCCCGGAGAAGAGGTGTTTTGCCGTTGCTACTACTCGTACCTGTATACGTTAAACAAAATCCCCGACGAGATGCTGACGGCCAAGGGTAAGGCTGTGCGCGATAACACGAAGAAGGTTGCCTGATATGCCGCTCAAATCCGGGACGTCGGAAAAGGTCGTTGGTGAGAACATTGCGACAGAGCGTGCAGCCGGGAAGCCGGAGAAGCAGGCTGTCGCGATTGCGATGAACAAGGCGCGCGGGGATGCGGCCCCGACTTATTCCACCGCTCAACTTCAGGGTGCGAAGAATTTGCTTGCAAAGGCAGAAGCTTATCTGAAGGATCATCCCGCTGTCGGCGGCGTCGCCACTCAGACGACTCGACTGGCGAAGAAGGAAGTCGATGAGGCGAAGGCTTATCTAGCTAAGGTCGAAGCACACATAGCCAAGAACGGCCCCAAAGCCGACTCCATCTCCCGCCTCGCAGACGGCGTCGCACAGCTCGCCGAGCGCATGGACAGCCTGACGCGGCGCGCAGATGCGATGTTCTGTGATGGGGGACCAGGCTCCGGCCCGCAGAAAGCTGGAAAGAACTACGGAACTGTGCGACGGGACCCCAAGGATTTTGAATGATCACCGCCTCTGGCATCCTCTTCCAGTCCAAGTTCGGCCGCGTGCTGTTCCTCAAGCGCGGCAACGGGGGCGACTACCCGGGATCGTGGTGCTTTCCCGGCGGCCGACAGGAGGAGGGCGAGACGCTCGCTGACTGCGCGATCCGCGAGACGCAGGAAGAGACCGGCCACACAGTTGACGTTCTCGGCGCACCGTTTACGCGGCGGATTTCTAAAGGCGTCCCGACGCCCACGCCGCCAGAAGCGGGCGTCGTCGCGGATACCCAGAGCTACGACGAGGACGTGGACTTCACCACCTACCGCGTCGTCGGTTGCGACGAGTTTACGCCGGTTCTGAACGACGAGCACACGGCATACGCTTGGGCGCGGGCGGACGGGCCACCGGAGCCGCTTCACCCCGGCGCGGCTATAGCTATAGCGCGGCTCGGCGCGAACGAGCTTGATATAGCGAGAATGGTTTCTCGGGGCGAGCTTGTATCACCTACGCGGTTTGAGAATATTTCAATTTTCGCGCTCAGAATGTCTGGCGTGGGGGTTGCTTTCCGGAAGGGTATTAACGAGTTCGTGTTTCGGGACCCTAAGATTTGGTTGTCGCAAGAGATGATCGACCGTTGTGCGGGTGTCCCGCTTATATACGTCCACCCAGAAAAGTCTGTATTGAACTCGGAAGAGTTTGCTGATCGGGTGGTCGGAACGATCATGTTCGGCTACCTCAAGGACAACGAGCTTTGGTGCACAGCCAGAGTTTACGATTCTGAAGTCATCAGCCTTCTTGAAGAAAACAAGATGAGCACATCGCCAGCGGTTGTGTTTCGTGATCCCGACGCCAACACTACGATGCGAGTCGAAGACGGGACGCCACTGCTGATCGAAGGTGCGCCCACACTTCTTGATCACTTGGCTATCTGCGGGCTAAAAGAAGACGGTACAGGCGTACCCGGCGTGTGGGACAAGGGCGCAGGTCTACACGGAATTGATCAGGTTGGCGTGAAAGCAGACGCAGACCTCATCAACTTGCCTGTGCGCCGTAAGCCGGATTACCGGTTACTCGCAGCAAAAACGACGGAACTGAACATCAAAATGAGGAGCGTTCTGACTCGTTTCAGGGTATAGTTAACGAACGACGCGGCTAGGCCGGCCAGCCGAAAGCCAGCAACCCCTACTGGTTGCCGCGTCACTCTTCTAGGGGATGAGCAAGGGGGCTCAGATGGACCACCCAGACTTCATTCACAACAAGTATTTCCGTTGGTACGTTTCCCTAGTCAGCAAGCCGGACGCGGAAGGCTACATCGAAAGGCACCACATCATACCGAAGTGTATGGGAGGTAAGAACGGCACGAACCTTGTGAAACTGACGCCGAGGAAACATTTCCTCGCCCACTGGCTCCTGACTAAGTTCGTCGTAGGTACATTGCGGCGGAAGATGACTTTCGCGTTCACTAATATGCGACAGAGGGTCCGAGGTAAGCGCATTCTTGCTGCATGGCAGCACGACTTGATACGCAGGAAGCATTCAGAAGAGTGCAGCGGAGAAAGAAACAACCGTTACGGGAAGAAATTCCCGCACACGCCAGAAGCCAAGGCCAAAATCAGAGCAGCATCTACGCTGATGTGGGCTGATCCGGAACACAAGGAAGTGCATTCTAGAAAAACACGCGGTCGCCCTATAACGGAAGAGCACCGTAAAGCTCTCTGCGCCGCTCAACAAAAGCTCGTCGCCACACCCGCAGGGATGGCCCAGTGTCTAGCGAATGTAGCAAAGGCACAGGCCAAAGCGCAGGTGGTCAATAAAGGTGCGAAGCGCCCGCCAGAAGTGGGTTTGAAGATCAGCAAAGCGCGAACAGGAATGAAGTTTACTGCTGAGCACTGTGCGAACCTCAGTAAGCGACACAAGGGCCGCAAGTGGCCTGAAGAAGTCGTGGCTAGACGGAAGGCATCAGCCGCACTGACTTTTGCCAAACGCAAAGAAGCCAAGAACTCCGTTGGTTCAGAACTCCCGCCTGAACTAACACCGAGCACCTAGAGATTGCGGGAATTATCAGCCATACGGAGAACTCTAATGGCCGAAGAAAACAAAGTTGAAAACGAGAAGAATGAAAAGGCAGATGCTGATGGTGGCCAGACTTTGGACACCGTGTTGAAGCATCTGGACAGCGTGCTTTCTGCCTGCGACAGCCTGAGCAAGCGCATGGACAGCTTCGAGGAAGAAAAGAAGGCCAAGGCCGACGCCGAGGAGAAGGAAGCCGAGGAGAAGGAAAAGGCCGACGCCGAGTCCGGCGCAGGCAAGGATCTGCCGCTCGACGACAAGCCGGCCGAACTGGCCGCCGACAAGGCGAAGAAGGACGCTGAGGAAGCCGAGATGGCCGACAAGGCGAAGATGAAGGCCGACAGCGAAGCCATCGCAAAGCGCATCGCAGACGTGGAGGCTCGCCTGCCGCGCGTCATGAGCGACGCTGAGCACGCCGCCATGGCCGATGCTCAGGCACGAGCCGACAGCGTGTTCCACGCCTTCGGCAAGCGTGCTCCGCGTCCGCTCGACGGCGATACGCTGCCGCGCTATCGTCGCCGCCTCGTCACCACGCTCAAGAGCCACTCGGAAGCGTGGAAGGACGTGGATATCGGCGCGCTCGTGCAGGACAGCGCGTTCGAGGTCGCCGAGAAGCAGGTGTTCGCCGACGCGCTCACCGCCGCCAATCATCCGACCGATCTGGCGGACGACGAGCTGCGCATGATCAGCAAGACCGACCCTGCCACCGGCCAGCGCCAGAACACCTTCGTCGGCCGGCACACCTTCATCAACGGCATGAAGCGCCAGCCGCGCTATGTGGTCGGCCTCGGCCTGCCGCGTCACTGATCCTCGCACCAACAAGGAATGAACTGAAATGGCGACTCCCTCTCTCGCATTCAACCCGGTCGTTACGACCAACGGCGCGGGCAGCTTCAACATCTCGTCGTCCGGCTTCATCGCCGGCACGGCGTACCCCAGCCCGTCGCAGCG
>JGI26470J50227_1000396_pt1 | contig 18343 bp, 19 predicted proteins | sample FreactTroBogLake_FD_50227 | JGI IMG/M metagenome (IMG submission 50227) | reverse complement strand
CAGACCAACCTCCTTTCGATGAACGCGGCGATTGAAGCGGCCCACGCCGGTGACGCCGGCCGCGGGTTCGCCGTGGTGGCCGAAGAGATCAGCAAACTGGCCGACGCCGCCGCCGAGCAGGCCCACCAAAGTACCCAGAGCCTCGCGCTGATCGAAAAGCAGATTCAGGATGTGGTCTCGTCGGTTTCCGAGATGGAACGCGGCTACGATTCGAACCGGGAGAAGATGAAGGTGGTTTCCGACATTTCGACCGAGACCTCGATCGCCATGTCCGAACAGGGGCACGCAAGCAACCAGATCATGCGAGGTGTGGAACGGCTGAAGTCCGCGGCCAACAGCGTGACCGACCGCTCGAAAAGCATCCAGGGAGGGGTGGCCGACATCAAGGCCGTCGTTGAGGGGCTGACTTCGATCGCCACCGCCAACGTGGCGGGAATCGATTCCTCGGTGGAATCGGTCACGGCGACCCTCCATCAGATCCAGGAAACGATCAAACTTTCGGAATCGGCCCAGGAGACGGTGACCATCATCCTCGAACTGCTTTCCCGGTACCGCGTGGTCGAGGACAAGGAAGAGTCGGTCAGCGCCTGATGGGAATCGCGGACACCCTGGACGCCGAGGGATCCCACCTCCAGTAGGATGACTACGGATGCAACTTTGGCAAAGGAATCTCATCGTCTGTTGGGTAGGAATGTTCGTTACGGGCATCGGGTTCAGCCAGATCGCCCCGATCCTGCCCCTCTATATCCAACACCTTGGTGTCGATGACCCCTCGTTGTTGGAGCAGTTTTCGGGTTTCGCCTTTGGAGTGACCTTTGTCGCCTCAGCCATCTTTTCACCCATTTGGGGCAGGTTGGCTGACAAGATCGGACGCAAGCCTATGCTGCTCAGGGCAAGCCTCGGTATGGCGGTGGTCATCTTTGTGACCGGTTTCTCGCAGAACGTGTGGGAGCTGATCGCCTTCAGGCTGTTGTTGGGTGTCATCACCGGATACAGCGTCGCCTGCACCACGCTGATTGCAACCCAGACCGATCGAGAGCACGCCGGTGCCGCGCTGGGAACCCTGGCGACCTCGGGCATGGCGGGCACCTTGTTGGGACCCCTGGTGGGCGGATCCCTCGGCGAGGCCCTGGGCTTTGAAAACGTTTTCTTTTTCACGGGCGGGGCGATGCTCGTCGTCTTTGTGCTGACGGCGTTGTTCGTCCGAGAGTCGTTTGTCCGCCAGGATACCAAGACCCTGGGTACCCGGGAGACCTGGGCGACGGTTCCCGAGAAGACGATGATGCTCGTGTTGTTTCTGTCTTTCTTCCTCGTCTACCTGGCGGCGGCGTCGATGGAGCCCGTGTTGACCCTCTACGTCGCCGAACTCGCGCCGGACAGGAGCCACCTTGCCCTGCTCTCAGGGTTGGTGTTCTCCGTCTCGGGGCTTTCGATGATCCTCGCGTCACCGGTTTTGGGTCGCCTTTCGGATCGGGTGGGACCGCATAAGGTCCTCTTGATTGGGCTCTTGGTCAGCGGAGTTTTGTGCATTCCCCAAGCCTTTGTGAGAGACCCGTGGCAACTTTTGGCCCTGCGGTTTGTGCTCGGACTGGTCACGGGAGGCTTGGCACCAGCCCTCAATTCCATCGTGAAGCGGGTTACGCCCTCTCCCATCGCCGGACGAGTTTATGGCTTCGCGATGTCAGCTGGCTATCTGGGTTTCTTCGCAGGAGCGTTCGTGGGAGGTCAGGTTGCCGCCCATTGGGGCATCCGGGCGGTCTTCTTTTTCACGGGAGGGATGCTTCTGGCTTCCGCCGCAATCGTGTATTTCCACGTCTACCAGAAACTCGCCCCACGGCAATGAAGGGAAATGAAAAATGCTTCAGTGTACCAGTACACCCTGTTACGACTCGATATCCGCTGGCGTTTCGTCCTCAGATGACGTAGTCGACTTCGATCGTCTGGTCCATGGACCGTGACGGTTCGGACGTCGTGGAGCATCGAAACGTTGTCGCCGACCACGGCTGTCTCTCCGATGACGACGCCGGTGCCATGGTCGATGAGGATGCCCTTGCCGATCTGGGCCGCGGGGTGGATGTCGAGGCCAAAGACCTCGCTGATCCGAGTCTGCAGGTAGAGCGCCAGGTGTTTCCGACCCCGGTCCCACAGCCCATGCGAAACCCGCCAGGCCTGGAGGGCGTGGAAGCCCTTAAAATACAGGAAAGGCACCGCCGGGGTTCCGGCCGCCGGGTCGCGGTCGACCACGGCCGCCAAGTCGGCGCGGATGGCCTCCTTGACCTCGGGAGTGGCCCGGAAGCCCCGCCTCAGGATGTCGTGGAGCGACAGCGCGGTGAGGTAGGCCGACTCGAGGGTTCGGTGCTTGAGGACGGTGGCGTGGAGGTAGCTCGCGAGCATGGGCTCCCTCCGGGCAATTTCGGCCACCTCGGTACGCATCTGGGCCCAAAGCGGGTCGGCGATGTCTGACATCACAACTCCTTGAGGGCGCGGACCATCCGGTCGATCTCGTCCTTCGTGTTGTAGACCGAGAACGAGGGCCGTACGGTAGCTTCGACGCCGAAACGCCGAAGCGAAGGCTGGGCGCAGTGATGCCCGGAACGTACAGCGATGCCGTGCTGGTCGAGGTGTTTGCCGATGATTCGGAATTTGTCGAGCCTCGAGACGAGAGCTGTGGCGTACTCGAGGACGAAAGGCAGGTCGAAGGTGTCGAACTCGGCTTTCACCCGAGAGGCGAAGGCGTCGACGCCCGCCAATGACCGCGCGTCGCTCGAAACGACGATGGCGTCATTTCCAAGCTTCTTCCTCGCTGATTCCAACCCGGCTGGCGAGCGACCTGTCACCAGAACGCGCGCGCCCCATGCCGCTCGTGCCGCCGAAAATCACAACCTTGTTGTCCTGGTACCGTTCCATACATACTCCTTGTGAATTCCTTTTCTTCGTTCCGTCGCCGCGAACTCAGTTAGGAAAGCGGCAATGATATTTTTTGCCCAGTGCCGCGCCGGCCGGCGCTCCTTCTGGACATCGTTCTCAATTTGCTGCCGACGAGAAATCGACACCAGAAACCTTGACGACGGCCTTCCAGGCGGCTTCCTGGCTGGCTTGATCATGGAGGTGTGGGTGGCGCTGTGCCTCAATGGGGCCAGAGACCTTCCCTTGCGCCGAGGCGAAGAATTGGCCCGAGACGTCGGTTCCGAACTCCGACGCCTGAAGGTACCGACCGGCCGCGGTCTCCGGGGTCTGATTCATGCCGGGAATGAGGTTCACGATTGGGATGAACAGATACCTCAAAACCGGGCTAACGTTTCGCACCACCTTGGTGGCGGTCGCCCCACCGGGCGAGACAGCGTACACGGCCATGCCGGAGGGGAGTCGGCGCGCCAGCGCCGCGACCCACCAAGCGACAACAAGTTTCGCGTCGGCATAGGCATTGTTGGGCACGTACTTTACATCCGGCCCGCTGCGCAGCAGGGCTTCCACAGCGGCGCTTCGGTCACCCCGGTGATGCGAGGCCGCGAAGGCCGCCACGTCGGTGTAGCTAAACATGGGGACGCCCCCTCGGGCCGGTTCCGCGCCGGCGATCACAATCCTCGCGTTAGGGCTCAGGAGGTTGGCGCGGAGCAACCCGACAGTCAGTTGGTGATGACCGATGAGCGGAGCCTGGGAAGCCTCGACGCCCGCCGCGGTGAGCACGCGCTTCTTACCAGGGACCATCCCGGCATTGAGTAGGAGGAAATCGATCGGCCGACCTAGCTTGACCAGCTCGGCGAGGGCGGATTGGACGCTGGACGGCCTGTCCAGATCCAACTCTAGTGGCGTGAAGACTGGTTTCTTGGTCTCTGCTTCAAGCTGAGCGACCGTCTCTTTGATCCCGGCCAGGCTGCGCCCGGTGACAATGATCTCGCTCCAGCGCTCACGGGCAAGAGTGTTCGCTGCGGCATAACCGAGACCGGAGGTGGTGCCGGTGACGAGAGCGATTGAATGTTCCACATGTTGCTCCTTGGAAAAGGTCAAGTCGTGAGGCCCTGCGAGGCCAGGTTCGACTTGCCAGTTATGAACTGTTTGGTTAAAATATAGTGATGTGATGGAAGCTGTCAAGGAGTTTTGAACTAAATGATTCAAAAAGATACTAAGCCCCGAGGACGGCCGCGCAACTTCGACGAGAAGGACGCGCTGGAAAAGGCGACCCAGGTGTTTTGGTCGAAAGGTTTCGACGGAGCGACGATCGACGATCTCGTCGCCGGGATGGGCGTGGGACGGCCGAGCCTCTATTCCGTCTTCGGTGACAAGCGGACTTTGTTCTTGCTGGTCCTTAAGGGGTATGCAGAGAAGAAAGGCGCTCTCGCTATGAAGGCACTCCTCTCGCCGAGCAGTCTTCGCGACTCGCTCACCGGTTTCCTCCGGCACGCCGTCGAAAGCGCGACGGAGAAAGGATCCGCTCAGGGGTGTCTTCTTGAGTGCGTCGCACCCCTTGTGGACGACACTGAGGTCCGGGAATTCCTGCAGAAGGCTGCCGTTGGCGGCGTGGCGCTGGTGGAAGGTCGTTTCCGGGACGGGATCGCCGCGGGAGAAATCCCGACCGACTTTCCCGTGGCCTTCCGTGCAAGATTGCTCATCGATATGACTCGTGGTCTTACCATGCGTGCGCAGATAGGCGCGCCGCGCGACAGGCTTCTCAGCGACGTCGAGGAAGCTGTCGACTTGATGCTCCTGTCGCGGCATGATGACGCGGGGCCAAAACCTTGATGTTGGTTGGGGTGAAATCCGGGCAAGCAAAGTACGTTGTTAGCCTCAGGACCGTGCGACACGCCGGACATCTCACCCCCGGGCCATTCGCCCCAAGCGACTTGATGTTGCCCTATCGGGGCCACGCTTGATTTCAATTTTTGGTCGGGTCCGGCGACCTTTTCTAGACTCGTCTCGCTCATGTACCTTAGGGAAACGTTCCACTCGACCCTACTGTCTCCCATGACCGAAACGAAAGTGAAGACTCCAGTCGTTTCTCGCCGGCTCGGCGCTCAATTCAGGTTGCTGTTCTTTGTAAGTTGGGAGCAAAGATCCTGAATTTGTTTCCTCTGTCCAATCGCAAGGCTCTGGGCCCTGCCAGAATCGTAGAGGAAGTCGATTTCCTTTTTCACAGCATTGAGGATCTTCTGTCGCCTATGAAGATAGAGCCCAAGCACAACCAGGACGCTCGCCCCGATGATTGTCTGTACTGTCGCGTCTTCGCCATAATACAGCGCCCATATTTCAATCAGAAGGATGGTCGCCAAGGAGCCGAGGGCTGCCCTTTTGGCCGCGCCCAATCTGGCTTTGGCCTGCATGGCGGTGTTCACGAAGTCATCAAACGCGTCAGACACTACAACCTCTTGACGACTGGGGGTTCAGGGCCAACCGATGACCATGAGGGGGCCCCAGTGTCGGTCCGGGGCCGCCATGGCTTTGGGGCTACATCCCCGTGTCAACCATCGACTTCATCCCGTCCATATCGTAGAGTTCGCCGTTCTTGAGCATTCCCTTTGAACCGTCTTTCATGACGACGGTCCCGTCCGCCATGATCTTGGTGCCATCTTTGAGCATGACATCTTGCATCAGGGTCGTTGTTTTCCCACCCATGGTTTCCATGACCTTACCGTCTTTCATGAAAACGCCGTCTTTCATCGCGGGAGCGGCCATGGTCGAAGGTTTGTCCATCGGCTTGGGGGCATCCATCGTAGAACAGCCCGCCAACAGCAGGGCGAACGCAAAGAAACTCAAGAGCAGTTGCTTGGTCATAGCAACCTCCAGGGGGAAGGCTTGTGGAGCCCGATCCACAACGTGGCTTCTTCTGACTCCATTAGTAATGTATGGCATACTGGACATTATGTCAAACATATTTTACTTTATGTAAGATTAGCTATACATTGGTGGAGAGGTCGGGTGGGGGAGGTAGGCGCGATGACGATTTCACAGGTGAGCGGACTCGTCCTTTCCATGGGAGTGCTGGTCATCTATACTCCTCAAGCCAGCATCGATGGAACGATCGTGCCCGAGTACTCGGGTGATGTTTCGGAAGTCAAGACCCTTGTTCGTCAGGCCTCCGTTCGACCCTCGGTCGCTCAAAGCGAGCTCTCAGTCCTCCCCACGGTTGATCCGGAAGTCGTCCAGCTCAAAGCAAACACACGGGGCGAGACGGGTGGCGCGAAGGTTCTGGCTCTTTTGGTTGAGGATGGGCTTCATTCGGAACCCTACGCCGGGGAAAATTCCGGTCGAGAACTGAAGCATACCCATGTGGTACGTAGAAGCCAGGCTTATGAAAAGATGGGAAAGTTCAACTTTTCAGTCGGTCATGAAATTGACCGATCAAATTCATAGAGTTAGCCAGATCATCTGGGATGAAAACCGTTGCAGAAGGCGTTGAAACGGCCGAACAGGCACGTTCACTCCCAAAAGCTGGTTGCGATTCGATTCAAGGCTATCTTTTCTTCCGCCCGTTGGATCCAATTGAAGTTTTGCGAGCAATCAACTTGGTAAGCAACATCGAGAAGTCGAGCATAGCAGCTAGGCAGCGAAGCCAACCTTTGCAATTTGGAGCATCAAGCGGCTTAGGGTGTGACATGCCTTGATCGAGTGTTCGTTGGGTAATCCTTTCATTGGGGTGCACCTTCATGCAACTCAGCTAACCCACACTTTACTTTTAACTCTAGTCAAAATTGTACGTTGTGCATCGGACTGCACATTGGATTCCTATTGCCCCGTGGAGGAGGAGCCAAGTCCTCAGGGACTTCAGAGAAAACGTGCGATGCCCATGAACAGCAACGCTATTGAGGTCAAGCAAAGACTCATGATGCCGTGGTGCGAGTCCTTGATGAGAACCGCTTTCACTTCTTCGGTTGAGCTCCCGTCGGCACGACCTAGGTCGTTTCCTTCCTTCCTCATTTCTTGAATCAATTGCCGTTGGAGTCTCGAAAGGGTGATCGAGACAATGGGAAAGGCAAATTTGTGAGCGGTTCCCAGGAACAGTTCCTTGAGGAAGCCAAAAGAGTTGCCCCTCAGGATTGCTGGAAAGACAAGAACCGAAAAACCAAACGCCATTCCAACCCAGAGGACGGCACCGACGATGTCTACGAGCCGGAGGGTGGCCATGAGAATTTCTTGCACCATCCTGCCCTCCGCTTCCTAATAGCCGATGATCGGGTCTTTCCGTACCCAGGTGCCGGAAACCGTTTGATCGACCATCCACTTTGCCAAGTCGGCTCGGGTCATCTCACCCTTGATTCCCTTTCCGTCAACCGATGCCTTGACGTGACCCCGGGCCGACTTGTTCACGAGTCTACCAGGGCAGACATTCACGTAGTCCAGCCCTGACTCGGTCAGGAGCTTCTGCCCACGATCTTTGTCGTCAAATACGTTCTTGAGGAGTGTCATCCGAAAGAGTCGAAAGATCGGGTTCACGCGACGAGCCGTAGAGCCTGCGCCCCACGCCGAGAGATTAATGATCCTCTTCACTCCATGCTTCTTCATCCCGGCGATCGTGTTCTTCATCAGAGTCTCTTGGATGTCGGACTTTTCAAGGCTCCGAGGCCCGAAGGCAACCAGGACGGCGTCTTGCCCTTCGATCGCCTTTTCCACGGCCTCCTGATTCCTGACGTCACCTTCAATGACGGTGAGGAATTCATTCCTTGTGGTGAGTCCCGCCGGGTTACGGACTAACGCCGTTACTTTGTGTCCCGCCTCCATGAGCAGTGGTAGAATCTCCTGTCCCGTGGCGCCTGTGGCTCCAATCAGTAGAACTTTCATCTTCACCCCCTGGGTGTTGCAAGGAATGTACTCTCTTGCCCCATTGAAAGCAACAAATGGTGGCTATTGCTGTCCTTCACGGACGACTCGTCAGAGGCGAGCCTATCGGTACGGCAACCCTTATGCGGGACACGGTGTCCAGCTCGACGGTTCGAACGATCTCGTTCCCCTCAACGCTGACGTTGAGACTCCTGAGGGCATCAAAACAGAAACCATCAACATAGCCCTGGTCACCGATGGACTGGAAGATGCACGGACTGGGGTTTCCCTTGTCGTGCGGGACGCATGCAGGGACAATCCATTTGCAAAGAAGATGACCCGATCGATGGGAAACACCAGGGGCCTCACCACTGTCCAGAGGGGGGGTGGTGTCGAAGGCTCGGCGATCATTTTTTCCACAAGCCCTGGTGAAACAGCGCAGGATGGAACCGGCAAGAACGGCGTGTTCACTCAAGCGTTGCTCCACCACCTCGGAGACAATGCCAAACTGGAGGACACCATCAAGTCTGTCACCCAGGAGGCCAGGACGGTGACGGGGGCGGTCCAGAAGCCATGGCTCAATTCAAGCCTGAGCAGCGACTTCTCCATTGCCAGCGAAACCCTCCGGGCTCGGTGGAAGGCAGAGCTTGACCAGGCGGTTGCCCTCGCCGTCGCAAAAGCGAAGGCTGATTTCTCTGCCGAGGCGGAGTCAGCAATGGTAGTTCGACAAAGCAGCCCGTAGCGACGACTTCAAAAGCAATTCAACTCCAACACAAGACCATCCATTTTACCGGTCAGGACGAGGACTTCGGGGGCATACTTCCGGCCTTTGGAGCATCGAACAAAGTATGGGGTGAGGTGAGGCCAGCGTCCCCGATTTCCAGTGCCACGGTGTGCCATGACGATACAGCTTGCGTGTATTCCTTCCGGTACAGCTCTCCCATCGCTGGAATCTCAAAGTCTTCGGTAAAGGATGGGTTCGATTTTTCGAAAACTGTCTCCGCCAGGATTGTGAGTTACGATTTGGATACCCATTCTGCTCAGGTTACCAAGACGAGGGATTTGATCTTCTGAAAATGCGGCGCACTCGGCACACGTGCTACGAGAACCCGTGTTCTTCCCAAGAGCTGGCTGTTCCAATCCATTCGAAGGGAACGGAAAAAGGGTGCCCCCGAACGAAAGGTAGGCTTGGAGTTCGACCCTCGGGATGGCAAGGGCCTTCCCGGTGCCGTCGTACACCGCCGGAGAGCGAGTTGGGGTCAGATGCCCAGCGGTCCCGACCGGACAGTGTCGGGGCAGTGGGGCTTCTCGAGACCCCTGTCGTCGCTCTTGTTTCCAGCTGGTTGAGACTGAACGAATCGGCTCTCATTGCCGTGCATGAATCAGAAAAAGAGCACGGACGAATCGGTCGTCAGGGAAAACAGACCATGCCCCCGAAACCCGCGCAGTTGGGGGAATGCTCAACGACACGCCACATCGAGAGACAGGGCACCAGTGTCAACCGCTCCGGGGTGTCAGTGCCGAAGTCGCAAGAGGCTTCGAGCGGTATCCATCAGGGTTTCCTGACCAGGACGAGGGTCCCATCCCAGTGCTTTTGCGGATGCATTGCTAATTCGTTTCGGGCGTCCGAGTTCGGTCACATGGATGCCCACTTTGGGATTAAATCGTGCGAGGAGCCTTGCGAGCCAATTCGGCAATTCCCGCGGAACTGTTTGGGAACCTTCCGAGCCGAGGTGTTCCTTGAGAAGACGACCGACTTTCTTCAATGTCCAGGTTTCTGCACCTACCGCCAGGAACCTGCGGTTTGCGGCTTCGGAATGAGTCATCAGCAGGATTTGAAGTGAGACCAAATCCCGAACATCGACGATGCCAAACTCCTGTTTCGTGGACGTAGGAATCTTTCCCGCCAAGAGTCCATTGATTAAGCCCAAAGAGGCAGAGTAGTCCGACCCCAACGCCGGACCGAAGATTCCCACAGGGTTGACGACCGTCAGCTCCATGGCTCCTGCGTTCGTCTTTTGCCAGTCCCACGCCGCCCGTTCGGCTAGAGTCTTCGACCGAATGTAAGCCGATAGGGCGGGGTTGTTGCCGTCGGTCCAGTCGGATTCCGTGTAGGGGCGATTGAGGGCGGCACCTCCGTAGCCTACAGCCGCGAAACTCGAGGTGACCACGACTCGCCGCACTCCCGTCAATCGAGCCGCGCGGAGCACCCTGATCGTGCCGTCTCTTGCTGGAACCAGTAAATCTTCGAATTTCGCGGGTCCCCCTGGAAACGGAGAGGCAATGTGAAGCACATACGTAGCTCCAGCGGCAGCTTCGTTCCAGCCTTTATCTTCGAGAAGGTCCGCCTCGACGAACTCAAGAGGGCTGTTCTCAACCACTCCGACATTCTTCAGGGTCGTTCTGACCTCCGCCTCTTTGCTCTTTGACCTCAGGGTTGCCCGCACCCGATAGCCTTTCCGCAGGAGTTCCCCGATTGCGAACTGTCCCACAAATCCTGAGCCCCCGGTGACCAGAACCAGTTCATTCATCTCATGCCTCTATTCTTGGAAAAATATTTCCAAACCAAAGTACCCCTTGTTGCCGGGAAGGTCAACCTTGATTGGAAAAAAGTTTCCAGCTACACTCTGGGGCATGTCCAAACGTCAAGATATTCTCGATGCCGCTCGCGTCCTCGTTGTTACCACTGGGCTGCAGGCAATTACGCTTCCCCAACTCTTCGGGCTTGCGGGTGTCGGCGCTGGGACCACCTACAATCTCTTTCCCGGAGGGCTACGCGAAGTCCTCAACACGCTCTTCTCAGAGACGCAAGACCTTCTGGACCGCGAGATGAGCGACGGCTCTTCGCTGGAAGGGACACCTCAAGAGAGGTTCGGGGTGCTGTGTAGACGGTTCCTGCACTTCACGTTGTCGCGCCCTCAGGATCTGGCTGTCCTCCTGGCGTGTGGACACGCCGCGGCTATTGACGCCGTTCTTCGACAACGCACGACAGCAGCGGTACGTTTCGTGATTGACACGATTGTCCAAGGGCAACAGTCGGGCGTATTGCGACCCTTTCCGGCGGTTCCAGCCTATCTCATGATCAGCGGTGCGTTGATGGCGCTTTCCCAAGGGCACCATGATGGCAAGTACGTCTTGGATGAGATCATGATCAGCCAGGCGCTTGAGGGACTTTGGTCCCTTCTTGCAGAGCCAGGGCAATAGGAAAAACCCTAATGGTCCTGTTCGGCGAGAGTCGAAAAACAGTCGCAGCAAGTACCAATCCTGTACTTCGCCGTCAAGGCAGACGGGGTAAGCCACGAGAAGGTCTCCCCTCACCGGGACCCGTCCTGGCGTCCACGGCGCCTGCTCACGAAATTCTGACCCCGTGGTTTGTATTGCAGCGACCCAATGCAGGCTTCTGGAGAGAGGCACCAGGGAGCATGAAGGCTTCCACCACACGTTACGGCGCCGAAGATTTGATCATCAGAAGGGAGCGAATACGAAAGGATCGGTTTTCCTTTCCCTTCAGGAGTTGCTCCGTCACTGGGTGCCAGTGCTTGTTCATCGGAAAGCAAGCCCGGAAGACCCGGACACCGTCAGGGTGTTTTTCGGAGGTGAAACGGAATGGCGAGTCGGGATTGAGCAAACCGTCTTCCTTGGTCCGTCCCTACGGACGCCCTCCAGCAGAGGGACCTCCAGGATGGAGAAGACCGAAGAAGAACCGCCAAGTTCTTGTCCCAGAAGGATCTGGGAATAAGCGCCTGATGGGAATCGAACCCACGTCTCAAGCTTGGGAAGCTTGGGTAATAGCCATTATACGACAGGCGCAAGCAAGGCCAATTTAGGCGGAAGCAGGCCCGATTGTCAAGATGATTGGATTTCCGCTCCAAATCCCACTAGAATCGTGGAATGACCTTCCTGGCCCATTTCTCCATCCTGGCGCCGTACCTGCTGGCCACACTGATTTCGTCCTTGGTGGCGATCGTCCTCTTGCGGGGGCACAAGACGGTGCCGGGAAGGGTCTACTTCGGCGTCTTGATGTTTTCGGTGGCAGTATGGTCCTTCTTCAACTTCCTGGAAGACGCGGCGGACGAGTTTTCGGCTAAGCTGGTGTATTCCAATATCGAATACCTGTTCATTGCGATCATCCCCGTCCTTTTCCTGAGGTTTGCCACGCGGTTGACTCCCTTGAGGTCCGGAATCCTCGAATCGACCTGGTTCCGGATCGCCCTCTGGATCGTTCCAAGCTGTCTTGCCGTGGCGGTGTGGTTTGATCCGACCTGGGGAGGAATTCGCCGGAACCTGGGGTTGGCCGGTTCGGGAGAATTCACCATCTTGGCCAAGACCTACACCCCGTGGTTCTGGGTGTTTACAGCCTACAGCTACGGCTTGATGGCGGGGGCTATGGTCTTGTGGTTCAGGCATCTGCGCCTCCACAGGGGCCTCCACAACCTTTGGTCAACGTTGGCGTTTCTCGGCGCCCTGATCCCCTGGGCGGCCAACGCGTTGGTGATTTGTGGTTGGAACCCCTGGCCGGGCCACGACCTGACGACCCCAGCCTTCAGTGCCATGGGGCTGCTCGTCCTAGTTTCGATGGATGAGAACCGGGTCTTCACGGTGCTTCCGGCGGCGAGGGAGGCCGTCATGGAGACCTGGCCCGTCCCCGTCTTGGTTTTTGACCAGGGCGGCGCCTTGGCCTATTTGAACACGTTTGCGATTCAGGTTTGGCCCACCGCCCAGGATCAAATCGGGTCGGACCGAGGTGCCTTGGTCCCCGCCTTAGCGTGGCTCCCGGTCGCTTCGCCCCAAGTCTCCCCTGGTTCCCTGGTCAGAAACACGGTGGTGGATCCGGGAACGGGGATCGTCTGGGATGTGGAAGAGCGGCCATTGATGGTTCGCAATCGCTTCAAGGGGTCCTTGCTCACCTGCCACGATGTCTCGTCGTTTGAAAAACGCGTTTCGGAACGCACGGTGGCCCTCGAGGAAGCCTACGTCCGCCTGTCCGATGAACTCCAACACCGAAGACGGACGGAAGAGCAGCTGTTTTACTACAGCCTCCACGATTCGCTCACGGGACTGGCGAACCGGAGCCTCTTCCTCAGTCGGGTGGGTCAGGCCCTCGAGCGGGTCAAAAGGACGACGACCGAAACCTTCGGCGTCTTGATTTTGAATTTTGCCGACTTCAAGAAGATCAATGACCGTCTGGGCCACGCGATGGGTGATGAGTTCCTCGTCCAGACGGCCCTTCGACTCGGGAAGGCCACCCGAACCGTCGATACGGCTTCGAGGTCGTCCGCCGACACGTTCCTGCTTCTTCTGGAGGGGGTCAACTCTGTGGCCTTGCTCCAGGAAGCCGCCGAACGGGTTCGAACCGCGGTCGAGGCCCCCTTGTCCCTCCAGGGAACCGATGTGATCCCGGCGGTCCGGATCGGGCTTCTGTTGGGGACCCATGACCACGCCAACCCCGAACAGGTGCTGGCCGACGCCGAGATCGCGCTGACCCAGGCCACCAGGATTCCGTCCTCACCGTTGGTCTTGTTCAACCCGGAATGGCGCCGCATCCGCCAGGACCAGAGCCTGCTCAAGGACGACCTGGAGAAGGCGCTGGTCGGCGGAGACTTGCATCTGGTCTACCAGCCGATCGTCAACCTCTCCAGCGGCGAACTCAAGGGTTACGAAGCGTTGACCCGTTGGACCCATCCCGTCCGTGGTCCGATTCCTCCGAACCTGTTCATCCCCTTGGCGGAGCGCGAAGGAACGATCCGGCCTCTGGGCCTCTGGGTCCTGCGGGAGACTTCCAGGCTTTTCGTCCAGCTAGGGTTGGAGAATCCGGCGGCCTCCCAGGCCTTTGTGGCGGTGAACGTCTCGCCGGTGCAGCTTTCGGAGCCCGATTTCGTCTCCATTTTGCTGGGAATGCTGGACCGTGAGGGGTTGGATCCGAAACGGTTGCACATTGAGATCACCGAGACGGCCCTGGTCGAGAACTTTGATCGGATCATGCCGATGCTCTCGGCCCTCCGCCAGGAAGGAATCAGCATCAAACTCGACGATTTCGGCACGGGGTATTCGTCGCTTCAGTCCCTCTACAAGTTGCCGGTGAGCTCGTTGAAAATCGACAGGAGTTTTGTCATCGAACTTCCTCGAAGTCGACCCATCATCCGGACCATCGCCCGGTTGGCCGATGAGCTGGGGTTGGACGTGGTCGCCGAGGGGATCGAGACCCCGGCCCAGAGGACCCTTCTGGGTGAGCTGGGGTGCGCCAATGGCCAGGGGTATTTGTTCTCCAAGGGATGGACGAAGGAAGAACTGGTCCAGCTGTACGCCGGGGCGCCGGGCCCGCACTTCACCCTTTCCCCCGAGACGGTGCCATGAAACCCTTCCTGGTCCGATGGGTCCAGACGACCCGGGTGGTCTTGCTGGTGGCGTTCGTGATTTCCTGCGGTGGGGGAAGCTCCCCCCGGTCGACCGCAGAGGGGTACCTCTCGGCCCTGGCCAACCTCGACTTCCCGGGGGCTGCCCAGTTTGTCACAGAAGACGGCCGGTCGAATTTCGAAAGCCTTCGGAACGTGTATTCCGGCCTGACCCCTGAGGAGAAGAAAAAATTTAAGGTGGCCGACTGGGTGGTGACCGGCGAAACGGTGACCGGGGACATCGCCACCATTGACTTCACCTTCGACGTGGTGAAACGCGGTCAGCTCTCCCTCCGAAGGATCGACGGCCTTTGGAAAGTCGACCAGCGCCGCACGTTCTGAAGATCAGGCCACGGGGCCAACCAATTCGTCTGTGAAGTCGCCCACGTCGTCGTCGAGCAGGTGTTGGAGCGCCATCACCGGGTTGATTTCCCTGTTCAGGATCTTGTAGACGATGGGGATGATGCTCAGTTTCAAACCGTGTTTCTGACACAGCAACCAGGCGTGCTGGGCCGCCACGATCCCTTCGGGGAGGTAGCCGATTTTTCCGATGTTGGCGATCATGTCTTCGAGGTCAACAAAGGGTTCCAAGGCGTTCTTCAGAATGATTTCCCGGCCGAACCGGCGGTTGCGGCCGAACTGGCTCCGGCAGGTCACGTCGAGGTCGCCGACCCCGGCGATGCTGGTGAAGGTTTCAGGGTGGGTGGCCCCCATGGCCCGGCCGAGGATCTGGATCTCGTTCAGGCCGGCCGCGAGCAACAACGACTCGGTGTTGTCGCCGAAGAGGTTCGCCTTTTCCTTGAGCGCGTCCATCATGCCGAAGGCGATGGCCACGACGTTCTTCAGCGCGGCGCAGACTTGCACCCCGACGATGTCCATCGACGCGAAGACCCTCAACGTGCGGCCGGTGAGGAGGTCGCGGAATTTGATCGAGTTCCGGGGGTTGGCGCAGGCCGAGACCAACCCGGTGATCTTGTTCATCGCGACTTCTTCGGCGTGGCTCGGCCCCGAGATGTAGACGACGTTTCCCTTGTAGAACCCCGGCAGGAAGTTTTCGATGCTTTCGACGATGGGGATGGGCCTTTCCGCTCCGGGGAGGAAGCCCTTGGTCAGAACGCCGATCAGAGGTTTCCCCTCCTGGATGGAAGGGATGCCGACGATGTCCTTTACGGTTTTCAGGATGAAGAGCGAGGGGGTGGCCAAAAAGATGAAGTCCCGGTCGGTGGCGGCTTCGACGACGTCGCTGACCGCCGAAAGGGTCCCCGGCAACGGGGCTCCGGCGAGGTAGCGGCTGTTGATGTGGTTCTCGTTGATGTCCCGGGCCACGGCGGGTTCGTGGGCCCACAGCACCACTTCGGTTCCCTTCTCGGCGATGGCCTTGGCCACCGCGGTTCCCCAGGCTCCCGCTCCTAAAATGGCTACCCTAGCGCCCATGGACTCTCCTTTCCAACTCGCCGACCTGTTGTTCAATCACACGGATGCCCTGGCGCCAAAAGTCCGGGCTTTTCAGGTCGAACCCGGCGGCGGCCGCCAAGTCGTCTGCCGTTCGAATTCCGGTTTCTCTCAGAAGGTCCTGGTACACTTTCACAAACGATGGTCCTTGCTTCTTCGAAAGTCCGTAGAGCGCCAAGGCGAACAGCTGTCCGAAGGCGTACGGATAGTTGTAGAACGCCAAACCTGCATGGTAGTAGTGGCCCTTGACCGCCCACATCCAGGGGTGCAGTTCGTCGGGGTTCAGGGCTTCGCCGTAGGTGGACTTCTGGGCTTCGATCATGAGGTCGCTGAACTCCTGGGGGGAGAGCTCGTTGGTTTCCCGCCTTTCGAAGACGGCCTTCTCGAACCGATACCGGCAAAGGATGTCGACGATGACCTGGGTCGAATCCTGAAGGCTCTGCTCCAGGATGAACAAAGCCGCCTCGGGGCTCGCATCCTTCAGGGTTTCTTCCGTCACGATGGTCTCGGCGAAGATCGATGCGGTTTCGGCCAGGGTCATCGGGTACTCGTGGTAGGGGTGTCCCCGGTCCTTGAGGAGCCAGAAATGCCACGCGTGGCCCAGTTCGTGGGCCAGGGTCTTCACCTCGCCGAAGGTGCCGTCGAAGTTGCACAGGACCCGGGGTTCCTTGCTGAGCGGAAGGCTGGTGCAATACGCTCCGCCGACTTTTCCTTCCAGGGGTCGGGCGTGGATCCAGTTTTTTTCAAACGCCAGGGCCGTGAAGGCCGCAAACTCGGGGCTGAATCCGGCGAAGGTCTTCACGAGGTATTCCTTCGTCTGCCCCCAAGTGTACGTACGCTCGTCTTTGCCCACCGGGGCGAACAGGTCGTGGAACCCCAGCACCGGCAGCTTCAGCAGTTGGGCCTTCGCCTTGAGGTACCGGCGGAACAGCGGAAGGCTCTCCTCCATCACGGCGATCAGGTTTTCCAGGCCCTGGGGGGAGAGGCGGGCTTGGTGGGCCGAGAGTTCTAGAGGGCCGTGCCAACCGCGGCGTTTGTTCAGGGTGACGGCGTGGCCCTTCACCCCGTTGAGGCTGGCCGCCAACGAGGTTTCCACGGACTTCCAGGCGTCTTTTTCGAGGTCGAAGGCCTTTCGGCGGTCGGCGCGGTCGGTGCTGTAGGCGAGCTGCCGCAACTCGGTGACCGTCTTCGTGGTCTTCTTCTTCGGATCCCAGACCGCCGTCAGGGTCGACGAAAGGGACGAATGGAGCCGGCTCCACGCGTCGGCACCGGACCGGGCCAGGTCGGCCGCGAGGTTCTCCTCGGCGGAGGAAAGCTGGTGTCCCGCCAGGAACCGGGCCTCGTCGAGCGCCAGCCGGTGGGGCTCCAACTCAGGATACGCCTTGAGCAACTGGCCCGTGGTGACCCCCGACCCGGCCCAGGCCGAACGGAACCGGACCTCGGCATCCTGCAACGGGAGCAGAATCTCCTCGTTGAGGTTCATCTGGCGCAGCGCCTCTTCGTCCCGGGTGTTCACCGAGTAGAGCATGTAAGTGTAGGACCCCAACTGCTCGGCGAGGGTCGCGGCCCGGTCAAACAGGGCGACGATCCGGGCGAGGGTGGCCTTCCGTTCCTTCTTGGTCTCGGGAAGGTGTTTCAGAAGTTTCAGGATCTTGGTCGCGGCCTTGGTCACCGAAGCCTGATCTTCCGGATACCGGGGATCGGAAAAGCCCTGGTAGAGGGAGGCGGTGTCCCAAACGGGGATGTCATTCATAGGGTTTCACTCTAAAGCGAAGTGGGGCTTCGATCAAGTCGAAGAAATATCTTGTGCTACACTGGCGGTATGACCATCGACGACCGGCTTTTCCAGGACGATTTCCTTCCGTTGTTCCGTCAGTTGATCCGCAACGCCTGCGTGAACACGGGGCATCCGGATTCGGGCCACGAGGACACCAGCGTCGCGACCCTCCAGGAGTACTTCGCTCGCTCCGGGCTGAAGGGGAAGGTCTTCCACGCCCGGGAGGGTCGGGGGAGCCTCCTGGTTCGGGTTCCCGGTACCGACCCCACCGCGCCGAGCCTGATGTTCATGGGGCACCTCGACGTGGTGCCGGCCCAGGCCGACGATTGGTCCGTGGATCCCTTTGCGGCCGAGGTGAAAGACGGGCAGGTCTGGGGCCGGGGAGCCGTCGACATGCTGTGCTGGACGGCGGCCCAGGCCGTCGGATTTGCCCAGGCTGTGGCGAAGGCTCCCGGAGGAAGGTTCCGGGGCGATCTGGCGTTTCTGGCCCTCGCCGACGAGGAAGCGTCGGGTCGATGGGGTTCCCAACCCCTCACAGAAGACCATTGGGACGAGGTGAAGGCCGACTTCATGGTCACCGAACTCGGCGGGTTCTTCATCGACACCGACCGCGGCCCGGCGGCGTTCTGCACCGTCGGCGAAAAAGGGGTGGCCTGGGTGAAACTGACGGCCCGGGGCACCCCCGGCCACGGATCGATGCCCTACGGCACCGACAACGCGGCGGCGAAGGCGGCCCAGGCCGTCCTGAGGTTGGCCCGGTGCAAGCTTCCGCTGAAATTGTCCTCCCCTTACCGGGCGATGGCGGCGGCCATGGCCCGGGGGCCGCTGGAACGGATCGCCTTGACCACGGGGTTGGGCGAAGGGTGGGCCCTGCGGCGGCTGCTGGTCCGCAACCCTGGTATGGCCCGGTTTCTCCACACGGCGGGACGCACGACGATTTCGCCGAACGTGGTCCGGTCGGGNGAAAAGG
>JGI26470J50227_1000395_pt1 | contig 18361 bp, 16 predicted proteins | sample FreactTroBogLake_FD_50227 | JGI IMG/M metagenome (IMG submission 50227) | reverse complement strand
TATGGCTGGTGTATTTTCTGGTTTTTCAAAACCGGTGAGCCGTATTGCGTCGGAATGGGAAGTTGATCCAAAAGACGTTTTCTTTGAGTTAGGTCGAAGAAGAACCGTTGCTGGACAGGAAGACGTAATTCTAGAAGTCGTGAAAGAGATGAAACGCAAGGGCTTAGAATGAATCAAATGGTGATGCATGACCTGCACAGCGATTGTGAACGAGCTTGCGCTGGGCTTCCAGATCTCGAGGCATTTCGGAAGCTTGATGGGACCTCGATATTCATAACCGGAGGCACGGGTTTCGTGGGAAGTTGGCTATGTCACTTCCTTCACTATGTAAAAACCCTGCATCGACTTGATTTCAAAGTCTACGTTCAAGGGCGGGATCAACAAAGGTATGAAGACCGGGTGACTATCCTTAGTGGCTTGGACACCAGTTTTGTTCGTTGCGACATTCGAGACCTCGCAGAGTTGCCTCGTGAAGTTAACTATGTCATTCACTTGGCAGGTAGTCCAGATAGCCGCCTCCACTTGAGTCACCCGATGGAAACCATGGCGGATATTGCCGAAGGCACCCGCGCCGTTCTTCTGGCCGCTAACAGGGCCTCAAACCTACGTATGATTGTGCATATCAGTTCTGGTTCTGTATATGGGACTCAGCCCGACGGACTCATTGCGGTCGAGGAGAATCAAGCACAGTCTAGGGTACCGCTGGACTCCCTAAAGTCGGCCTACATAGAGGCAAAACGCTACGCCGAGGTGCTCTGTACCGCGGCCAGAAGCGAGCTTAGGCTTCCGATAGTAACGTTGCGCCCCTTTACCTTCATTGGGCCTTTCCAGCCTCTCGAGGCGCCTTGGGCGATCAACAACTTCATAAATGATGGGCTCAGGGGAAGAGCGATCAGAATACTTGGCGATGGCAAATCGATACGGGGTTTCTTGTACGGGGCAGATGCGGCAGCTTGGATTGTACACCTGATGCTTCAAGGACGAAGTGGTCAAGTCTATAACATTGGTAGTCCGCACGGTGCGTCATTACTCGATATTGCCGAGAAGGTTGCATCTAATTTCGAGCCACGGCCAGAAATAGTGCTAAACGCAGCCATGATTCCAAACACAAGGCAAAATCGGTACTTGCCGGACGTTGGGAAGCTGAGTTCCGACCACCAACTCTTGATTAGCACGGGTCTCGACCTAGCAATAAAGCGAACGATTCAGTGGTATTCAGCAAATGAGGGATACTGACTTGAAGCCCCCCAGTCACCGTGTCCGAACATGTCTTGAGAGCAACCTACCTGTGTACGGCATTTGGTCCATCTTGAACTCCGCGGCGTGCGTAGAGATCATGGGAGAGGCTGGCTTGGATTTTGTTGTGCTCGATTCTGAACACGGCAGTCTGAGTTCCTCGGACCTTGAAAACCTTTCGAGGGCTGCCCACGGCTATGAAATGGAGACGCTAATTCGGGTTTCACGTCCGGATGGCGTCGAAATACAGAAAGCGCTCGATACCGGGGTGCAGGGTATTCTTGTTCCCCAGATCAGAACCGCCACAGAGGCAATAAGCGTGGTCACCGCCTGCCATCTGGCGCCTCATGGGACCCGTGGATTCAATCCGTTTACGCGTGCTGGCCACTACAGCGGCGAAACGGAGTCGGTAGTTCAACAGTCAAATTCGCTGGTCATCGGTTTACTGATCGAAAATAGCGAAGCGGTGAAGAACATAGACTCAATTCTAGCCGTAGAAGGTCTTAATTTAATCTACATCGGTGTCTATGATCTCTCGTGTAGCCTTGGTGTGACTGGGCAGGTCGATGATCCGGCTGTTCTTGATATCGTCGAAATGTTGATCATGAAGGCAAGAGGAAAAGGGGTAGCAGTGGGGATGATGGTAGGGTCGCGCAAGGAGTCGGAAAGATACATCTCTCGCGGAGTTCGCTTGTTCATTTTCAAACCGGACACAATGGTTTTCTTTTCAGCGATTCAAAGCATGCTGGAGGACTAGATGCGGGTAGCCGACTATGTAGCGGAATTTCTGGTTGCGAATGGGATCGATACTGTTTTCCTACTTTCCGGCGGCGGAATGATGCATCTCATGGATGGATTGGCCTGCAACAGGTCGCTTCACGTCGTCTGTCACCACCATGAACAGGCAGCAGGCATGGCTGCTGAAGGCTACGCAAGGGCAAGAGGCGGACTTGGAGTCTGCTTTGGAACCAGCGGCCCCGGCGGGACGAATCTTGTAAGCTCTATTGCAGGGGCTTGGACAGACTCGACACCTGTGCTGTACATTACGGGTCAAAGCAAACTATCGCAAACGATTCAGGGTTCGGGGATTGCTTCTCTTCGTCAATTTGGGACCTTCGAAGTGGACATCTCCCAGATTGTGAAACCAATCACGAAGAGAAGCTACTTCGTTAGGAGTGCCTCGGAAATCCCATTAGTTTTTGACGAGGCGATGCGGCTCGCACTTTCTGGCCGACCAGGCCCTGTCCTCATTGACATTCCCGTCGACATTCAAGGGGCGCCACTGCCGGCCGGATGGCCGACCGGGAAGTCAGAATCTCACACATCGAACAATTTAGTCGAGCTCAACGGCGTCGTTGCGCGGTGGAAAAAATCTCGGAGGCCATTGTTATGGCTTGGTCATGGCGTGAGGGTTGCAAATTCATCGCTCCCGCTTGTCAATCTCGCTGAGGTCTCAGGTACACCTGTTGTTACGACCATGCTTGCAAAGGATGTCATACCTTATGACCACCCACTTTTCGTTGGTCATCCTGGAACCAAGGGCGATCGGAACGGCAATTGGGCCGTGCAGTCCGCAGACTTCATTCTGTTTATCGGTTCGAGCCTCCACGTACTGAATACCGGCTACGAGTTGAACAAGTTTGCCACCGGTGCTTACAAGGTTCAGTTCGACATTGATGTAGCAAACTTTGAAAAGGAAGCAGTAGGCGTAAACGAACACTTTGACCTTGGTGTCCCCGAGTGTGCAAGGGAGTTGCTTTCTAGCTGGCAGAATACCAAATTGGATGGCTCGTCGTGGTTGGATTGGGTAGAGAAACTGAGACACTACAAGCGTGCGTACCCCGTCAGCAGAGAGAACCACTTATCGGAGAAGGGGAGGATCAACCTCTACACTGTCATGGCGAGCCTAAATGAAACATGCCCGAATGACTCCGTAGTAGTAACTGATGCGGGCTCGGCGTTCTATGTTGTAGGTCAGTGTTTGCGGGCAAAAAGAGGACAGCGTGTTTTGTCTTCCGGGGGGCTCGGTGCGATGGGGTGGGGCGTCCCTGCTGCGGTAGGCGCGTCGTTCGCCTTACCTACATTGCCCATCGTCTGCATCACAGGAGATGGTTCACTTCAGACCAACATACATGAGTTGTCAGTCGTCGCTGGAAATCAACGAAACATCAAGATTGTACTTCTGAATAATGAGGGGTACTTGTCGATCAAGACGACACAAGATAACTACTTCGAATCACGCTACCTGGGAGTCAACAAGGCGTCTGGGGTCAACTTGCCCAACCTCAAACTTCTTTGCGCAGCATATGGGATTGACTATTGCCGAATCACCAGAGAGGAATTCCTAAGAGAGGTTCTGGAAGACGCATTCAAGAAGGACGGACCAATTCTACTGGATGTACAGTGCAACATAGATCAAGCAATAATACCAACTGTCTCCTCAATCAGGAAGGAAGACGGCACCATGGAATCCAGACCCCTGGAAGATATGGCACCCTTTCTAGATAGAACGGTAATAGATGCAATTCTATCAGACCTGCGTTCATGAGGTAAATTGCGTCATTCTGCCCATAATTCTACATGCGACTCTTCAAAGGTAGGCGTGTCTGTCCGATCCTATATCGACTGAGGCCGCTGGTGAGGACGTTGAAGCAAGTCGTCGCACCTACTGCAGATGACGCGTTTGGGGAACTCGTGTCAAACTCAAACGGGCGGACAGTTCTGTCGAAACCGACGCGGTATTTCGAAAAGATTCGACTCTGAAGGTTGGCTACCAACTTGCATAATCATGAAGAACGTCAGCCCAAGTCTGACAGCACTGCTGGATAAATTGTCGCAGAAAACAAAGGACGTTCACTCGTGCTTGAGAAGTCAAAAACAGGGAGAGACCGGGCATGAACCAAGTTGTATCGGATGACATCACACGCATCATCGATAACGTTTCGGTACTAGAACGGTTGCGCGGAAAGTCCATTCTTGTAACTGGAGCGGCAGGGTTCATAGCGGCATACATGGTGGAAGTCTGTTTGGCACTCAATGAGCGTCGACCAGAGTTCGGGTTGAAGCTGGTTGGCGTCGTCAGGAACCGGGTGCGAGCCGAATTGCGGTTTCGCTCATATCTATCGAGGCCGGATTTCGAACTCATCGAGGCGGACGCAAGTGGATATGTGCCCGACAGACCTTTTGACTTCATTATACATGCCGCTAGCCAAGCGAGTCCCAAATACTATGGCATCGACCCTGTAGGGACCATTGCCCCAAATGTTCTGGGAACGGCGTCTTTGTTGGAACATTGTAGAATCCACCCGATCGAGGGCATTCTCTTCTTTAGCTCAGGAGAAGTCTATGGGAGGTCACCAAATCCGGAAGCCCTTACAAGGGAAACGGATCTAGGCTTCGTGGACCCACTTGATATTCGAAGTTGCTACGCGGAGAGCAAGCGACTAGGCGAGACGCTCTGTGTGGCGTACTCTCATCAGTATGATGTTCCAGTCAAGATTGTTCGGCCGTTTCACACGTATGGCCCGGGAATGTTGCTCGATGACGGCCGTGTATTTGCCGACTTTGTTTCATGTATCGTCAACTTCAAAAATATTGTCCTTCGATCTGAAGGTCTGGCACGCCGGCCCTTTTGTTACCTATCGGACGCGGTAGCAGGATTCTTCTGCGTTCTCTTGGATGGTGAACAGGGTGAGGCTTACAATGTTGGAAATCCTGAAGCGGAGATTTCAATACGTGATTTGGCAGAGAAACTAGTCAATCTTTATTCTGAGCGTTCACTCAGTGTTGTGTTTGAAGAAAGACTGGCCGGAGACAAGTACGTACAAAGCCCTATTCAGCGTAATTGCCCCGACATCTCCAAGGTGAGGCAACTTGGATGGGTTCCAACAATTGGCATCGAAGAAGGGTTCCGAAGAACAATTGCAAGCTTCGAAGAGAATGCCGGTACGATCCGAAGGTGAAGACAATCCGAAGTACCGCTGTGACCTTTGCAGCGAACCTAGTTTCCAGAGGGTTTAGTTTAGCTTCATTTCTCCTGTTAGCAAGGCTCCTAGATATCACTCAATACTCAACACTGACCATCCTCCTTTCGATTGTTGTTACTGTGTCTGATCTAATCGGCGTTGGCTTCAACGCCTCCATCGTCAGGTACACCTCGCTTTACCACGCGCAAGGTGAAATCTCGAAGATCGGTCGTTTGATTGTCACAAATCTATTCAATACGCTCTTGTTGTACCTGGTTTTTTTTATTGGACTAGTGATCTTTGGGTCCGCAATCTCCAAGATTCTCTTTTCAAGAGACTTGTCTTTCCTGATCCTCTACGCATCTTTAGGTGTGGCAACCACATTTGTGTTCAGCATCTTCTCTGCCGCTGCTCAAGGTCTTGAGCGTTTTGCTGGGCTTTTTTTGGCCAACGTCCTCTTCTCGTTGGCCAAATTTGTTCCTATCGCGGGAATCGTTCTGTTTGGAACAAATGAATTAGTTTGGATTGTCACGGTATTCGTCGTGGCACCGTTAGTGCCAATTGGCTTCCTTCTTTGGGCGTTGCGAGATTTCCCCTTGCCTTTGCGCGGCTATGATCGCAACATAACGAAGGAAACGTTTGCGTTCAATCGCTGGATGTTGCTATGGGCTGTTTGTGCGATTCTTCAATCCAGGATCGATGTCTATCTTCTCGGTCCGCTTTCTCAACGAGAACAGGTGGCGTACTATGATATGGCGCAGAAGGTAGTGTCTGTTGTTATCGCTGGTGTCGGTGCTTTTGCAACGGTACTTACGCCAAAAATTGCTAGACTGACCAACAGTCTTCCCGCTATTCGCCGGGAGATGAAGTCAGCTATACAAATCTGCGGGGTCTTGACCGGGGTTGTCTTGCTGTTGCTACTGTTGGCTCCCATGGGCCTTCACCTTCTGTTTGGTCGAAAGTACGATAATTCGGTGCTACCCCTGCAAATCTTGCTCGTGTCAGTTCTGCCTTTTATCTGGACGACACCTCTAAATGCGGTGATTAACGGCTTGGGCTACTCCAAATACTTCTTCCTTCTTGCTTTGCTTGCCCTGACTATTAATCTTGTGTCTTCGCCCCTCCTAATTCCCCATTATGGTGCGATTGGTTCGGCGTTGACCAACTTGATCATCAACGCAATAGGGTTCGCCTTCAACTTTGTTTTTTACCGGCGCAGCCTTAGAAAATTCCATAGCAGGATTGGCCCGTGAAATTTTCTGTTGTTGAACAGGTCGCTAAGCTTTTTGTTACTGTGTTGTTGTTGAAGCCAGTTGCTGAACTCTTCCTAGAAAAGGCACTGATCGAGGCGCTTCAGGGACTCTTGGCATTGCTTATGATCGCCTATTTCATGCCCAAACTAATCTCTAGGAAGTTTGATCGAGTCTTCTGGGCTATTGTTCTTGCAATATCCTTTCTGCTTCTTGTTGCGATTTTGGACCTAATTCTGCTAGATAACGTTCCGTCTCAATTAGTGGTCGTGAACTTACTCCAAATGACGACGCCTATGGTGTTTGCGTTGTTTCTTGCAACGCTGAACCCGGCCTCATTGCTTGCTGTAGCCCGTTTCTCGGTTGGGGCTCTTCTCGTGGTTGCGGTAGTTGGGTTGATTGAACAACTTCTTCCTATCGATCTGAGGGTCTCGATTCTGAATGCTATTCGAGGTGGAACTGGGCAGCGACTACCGCTCGACTATGAGTTGACGATTTTCAATTCGTCCTTCACTAGAAGTGGGTCCATTCTTTTCTTACCTTTGACCTACGGGTATCTTGCATTCTTCTTGGTGACTTTGTCAATTTCAGCGCCGTTTCGAGATCGAAGGGGCACTCAGCTTGTTGCCATAGTAGCCTTGATTACAAGCTTCGTCCGCTCGGTATTCATGACGTCTGTGGTTGCCCTAGCCTTGATTCCGTTTCGACGGGTCTGGAGGATCTTGGGGGTAATCGTGCTGTTCAGCATCATATTTCTTGGTTCGGTGTTCTACTTGCCCAATCTCAAGTCGCTATCGACAGTGCGGAGCAACGAGAATCTTCACCTAAGCGGATTGCTCTACGGAGTGGCTTCGGCGTTTGACAACTTTGGGTTTGGCAACGGCATTGGCTCTGCCGGGTTCCTAAGTTTTCAGTATGTCTTGGAGCATCCAGATTCGGTTTCGCCTTTTCGCGATTCATATGCGCCGATGAATGGAAACGAGAGTGCTGTAGGCGTATTGATTCACGAACTTGGGCTGGTGGGTAGTGTCATATTCTTCCTCCCCTACATGGCCGTAGTCTTCCAAGTGAAATCGAAGCGGCGATGGATTGGTACGGTTGTGGTGGGGTTTCTTGTCAGCTTATTCTTCAGCGAGTCGGGCCTGAGCCTCACAGTGATGTCATTCTTCTGGTTGTGGGTTTTGGTGGCTCGAGCTCTATCAGATTCCGGCCTCCGGGTGGATGGAGCTGAAACTATTGGAGAAGAAAAGCAATGAAACCATTCCTTAGCGTAGGTATTCCTACCTTTCAAAGGCCCGCACGTCTGAGGTTCCTGTTGGAAAGATTGGCTGTTCAAGAAGGCCTACGTCCTGAGGAGTGGGAGGTGGTGGTTTCGGATAACTCTCCAGGAACAGAGTCTCAGAACGTTGTACAGGAGTTTTTAGGGAAAATTCCCCAATTGCGATATTCTAGGAATTTGGAGAATATTGGCGGCGACAGGAATATTCGTAGTGTCTTTGACAAAGGGAGTGGCACGTATGTTTGGAGTATTCCTGACGATGATTGGCCTTCTTCAAATTCTTCGCTGCGGCTGTTGATTGACAAGATTCAGTCGTGGAAAGAGTTGCCAGCATTTGTCCTTCTTAACGCCAAGGTAATAGAATTAGATACTGGAAGAGTGATACGTGAAGTTCTGAATCCTGTTCGGGGGGATGTGCACTTTTCTGATGGTCGAGACATCATTAATCTTGTGGACGACAACGACCTCATTGGAGTTCAGAGGTTTGTCATTCGTCGGGACTGCCTTCCGCTCGGATTTGCGGATGGTAAGTTTCGGCTTTATGTCCATCCAATCGCCATGGCAATGGATGCTTCTGCAAAGGGAACGGCCTTGTATATTGGCGAGCCGCTGACCGTGTTCGGGGACGGGGATCCAACGAGTTGGCGCGTCCACGCTGCGGACATTGTACTTCAGCGAATGCCAGCTGTACTGAAAGAGGCGGTAGTAGCCCTTGGATATGAAGCTGAGTCTGTTGAGCGGATTATTGAAAGGAAGAAAATAAACGGGGTTCTTACGTTACTTCGTCCGGACTATCTCCTTTTTCAGCGCTTTGGGATCCGGTGGAGAAAGCTTGCGACCTACTACGGTGTTGGTTGGGTTTTTTGGTTGGTACTAAAGAACATCGTACTCTTGTTTGCCAAGGGCTTGCGGAAGGTGTTGAGAAGCGGGCTCGGACACGAGAGAGTGAAGAAGAGATGATTGCAGAAGGACAAAAGTAGTGGCAACAATATCCGCACTGATTAACACACGAAATGAAGAAGATAACATTGCGCTCTGCCTTGAGTGCTTGACTTGGTGCGACGAGATAGTCTTGGTCGACATGGAGAGTGAAGACCGAACGGTCGAAATTGCCCGTGCGTACACCGACAAGATCTTCAACCATCCCAAGGTGCCTGCCTTCGATATCGCCCGAAAGATGGCGTTGGAGAAAGCAACTTCCGATTGGGTTCTTCTGATCGATGCCGACGAATTGGTTAGTCCAGGTCTTCGCGCTGAAATTGAGCTTTGCATCGCTCAAGATCTGGCAGATTACGTATATGTCCCACGGAAGACATTCATGTTTGGGCGTTGGTACTCGACCATGAGGCTTTGGCCTGATTACGCGGCAAAACTGTTCAAGAGGAGCAAGGTATCCTTTTCAGAGCAGATTCATGATTTTACACATCCAGTCCCGGGAGCGAGAATTGGCTACCTACCCGCCGATCCGATGATTGCACTCTTGCACTATACAACCCTTACGGTCGAAGGATTTGTGGAGAAAATTAACCGCTACACTACCGTCGAGGCAAGTCTTGCGGTCCGCATGTCAGCGTCTGCGCCGAAAGTGATTTACCTGTTCCTCCGAGAGTTTCTTGTTCGGTATATCGTTCGACGTGGGTATCGAGAAGGCCTTGGAGGTCTCTTTCTTTCGCTGGATCTCGCATACTACAAAGTGTTGATAGAGCAGAAGCTGTGGTTATCCGGAGCGACACAATCGCGTAGTGTTGCTCAAGTTTACCTCGAAGAAAAACGTCGCGTTGCTGCCCTTTATCGGAGCGAGACGAGGCCTTTGAAGAGTCGTTCTTCCGGTGCTGAGACTAATCTTGGCGGGAGAGCGCGCCATTTGAGCGAATCCCCAGAAGGTACTGGAGTTCAAAGATGATTCTACTGAGGCTTTGGTTAGTAAAACGTCGCAATCTACTTCGGCGCATGAAGTTCATTCGAACGATTGGAAAGGGGTCCTATGTCGACCGTACCGCTCAGTTCCTAGGGATGCGTCATGTTCGAATCGATTCGAATACATTTGTTGGCGAACGAGTGGTCATCAATACAAACGACACAACAAAATCGGATCAGATTCGGGTCCATATTGACGCGAATGTATTTGTCGGCAGGGATTGTTTCATTTCGTCGGGTAAGAGCGTACGCATTTCACCGTACTGCCTCATCACAGACGGTTGCAGGCTTCTTTCCGCCGGCCATATCGTTGACAACCCGCTGGTGCCCTATGGTGAAAGTGGGGTTGCCCGAGAATATTCGATTCTCATCGGGACAAACTGCTGGCTGGGGAGCGACGTCATTGTTGTCGGGAATGTCGCGGTTGGATACGGATCGGTCATAGGCGCCGGGAGTGTCGTCGTCAGAGAGATTCCACCATTCTCTGTAGCTGTCGGATCTCCGGCAAGGGTGATCAAGCGCTTCAGCTTCAGGAAATGTGCATGGATTCCAGCCGGGGAAGTCACGGACGAAAGCGAGTTGGATCATCCGCTTGAGTCAATATATCTGGAACAGCTTCGCACCATGTACCCCGCTATTGGAGCCCTCTATTTTGCGGCTAGCAGCAAGTTTGGTTCAACTTAGAGGTGACTAGCATGTCAAGAATTGCGATGTTAACCGACTACCCTTTGGTAGACTTGGAATTGGCAAACGGCGGTGTTGTTAACGCTTCCTTCAACCTAGTCCGCGAGCTCGCTGCAAGTGATGAACTTGAACTTATAGTCTTCGTACCAAGGCAGGATATTTCCAGAAGAAGTGAGGTGTTTCTTGGGCGTGCCAAGTTAGTTTTCTTTAGGTACAGCAAGATTTGGAAGTACCTCGACCACTTCTTAGAGTATCGCGTGTTGCAAAACATTGTAAGACGCTTAGTTCTCGAATTTAAACCGGACATTCTGCACACAGTAGGAAACTTTGAGTACATACTTTGTGGCGTCCGACATGGAATCAAGCACGTTGCCACTGTACATGGCTTATTCTTTAATGAGTTGAAATATGAACAGGGAACATTTAGTCTCAAGCATTTCATAAAGCTGCGTTCGGGCGTTAATGCCGAGAGAACCTATCTACCGTTGCTTGAAAACGCAATCGCTACGACCACAGAGACCGAGCGAGCTATTCGAACGAACAACAGGAACGCTAAGATTGCGATGATTGATAATGCATTGAGCCAAGCCTACTTTGACTTGAATGGCTCAGAGTCTGTTTCAAACACTATACTCTTCGTAGCGGCAGTTCGGTTTAGAAAGGGCCTTCATAACCTATTGGCTGCACTTCGCCAACTTCGGTCAGAAGGCGTAAGTTGCAAATTGCACGTTGTTGGACGCACTGATTGGGATGAAACTTATGTTGACGAACTGAAAACGCAATTTTCCGACTTGCTCGCGGAAGAGAGCGTTGTATTTCGCGGCACGCTTTCGAGCGAGGAGCTCCTCCAAGAGTTCAAACACGCCCGCCTCTTGTGCCTGCCATCGTTGGCCGACAGCCAGCCCATGGTAATTCTTCAGGCAATGGCAGCGTCGTTGCCCGTGGTCGCCAGCAGTATCGGTGGGATTCCTGATATGATTTCCCAAGAAGAGACGGGGATTCTAGTTGAGCCTGATAATATAGGCCTCTTGACGCAGGCGTTACGGCACTTGCTCGCCGACAATGAGCTCTGTCGGAGGATTGGGACCATGGCGGGCGAGCGTGTGAAAGAGCGGTATTCGCCACAAGTCATCGCGAGAAAAACGATCGACTTTTATGAGTCGCTGTGAAAAGCTCGGCACTCGTTACAGGGGCTAACGGCTTCTTGGGAAGGCATGTCGCGCGACGTTTGAAATCGCGAGGATATTTTGTTACTGGCCTCGCCCGGGAGGAGATTGGGACGAGCGATTGCTTTGATGGGTTGATTGCGCCTCCGCTCTCTTTTGAAGGGATGGTCAGAACGCATCGAAAATACGACGTTGTCGTTCACTGTGCTGGAAATGGATCGGTTGGCGATTCAATTAGAGACCCGATGCTGGATTTCAAGAAGACGGTCGATGCGACGGCTGAGCTACTCGAATACCTGAGACTGTACAATCCCGAATGTCATCTGATCTATCCTTCGAGTGCGGCCGTGTACGGTCTGAAGTCTGATCAGATGATTCGAGAGGAGGACTCGCTAAACCCAGTTTCGCCCTATGGATTCTCCAAGCGAATTGCTGAGTTGCTATGCACCAACTATCATCAGAATTTCGGTTTGAGAATTTCGATCATTAGATTCTTCTCGATTTATGGTCCAGGGCTAAGAAAACAACTTTTATGGGATGCATGCGGCAGAATTCTTGGAGCAGAAGATAAGGCTGTGTTTTGGGGGACAGGTCGTGAGACTCGAGACTGGATCAACATAGTGGACGCGCTCGATCTCATCGAAAAGCTGATTGAGCACCCGCGAGATTTCCTGATTGTAAATGGGGGTAGTGGGGAGCGTACCACGCTTGAACAAACTCTGGGGAGCCTGTCGAGAATCCTTGATGCCAAGTGCAGTGTGACATTTTCGGGTCAAAAACGGTCTGGCGACCCCGAGTTTTTTTGGTCAGCTCAAGAATTGGCGAAATCAATAGGTTTCCAATGTCGCGTCCCGCTTTTGATCGGTCTTGAGCGATATGTGGAATGGTACCGTTCGAATAGTGACTGACTTGAAGTCTGAAGTGGGTCCAGCCGAGTAGAAATGGGGTTCTGTATGATTGAAACCAGAGAGCGTAAGAAATACGCGATTGTAGAGCCAATTGGAGGACACGGAGGAAATGAGTTCTATATCTTCGGTCTGGCCCAAGCGCTTTCCCTCCGCTTCATTGTTTATGTCTTTACTTGCACGGAAACAAGGTTGCACCGGAAGGTTGATCTCCCTTGTGACACCTTCTGCTACTTTCGAGGCATATACGGCGTTGGTTGGGCATGGTTGCGAGCTGCTGCGTACTTCATTTCTACGTGCCGGGTGCTCTTGAGGGTTGTCTGTGATCGAATCTCAATAGTCCACCTTCATATTTATCATTTCAACGTCTTGGAACTACTTTTGGTTCTTACATTTCGGCTTATTCCTGGGGTTGATATATATCTCACAGTTCACGACGTTGAGTCTTTCGCTAGGTTCGGGAAGCCTGGGTCGCACACCAGACATCGATTTCTGATGGCTCTCGCGGATCGACTTTTCGTGCATACCCAGTATGCCAGTGCTTTGCTTAATGAGATTGCTCCAGCAGATGCTAAGCGGAAGTTGGTCGTCATTCCAAGTCTAGACTTGGACTCTGTGTACAAGGGCGACATTTCTATGGAGGCGGCGAAGAAGAAGCTGGGGTTGCACGAATCATTCCGATACATCTTGTTCTTCGGACAGATCAAGAAGGTCAAGGGAGTCGATCTTCTTCTGCGGGCAATCGAAATTTCGCAGGAGGCGCTACGCCTAGATAGTGCAAAAGTCATCATTGCTGGGAAGGTTTGGAAAGACAATTGGAACACCTACGCGCAACTTATCAGTTCAAGCGGGATTGGTGATTTGGTCCTTCGATTTGGTGAGTACATCCCGAACGAGCTCGTGCCCGTGTTCTTTGCGGCATCTGAGTTGGTCGTATTGCCCTATCGGGAGATTTACAACAGCTCGGTTCTTCTGCGTTCGATGGACTATGGAGTGCCGATTCTTGCTTCCAGTTTACCAGTATTTCTTGAGTTTATTTCTGAAGACAACGGTGTCGTTTTCGAGGCCGGTTCCTCCGAGAGCCTTTCTGGGCAGTTGACTTACGCACTGATGCACCCGGAGGAGATGAGGAAGCGAAGCGAGGTCGCTCAGGCAAGAATCAAAGAGACTAACTCGTCAAGTGCATTGTTGAAAGCGATGTTTGGTGAAGGGAGGTTCTCACATTGAAGATCGCGATTCTTGGAACTAGAGGTATCCCCAATAACTATGGGGGCTTTGAACGATGTGCAGAGGAAGTTGCCGTTCGCCTTCAGCGAGCCGGCCATGAGGTAGTTGTCTACGTTCCAGAGGAACACCCATATCGTGAGCCATTTTTTCAGGGCGTGAGGCTAGTTAGGATTCAATCCTACCCTCGCCTGACCAAGACTTTCTCGGTATTTCTCTATGACTTGGCCTCTCTTCGATCTGTGGAGCGCGAACGTCCTCATGTAGTCCTCGAACTCGGCTACAATCCTTCTTCGATTTTCTTTCCAAAGAAAAGAGACTACGTTTTGGTCACCAACATGGATGGTCTTGAGTGGAAACGAAGCAAGTGGAATCGCCTTGTTCGGATATTCTCTAAACTATGCGAGCGCTTGGCGGTTGAAAGAAGTGATGTTCTGATAGCAGACAATGTTGGGATCCAGGAGTATCTGAAGAAAGAGTACGACGCTTCATCAACATTTATTGCGTACGGTTCTAGCCTCGACAACGTATTCGCCGCTCGGGCGCCCAATTGGATACCCTCAGAGTACCATTTGATTGTCGCTCGGATCGAGTCTGAGAACAACATCGAAAACATTATAAGGGGGTACGTGCTTTCAGGTTCCGTCATTCCCCTTGTTGTGGTTGGAAAGGTTGATCACAAGTATGCAATACGGTTGGCACGCCACTATGGTTCGGCCAAAGTCCGTTTTGTGGGGGGAATCTACGATACCCCTTTGCTTAACCTCGTACGCGCTAAGGCAAAACTGTACTTTCACGGACATTCGGTCGGCGGTACTAACCCGTCTCTTTTGGAGGCGATGTCGCTGGGTTGCAGGATTGTTGCTCACGACAATCCGTTTAACAAGAACGTTCTGGGCAATGGGGCTCTGTATTTCGAAAGTCCAGAGAACCTTGCGTTGTTGATTCAGCGTCACGAAAACGACCCATTTAGCGAGAAAGTCGTGGCGAATAGACAAGTAGTTCAGGAGCGCTACACCTGGGAGAAGATTTCTAAGGAGTACGAGAGCTTGTGTATCAATACTCAAAGGCCTCGTCCTTAGCTCGGAGGAACCTTGATGATGAAACAGAGAAAGCTCCTCTTCTTTGTGTGTTACATGATTATCTTTGCAGTAGCTTCGTATCGTGTGAAGTTGTTGCTTGCACCAGGATACGAGGCCTATATGCTCTTTTCCTCGACCCTGCTCTATGCCTCTATTTATGGGTATTTCACGTGGGCTGAAAACCTATCGAATATATTCCACCTTTATCTACGGTTCACCCGCGCTGCGGCTCTAAAGAATCTGTGTTTGGCACTAATAGGCGAGACGGTGGTTTTGTTCTTCTTCATTCTTGGGTTCCAGGGAATACAGCGCTTCAATCCTGTTGTACTCATCGTTGATCCTGTTCTATTTCTTCTTTCGAGCCTAATTCTGTATAGTTGGGTGCAAGTCATGTCTTTCAACGGTTTCTTTACGGGAACTATTCTTTGGATATCGTCAAAGGCGAACCAGAATCTGCCCATGGACTGGATTCTGGATCCGCATGAACGGAAGACAATTGTTTACTTTCCCGCTGAGAAGCTGACAATGATCACTTTGAAAGATACTTTGGTCAAGGAAAGAGTTAGTGAAGTAGTTCTGCTTGAGGATGATGTGTCCTCGAAAGAGTATGAATCCATCAGCCAATACCTTTGGGAGCGGGGCGTTGGCTACTTCGCCATAAAGAGCCGTTCGTTCTGGATGCCGAACGGAAAACTTGACCTGCGATACTTGTCCAGGGGTTACACGAACCGCGATTCTCTCCTGAATGTTTCGCTCAAAAGAATTTTCGACCTTGTCGCTGGGACGATGATCTGCTTTTGCCTTCTACCTGTGTTCGTTTTGGTCGCCTTGTTGATCAAACTGGACGATGGAGGTTCGGTCTTTTATGTCAGCCGAAGAGTCGGGCACAGTGGGCGGATCATCAAGTTCTTGAAATTTCGTTCCATGATCCAAGACGCCGAGAAGCGAAAATTTGCCCTGTTGGCGATGAACGAGCGACAGGGTGGGCCGCTGTTCAAGATACGTAACGACCCAAGGGTAACACGCATCGGGCGAATTCTCCGAAGATTCAGTTTGGACGAATTGCCACAGGTTATCAATGTCCTGCGGGGCGACTTAAGTCTTGTAGGCCCACGCCCACATCTTGAAAGTGAAGTCGCACACTATGAAGGCTTCGATTACCAAAGAATGGATTGCGTTCCAGGGATCACCTGTTTGGCGCAAATCCATGATAGAAACGGACTGTCATTTCGCGACTGGATCGACCTTGATTTGCAGTATCGAAGGGAGTGGAGCTTTTCTTTGGACCTCCTGATCCTCGCCCGAACTGTGCGGGTGGTTCTGGAACCGCTCGTACGTTGGTTCAAGGGCCAGCGCGTGGATATCTATTGATTTTCCGGTAGGAATCGTGCTCCTTAGTATGATTACGAGCAAAGGAAGGGTTACTTCATGCGAACTCCCGAGATGCTCCTTGTGACCGGCGGTGCCGGCTTCATCGGTAGTAACTTCATTCGGTACGTCTTCACAAAGACTGGGTTCACCGGGACTATCATCAACTTTGACAAGTTGACATATGCTGGAAATCCACTAAGTCTTTCAGACATTGTTGCGCAATATGGCGAGCGCTACATCTTCGTGCGTGGAGACATAGCCGAATCCTCGGAGATCGACGCCGTGTTATCGAAGTACCAGGTTGACACCGTCGTCCACTTTGCCGCTGAAAGCCATGTCGACCGTTCCATCCATGGCCCCGAAGAGTTCGTCCGAACAAACATTCTCGGAACCTATACCCTACTTCAGTGCGTACGGCAGGCCTGGGGCGACCGGCAGGACGTCCGGTTTCACCACGTGAGCACTGATGAAGTCTATGGAAGCCTCGGAAGCACGGGTAGATTCCTTGAGTCTACTGCCTACAACCCACGGAGCCCATATAGCGCCAGCAAAGCATCAAGCGACCACTTGGTCAAGGCTTGGTACCACACATTTGGGTTGCCGGTAAGCATCAGCAATTGTAGCAACAACTACGGCCCGTACCACTTTCCAGAGAAGTTGATTCCGCTGATGATTGGTAACCTCCTGGCGAGGAAGTCGCTGCCCGTGTACGGTGATGGCCTAAACGTGCGCGACTGGCTTTACGTGGAAGACCACGCCTCTGCCATCTGGTCTATCGTGACGGCAGGGGAGGTAGGAGAAACCTACAACGTTGGTGGTGAGAACGAATGGACCAACATCGACCTGGTAGAATATCTGTGTATCAGTTTGGCAGATGCAAAAGGAGACGATCCCCAAGAATACCTGAAATTGATCACCTATGTGCCGGACCGTCCCGGTCATGACCATCGATACGCCATCGATTGCACGAAGATCAAGACAGACCTCGGATGGGTACAGAGTTTCACGTTCGAGCAGGGTCTCCAGGCCACTATTCAGTGGTATCTGGCTCACCAGGACTGGGTCAAGCAGGTTTCGACCGGGGAGTACCGAAACTGGATGAAAAAGAATTATTCGAGTCGGTGAGACTAGAATCAACACAAAGGAACATAGGATTGAAAGCCATAATTCTGGCCGGGGGCTCCGGCACGCGGCTTTTCCCCGCTACCAAAGTTGTTTGTAAGCAACTGCTCCCGGTATACGACAAACCGATGATCTACTACCCTCTGAGTACCCTGATGCTTGCTCGCATCAAGGATATTCTGATCATTAGCACGCCTGCGGACACTTCGCGCTTTCGCGATTTGTTGGGAGACGGTTCTGACCTGGGACTTCATTTAGAGTTCATGGTACAAGAAGTTCCCAATGGCTTGGCCCAGGCCTTTGTGTTGGGGCGCAATTTCATCGGAGAGGACCCCGTCTGTTTGATCTTGGGTGACAACATTTTTTTCGGCCATGACTTTACAAGGCTCCTGTCGCAGGCTCAGGTCCAGAAGTCGGGTGCAACCGTCTTTGGTTACCAAGTGGCTGACCCGGAGCGCTACGGCGTAGCCGAGTTCGACAAGACCGGCAGGGTGCTTTCCATCGAAGAGAAGCCCCAACAGCCCAAGAGCAACTACGCGGTCGTGGGATTGTACTTCTACGACAACCAAGTGGTCGACATTGCTGCCCTGCTGAAGCCTTCGGCTCGTGGCGAATATGAGATAACCGATGTGAACCGTGAATACTTGAGGCGTGGACAGTTGCGGGTGGAGTTGATGGGGCGGGGCTACGCCTGGCTCGACACCGGTACCCATGACAGCTTGGTCGATGCCACGAACTTTGTGAAGGCTATTGAAGACCGCCAGGGGCTCAAGATTGCTTGCATAGAAGAAATTGCCTTCCGGCAGGGCTTCATCGACAGGGCGCAGTTTCTCAAGCTGGCCGAAGGGTTGAAGAAATCTTCGTACGGCGAGTACTTGCTGCGCGTCGCGCAGGAATTCCAGGAGACTTGATGCCAGCATCCTTTTCTTTGGGTCCCATTCCGGGACTGATTCTCGTCCAGCCCAGAGTCTTCCCCGACGGTCGAGGTAGCTTCTTCGAGACTTACAAGGAGTCCGAGTACGTTGCAGCCGGTTTGACTGATCGGTTTGTTCAAGACAACCACAGTGTCAGCAGTCGCGGTGTCCTGCGCGGGCTTCATTTTCAGCGCGGGCCCCACGCCCAGGGGAAGCTCGTTCGGGTTGTGGCGGGCAGTGTTTGGG
>JGI26470J50227_1000394_pt1 | contig 18377 bp, 27 predicted proteins | sample FreactTroBogLake_FD_50227 | JGI IMG/M metagenome (IMG submission 50227) | reverse complement strand
ATGAACGCAGCTCCTGCAATGCCTGACGGCACTCCAGTTAGCTACGATCAAGGTGGTACTTTGTACATCACCCGTTTCATCTACCAAATCTATGGCTTGGCTTACGCCTTGACCAAAGTGTTGATGGAAGACGGTGATCACATCCGTATCGGTAGCACTTTTGCTAAGCACTTGGCTCAGTCTATGATTGAAACCAAGGAAACCCTCTGCGCTAACTTGTTGAACTTNGCGTTCACAACTGGCTATGTAGGCGGCGACGGCGTTACATTGATCAACACAGCCCACCCAATCGCTAACGGCGGTTCTTACTCTAACCAGTTATCTACAGCTGCTTCTTTGAGCCAAACTTCTGTTGAACAGATGTTGATTCAAATCCGTTCCGCTGTGGACAACAACGGTAAGCGTATCCGTTTGAAGGCAGAACAGTTAGTTGTTCCNCCAGCACTCGAGTTCCAAGCTGAGGTTATCCTCAAGTCTGTACTCCGTTCTGGTACAGCTGACAACGATTTGAACCCAATCAAATCAACAGGCATGTTGCCTAAAGGCACACACGTGGTTACACGTTTGTCCTCTAGCAAGGCTTGGTGGGTTCAGACTGATGCAGAAAATGGTCTCATGCTCGTTATGCGTCGTCCAATGGAGAAATCCATGGAAGGCGATTTCGAAACTGATTCTATGCGTTATAAGGCCACTGAGCGTTATGCTACAGGTTGGCACGATGCGCGTAACATCTACGGCACAGCCGGTTTGTAATCCAAACCTCCCCGCAGTAACAAAAAAGCCACCCACAAGGTGGCTTTTTTGCTTTTTGGGGCGCTTTTCCCAGATAGTTTGCATTAGTAAGTATAGGAAGAATTGCCCCCAACAGACTACCGACCCTTCCCGGTAGACGATCAAGCGACTGAGTGGGGCTAAAAACTCTTGATAGGATCAAATCAAAATGTCAGTAACATTTAATCAACCGGTACGCATTTACAAGTACAACAACTCATCTAATAACGGTGTAATCGCTCCAGATAACACTGGTGCCGCAGTATGTACTCAAGAAAGCTACATTACTAATCCAATTACAGCTTCTAACTCTGGCGTTGTAACATTCACCACTGCCGATATTGGCCAAACTAGCGTAACTCCATTTGTGTTACCAGCCGGCTCAATTATCGAAAACGTTTCTCTTTACCAAACTACTTCCGCAGCTAACTTAGCTGGCGGCGTAATCACTGTATCTTTGACACAGCCTTCCCCAACTGGTGGCGCTAATACCGTTACTGCAATCGGTACAATTACCCCAAGCACAACTGGTGGCGTTATCGGAATCAGCTTTACTCAATCTGCTGCAGTTGCTAACGTTATCTCTAACGTTGGTACTTTGGATGCAACTTTGACTTTTGCTGCAGCTAACGTTACAGCATTGACTGCTGGTGGTATCGGTGGTGTATTGCAAGCTGAATACACAGCACGTAACTACACTGGTTCGATCATCAACGTTGGCCAAGGTTACACCAATAATTAATTGCCTTGGGGGCTCACGCCCCCAATTTAACTTTAAAGGAAATTAATTATGGCATCAAATCTAGTAACGAATCTACAAAACATTCCGGCAGCAATCGAATCTGTTACCAAAGTTGGTCGTACAGAACCGTTTGATTTACAAGTTTCCCGTAATCAAATTATGGGACACACATTAGTCAATATTAATGGTTACAATGCTAACGTAGCTGGAACACAAATTCCATTGTGGGAAAACGCAACAGCGTATACATTCCCAAGTACAGCATTGACTATGACTGTTGCAAGCTCATCTGCAACTGACGCAAGCCCAGCAAAAGTAACTATTAATGGTCTTGACGCTAACTACAATCAATTGGTTGAAGTTGTATCTTTAAACGGTACAGCAAACGTAACTACAGTTAATCAATTTTTACGTATTAACAGCATTGTTATGACTGCCGTAGCCTCTGGTCAAGTTAGCAACGTTGGAACTATCACAGTTAAAAATGGTAGTACAACTTACGCTCAGATTAATTCCGGGTTAGGTCGTAGCCAAATGACAGTGTACACTGTACCAAATGGTTATACATTTTACTTAAACCGTATTAATGCTTGGTCTGGTAGCAGCTTATCTAGCAACGTGTATATTTTCTACAATTTAACTAATTCCACAAACGGTATTAATATTTCTACCGCGCAAATTAGCTTTACATTGTTTATCGACGTACACCGCTATGCGCCAAATGTGTTTCAACAAAAAGCAGATTTAACTTTTGCTTTTTCAACAAGCGATAGCTCTTCGCAACACGTTGCCGCATATATTGAAGGCTTTTTGATTCAAAACGACGGTCAAGCATTAGCGTCAGCAATATAAGGCACTTAAATGCCAGTCTACTTAGATACGCGAGGTAATTCGGTTCTTGCTGTAGGGATCTGTGATCGCTGCAGCAGGAAATTTGCGTACGTAGATTTAATGCCCGATCCAAACTTTCCGGGCATGCGGGTGTGCGCCGAAGATCGAGATGATTTCGATCCTTGGCGCTTGCCTGCGCTTCAAACAGAAAACATTGCATTACGATTCCCAAGACCAGACGTATCTGTTGCTACTGGACCGATTGGCGGTACTGAATTGGTAACTGGACAAGCTCCAAGCGGACCAATTGATAGTCCAGTAAACGGAGTAAGAAAACCCAACAATCCATCGCGCAACTCTGTGTTTATTACGCAGTCACAGTCTAACGCCACAACGGCGGGCAATCCGGGCGATCTGATAACTTAACGAGAATAATAAATGGCTGATCAGTCGATATCACAACTACCAGTAGCATCGGTACCATTAAGTGGTAACGAGCTCGCTATTATTGTCCAAAATGGTGTGACAGTGCAGACATTGGTCACTTATTTGGCCAACGCTGCAGCGGGTGGTAAATTAATTACTACTATATCATACGTGCCATCAAACGGCGATTTGGTAATTTACTACAATGATGGATCACAACAAGTTTTAGGCCCAATTTCAGGTTGGTCTGGCTATTCTGGCTATTCAGGTTTAGGATTATCTGGTTATTCTGGTTATTCTGGTTATTCTGGTATTAACGGCACATCTGGTTACAGTGGATCTGGCGTTTCTGGTTACAGTGGCTTTAGCGGTATTTCTGGTTATAGCGGTAAATCCGGCTATAGTGGTATTTCTGGATATAGTGGCTTTTCTGGCTACTCCGGATATTCTAGCTTTAGTGGTATTTCTGGCTACAGCGGCGTGTCAGGATTATCTGGCTTTTCTGGTATCTCTGGTTACAGTGGCTCTGGCGTTTCTGGTTATAGCGGCTACAGTGGTTTTTCTGGCCAAGTAGGTATATCTGGATATAGTGGTATTTCTGGCTATTCTAGCTTTAGTGGTATTTCTGGCTATAGTGGCGTATCAGGATTATCTGGCTTTTCTGGAATATCTGGATATTCTGGATCCGGTATTTCTGGCTACAGCGGCTATAGTGGCTTCTCAGGCATATCTGGGTATAGTGGATATAGTAGCTTTTCTGGCTATAGTGGTATTTCTGGTTATAGTGGTTTTTCAGGTACACCGGGGTCTTCTACTGTTTCGTTCCCATACGAAGCAAATACAACCATTACTTCAGGATACCCCGGAGATGGTTATCTTATTTGGAATAATGCTACTCAAACTAGCGCAACAGAAGTTTATGTTTCACACAAAACTCAAACTGGTGCCGACATTGATATTTTCTTGTCATTCATTACCCAGTCTGAAGAGTTCATCATTCAAGATGAAACAAACAGTGACAACTACCAAGTTTGGCAAATTAGTGGCGCGCCTGTTAACTACAATCCCGGAGCATCAAATAGCTATTGGGGATACCCAGTAACATTAGTAAAATCATTAGGAACTGGAACCACCGGATTTGCAAATAACTTACCAGTGTTTTTGGCGATTGTTAACGGTGTTAGCGGATTTTCTGGTTATTCAGGATACTCTGGATATTCTGGATTAGGTTTATCTGGTTACAGCGGTAAATCAGGATACAGCGGACAAGTAGGCACATCTGGTTACAGTGGATTTAGCGGCATTTCTGGTGCAACAGGTTCGACCGGTGTTTCTGGCTACAGCGGTTTTTCTGGATACAGCGGACAAGTAGGTATATCTGGCTACAGTGGATTTAGTGGTTTCTCTGGTATATCGGGATATTCTGGCTATTCTAGTTTTAGTGGATATTCTGGCTTTAGTGGGTTTAGCGGTATATCTGGTGCAACAGGTTCTAGTGGTATTTCTGGATACAGTGGTTTTTCCGGGTATTCAGGAATTGGCACATCAGGTTATAGTGGTTTTAGCGGTTTCTCGGGAATTTCTGGATACAGTGGTATTTCTGGGTACAGCGGTTCTAATGGATCGGCAGGATCTGCAGGAGCATCTGGATATTCTGGATATAGTGGTTCTAATGGAACAGCAGGTGCGTCAGGCTATTCTGGTTATAGCGGCGCTACTGGTTCTACCGGATCAACAGGTACATCGGGGTATTCAGGATATTCTGGTTTTGCCAGCACATCCGGTTCGTACCAAATTGGTTCTTTAGGTGTTGGTACAGCAGCCTCTGGTACAACTGGTGAGATCCGCGCAACCAATAACGTAACAGCATACTACTCGGATGACCGCTTAAAAACCAAATTGGGTAATATTGAAAGCGCACTGGAAAAATTGCGCACACTTAATGGTTTCTACTATGAGGCTAATGAGACAGCGCAAGCCCTTGGTTACGAAGTCAAACGCGAAGTTGGTGTATCAGCCCAACAAGTTCAAGCAGTATTGCCCGAAATAGTTGTTCCAGCCCCAATTGACGAAAAGTATTGGACAGTTCGTTATGAAAGGCTATCTGCCTTAATTATTGAAGCAATTAAAGAATTAGCTGACGAAGTGGACGAAATAAAAGCAAAACTGTAGTACAATGTAGGTTTGTATAAACCTTTGAGGATCGTATGAAATACAGTATCGTTATACCGACGTATAACAATTGCGAAAAGTATTTAAAACCGTGTATTGATTCGATTATCAAATACACCGACATGGACAACGTAGAGTTGGTCGTGTCGGCAAATGGTTGTACTGATAATACAAGAGCGTATTTAGATTATTTGGCAACAGCAATCCCAAATTTTTATGTGGTTTGGAGTAAAGAACCGCTGGGGTTTGCCAAAGCCACTAATAACGGCATTCGAGTATGCAGGGGAGACAAAATTGTCCTGCTTAACAACGATACTGTATTATTAGAAAGAGCCAAAAACAAGTGGCTCGAGATGTTAGATATTGGTGATATATCGGGCGTATGGTCTCAATATTCACCAATTACTAAACGCCAGTTTATTGTATTTTTCTGTGTAATGATTGACCCAAAGGTATTTCAAACCATTGGGCTGCTAAACGAAGAATACGGTACTGGCGGCTGCGAAGACATTGAATTTTGCTATGAGGCCGAGAAGGCTGGTTTTCAATTGGTTATGAACTACGATGATGGTTCGTTTCCAATTTATCATAAAGCCGAAGGCACCGTATTAGACTCAACGTTAGTACAAAATTGGGCTGAGATCTTTGCTCAAAATGAAGCTAAGTTAGCGAGTAAATACAATGTCTAAAGTACTTTGCTCGGTAGCAACCCGTGGCAGGTACTTTACAACTTTGCCACTGGTATTAAACGCGATTATCAATCAAACTCGATTGCCAGATAAGCTGGTAATCTTTGATGATAATGATGCGCCACAAGACATGCGGAAAGAGCTGATCTATTCATACTTTTTCCAGATGTTAGACATCAAGGGCGTCGAGTGGGAATGGGTGTTTGCTGATAAAAAAGGACAACATCATATTCACCAACGAGCCAATATGATGGGCTACGAATGGGTGTGGCGTTGTGATGATGACGCAATCCCCGAGCCTAATGTATTAGAAGAATTATATAGATGGGCACAACCCAGTGTTGGTGCAGTTGGCGGTCAAATATTAACACCACCATACATGCCAGACACAAACAAAATTACAGGCAAAATTGATAACATTAACAATGAGCCTAATGTGCAATGGGGTAAATTTAACGTTGCAAGACATGTTGAACATCTTCATTGTAGTTTTTTATATCGTGCTGGGATTGTTGATTATAATTTGGGTTTAACGCGAGTAGCGCATCGTGAAGAGACGTTGTTTACATACGCATTGCATCAAAAAGGCTACAATATTTGGGCGGTACCGAACGCAGTAACGTGGCACATGAAGAACCCGCAAGGTGGTATTCGCAGTGAAACAAGAAAAGAGATGTATGAGCATGATGAGCAAATTTTTAAAAACGTGCTTGCGTTCCGTGATAGAACCGTTGTGGTACTTAATTGTGGGCTTGGCGATCACATTGTATTTAGCCGCATTTTGCCTTCAATACCTAACGCTGAAGTTTTTTCATGTTACCCTGAAGTGGTTCCCGGTCGATCGATAGCAGAGGCTCAGCACCTATTCGGTGATTTGGATACGTGGAATGTCTATCGTAAGATGGATCAATGGAAGTGGAAAGACAGCTTAGAAAATGCGTATAGAAAGATGTACCTATGATTATCATAGCACCATACGCACAAAAGCTCAGAACAGGTAAAGAAAATCCCAAAAACTATCCATATTGGGAAGAACTTGTATACGAATTGCAAAAAACTATACAGGTTGTTCAAATTGGCGTAGAGGGTGAAAAACAGCTTGTTGAAGATTTTAGAAAAAATCTACCTATTTCACAATTATGTGAATTGCTTAAAGATTGCCATACGTGGATCGGAATAGATAGTTTTTTTCAACATCTTGCATGGCGAGAAGGAAAACCGGGAATAGTGTTATGGGGGCCGTCAGATCCATTGATATTTGGGCATCCAGAAAACACTAATTTATTAAAAGACCGGTCATATTTAGTAGAAAATCAATTTGTGTGGTGGGAAGCCACCGAACATAAAAATGAACGATTTGTGAAACCCGAAACGGTTTTAGAATATTTAAAGGCATAAACAATGGCATCTTCCGGCAATACTACAATACAGCTGTATTACAGCGATACTACCGGCCACGTACCAACTTCGGCTAACTTAGCCAATGGTGAGTTGGCAATTAACGCTGCCGACGGAAAACTTTTTTACAAAGACGCAAACAGCGTTGTTCAAATTATTGCAACAACTGCTGCTGCAAATGGAAATCTAGCTGGCGGTGCCGCTGGAGAACTACCATACCAAACAGCTGCAAACACAACAGCGTTTACTGCAGCCGGAACATCTGGTCAAGTGTTGATATCTAGCGGCACAGGTGCACCATCTTGGTCCAATACCTCCCCTACAGCAACCGTCCTGCAAACTGCCAATTTTGTTGCGCAACAAATCGGCAGTAAACTTTATTTTCAGTATAATGGGGCTAACGTAGCTTCATTAGATTCTTCTGGAAACTTTACGACAATTGCCAACATAACTGCTTATGGAACACCATGATGAAAAATGGTATTGATTTCATTTACGAATATTCAGACCTTAATCTTTTTCAAACTAGGGTTCAAATATTAACTGGCAAATATGCTGGAATTATTTTGGAGTTTGGCGGTTCTGTTTTGGCACAATTTAGTGGTAAAAATACTTTTACTTTTGAATATACACTTTATGAAGTGCCTGACCAGTTTTACGGACCACGTTTAAGAACAGACGGTGAGTTTAATGAATACCTTGGTTATTTATTAGTTCATGTTATTCAGTCTAGAAATCTTGACCCAAAAGAAAAAGAAAAATTGGATGAAGCTGCTTCTGCTGAAGGAAAGCAATATTCCAATATAAAAATTTCAGAATCATGGTATTCAAATAAGCCAAAAATTATAGCAAACACAGAATATGAGGTATTTTAAATGACATTAAATTCTAGTGGTGCAATTAGCCTTGCTGGAACAACAGCAGGTCAATCTATTGAAATTGAACTTGGTGGCAATGGAACAACTCAAATTAGTTTAAATGATAGTGCTGTAAGAACTTTAGCTGGTGTTCCTAGTGGTGCAATTACTATGCCAACTAACTTTTATGGTAAGTCTAATTCATTTACTGGGTCTTATACATTTACTTCAAATACAGCCAATGCCGCATTAAATATTTCTTCTATTAGTGGGTATATTGCTGGTAAATCAACTATTACTGTTACTGTTAATAGTGGTGTTTATTTATATGCAACTACTAATACATCGACTTATGGTTTAAATTTAACTGGTGGAACAACTGGCGATACCGTAACTTTAGTTAATAATGGTTACATCATTGGATTAGGCGGAGATGCTGGTTCTGGGGCGCCCGGTGGTAGTAATCCCGGTTCAGTCGGTGGTCCAGCATTAAACATCGGAATTGGTGTAAATATTACTATTGATAATACTAACGCTTCTGCTTATATAGCTGGTGGTGGCGGTGGTGGGGGCGGTGGTAATTATGTTACTTATCAATACAATGGCGGTGGCGGTGGTGCTGGTGGCGGTGCTGGTGGTAGCGGACAAGCTGGTGGCGGTGCTGGTGGTGGAGTAGGTGCTACTGGTTCAAATGGAAGTACTTCAACTTATTGTGGTGGTTGTTGCGGTACACAAACCGCTGGCGGCGGTGGTGGTGGTGGAAGAATATTACCGGGTACTGGTGGTGCTTCAGGAATACCGGGTAAAGGCGGCGGTTCAGGTGGTGGTGGCGGTGCTGGTACACAAACAACTGGTGCTGGTGCTGGCGGTAGCGGTTCTTCTGGCGGTTCTAACGGATGGTCTGGCGGTGGTGGCGGTTGGGGAGCTAAAGGCGGTAATGGTCAAGCCGCTGGCGCAAACGGTGGGAAAGCAGTAAACCTTAATGGAAAAACAGTTACTTGGGTTTCGGGAAACACAACTAGAGTTTATGGGGCGGTATCGTGATATATCAAATTACAAATTACATTGCTGGAAAACCTAATTATGTTTGTCCTGACCAAACCACAATAGATCAAGGTATTTCTTATGGTTATACAGGCGTTTTTAGTATTGGTACACAAAATGATGCAGATGCTATTTTGGCTATCAATAGACAAGAATGGCTTACTGAAAACTATGCAGTATTTACAGTAAACAAAGACATTGATCCTGATCCAATTCAAACAACATGGATTGTTTGTGATCTAAACACAGAACCAGCTAATACTGATGTTGATTACAATGTATTTGATGTAGTAAATGGTTACTACACTTTAGTAACTGGTTTAGATAATGCAAAAACACTTTTTGCTAATACACAAGAAAATTATTTAATTCAAAGCAATCTTGGTTCATATATTCAATTTGCTGAATTTACTCCAGCCAAAAAACCAACTCAACCAATAGCAAGCGGAGTTCAAACATTATGATGGTTGCTCAAATTGCACCTAAACATTCGTTGGCTTATGACGGGGCAAGACTTAATATTTTTCATGCCAAAAAAGGTGAAGGATTGCCAAAGCACGAACATGAATTTGCTCATTTAACTATGTGTCATGCAGGTTCTTGCATTGTTAGAAAAGAAGGTAGAGAACTTATTATGGATTGCCAAACAACCCCAGTTAACCTAGTAGCTAATGAATGGCATGAAATTGAAGCATTAGAAGATGACACAGTATTTGTAAATGTATTTGCTGAAGGAAAGTATTAGGTCATGGATCATGACAATCAAGTCGACATGTTCAAGTATGGCCAGCTGGTAGCAACGGTTGATGCACTTGAAAAAAAGATCGACAAACTAGAAAGTTCAGTAGATTACTTATGTGAGCTCGCCAATAAATCTAAAGGCGGGATGTGGGCTGGCATGATGGTTGTGTCTGCGTTTAGCTCATTTATTGGTTTTATGAGTCACTATTTTGTTACTAAACCATAATGGAAAAAAAGTTTTTTGCTTTGATGGTAGCGGTTACCTTTGCATACGCATTATTGGGTTTTTATCTATCTAAAAATGCGCATGCCCAATCAACGGTTATACAGTATCAAGGACAGCCCGTTCCGAGTGCAATTGCGCCAAGTATGTCGTCATTTAGCCAAGATGTATGTGCTGTCCCCGTATCTGGAGCCATATCTTCTACTGTTATTGGCTTTAGCGGCGGAACTATGTACACTGATACTAATTGTGAGCGTATTAAGTTAGCCAAGACGTTAAACGACCTCGGACTTAAAGTTGCAGCAGTTGCGGTTCTTGCCCAAGACCCGCGCGTGTGGGACGCCATGATGATGTCAGGTACCCCACCACCAATCGATGGTCTCATTGGCGATGCCGCTCGTAACGAGTGGATTAAACAACACCCAGAACGATTTGAGAAGCTATATGGCAAAGTACCTGCTATTGTTGATGTTCCTAATACTACCGGAGATAAGTAATGCCCAATACTGTACTTACACGCCTACAACAGCTGGTTACATCAGTAATCTCCAGTGTTACGGGATCAGCGCCGCACAAGCACTCCAGCAAGACTGGTGCCCATACAAGCCACAAGATCCCATCTGCGCTCCCTACGAGCAGCCAACCTGCCAAAGCACCACGCAAACGCAGGTCCTCAGTTGCCCCAGCGGACAAACAGGCCAAATCACGCAAAGCTCAACCAGCAGCTGCCCAAACCCCAGAGGCGTGGCCGTTCCCGGCCCATGGATTACCACCAGCAACAGCTGTCAAACAGTCTGGCAAACGCAAACACAAACACTTAGCTGCCCTGCCAACTACAGTGGCGCCATTACACAAACTCGTCAAGCAACTACCAGTGGACAAACCACAGCATGGCAAACAGTCAGCAACACCTGCGTTCCCAATCCGCCAACGTGCCAAGTCAGCACGCAAAGCCAAACCCTAAGTTGCCCAACTGGCTACGTAGGGTCGATACAGCAAACGAGGAGCTCAACGTGTCCAGATCCGTATGGCCAACCAGTGTGGCTACCTTGGGCGACTACAATAAACAGTTGCAAACAAGCAACCACCAACCCAAACAATCCGGCGTCACCGATCAGCCCACTGAGTCAAACTTCCACCCCGACATTACCATCGAGCACGACGGCAGCTTCACCATCAACGCCCCAGTCGACAATGATGCAGCAATCACAATCGGTGGACGCACAGCCATCGGGCGGACAGGCGAGTTCATCGGCTCCTACGGCGGCAACACCGCAGACTTCCACGGCTCCTGCACCTAAAGGCAAACTGTCAGTCGGTGGTCTTGGGGTAGCATTATCAGCCACGGTATTAGAAAAGCCGGGCATTAAGCAATACAATCCGTTTCCACCTGAGTCAATGAGTCAGCCTATGCCACCAGAAATGCTGATGCAAAGTCAAGTGATGATGGATATGTTGTATGTAGCACCAATCGAACAAAAACAATTACAAGAAGATTTGGATCTCACACAATGAAGTTAGAAGAAATTACTAAGTTATTTGAAAGCATCAAAAATAATCCTACCGTTATTTGGGGCATTATTTTTGCAAGCCTTGGAACCATTGGAACTTTTAGCTATCAGGCAATTACTAAATACAATGCTGTTAGTGCGATCGTGACAGGATATGATGACACAGCCAGTGACGCATCTAAGGCAAAAGATGGCGTGGAGAACCTCACAGCCCGTGTTAACGCGCAGCAAGAAACGCTTATGAAGCTGCAAGAAAAAGCTAGTGATGCGTTACTTGACGCCAGAGAAGCAAAGATCACAGCAGAGTCGACACAAAAAGAAGCGCGTGCTTCTGCATTAGCTCAAAAAACTGAGCTCGATGCCACAACCAACGCGCTACGCTCTGAGATGAATAGTATTAAACGTGCAACCACCAATCGATTAGGAAACTAATATGAACGATATTTTAACTCACATCCTCACCGGCAAGGACAATAAAACACACGACATTGCAAAATGGGCATGGATGTTAGGTTTTGTGCTTGTTGGTGGAGCTGCTATTTATTTAATTTATTCTGGCAAAGAGATCAGCTTAACCGAACTAGCTGGCGCCCTTGGAATCGTATCTGGTTCTGGAGCCGCATCTGTAGCTGGTAAACACATGGCTGGCGCTGAACCGGACGCACAATAATGTTTAAAAACCTACTAAGCACCCTATTTAGTTTTGCCACTAGCGGATCGTCAATTTCTACTTATTTGATGATAGGCGCGGGCGCGTTTGCCATAGGGGCTTATTCAGGTTATGCTTTAACATCAGATCATTATGAAGCTAAATTGGCTAAAGTTAACGTAGAGGCCGCACAACATTTTGAATCTGTAGTTAACCAACAAGCAAAAATATCACAACAAACGCAAGAGGACAAAGATGAACTACAAACTCGCTATGATGGCGTTGTTGCTATGCTGCGCGGGGTGCACAACCCCGGTGTACAAGCAAACGGAAACCCCACCCTTATCGTACCAAGTCAAGGACTCCGATTACTTGAGCCAGATGCAGAAGTTCTTATCGGGTTTGCAAAGCAATGCGCCGATACAGAAATAGAGCGCAACGACGTCATTAATAAATATAACGCACTAATGGTTAAATAATGGAATATTCTAAAAATGGTTTACACCTTACTGAACAATTTGAAGGCTGCCGTTTGCAAGCCTACCCTGATCCCGGCACTGGTGCCGACCCTTGGACTATTGGTTATGGCCATACTGGTCCTGATGTCCATAAAGGCTTAGTGATCACCCAAGAGCAGGCTGAGGCATTGCTCCAAAAAGACGTGCAAAAAGCAGCTGCCGATGTGGCTGCCAAGGTAACTACCGACATTACTCAAAACGAGTTTGATGCTTTAGTAGACTTTGCGTTTAATTGCGGCTGTGGCAACCTAAATAGCTCCACGTTGCTTAAAAAACTAAACGCTGGAGATATTGAAGGCGCTGCAGAAGAGTTCCAAAAATGGGACCGTGCCGGTGGACATGAGATGGCTGGCTTACTTAAGCGCCGCCATGCTGAAGCAACATTATTCCTAACTGGTATACAATCTTAAGTTTTACAACCTAGGAGGTACCATGATAAGACGAATTTTGTCTTTAGCATGTTTCTTATGGGTATCTGTAAACTATGAACCTGCGGTAGTACAACCAAAGCCGTTTGAGTGGGTTACAGATTCCACGGTCAGTTTAATTATGCGTTTTGAAGGTAAAAGCAAGATAGCCTATCAAGACAGCCAAGGAAACTGGACGATTGGGGTAGGGCATCTAATACGTGATAAAGAGGCGTATATGATGGATAGGACGCTTTCTGAGCATGAGGTAAGGGGTATCCTACACCAAGACCTTAAAAAATGCACCACGGCCCTTAAAACGGCTGTACGGGTGCAAATAACACCAGAGCAGCGCGATGCCATGCAAAGCCTTTGCCACAACATTGGGCCAGACAATATGGTTCGATCTTCAGTGGTGTATTACCTAAATGAAGGCAACCCCCAAAAGGCAGCTAATGCCTTTCTAAATTGGTCTAATCCGCCAGATCTCATAAAGCGCCGCCAGTACGAGCGCAAGCTGTTTCTAAGTAACATTTAGGGCGTTATCGCCCTTTTTTGTGCATTAGTAAATATAAGGACTGATCATCCTTTTCAATCCAACACAACTCGAGGAATCTCCATGGACGGCTTTAAAACACTACCTAAGATGCAATGCTTCAAAGAAGGCGGCTCTGTAGCAGTTAAGAATATTATGAAAAAAGGCGGCAAGGCTGTGCCTGCTGTTTCTAAAAAGGACGCTGGTCCTAAAAATGCTTTGGCTGCTGGCCTAAAAGGCACAACACCTGACGTTGAAGACAAGACAACAATGACAATGAAAAAAGGTGGCCGCACCAAGAAGGAAGCTGGCACCGTTCGTAAGTACAAAGATGGTGGCGCAGTTGGCGTATATGGCGCTAAGAAATCTTCAGGCGACAAAGATAGCATTCAAAAAGCTAAAGATATCAAGCCTGCTAAAGCAGCAGCTCCATCTAAGGCAGTTACTAAGCCAGCCATGAAGGGCAGCGACGTAGCTAAAGAAAAAAGCAAACCCGCTGGCACATCTAAAGCTAAGAAAGTAAGCGAAGATGCTAAGATGGCTGACGCTGCTTCTGGCGCTAAAAAAGAGCCAAACAAATACAAAAAAGGCGGCAACGTAAAAAAGATGGCTGCCGGTAGCCAAACAGCTCCCCTAGCTACCGGCCCGGGTTCTATTGAGCGCGAGCACCAATTAGCGTTGATGGCTCAGATGCGTAAGTTGCCACCTGCAATGCAACTCCAACTCTTGCAACAACAGCAAGCTCTTGGCGGTCAAAATTCATTAAACCAAATCGCTGGTGGAATGAACCAACAACCACAACAGCAACCAATGCCGACTAATATGGGCACAATGGGACAATAATATGCCAATCGAATCTAAACAACAGCAAAAAGCCATGTACGCCGCAGCTGCTGGCAAGAGCAACATTGGCATCCCTAAAAAAGTAGGCAAAGAGTTTGTTAAGGCTGGTAAAGCCAAAGCAAACTTGCCACAGAAGGTAATGAAAAAAGCCGCTGGGCGGGGTAGATAATGAAAGACTTCGAGCAAAACTGTAAGATGATGTGCGCTGGCGGCCACTACAAAGAAGGTGGCAAAGTGCCAGAGGCTGATTTTAACCAAGATAAAGCCATGATCAAAAAAGCATTTAAAATGCATGATGATCAATTGCATGAGCGCAAGCACACTGACTTATCTAAATTAAAAACTGGTGGCGCTGCAAAAAGAAAGAAGTAACCCGTGGCTTACTCAAATACATACAACCAGACTACGGTAAACGTTGATCAGATGATCTCCTACGCCTTCCGTGGCGCAGGTAAGCAGTCTGAAGAAATTACACCGGAATACGTACAAGCCGCTAAACAGGCGTTGTTCTACATTTTGCAGAACTCATCTAACCGCGGCGTTAATCTATGGCTGCTGGAAAACATTGTGCTTGGTGCACAAAGTAATCAGCAGATCCTCACAATGCCTCCGGGCACAATTGACGTACGTGAAGCTAACTGGGTGTATGTACAAACACCACAAATTTCTAGCGCGTTGCCGACAGACAATACATCTTCACCAATAGTATTCGATGGTAATCTAAATTCTTACGGCACCACGACGATATCAGAGAATTGGTTTGGAGCGTCATATGGTGTGCAAACCAGCATCTACTATGTTGGATTTAATGCTTACGCGCCAAACAACGGAGTTGCTACGTATACCGATATGGTATATGAGACCAGCAACAACGGTGTTAACTGGACTATTCAAGCAACGTTTGATACCACTATCGTGGCACAAGATCGTACTTGGACATACATTCCAGTAAATATTACTGAACAATATTACTTCCATCGCATTCGCTCTTTAACCAGCACACCATTCTCGGTGCGTCAGGTAGTATTCACACAATCACAACAAGTTATTCCATTGGCACGCCTTAACCGCGATGACTACTGGAACCTACCAAACAAACAATTCCCATCCGTACGTTCTTTGCAATATTGGTTTAATCGCCAAATTGATCCAGAAATGTATTTGTGGCCGGTGCCTTCCAACGACTTCCAAGTATTCCAGTTGATCATTGAAAAGCAGATGATGGATGTTGGTTCATTGACCAATCAGTTATATTTGCCAAACCGTTGGATTCCTTACATTCAAGCAGCCTTGACATATGAACTGGCGTTGCAATTACCCGGAGTAGATTCTGGGCGTATTACTATGTTGCAACAACGCGCATTAGATTTCAGAACTCAAGCCGAAGAAGAAGATCGCGACAAGTCTCCAATCTACTTCCAACCTAACTACAGCTACTACACACGATAATGACTTCAGCATATCAGATGACGTACGATAACCTCGTACAAGACATTATTAATTACATGGAGCGTGATGACGCTCAATTTGTAGCGCAGATTCCTAATCTGATTGGTTTGGCTGAATCTGCTATTGCTGCGCAACTAAAAACATATCTGCAGTTAACTGTTGTGGAAACAACATTGTCAGAAAATCAAGTGGTTCTCAATAAGCCAGCACGTTGGAGAAAAACCATCTCCATGAAGACAAACGGCCAGCCGATTTTGTTGCGCAGTCAAGATTACATCGCGCAGTATCAATCTGAGTCTTCACAGGGTCAGCCGCTGTATTACGCAGATTATGATTACAACAACTGGGCTATTGCACCGTATCCAGATAAAACCTATCCAATTGAGATCACTTACTATAGTGAAATCCAGCCATTAGATAGTCAAAACCAACAAAATCTATTTACCCGCGAGTGCCCACAGGCTATGTTGTTTGGTTCGCTATTGCAAGCTCAAGGCTATTTAAAAGCCATGGACAAGTTGCCGATCTGGAAGCAATACTACGACGATTCATTATCCGCGCTCAAGCAAGAAGACAACCAACGCCGCATCGACCGAAACGTTACGGTACAGGAACCTTAAAATATGTCACAATCATTTGTATCACCATTTACTGGTACCGTTATTGAACCAACGGACGTATCGTATTATGCACTGACGTTCACCGCTAATACACCGTTGTACTGGCCTCAAGTGGCAAACGCCACTCAGGTTCCTGCATCACGCATCATGGATTGCACGACATCCACTAGCGGTTTAGAAATTCTACTGCCGGATGCAACACAAGGTTCACTTGGTTCCGACCTTTTTATTCGTAACAAAGGAACCGTTCCATTTACGGTTACGGATGTTAACGGACTTAACGGTGTTACAGTTAATGCTGGCGTAACAGTTTACTTTTACCTAACAAACAACACCGCAAACGTTAACGGTAGTTGGGGCGTTATCACATTAGGAACTGGCACTTCATCTGCTGATGCAGCATCGCTTGCTGGTGCTGGTTTAACTACTGTACTGGGTCAATTGGCGGTTACTAGCAACATTGCTGAAGTTTCTGTAGCACCAACATTTAATAACGCAAGCCGCGCGGTAACTTACGTTTGGACAGCCGGCGTTGGTACATTTACATTGCCAGCGTACACAAGCCTTTCAACTGGCTGGTGGATTGGATTTAGAAATAGCGGCACAGGTACGCTAACTATTAAACCAACAAGCCCATCTTTAATTAATGGGTTATCTAGCATCACTACAAATCCGGGCGATTCGGGTTTTATTTATTATGAAGCCACCAGCCAAAATTTCTTTACCGTTGGTTTAGCAGCGCAAAATAACGTTACATTTACTTCTGGTACCTACGATGTAGATAGTATTTCTGGTAGCACATTTAATCTAACATCGTTTGCGCCTACTATTCAAACTTATGTAGCGCTATCTGGCACACGTTCTACAACATTAAATATTACATTGCCAGCAATTACTCAGCTGTATGTATTAGTTAATAGCACTGGATCTGGTGCGTATAACCTATCTTTTAATACTTCAGGAAGCATTTCATCGCCGGTGGTGTTATCAAGCGGTCAAGTTGCATTAGTGCTTAGCGAAGCCTCCGGATTATTCCCACTAACCGTATCCAGTGCAGCCGTATTTTTTGCAAATAACGGATCTGCTACAGCGCCAGCATATTCCTTTTTAAATGACAGTACAACAGGATTGTATTTAAAAGGGACAAGCATATTAGGTGTAGCTGCTAACGGTACAGAAATTATCGATGTTAACGCAGTTAACGCCTTGGCTCCAGTAACCACTATCACTGGATCGTTGGTTGTTGGTGGTACGCTTTCAGTTAATTTAATAAGCGGTGGAACGTTCTAATGGCTGTGGCACCAGCTCAATCACAACCACAACAAGTTCAGCCCCAATATAGCCAAGTTTACAAGATGGCTTTGCCGGGCGGGATTAAACGCGACGGTACAATATTTGAAACGCCAGAATACACTGACGGCGTTTGGTGTCGTTTCCAGCGTCAAGTGCCTAAAAAGATGGGCGGATATCAAGAGATATTCTCCACATTCGATGGTATCTTGCGCGGTATGACCATGAATGGTTATAACGGCGTTAACTATGTATTTGCTGGGACCAGCATTGGTTTAGATGTATTTACTACAGGTCAATCTTTCGGCATTGGTTCTGGCCCATATCGCGCTATTTTTACCCCCGGATATTCTCAGTTTCCAGTAGCAAACACAACGATTAGCGCCAGTAATACGACGTCATTCACAATTGACAGCTCCAATGCGACACCAATTAGTTACACTGCTGCGTTCCCCACCGGCACAAAGGTTATCTTTTCACAAAGCGGAACACCAACCACTTATACAGTAACTACTTCTTCGTTTTCATCACCAAATACAGTAGTTAACTTTACACCATCATACGGTGGCGGATCTATTACCAATGTATGGCTGTATAATTATGGCTTTCAACCTAACAGCAATTTGTTATGGCAATTTGATTATCAATATAATCCCACTGG
>JGI26470J50227_1000393_pt1 | contig 18424 bp, 24 predicted proteins | sample FreactTroBogLake_FD_50227 | JGI IMG/M metagenome (IMG submission 50227) | reverse complement strand
AAAGGCTCCGGAGAGATGTCCTGGGCAGTCGGGATGGGGACAGAAGGGAGGAAAGAAGTCCATGGTAACTCCTTGAGGGTCAACACCATGGACAGCTTTCTCTCGCCCCCTACTTCATCAGCCGAATCGGGGGCACTCTCATTAGACCTTGCGGCGTCGGAGCAGAGCGACGAGACCAACCACCAAGGCCACCACGGACACCACCAAGGCGACCAAAGAGGTGGTCGAATCCTGGGCGGCGGGCGCAGGGGCCACCGGGGCGGCGGCAGGAGCCGTCAAGTCATCGATAACCTTGGTCACCGAATAGGGCCCTTTGCCGGTTTTCTCGAGGGCCTCCGCGTCCTTGGCCGCCGGATCCGTCGGGTCGACATCCCAACTCACCAGGACTCCGCCTTGGTAGGTTTGATAAGCCTTCCAGGCGAGCACCCCGGCGGTCGCCGGGACTTGCGCTTGGAAACTAAACTCATCACGGAACTCGGCGGGCAACGAACCGGACCAAACCAGAGCCGTGGGCTTGCCCTGGGCATCCTTTTCAATCTTCACGGTCCAACCTGGCTTGACGTTGGGGGTCACGTCGTTGAGGCCCGAAGGCAGCAACAATTTGACTTGGGTCGTGGGAACGGCCTTCTCGTTCGGCACCGAGACGGTGAAGACGGTTCGGGAAGCAACCCCGGCTTGATTCGGACGGACCACGACGTGGGCCCAGGTGGGCATGGCTAGGGCGAGGAACAGCACCAGTCCAACACTGATCTTCAGAGTAGTTTTCATAGACACTCACTAGAAAAGGTCGCTAGGCGACCAAGGTAAACGGTGTCAACGACACCGGGCTGAGAAAANCCCGCCGGCAGGGCGGTGCCCGGATACGGACCACGGGAGCAAAGACTTCAAAGGGGGGAGCCAGGATTCCTGACCGGGGCGCCCGAGCAACCCGCGCGGCCTGGACCACGGGTTCGGGCATGACGGCCTCGAGACTTTGCGCCTGGGCGCAACACATGGGCGGGGGGGNCGGCGACGCCGATCCAGGAAGAGGATCGGTGTGGACATGGAGGACAACCACGACCAGGAGCAGGGGCCAGGTCTGGCGAAATCGAAAGCCCACCACGAGGAGGGCCGGGACCAACAACAGCCAAAAGTGGACAGAGTGGTCCATTAGCCTCTCTTCTTGCGGACGGGCCGGGGCCTCAGCCCCCAGGCGATGATCAAACCGGCCACCACGATCCCAAGACCCAGAATGATCCCATGGGTGGAAAACCAAGAGCCTAGGGAAGAATCGGGTCCACTCTTTTTCTCCCCGGGACTGACCCGAATCGTGTACTCAAGGGCGAAAGGTTGGAACGAGGACCCTGTCTGGGGTTTTCCGGTGACCCGAACCGTGTACNCCCCTCGCTTCGCAAAGGGCACGTCGTGAACGGACACGAGGCCCTGGGCCGACGGGGAAAAGAGCGGCTGACTCGCCACCGTATCCGTCCCGGACAGGACGGAAAAGGTGCCCACGCACTGGGCTGGGTTCAAGCGCCCGGAAGTGTCATTGAACCAAAAGTAGAACCGCGTGGGGCTCCCCGTCACCGGGGCATCGTCGGGGTCTACGTGCATGGTGACGCCAATCTCGCCGTCGGTAGCCACCACGTGGGCCCAGGCCGGCAGGCCCGCCAGGCACAAAAACGCCAGAAGCAGTGGTCGGATCATGGGTGGACCTCCGGGGGGATCCATCGGACCCCTGAACCCATGCCACCATGCCCCGTCGTCCAAAACCACGCCGCCGTGAGAAGGACAACCACGAGCAAGGTCGCCGGACCGTAGCGACGATCCTTAGGAAATTTCTTGGCCCACCAGACATCCAACCGAAGGGCCTCAAGGACGAACAAGACCCCCAGGGCCACCAGGGTCCAAAAGGTCCACGGTGACTGGGGGTTCCCGTAATGGGTTCCCACAAGGAACAGGTGCACGAGGGTCAGCACACCGGCCACGTACACCGTGCGGTGAAGCGCCTTCCACCGTCGGGTCCCTAGGAGTCTCACGGCCCCATCGGAGGCCGTGGCCCCTAGGGCCACGAGGATCACCAGGGCGACGGTCCCCAGCACCACGGCCCACCCGGTGTAGGGATCGAGGTAACGGATCCCTGGGAAGCCGCCTAGGGGACCAAAGAACGACACGAAGGCATGGGGAAGAGCAAAGACGAGGCTCGAGACCCCTAGGCCCCGTCGGGCCAAGAAGAGCGTTGTCTTTCCCGGAAAGCGGGGAAACGCCAGGGNGAGAGGAGAAATCAGAAGGGTCAGATACAACAGCCCCGACGCCAAGAAACCATAAACGTCCCCCAAGCCCACCAGCACCAAGGCATCCTGACCTTGGCCGGGGTCGGTGGTCAGGCCAACCACGAGGGCAAGGACGACGGCAACACCAACGATGGTCACCGTCAGCCGAAACCGAAGGGCAGATGAGGCGGAAGTGGCAGGTTCCAAGGNGGAAAGTTGACGGGGCATAGGTACCTGAACGATACGGTCAGGAATGTAAAATGGCAAGGGGTTTCAGGGGAAACGGTAGAACTTGCACCAACCCACGGTGGAGGCTCACAGGGCCCCCAAGCACTCCCGGAGCGAGCTGACTCCGCAGGAGTGGGACTGGACCACGGGGATTCCTAGATTCCTTGCGGCCTCGAGGGCGTGATTCCTCGCGTTATGACTCACCTTTCCGGTGAACAACACAAGGGCCTCGGTGGCCCCAATCTTAGCCTCCATACCTGTCTCGTACTGGAAGAAGATCTTCAGTTCGTGACCAGCGTCCCGGGCTTCTCGACGATAGTGCGGTTCCAGGCGGTCCATACCGCCGATCAAGGTGACTTTCACGATGTTCCTCCTACCAACAGACTATCATCGATTCTCAAGTTAATCAATAGATATAGTTTTACATTCGCCGAAAGACGGTTCCCCTGAGCACGAATCAGCCCTTCAACGGTGCAATTCCGCCACGAACGCCTGGGTGCGAGGTTGCTGAGGGGCGTGGAGGAGATTTTCCGAAGGCCCGGTCTCGACGATGCGCCCCTCGTCCAAAAAGACCACTTGATCGGCCACCTCGCCCGCCAGGCGCAGGTCGTGGGTGGCCACCATCATGGTCACCCCGTCGTCGGCCAATGCTGATAACACATCGACCACTTCGCGGGCCAACTCCGGATCCAAGGCCGACGTGGGTTCATCGCACAGGAGCACCCGGGGACTTCCGGCCAGGGCCCGGGCGATGGCCACCCTTTGCTGTTGCCCGCCGGACAACTGCCCCGGGTACGCACCTTCTTTGTGCAACAAACCAACCCGGTCCAGAAGGGCCCGCCCCCGGTCCTCGGCCTCCCGGCGCGGAACCTTTTGCACTGTAACGAGTCCCTCGACCACATTGCCCAACGCTGTGCGATGGGGAAAGAGATGGAAGGCTTGAAACACCATTCCGGTCCGACGGCGCACCCCTTGCCATTGCTCCCGGGTGACCGGCGTCGGCCCACCGAACTCCACGGAAAGATCCCCCAGGTCGAGGCGCCCCGCCCGGGGGCGTTCCAAGAGGTTGATGCACCGCAGGAGGGTGCTCTTCCCTCCCCCCGAAGGTCCAATGAGGGCGGTGACGGTTCCCTCGAGGACTTCGAGGTCCACCCCCCGGAGCACCACCGCGGGCCCGAAGGCCTTCTCAATCCCCCGAAGTCGGATCATCGAACCACCTCCAAAGGGCTCAGATGGCGGCCCAGACGCCCTTCGAGTCGGCTTTGCAGGGCGGACAGCACCGAACAGACCACCAAGTACAGGAAGGCAGCCTCGGTATAGAGGATCAGGGGCTCGTAATTGGCCGCCGCAATGCGTTGGGCGGTTTGGAATAGTTCCGTCACGGTGATCGCCGCGGCCAGGGAGGTATCCTTGACCAACGAAATGAAGCTGTTCGCCAACGGTGGCGTCGCCACCCGGGCCGCCTGGGGCAAAATTGTGCGCCAGAGCGCCTGACCCCAGGTCATTCCCACGGAGTAGCTCGCTTCCCATTGGCCCCGGGGGACCGAGGCGATGGCAGCTCGGATGATCTCACTGGTGTAGGCTCCCATGTTCAGGGAAAAACCGATCAGGGCCGCGGGGAAGGCATCGATCACGACCCCCACGGCGGGAAGCCCGTAGAAAATCAAAAAAAGCTGAACCAGAAGAGGAGTGCCCCGGATGATCCAGACGTAGAACCGGGCAGCCCCTGCCAGGGGACGGGACCCAAAGGCCCGGGCCAGGGCCGTCAGCAGGCCGAGGACGAGTCCGATCCCAAAGGACAGAAGCGTCAGAGGAAGGGTGAACGCCGCCCCCGCCGCCACCAGAGGAAGAAAAGCATCCCGGACGATTTCGACCCAGTGGGGCATGGTGCGGTGTTCCTCGATCGATTACTTCGACACGTCGGCGCCGAAGTACTTCTGACTAATCGCCGCGTAGGTCCCATCGGCCTTCAGGGCAGCGAGGGCCTTGTTGATGGCACCCAAGAGTTGACCTTGGCCCTTCCGGATCAAGATGCCTTCGGCGTCCACGTCGGTTTGGCTGGCGGCAATCTTGAGCTTGGCCTCGGGCTTGTGCTTGGCGAAGTCGTAGTAGGAGAGGCTGTCGTTGAAGGTTCCGTCGATCCGACCGGCGAGGAGCAGATCGATGGATTGGTTGAACCCGTCGACGGCCACCACTTCAGCCCCGTTGTCCTGGGCCAACTTACCGAAGTTGCTGGTGAGGGACTGGCCGAGTTTCTTACCCTTGACGTCGGCAAAGGCATGGATGGTGGNGTTGTCCGCCTTCACGATCAGAACAGCCTTGGACACGATGTAGGGTTCGCTGAAATCGTACTTGGCTTTGCGAGCGTCGGTGATCGTGACTTCGTTGACCACGGCGTCGTACCGACGGACATCCACGCCCGCAATCAACCCATCCCACTTCCCTTCGACGAACTCAGTCTTGACCCCGAGTCGTTTTCCGATTTCCTGGGCGATCTCGACATCGAAACCCACCAACTTCCCCGAGGCGTCATGGAAGGTGAACGGAGGGTAAGTCCCCTCGGTGCCGACCTTCCAAACTCCGGCGGCCTTGATCGCGGCCAGGTCTTGGTCCTGGGCCACCGCAGCCCCTGCCACCATGAGGGCCAGGGTGACGAGCAACGCATACTTCTTCATGTCAATCTCCTTACTATGGTTTTGGAAACGTATGATAAACAAGGGCGAAGCGTCAAGAGTAATCTTGACATACGGACTCGACTTCATTGAGGATCTAGGGGAGAAGCCGGCAGAACACTGTCCCCGGCTTCGGTCAAGGAGCTTTCATGTCAAGTGATGTCATCGATACCCTCGTGGGAGTCCCCGAGGGATCCGCCATCGACCAAATCCGTCGTCGTCGCCCCGGAACCCGGGACCACGCCCAGGGAAGTTGGCGCGCCCTGTTTGAGCCCCAGGTTCTCGGGACTCTCACCCTGAAGGAACGCTATGCCGTGGCTTTGTTTGTGGTCAGCGTATCGGGCGACGGGCCTGCCGAGGATTTTTACCGAGCTGGTCTCTTTCGTGAAGGAGGTGGGGATTGGGCTGGCGGGGTCGACGCCGCCGTCGAGGAAGGTCGCACCGAGGGCCCCTACGGTCGCTGGGCCCACCATGTCGACTTACTGGCCGAAGGGACCGATGGACTGCGCTACCGGGTGTCGGCAGGGGTTCGGTCTCGGCTGGGGCCGAAACTCGCCGCAGCCCTCGAACACGCCCACCTCTTGGTGTTCCGCCCCCGAGAAAGCAGTCAGAACGACTTGATCACCCTTCTGGACGCCGGGTGGTCGGCCACCGACGTGGTGACTTTGTCGCAACTCATTTCGTTCCTCACGTTCCAACTGAGGGTCACTGCCGGCCTTCGGATTTTGAAGGAGACCCTCCGATGACCCACAATCTACCCACCTACCCCGACCTCGAGTCTCCCCGGGGTTTCACCCAGGACGCCACCGCCTGGGTGCCCTGGTTGCCGCCCCTGCCCGAAGAAGAGTTCACGCCTCTGCACTGGGAGGCCTTGGTCGACAAGGGCCGGGCGAAGAACCCCTACTTTGCCTTGCTGGCCCGGGCCCCCGAGATTCTCCGGGAGAGGACGAAGACCGACAACGACATCTTTTACAACGCCGACGGTGGCTTACCCAGGGCCGAACGGGAACTGGGGGCCACCGCAGCGTCCCGGATCAACGGCTGCGTGCTGTGCGCATCGGTGCACTCCCGGTTCGCGTCCCAGCACTCGGGACGGACCGAGGATGTCCAGCGACTCCTCGACGAGGGCGTGAAGGGGCTCCAAGACGACCGCTGGCGAGCGCTGATCGACGCCTTCGCCGCCCTGACCTCGACCCCGGTCACACTCGAGAAGAAACACCTCGAGACCCTTCGAGCCCTCGGCCTGGACGACTTGGCCCTCGCAGACGCCATTCACTCCACCGCGTTCTTCCAGTGGGCGAACCGATTGATGCTCTCGTTGGGCCAGGCCCAGGTCTCGAAGCCTGCCTGACTCGACCTAGAAGAACCGGTGATCCCGCCGGGATGTCACCAACTCGGTGTTCATCCCGGCCTCGTGGAGGCCCCCGGAGTATCTACCGTGCTCCATCTTCACACACAAATCCACGATGCTGAGCAGGCCGGCGTTCCGGGCCTTCTCGGCGGCTTCGAGGTTGATGACCCTCAACTGCTGCCAGACGGCCTTGGCCCCGATGGCAATGGCGTCGTCGACGATGGGACCCACGTCGGGGGCCGGGCGAAAAATATCGACCAAGTCTACGGCACCAGGGATCGACTTCAGATCCGGATAGGCCTTCAACCCCAAGATCTCGGTGGCCTTCGGGTTCACAGGGATGACTTCCCAGCCCGCCGACTTCAGGTAACTGGCCACGAAGAAACTGGCCTTCTGGCGATCGGTGGAAAGGCCGACGATGGCTATCCGCCGATGGGTGTTGAGGATGGTGGCGATGGCCCCCTGGTCCTGGTAAAAGGCTTTCTGGGCCTCGGTCAGGTGGGTATTCAGTCGGATGGCGCACGAAAGGCTCGGTCCAGATCCCATAGCAAGTCCTCCAAAGTTTCGATGCCGACCGAAAGTCGGATCAGGTCAGGCCCCACCCCGGCGGCCCGCAGTTCGTCGTCGTTCAGTTGGGCATGGGTGGTCGAAGCCGGGTGGATGACCAGACTCCGCACATCCCCAATGTTGGCCAAATGGCTAAACAATTGAAGACGACCGATGAACTCTTTCCCGGCTTCCCGGGCGGTTTGACCAACCCGGGGCTGGATTCCGAAGCTCAAGACCGCCCCGGGGCCCTTGGGCAAATACTTTTTGGCCCGGGCATGGTGGGGGTGGTCGGGAAGCCCCGCGTACGCCACCCAGGATACCCGGGGGTGGTCCCGCAGGAACGTGGCCACGCCCTGGGCGTTGGCCACGTGCCGCTCCATCCGCAACGATAGAGTTTCGAGCCCCTGGATCAAAAGGAAGGCGTTCGTGGGGGACAGCGCCGCCCCCGTGTCCCGGAGGGTGGCCGCCCGGGCCTTCATGAGGAAACCGTAGTGGCCGAACGTGTCGAAGAACCGAAGATTGTGGTACTGGGGCGAAGGTTCAGCGATGCTGGGGAAGCGACTAAAGTCGAACTTACCCGAATCGAGGAGGAGGCCTCCCAGGGAGTTGCCATGGCCCCCGAGGAACTTCGTCGCCGAGTGGGTCACCAGGGTGGCCCCCCAGTCGAGGGGACGACAGAGCCACGGGGTGGCCAACGTGTTATCGACGATGAGGGGGATGCGCTTCGACGCCGCCAGGGCGGCCAAGCGCTCCAGATCGAGGATGGACCCCTGGGGATTGCCGATGGTCTCCCCATAGAGCGCCTTGGTCCGGGGGGTGATGGCCCGTTCCCAGGCGTCGAAGTCATCGGGGTCCACCAGGGTCACCGGGTTGCCCGTCCGCTTCAGGGTGTAGGCAAACTGGGTCGTGGTCCCACCGTACAGGTGGCTCGACGACACCACCTCGTCCCCCGGCTCCAGGAGCGTCAGGAACGCACCCAACTGGGCCGCCATGCCGCTGGCAAAGGCTACGGCCCCGGTGGCCCCCTCGAGGCTGGCCGCCCTCTCCTCAAAAACAGCCACCGTGGGGTTGCTGATCCGGGTGTAAATATGGCCGTACTGCTTCAGGTCAAACAGCTCGGCGGCGTGATCCGCATCGAAGAACACGTACGACGAGGTCTGGTGGATGGGCACGGCCCGGGATCCGTGTTGGGGATCGGGCACGTGGCCCGCATGGACCATCCTCGTCTCAAAGCCAAAACTCTTGGATTCGCTCACTTCGCTCTCCTCGGGTGCATCCTAAATCTGATACTCAATGCCGGTCAGCCCATCTTGGCTTCGTTCTTCTCGGTCTAAGTACAACTCGAGGAGGGCGGGCAACAGGGCTTGGAGATTGATCCCTACCTTGGGTTCGATGTCCTTCCNCCGCCGCCACACGGCGCCGGGGATGGGAACTGAAATCGAGACGGGGGGCAGCATGGGTCACCTCTTCAAAAAGGCGGCGGCTTCTGGATTCCGGGTCAAAGCCTGCCATGCCTCGTCGTCCGGCAGGGTTGGCTTATCCCGGTCCACCGCCACCAGACAGTGGAAGCCCAGAGGACCGTCGCTGGGGGCCTGGAACTGGTGCCAGGTCTGGGTCGGCACCGATAGCACGTCCCCCACCGCTACGTTGCGGATCACGCCGCCCAGGTACACCCGCCCAGCCCCTCGGCTGATCCACACTAAGTGGACGTGGTCGTGCCGCTCCAGGGTGGTGTGCCCCCCGGGACCCACTTCGAAATACCTGAGTTGCACCGGCAGGCCCGGATCCCCTTCAAACAGCACCTGTCGGGTCACCGATCGGAAGGTGTCACCGGCTTCCTTGTAGACCAATACAGGCACTTGGTCCCACCGGTGATCCGGGAGGAATCGGCGAAAATGGGGCTCACTCATCCCCACATCCTAACGAAAGGGTCGAAACCTGTCAATTCACAACCTATCCACTTGACATGCTGAAAGCATTCTTTTATACATCAACCGATTCCATGGAGGTTTCTATGAAACAACTACTTTCGTTTGCCGTTGTGGCCCTGGTGACGACCGTCGCCTTTGCTCAGACGATTCCCGATGCTATTGCCAACCATAAGGGCCCGATCAAGGTGGCGGTGGTCCGTAACCTGGGAAGTGACGACAACACCAATCAATTCGTGTCCGGCGTGAAGGAAGAGGGCAAGGCCCTGGGCTTCCAGGTCGACGTGTTCCTCACCAACGGCGACGATGCCAAGTTCCAAGACTACGTGGCCCAGGCCATCACCCAGAAGTACGACGGCATCATCCTCAGCCAGGGGCGGGATCCCTACGCCACCGACCTGGTCAAGAAGATCACCGCCGCGGGGATCGCCGTGTCGGCCTTCGACACCGCCGTGAACGGCAAGATCCCCGGGGCCACGGTGACGAGCCAGGCCGATGAGTCGCTCGCCGAACAGTCCCTGGGCGCCCTGGTCAGCGACTTCAAGGGCAAGGCCAAGATCGTCAAGCTTTGGGTCGCCGGGTTCCCCCCGATGGAACGCCGCCAGGTGATCTACAAGCAGACCCTCGCTGCCAACCCTGGGATCAAGGAACTCGCCTCGGTGGGCGCCGTGAGCTCGGACGTCCCCGGAGACACCGCCAACAAGGTGGCCGCCATCCTCGCCAAGTACCCGAAGGGCCAGATCGACGCCATTTGGGGCAGCTGGGATGCCTTCACCCAGGGAGCTTACAAAGCCCTCAAGGAAAACGGCCGCACCGAAATTAAGGTCTACTCCATCGACGTTTCGAACCAGGACCTGCAGTTGATCCAAGAGAAGAACAGCCCCTGGCAGGTCACCGCCGCTGTGGACCCCAAACTCATCGGGAAGATCAACCTGCGCATCATCGCCAAGAAGGTCGCCGGTGAGCCCACCCCGGACAGCTACGAGTTCAAGGCCAACCTGATCAAAAAGGTTGACCTCGACAAGGCCGGCAAGCCTGTGAACGTTCTGGGTCTGGCCGAGATTATTCCCGGTTGGGGCCAGTCCGACGACCTGACCAGCCCGTGGTTCGCCGTCCTCAAGGCCAAGAACAAGTAACCATGGCCCGTCCTGACCTTCCCCCGGTAGCCTTTGCCAAGAACATGAAACTCATAGGCCACTCGGACCAGGGAGGTCGGGGCGACGGCCTTCAGGTCATGGTCCACCGGGGGTACGCCTACGTGGGCCAGCCTTGGTCCGGGGGATTCTCGATCATCGACGTCCGGGACCCTGGGAACCCGGGAGCGGACACGTTCATCCCGGCCCCCAAGAACACTTGGCATATTCACCTACAGACCCACGACGACCTGTTGCTCGTCATCCATGCCCGGGACCTTTTCGCCGATACCGCATTCTCGGCCGACGAAAAGGTGTATTACACCCGGTCGGTGGGGGAGACGGCAGGAACGGCGGGGGCGACCCCGGCCACCCGCCCTTGGAGCGCTGGCCTTGGCGTGTACGACCTAACCAACCCCACGAATCCCCGGCCCGTGGGCTTCCTCCCCCTGGAAGGGGTCGGTGTTCACCGGGTGTGGTACGTCGGGGGCCGCTGGGCGTACGTGTCGGCCCTCCTTGACGGCTATACCGACTACATCTTCTTGGTGGTGGACCTAGCCGACCCCACCCATCCCCGGGCGGCCGGGCGCTGGTGGTTACCGGGGATGGACACCGCCGGAGGCGAGACCCTCGGTGCCCCCCCGGGTCACCGGTGGGCCCTCCACCACGCCCTCGTCCACGGCGACACCGCTTACGCCTGCTGGCGTGACGGCGGTTTCACTCTCCTTGACCTCAAAGACCGGGAACACCCGGAAAAAATTGCCCACCTAGGGGTCCCTCCCCTGGGGGGTGGTACCCACACCGCCCTCCCCCTGCCGGACCGGAACCTCGTGGTGGTCCTCGACGAAGCCGTCCTGGATCACCAAGAGGACGGAGAGAAGAACCTCTGGATCGTGGACGTGGCCCAGCCGGCCACCCCCCGGATTCTTTCCAAGGTTCCCCAGCCCCAGGAAGCCCCTTACCGAACCCTCGGAGGCCACTTCGGGCCCCACAACCTTCACGAAAACCGCCCCGGGAGTTGGCAGAGCGACCGCCTCGTGTTCGCGACCTGGCAGAACGCCGGAGTCCGGGCCTTCGACCTGTCGGACCCCCTCAACCCGGTGGAAACCGGGGCCCTGGTCCCCGGAGCCCCCACCACCATGGTCGACAAGCGACCGGGACGCCCCCGGGTGATCCAATTGGCCGACGTGTTTGCCGATTCCCAGGGGCTCCTGTACTGCACCGACTACAACGCGGGCCTGTTCATCATCGAGTACGAGGGACGTCGATGACCCAGATTCGCCTCGACGGTGTGGGGAAGACCTTCGTCCAAGGCCGAAGGCCAGCGTTCACGGCTCTGAACGATTTGAGCCTCACCATCGACCAAGGCNCCTTCGTGTCCCTGGTTGGCCCCTCGGGTTGCGGTAAAAGCACGTTGCTGAACCTCATTGCGGGGTTTGATCGTCCGGACTCGGGGTCGGTATCGGTGGACGGTCGCCCGGTGACGGGCCCCGGCCCCGATCGGGNGGTGGTCTTTCAGGAGCCGGCCCTGTTTCCCTGGCTCTCGGTGGTCCAAAACGTGGCTTTCGGGCTCAAGCAGCAGAAGGTTCCCCGGGCTCAGCGGCTGGTCCGGGCCCGGGAGCAGCTCCAGGCGGTCCACCTCGGGCGGTTCGCCGACCGATTTCCCCATGAACTGTCGGGAGGCATGAAACAGCGAGCCGCCATCGCCCGGGCCTGGGCCCTGGACCCCGAGATTCTCCTGATGGATGAGCCCTTCGCCGCCCTGGACGAACAGACGAAGTTTGTCCTGCAACAGGACCTTGAGGCCCTGTGGAGGCGCTCAGGGAAGACCGTGGTCTTCGTGACCCATAACATCCGGGAAGCCCTGTTGCTGTCCGACCGGGTGGTGGTCATGGGCNCCCTCCCCGGTCGGATCAAGCGGGACCTTTTGGTGCCGGCGGCCCGACCTCGAACCCCCAGTGACCCGGACCTCGTCCGGTTGGAAGCCATCATCATGGAGGACCTCGCGGAAGAACTCGAGAAGGTCCTTCAACAGGAACTAGACTTTGAGTACCACTTGGCGAAGGATTCTCTTCCTCGTCCTCCTGGTGATAGCCTGGGAAGCGGCATTTAGGCTGTTCCAGTGGGGATGGAAATTCCCCTCGGCCATCCAAACAGCCCAGGCCTTCATCGACGGCGTGACCACGGGCAAACTTCTTGGGGCCATCGGAGCCAGCCTTTACCGGATCCTCGTGTCGTTTGCCCTTTCGGTGGTCCTCGGGACCGCCCTCGGGTTCCTGCTGGCCCGGGNGAAGTGGGTCGACGATACCTTTGGTTTTCTGGTGGTAGCCCTTCAGACGGTGCCCAGCATCGCGTGGTTGCCCTTTGCTGTCATTTGGTTTGGCCTCAACGACGTCGCCGTGATTTTCATCACCACCATCGGGGCCACCTGGACCATGACCCTGGCGGCCCGCACGGGGGTATTGAACCTNCCCCCGCTGTACGCCCGGGCCGGAGGCATGCTGGGGGCCGGGTCGGGATTTCGGTTCTTCGTGCAGGTCGTCCTGCCGGGGTCGTTCCCCCACCTGATGACGGGCCTGCGGGTGGCCTGGGCCTTTGCCTGGCGGGCCCTCACCGCCGGGGAACTGTTGGGCCGGGGACTGGGTCTTGGACAGACCCTGCAAGACAGTCGGGACACCGGAGATACCGCCATGATCCTCTGTGTGGTCATCGTGATCGCCGTCATTGGAACCATCATGGACACGGTGCTCTTCCAGTCCCTCGAACATCGAATTCTGGTCCGTTACGGACTGCAGACGGAATCAAAAAGGAGTCTTTGATGAAATGGCAACGTTACCCCTTCCTGGCGGCTGTGGTCTTGATGNCCCTCGCCGCCTTCCCCAGCGTCGCCGATCCGGTGGTCCGGTTCGGGTTGCTGAAGAACGTCACCCACGCCCCGGCCCTCGTGGCTCTCCAAGAGGGGATTCTGCAGAAGGAACTCGGTCCCGGGGTCAAGGTCGAAGTGACCGGGTTCAACAATGGGTCGGACTTCTCCACAGCCCTGGCCTCGGACCAGCTCGACATCGGCTTCGTGGGCCCGGGCCCGGCGATCAACCAGTACCTCAAAAGCAAGAACTTTCGGGTCATTGCGGGGTCCAACAACGGGGGCGCCGTCCTTGTCGTCCGGTCTGGAACGGGAATCAAGACCGTCGCCGACCTCAAGGGTAAGACCGTCGCCATCCCTACCAAGGGGAGCACCAACGACATCTCGTTGCGGCTTCTGTTGAAGCAAAATGGCCTCAAGGTCACCGACGATGACTCCGGGGTACAGATTGTGACCCGGGCCCCGGCGGAAACCATCACCGGGNTCCGCCAAGGCCAAATCGACGCCACCCTCATCCCCGAACCCTGGGGGACCCAAATCGTCGAGGCCAAGTTGGGCTCGGTGCTGGTGGACTGGGACCACATTCCCCCGGAGGAAGGGCAATACCCTCTCACCATCCTCGTGGCCTCGGACGCCTTCCTCAAGGCCCACAAGGACTGGGCCCTGGCCGTGATCCGGGCCAACCTCGAGGGCATCGCCTTTCTGAAGAAGTTCCCCGAAAAGTCTTGGACCGTGGTGAGCGACCAGCTGAAGACCCTCACCGGGAAGGGACTCGAGGCTCCCTTGGTGAAGGCGGCCCTGGACCACCTGTCGCTCACGGACCAGGTGAGCCTCACGTCGTTGCAAACCTTTGCCCAGGGGTCGTTTGACGCCGGCTACCTCAGGAACGTGTCGACCCAAGACCTGAAGCTCGAAGGGTTCCTCGACCTCTCGTACCTGGCTGCCGCCAAGCAGAAACCCTAGGAGACCCCGTGCACCTCGCCACCCTAACCGACCCTTTTCCCTCGTTTGTCGACCGCCTCACCGTGGTCCTGTTGGGCACCGGCACCCCTCGGGCCTTCCCCGGAAGAGGCAAGGCCGGGGTGGCCATTCTCGCCGGGGAGCAAACCTTCGTGGTCGACTGCGGAGGTGGCACCGTGGACAGGCTCCTGGCCTCCGGTATCGCCCCCCAGCGGGTCGACAAGGTGTTCTTCACCCACCACCACAGCGACCACAATTCGGGGTTCTTCGATCTCTTCATCTCCAGTTGGCGCACCCACGTCACCGCCGACCGGGTGGACGAAGGACGCCGGGGTCCCTTCCACGTCTACGGGCCCACCCTGACCCGCCGGATCATCGGAGCCCAGTACGACTCCTTCGCCTACGATATTGACCTGAGGGTGGGCTTCAATCGGTCGGCCGAGCGGGGCGCCGAAATCGAATACGTGGAGCAAGACGATGGGGAGGTCTATCGGGAGGGGGGAGTTACGGTGACGGCTTTCCCCGTGGACCACCGCCCGGTGGCTCCGGCGGTGGGTTACAAGTTCGAATACCAAGGAAAGACAGTGGTCATTTCCGGGGACACCGTTCCAGTGCCCGCCCTGGTTCGCCACGCCCAGGGGGCCGACCTCTTGGTCCACGAGGCCTACCAGAAGGCCTGGCTCGATGAACTGATCCGACGGCACCCCGATCAGGCCGAGGGGCTGTCAAAACCGGCCACCTACCACAGCACCACCCTCGAGGCCGCAGGCCAAGCCCAAAAGGCCGGGGTGAAGCATCTGGTGTTGACCCATCATATCCCCGCCCCCGCCGAGACGATCGAGGCCGAACGTGAGTACATTCAAGGGATGGATTCTATTTACACCGGGCCCATCACCGTGGGCCGGGACACCATGAGGTTCGTCCTATGAACAAGCCCGTCATTGGCATCACTGCCAACCTGCTCATCACCGAGGGACCCGGATTTCCTGGGTTGCGACGGGTGTACATCAACGAGGACTATGTGAGGGCCGTGACGGGTGCGGGGGGTATCCCGGTACTGCTACCGCCCGTAGGCTCCCCGGGGGATGCGACCCGGCTCGTGGAAGGCCTCGATGGATTGCTGGTCTCAGGGGGAGCCGATGTGCACCCTCAAACCTACGGGGAGGAGCCCCATCCTCTGTTGGAGCAAACCTTTCCCGACCGGGATGCCTCCGATCAGTGGTACCTGGAAGCCGCCAGTGCCTCGCATCTCCCCATCCTGGCCATCTGCCGGGGCTTTCAGATTCTCAATATCCTGAAGGGGGGCTCGCTCTTCCAGGATCTTTCCCTGCGGCCCCAGACCGTACCCGTTCAACACCGTCAGCCCTCGGCAGACCGCCGGGCCCCGGGCCACTCGGTGACCCTCGAGCCCGGTTCGAGGCTCCACCGCCTCTGGGGCGGCACGTTGCCGGTCAACACCTTCCACCACCAAGGGGTGAAGGTACCCGGAACCGGGCTGAAGGCCGTGGGGTGGTCCCCCGATGGCCTCCTCGAAGCCCAGGAAGGGGCCGGGCCCGACTACCTGGTCGCCGTCCAGTGGCACCCCGAGATGCTGGCCAGCGACGGGGACCCCCGGGCCCAACTCCTGTTCCGTGACTTTGTGAACGAGGCCCATGCCCAAGGGGACACCCGGGGTCCCATCCAGGTCGACGCAACAACGGGGTCGACAAAAGGAGGGTGAAAACGCTAGCCTGGGGATCGGTGACTGAGCCCTGGGGTTCCTGGTAACAACGTTCGGGCCCCCTGGGAGGCCCATCACCACAGAAACGTAGGAGAGATTTCATGAAAGTATCTGCCATTCTTCCCGTTGTTTTCGCCCTCGCTCTGGCCACGAACTTGGCCGCCGACCCCGTGGTCCTCAAGGTGGGGGCCACCGCCGGTCCCCACGAACAAATCCTCGACGAGGTCAAGAAAGTCCTGGCCAAGGAAGGGGTCGACTTGCAAGTTGTCGTCTTCACCGACTACATCCTGCCGAACCTCGCCCTGGACTCCAAAGACCTCGACGCCAACAGCTACCAGCACCAGCCCTTCCTCGATCACTTCAACCACGACCGCAAGACCGATCTGGTCTCGGTGACCACCACGGTCAACTTCCCCATCGGAGTGTATTCGAAGAAGATCAAAAGCCTCGACCAACTCAAGGATGGGGACCAAGTCGGCATCCCGAATGACCCCACCAACGGCGGTCGGGCCCTCCTCGTCCTCGAGGCCGGGGGNGCCCTCAAGCTGAAACCGGGTCTCGGCGTCGCCGTCACCGTCCACGACATCGTGAGCAACCCCAAGCACCTGCAGATCGTCGAGTTGGAAGCCTCCCAGATTCCCCAGCATCTGGACGAGTTGGCTGCCGCCGTCATCAACACCAACTTCGCTCAAACCGCCGGGCTCAGCCTGACGAAGGACGCCATCTTCCGGGAATCGCCCCAGGGGCCCTACGCCAACGTGATCGCCGTTCGCCGGGGCGACGAGACGAAGCCCGCCATTTTGAAGTTGATTGCGGCCTACCGCTCCGATGTCATCAAGCAGTTTATCGCGACCAAGTTCCAGGGGGCAGTGCTTGCCACTTGGTGAACCGCCCCTGGTTCGCTTCGAGAACGTGACCCGGGTGTTCCCGGGCCCGGGCGGCGGCGTCCGGGCCATGGACGGGGTCAACCTCGAAGTGAACCGGGGAGAAATCTTCGGCATCCTCGGACGAAGCGGCGCAGGGAAGAGCACCCTGATCCGGAGCATCAACGCGCTGGAGCGACCGGACTCAGGCCGGGTGTGGTTCGATGGGGTCGACCTGGCCAGCTTGGCCCCCAGGGCCCTCAAAGCCGCCCGGAAGCGGATGGGGATGATCTTTCAGCATTTCAACCTCGTTAAGACCGCCACCGTCGGCGAGAATGTGGCCCTCCCCCTCCGGCTCCATGGGGTGGGGAAGGCAGAAGTCAGGGCCCGGGTCACCCGGTTTCTGGATCTCGTGGGCCTCACGGACAAGGCGAAGAGCTACCCCGCCCAGCTTTCCGGGGGCCAAAAGCAACGGGTGGCCATTGCCCGGGCCCTGGCCCTGGAGCCTGACCTCCTCCTCAGCGACGAGGCCACCAGTGCCCTCGACCCCGAGACTAAGGACTCGATCCTCGACCTGCTCAAGCAGATCAACCGAACCATGGGGATCACGGTGGTCTTGATCACCCACGAGTTGTCGGTGGTCCAGGCCATCTGCGATAGGGTGGCGGTGCTGGATGCTGGGACCATCGCCGAGGTCGGGCCCCTGTTTTCGGTGTTCACCCACCCCCAGAGTCCGTTGACCCGGGCCATCCTGAGGGGCTTTTGGCACGACCAGATCCCCGCCGAGGTCCTCCGGGGCGTCGGCCCGGGCCGGCGGTTTGTCTTCTCGTACACCGGACCGGCGACGGTCAAGCCAGCGGTCGCCGACCTCGTCGAGAGGTTTCATCTTCGACCGAACATCCTGGGCGGGGTGGTGACCCAACTGGGTGAAGCCCCCTTTGGTCGCCTCGTGGTCCAAATCGAGGGACCGCAGGTGGACGAAGCCCTCGAATTCTTGCGACGGGAAGGGGTCGCTATCGAGGAGGTGACCGATGGATCTGCTGAAATTCGCCTCTGACTTCTTTGACACGTATGGGGACGCCATCGTCAAAGCGTCGGGGGAAACAGCGTGGATGGTCGGAGTGGCGGGGCTGTGGGCCGTGGTCATCGGCCTGCCCCTGGCCGTCCTCATGGTGCTCACCCGGCCGGGGCGCCGGTTGGCCAACCCCTGGTTGTTTCAGAGCCTCAACGCCGTGATCAACGTGCTGCGGTCGTTGCCGTTCATCATCCTGCTGTTCTTCATTCTGCCGTTCACCAAACTCGTGGCCGGAACCACCATTGGTACCAAGGGCGTCATTGTCCCCCTGGTCGTCTACGCAGCCCCGTACTTCGCCCGACTCATGGAAACGGCCCTATTGGAGGTCGACCGGGGGGNGCTCGAGGCGTACGAGGCCCTGGGATTGCCCACCTGGAAAATCCTGGGAGCGGTGTGGCTCCGGGAGGCTCGTCCCTCCCTGATCCTCAGCCTGACCACCGGTACCATCACTCTGATCGGGGCCTCGGCCATGGCTGGGTTGGTGGGCGGCGGGGGGCTGGGTGACCTCGCCTATCGCTACGGGTTCCAGCGGTTCGAACCCGAGGTGATGGTTTTTACGGTGGTGCTGTTGATTATTTTGGTCCAGGGGCTTCAAACCCTGGGAACCTATCTCGCCTCCCTCGTCAGGAAAGACTAGGGTCCCCGGTAGCCTTCTCGAGTGCCCCCGATTCGGCAGATGCCCTCAGGCGGTCAGGAGATGCCTTGCCAGGGGTGTGACGGGGTGGAGGGGGATCTGATTCTCCCGCCTCCAGACGCTGGTCATCCAGCGTTCCAAGTCCTGACGCCACCCCAGGGCCCGGTCCCGGAACATTCGGCTGCGCAGGTGTTCC